>OBEQ012001433.1_pt1 | contig 24177 bp, 20 predicted proteins | sample 1670901 | NCBI WGS metagenome assembly OBEQ01 (sample SAMEA104232315, study PRJEB22302) | groundwater metagenome | biome: forest; feature: aquifer; material: groundwater | place: USA | collected 2011-08-07 | depth 5.4 m | reverse complement strand
TCCGGATGGCGAACTTCAGTACTGCACTCAAGTTTAGCTATATAAAAATACTGAAATAAAATCCTTAACTCATCTTATATCTTACTCTATGTGAGCTAATGTCAGCACTAAAGCACTTGCAAAGACCTTCTGAGGCATGGATGCCGATGAGAGCCTACATGGATGTATTCATGGCGTGTCTTGGCAAGGGCTTTAGTTCTGACATTAGCGCCGGTGGAACAGCAAATATAGTGAATTAACTTTTCAATTCCTCTAAGTTCTCAAACAATTTAAGCGCATCAGGATTGGCTAAGGCTTCAGTATTTTTCACCGCTTGGCCATGAATGACATCCCGCACCGCAAGTTCTACCACTTTACCACTGATGGTGCGGGGTATTTCTCTCACCTGAATAATTTTTGCCGGCACATGGCGCGGCGTGGTATTGGCGCGAATGAGCTGTTTGATTTCTGCAGCGATTTCTGCGGTTAACGCGATATTTTCGCGCAGCACAACAAAAAGAATTACCCGTTCATCATCCTGCCATTCTTGACCGACAGCGACGCAATCAATAACCTGCGCATGTTTTTCAACTTGCCGGTAAATCTCCGCAGTGCCAATTCGAATGCCTCCTGGATTGAGTACCGCATCGGAGCGGCCAAAAATAATAATACCGCCGTTTTCGGTAAGCATGCCGAAATCGCCATGTGCCCAATAGTTATCGAAACGTTCGAAATAAGCAGCGTGATATTTTTGTTGAGCTTCATCGTGCCAGAAGCCAACTGGCATTGACGGAAAGGCGCGTTTACAGACTAATTCACCGCGTGTTCCTACTGCACTGTTACCTTCATCATCGAAAAAATCCACATCCATGCCCAGGCCTGGGCATTGAATCTCACCGCGATAGACAGGCAGCGTAGGATTGCCCAGTGCAAAACAGGAGACAATATCGGTGCCGCCGCTAATTGAAGACAGACAGAGATCTGCTTTGACTGCTTGATAAATATAATCGAAATATTCAGCAGTTAACGGTGAGCCAGTACTTAATACGGTTCTGAGCTGATTTAACTGGTGGTGTTCTTTGGGTTTGTAGTCCGCTTTACTGAGCGAGGCAATATATTTTGCGCTGGTGCCAAAAACAGTAACTTGTTCTTTCTCTACTATCTCAAACATCGCATCGGTGTTCGGGTACATTGGTGAACCGTCGTAGAGCACCACAGTTGCCCCTACGGCGAGACTGGACATGAGCCAGTTCCACATCATCCAGCCACAGGTTGTGAAATAAAAAATACGATCGTCGAGCGTGAGATCTGTGTGTAGGACTAACTCTTTAAGATGTTGAACCAATGTGCCACCGACACTGTGCACAATGCATTTGGGTTTGCCTGTAGTTCCTGAAGAATACAGAATATAGAGCGGATGATTGGCAGTGGTGGGAATAAAATCTATTTCCGTTGGTGCAGTGGTAATAAAATCCTGCCAGAGGATTTGTTTTGATTCAAAGACTGATTTATCTGTCTGCTGAGCAAACGGTACCACAACAATTTTTTCAATGCTGGGGATCTGTTTGGCAACGTCAGATATCTTTTCGAGAGTTTGCACCGTTTTGCCGTTATAAAAATAACCATCACAGCAGAAGAGCACGCGCGGTTCGATTTGGCCAAAACGGTCGAGAATGCCGTTGATACCGAAATCCGGTGAACAGCTCGACCAGATTGCTCCCAGTGCTGAGGTCGCTAAAAAGGCAATTACCGTTTCAATGCAGTTGGGCATCACGCCGCAGATGCGATCACCGACTTTAATATCTAACTGTGTAAGCGCATTGATGAGTTTAGAAACTTCAGCATAAAGTTCAACGTAGGTGAGTTGCCTGCGTTCACCTTTTTCGTTGCGTCCGATCAGCGCGATGCGGTTGTCGCGATGGCGCAGCAAGTTGGCGGCGTAGTTGAGCGTGCCGCCACTGAACCATTGAGCGGAGAGAATGCTGTCCTTTTCGCGCAGCACTTCATTGAGGATCGCCGTTGGTGGGTCGATGAATTGAAGGTCACAAAAATTGATGACCTCCTGCCAAAAATTCGCACGATTATCAACGGACCATTGATGTAATTGTTGGTAACTTTGCAGCTGGAGGTGATATTTTTTGTTTACCGCGCGCATGAATTTCGTGATATTGGCTTTTTCAATCTGTTCTTGCGACGGGGACCAAATGGGGGTGGACATAGTCTGTGCTCTTCATCTACCGAAAGAATTGAATAATAAGATAGGCATTCTCTAATCTTCCCCAATATTCTTCAACTCTGATTTTAGAGAACCTGATTTTGACATGACAGCTATCATTCCTCGGATTAAAATCAGAATGCATAGTCATGGAAGTGAGTCTTCCCAAACAATAAGCTTTTTTAGTAACCAAGAAGTCTATTGAAAACGCTCTTAGAGTGAATCGTTTTATTCCATTGACCAACTATTTCTGAGAGCTATGCTTTGGAGAGCTATATTTTTTAGAGACATGCCATTCCGCTGCACCCAAATGCTGAAAGCATCAGTGGTTCTCAGCGGCAATCTAAGTGCGAGGTGAATCATGCAAACTCCGACCAATCATGAACTGGAAAATTTCGCCGTTGATCACGGCATTGAAGGTGTTAGTCGAGAAACTTTGGAGCGTGTTTACGATGGCTCGTTTAAAGTAAACCGCGTTAAAAGTTTTTTGGTTTTCCAAGACCGTTTAGCCAATGAGCTGTTAAATCATAAAGTCATTCGAGACAATCCCTATACACGCTGGTTTGAAGCAGCAAAATTAACAGAGAATGATATACGGCAGTTTTTTGTGCAATTCTCAGTTTTTTCCAATCTTTTTTTAATTGCCCAGCTACATAAGATGCTCAATGCACCCACTCTCGAAGAGATGCATGCATCGAAAGAGATTTTGGTGAATGAATTGGGCGTAATGTTCAATTCGGATCACAAAGAGGGAGACATGACGGAATCCGGTGAGCATAAATTTAAAGGGCTTACCGGCAGCGCGGAAGGCGGAACTTTCCGTTTTAAAGGTGCCCACTTTGAGCTTCTGGTGCGCTTGGCAAGTCACGTGGGTTTGTCGTTTTCTCAGCTGGGCAGACGTGAATTTGGTTCGCCGACGACATTACATTTTTGTGATGAATTGGTTCGGCTTTATGGTAGTGCAGATTACACCACTGCAACAGCGGCCTCTTATGCGGTAGAAAATTGGGCGGCGGCTGGCTTTTGGGATCAACTCGTCAGCGGTTTAAAAAATTTCAAAACAGAAAATAATATCGAACATCTCCCCATGGCATTTTTTACCTGGCACGCGCAATTAGAAGCAAATCATGCACGCCACACGCAAGAAGAGTTGGAACAGTTTTATTTTGCCAATGAATTCGATGAAGATGCTTTCATCGCCCGCGGCAATGAGATGTTAGATGCTGTCTATATTTTCTGGGAAGGTTTAGACAGCGGTCGTCAACAGTTGCACTGATTGTCTCGGAAAAAATAGATATTATTCTGCATCAATCTGCCTTTCTGGCGCCGCCCGCTGAAAAGCGGGCTGGTTGGTGCAATGTTTATAGATTGAGTGAATAAGTGGGTAGGGTGTTAAAGGAACATTAAAACGCAACGCATTAAATACCTGCGGTATTAATAACACATCGGCTAAGGTCGGTGTCGCACCTAGGCAATAGCAACCTCTGTTATTTAATGAAGAGCTTATATCAGCATTTAGTTGCGATAACTGTTTTTCTAAGCCAGTAAAAGTGGTGTTTATCCAATGGCTATACCAGCGCTGTTTCTCTTCGTCGTTGATCTTGAGTTCTGCAGTGAGATAGTTCAATACCCGTAAATTGTTCAGCGGATGGGTATCGCATGCGATGTTGTAAGCAATCGAACGGCAGAATGCTCGCAGATAACGATCTTCCGGCAATAGCGGTGGTGCCGGAAACTGTTCCTCTAAATACTCGATGATCGCCAAGGATTGCAGGATAGTCTTGCCATCATGAATGAGTGCTGGCACAAGTTTTTGTGGATTGACGTCGAGATAGTCACTAGAGTGCTGTTCACCGCCATCTTTGAGGAGATGAATAGGGATCGTTTCATAGTCCAGATTTTTGATTGCCAGGGCAATCCTGACACGGTAAGCCGCCGATGAACGATAATAGCTATAGAGTTTCATGACTATGTCCTGACGTTGGTTTTGACTTGTAACAGGTACTTGTAACATGTACTTGTAACATGTATCGAACCCTAATACCTCTGCACTGTCTGTTCAATTGCGCCAAATATTGATCGGCCTTCCTTATCAAGCATCTCAATTTTAACCTGATCCCCGAATTTCATAAAAGAAGTTTTTGCCTCGCCGAACTCGAGGATTTCCAGCATTCGTTTTTCCGCCAGACAACTCGATCCAACGCAGCGATCGGTGTTCGAAACAGTACCTGAACCCAAAATAGATCCTGCCGCGAGCGGTCTCGTTTTTGCTGCGTGAGCGACGAGCGTGGCAAAGTCGAACGTCATATCTACGCCTGCATTCGGGTGGCCAAACCAGGCATTGTTATAATAGGTTACGAGCGGTAGATGCAATTTTTTGCCATCCCAGGCATCGCCCAGCTCGTCGGGCGTTACTGCAACGGGAGAGAAAGCACTGGAGGGTTTACTATTGAAAAACCCGAAGCCTTTTGCTAGTTCAGCGGGTATTAAGTTCCGCAGCGAAACATCATTGACCAACAGAATCAGGCGAATATAGTTAGCCGCGTTTTCGACCGTGACACCCATCGGCACGTCATCGGTGATAACACAGACCTCCGCTTCAAAATCAATTCCCCAGTTTTCGTCGGCCAGCAGAATATTGTCATTAGGTCCAAGAAAACTGTCACTGCCTCCTTGATAGATCAGTGGATCGGTCCAAAAACTTTCCGGCATCTCGGCGCCGCGGGATTTTCTCACTAGCTCAACGTGATTGACGTAAGCACTGCCGTCCATCCATTGATAGGCGCGGGGTAGGGGCGCCATTAGGCGGCTGGTATCGAGCGGAAAGCTTTTTAACTTACCTCGATTCAGTTCAAGCGAGAGCATTTCAAGTTGTGGTGCGTACTCCTGCCAATTGTCGAGCACTTTTTGCAGAGGCGAAACAATCGACGTTGCCACCACGGCGCGGGTTAGATCACTGCTTACGACGAGTAGCTCACCATCCCGAGTTTTATTCTTTCGCGTTGCTAACTTCATGACATAAAAATCTCATTTAGCTTCTTACCTATAGACATAACTCTCGCCAACTAAAAACATAATTTGGGTTTTCGACTTGTCGTGCGCTGTCTCCCACATTGAGTGCAATTCTGCTATCAAGCATGACGGCGACTTCATCGGTAAATTTCTTCGTTGCTTGCAAGCCGGCCTGAAACGCCTTTGGATGTGGGCCGTGGGTAAAACCGCAGGGGTGAAAAGTCACCATGCCAGGGCTGATATTGTCGCGGCTGAAAAAATCACCCTGATGATAAAAAATCACTTCATCGTAATCGTCGTTGTTGTGATAAAACGGTACTTTAAGCGCACCAGGATCAGTTTCGATTGGGCGAGGCACGAAGGTACAGACAATAAAATGTTTGGTTAAAAACGTGGTGTGAGCCGATGGCGGCAGATGATCCCTGTGGCTCATCAGCGGACGTATATCGCGCCAGTTGATGCGCACCACTGTTACATTGCCGTGCCAGCCAATGGCGTCCAGTGGATTAAATGGATAAGTAATCGTTGATGTCTGCCGATGACGCTTGACGAGAATCTGCCATTCGTTTTCATCCTGTTGTTGTTTAAAACGCTCGTCGATCTTTGGCGTATCTAATGCTGAAGGATCAAATATCGCGTGATGACCCACCAAACCTTTGTCGGGCAAACCGTAGAATTCGTTGGTCGCTTCGATCATTAATAATTTAAGCGGTGTGATAACTTCCAGGCGCCAAGCGGTTGAACGCGGAACGACAAGATAATCGCCTTCGGAAATTGATAAATGCCCGTAGTCGCAAAAAAATTCGCCGCTACCACTGTGCACAAATAGCAGGTCGTCGCCATCGGCATTGCGCACCAGATTGGGCATGGTTTCATTGCAGTGCCAGACGCGGTAACAACAGTAAGAATTTTCCAGTATGAGTGGCGCGTCCCAAGGATTGGGCGATGACACATCTAACAGATTAAGGTCGAAAGCGCGGGGTTTTAACGGACCTTCCCATTGACTCCAGCCCGTTGGTGGATGCTTGTGGTGAATGTGGCTGGCTGCGCCACTGAATCCCTCACGGCTGATTTCCCGTTCATAAATACCTTCACTTGGCAGATCAGCGTGGGCTTGTCTGGAAAAAGATCCTTCTTTATGCGGGAATGGCATGGGATTAATCATATTTAATCACCCCTCTTTGCAGCTGATCGGTTTCAATCGATTCAAACAGCGCCTGGAAATTGCCTTCGCCAAAGCCTTGATCGCCTTTTCGTTGTATGATCTCAAAAAAGATAGGCCCGATACAGTTATTAGTAAATATTTGCAGGAGAATTTTCCGCTTATTGGCGTCGATTTCGCCGTCAATCAGTATGCGGTATTGTCGCAACTGATCCAGATCTTCGCCATGATTTTCCAGCCGTGTATAGACCGCATCATAATAACTGTCGGGTACCGTTAAAAAACTCAATTTGCGTGCTTTGAGTGCCTCAATGCTGGCGTAAATATTATTGGTGCCTAAGGCAATATGTTGTATGCCTTCGCCTTTGTACTGATGCAGATATTCTTCAATTTGAGATTGATCATCGGAGGATTCGTTAATGGGAATACGAATCTTGCCGCAGGGACTGGTCATGGCGCGGCTGACTAAGCCGGTGTGTTGACCTTTGATATCGAAATAGCGGATTTCGCGGAAATTAAATACGCGCTCGTAATATTCTGCCCATTGATCCATATGACCACGGAAGACGTTATGGGTGAGATGGTCGATCTCGGTTAAGCCACAATTGTTGTTCCAGCAGGGGTTGCCAATGGGGAGGAATTCTTTTTCGAAATAGCGTTTGCCTTTGTCGTCGATTAAATAGATTAGGCTGCCGCCGACACCGCATAGCGTGGGTAAACAAAAGCTTTGATTGCCACGCGTGTATTCATCAGCATGCTGCACGTGGGCGTGCTTCATGGCGTTTTTTGCATCCTTCACACGGAAGCCAACGGAACAACAACAAGGGCCATGTTTGGCGACAAACTCTGCTGCAAACCCTTCAACCGAAGTGTTGAGCATAAAAATAATTTCGCCCTGTTGATACAACATGATGGGCTTTTCTCGATGATGCGCTACGGCAGTGAAACCGAAACTTTCGAACAACGCCATCATGGGTGAGGCATCGTGGGTGGCAAATTCGATAAAGGCAAAACCACAGGTCCCCATCGGATTCTCTGAAGCTAGGGATTGTGGGCTGGTACCTTTGGCACCACCTGGGTTGTCGAGATGAGAGTTCATAGTATCCTCCTTGTGGTCAGATAACTTAGAAACTGTGTAGCCTAGACAATGCAGTTGAACCCGTAGCGAGAGAGACAAAGATGTTGAAGATGCGAAAATATTTCTTGGTTTTTAAACGATGGCGTGGCCATTCTCACGGTGAGTTTAAAAACCAAGAAATATTTTTGCAGATTCAGCATATTTGACTCTCACAGTAGGGTTCAACTGCGTTGTCTAGGCTCCGTCCAAATTTTGCCTTATGAGCTATGTTAGACAGGGCATTCAGCCAATTTTTGCTTGCTTTATCAGCACTCTAGTAACTAAGTATGGACGAGAAATGGGCATTTGAACAACAAGAGTTGGGTATTAGGCTTGAGTTCGCTTAAATCTTTGATAAATTTATTAATATAACGTTCGGTTGAGGTTTTCTCCCAACGCCGAGAGTATGTTACAGTTGGTCCGCTTTTTTGATTTGTTCGTATATTGGTTCGTGTTTTGGTTCTTAAATTGGTTCATTCAATTGGCCCGCTTTTTTAAACCCAAGAAGGGACTCTTACTAGAAGGACACAGCGTGTTAGAGATAGTGAAATCCGGCGGATGGCTGATGGTGCCTATCCTATTAAGCTCGGTGGTAGCCGTGGCGATCATTATTGAGCGATTCTGGTCACTCAATACCAACAAATTAGTTCCTAAACATCTACTGGCTCAGGTGTGGCACTGGATTAAGACAAATCAGCTCGATGGGGCAAAAATACGCGAGATGAAAAAATCTTCCGCTCTGGGAGAGATTCTTGGAGCTGGCTTGAGTAACTCACGTCATGGTCGGGAGGTTATGAAAGTCAGCATAGAAGAAGCTGCTAGCCATGTTATTCATGAACTAGAAAAATATCTTTCCACTCTCAGCACTATCGCAACGACAGCCCCGCTCTTAGGTTTGCTCGGTACAGTGACCGGTATGATTAAATTGTTCAACGCTATCATGATTAAAGGGACGGTCAATCCGAGTGTCTTGGCGGGCGGTATTTCTGAATCATTGATAGCAACTGCATCAGGCATATGCGTGGCGATTCCAGCGATGGTGTTTCACCGCTATTTTCAGCGCCGAGTCGATACCATTGTGGTTGAGATGGAAAAAGAAGCCATCAAACTTGTGGACGCATTGCACAGCGATCGCACGGTTGAAGAGAAACAACAGGAAGCCGCCTAAGTGAAGTTTAAAAGACAGCGAAGAGACAATGATGAGATCAACGTCATACCCATGATAGATGTGGTTTTCTTTTTGTTGATCTTTTTTATGTTAGCTACGACCTTCACTAAAGAAACCCATTTGAGTATTTCGTTACCCGAAGCAGATGGTCAGAGTAGTGAGTCCAACTCTCAACAGATAGAAATCGTCATTAATTCTATAGGTTCTTATATGGTTAACGGCAAAAGTCTGGTGAACAATAAAATTGAAACCCTTATGTCGGCTGTTCGTGAAGTTTCTGGCGGTCTCAACACGCTGCCGTTGATCATCACCGCAGATGCTAATACGCCCCATCAGTTTGTAGTTACGGCAATGGATGCATCAGGGCAGTTGGGATTTACCCATCTCAGTATCTCTACTACAAAAAAGGAGCAAGATTAGTTTCACCTCCTTATTTGTTAACCTACTATCCAACGCGTGCGTAATTGCGTTCGAATTCTGATTGATAGGCTAATCAAATGTTTGATCAACATCTCTGAGCAACAGTCACAGTGATAAAAAAAGCGGTATCGTTAGACACATGACTTCATCTGAACAACCAACACAACAAAACGGCAAGAATTCGAACATACTGGTCGATCCCCCCAAAAGTCCTCCGATTAAACCTGTTTCAGATTGGTATCTCTATAAGCGACTGCTGTCCTACATGTGGCCTTATATGACGAGTTTTATCCTCAGTATTATTGGCTTTTCTGTCTATTCTGCCGCCGTCGTTGGCCTGGCCGATGTAATGCAATATTTGGTTGATGCGCTTGGAGAATCACAGAAATATGATACAGGCATTATTTCCGGCATTGTCTCTAAACTCACCGGTGGTGGCTTGGACGGATTAAAAAAAGCAGCCTATTTGATACCGGCAGCGATGATGACGTTAGTGCTAATCCGCGGCCTAGGTTACTTTGTCGGGAATTATTGTATCTCTGATGTGACTCGCTCCCTGATCCATGATGTTCGCTGTGAACTTTTCGAAAAGATGACGCGCCTGCCGAGCCATTTTTTCGACAACAACACTAGCGGCCATCTTATTTCTCGTGTCACCTATAACGTCGAGCAGATCACCGGTGCGTTGACGAATGCGTTGCGAGTGGCGATCCGCGAAGGTACGACAGTACTTTTTCTGGTTGGTTATTTGGTATTTATTAATTGGAAGTTAACACTGATCTTCGGTTGTGTGGTGCCCTTTATTGCCTTGGTGGTTTATGTGGTAGGAAAACGTTTTCGTAGAATCAGTCGTCGCATTCAGAGTTCGATGGGAGACGTGACACATGTTACCTCTGAAATGGTCAATAGCTACCGTGTCATGCGTATTTTTGGTGGTGAAGAATATGAAAAAGGCCGCTTCGTAACATCCAGCCATGACAACATGCGGCAGAGCATGAAGATGGCAGCAACGAGTGCTATTAGTGCGCCGACGATACAAATTTTGGTCGGTTTTGCGTTGTGCATATTGGTGTGGCTTATTTTGCGTCAAGACGTGGGTATGACAGCAGGCATGTATGTTTCTTTCATCACTGCTGCTGGGCTTCTAGCAAAGCCTATTCGACAACTCAGTGAGGTTCAAAGTCTCATTCAGAAGGGCTTGGCTGCATCACAGGATATTTTTCAACAGCTGGACGAGGAACCTGAACCCGATCACGGAACCCATAGCGTTGATCGAGTACAAGGTAAGGTAGAATTTAAAGCGGTGAATTTTGCCTATCAGGTCAACCAGCATGAAGTTCTAAAAGACATTAGTTTCACTGTAATGCCCGGACAAACAATAGCTCTAGTCGGTAGTTCTGGCAGCGGAAAATCCACTTTAGTAAGTTTGCTGACCCGATTCTACGATGTTGATCGTGGCGAAATCCTGCTCGATGACATCAATATAGCCAATTACACATTAAGCAGTTTGCGCAAGCAGATCGCATTAGTGAATCAACAAGTCACGCTTTTCAACGACACGTTGTTCAATAATATTGCTTATGGTGATTTAAAAACTGCTTCGCGAGAGCAAGTGCAGCATGCTGTTAAGTTGGCCAATGCCAGCGTTTTTGTAACCGAATTGAGTCAAGGTTTGGAAACCAAAGTCGGCGATAACGGCGTGCTACTCTCAGGTGGCCAGCGGCAACGAATCGCAATTGCACGAGCGCTGCTAAAAGACGCCCCTGTTCTAATATTGGATGAAGCGACCTCTGCTTTAGATAATGAATCAGAGCGACTAATTCAAGCGGCATTGGAAGAAGTTATGAAGGGACGTACGACATTTGTGATTGCACATCGCCTCAGTACCATAGAACGTGCGGATATGATTCTGGTAATGGAGGAGGGCAGAATTGTAGAGTCCGGTGTACACCAAGCGTTATTGGCAAAGAGCGGTCGTTATGCTCAACTCTATCAAACGCAATTTGTTGAACAGGACAGTGTGATTTAATCCAGGGTTGTCTAAACAGGGAGTTTATGGGTACGTCCTTAAGCGAGAAGTTGATAGTTAAGGCATGGTACAGCAACCGCTGGGCTACTCTACCCTTGTGGCCGCTCAGTTGGGCCTTTAAGGCCGCAGTAAAATTTCGCCGCAATCGTTTTCTGATTAATCGTCGTAAGTTGTGGCATTCAGCTACACCTATCGTTATTGTCGGTAATCTCACCGTCGGTGGCACCGGTAAAACCCCACTGCTCATTGCTCTCACCAAAGCCTTCGAAGCTAGAGGTTTGCGCGTGGGCATTATCAGTCGCGGTTATGGCGGTGATGCACCTTTCTACCCGTTTCTTGTTACGGCTAATTCCAATCCTGCACAAGCAGGTGACGAACCGGTGATTCTCGCTAAAAGCACTGGCTGCCCAGTTGTAGTTGATCCCCAGCGCGTACATGCCGCACAGACTATCGCACAACGACGCGTTTGCGATGTGATTTTAAGTGATGACGGTATGCAGCATTACGAATTAGATCGCGATATTGAAATCGCTGTAGTCGATGGCCTGCGTGGTTTCGGCAATGGCATGTGTTTACCTGCAGGCCCTCTGCGTGAACCCCCTGAGCGTCTGAAGGATGTCAATTTCGTGGTAATCAATGGCGCAGGTAATCCACTGCAAGAGTATTACAAAAAGCCGGTATATCATATGCAACTGTTACCGCAGAGTTGGATTAACCTGGCTACCGGCGCAGCCTCAGAAACCATAAATTGGCGACCCGCGAAACGAGTACATGCAGTGGCTGGAATCGGCAACCCACAGCGTTTTTTTACTACGCTAAAAGAACTTGGTCTTGAGATTATTGAACATCCATTTTCCGATCATCACTATTTTGTCGCAAAAGATTTGGACTTTAAAGACGATTTACCTATAGTGATGACCGAAAAGGATGCTATTAAATGCCGCTTTGTACCGCAGAATACCTGGTACCTGCGAGTATCCGCCAGTTTGGATGATGGTTTGGTTGATACTTTAGTGGACGCCATAAAACTGCGCGCCAAAGAAAAACAGGCGATAGCTCAGACTTAGTGAGTTAATTTATTTTATCCTGCGTCATTTTGAAAAACAGGATGCTATCAAGCAAGGAGTTATTCTACCCATCATGTCTTTTACCGTGATTATTCCCGCGCGTTATGACTCAAGTCGTTTGCCTGGCAAACCTCTGGCCGATATTAATGGCAAACCCATGATTCAACATGTCTATGAGCGAGCAATGTTGAGTGAAGCTGCAGAGGTCATTGTTGCTACCGATAATGAGAAAATCAGAGTTACTTGCGAAGCGTTTGGTGCAAAAGTGTGTATGACTTCTGCGAGTCATATTTCAGGTACAGATCGATTACAGGAAGTGGTGAAGCAACTCGGTTTTTATTCTGACGATATCGTTGTTAATGTACAGGGCGATGAGCCGTTGATTCCACCGCGAGTGATCAATCAAGTGGCCCACAATTTAGTGGCTGAGGCTGAAGCAAGTATTTCAACTCTGTGTGAAAAAATCGAAAGCATAGAAGATTTTTTAAATCCCAACGTTGTGAAAGTCACTGCCGATCACCGCGGCTTAGCAATTTATTTCAGTCGAGCTCCCATCCCTTGGCCGCGTGATGCATTCAATGGTAAAGATGTGAGGGGCGTAAGTGTTGATTCTTTACCAGAAGGAATGAATTTTTACCGCCATATTGGTATCTATGGTTATCGGGTTAAATTGCTAAACGATTTTGTCACCTGGTCCCCTAGCCCTCAAGAAAAAATTGAATGTCTCGAACAGTTACGAGCGATGTGGCACGGTGCAAAAATACATGTGGCACTCGCTGACGAAACCGTACCACCAGGGGTCGATACCGAAGATGACCTGATCGCTATGCGCAAAATATTGAAATAGATCAAACAATTTTAAAAGAGACCACAAGCATGGGCACAAGCAGAACAACAAGCGTGAAAGTAATGTTTGTCTGTCTTGGCAATATATGCCGTTCTCCAACTGCGCAGGGAATATTTCAAAAAATGGTCGATGACGCAGGTATGTCTGAGGTAATACAGGTTGAATCATCGGGTACGGGGTCATGGCATATCGGTGAAGGTCCTGATGCGCGTGCCGCAACTGCTGCTCTCCAGCGCGGCTATGATCTGCGTGCGCTACGTGCTCAGCAAGTAAAACCCTCTGACTTTGAAGAGTTTGACTACATTCTTGCGATGGATAAGCAAAACCTTGCTGATCTGCGGCGCATGTGTCCGGAAAAATATAAAGGTACCCTGTCTTTGTTTTTGCCTTACGGCAGCAATTCACAGTATGAAGAAGTCCCAGATCCCTACTACGGTGGCAATCAAGGTTTTGAATTAGTTCTAGACTTGGTAGAAGATGCTGCACGAGCATTGTTAGATGAAATTAAATCTATTCACCAATTATAGCCACTAAAATTATAACCATTAAGAAACTGACAACATGCCGCTTTTAACTAACCATTCGCTGCAATCAAATAACACGCTGGGCGTACCAGTAAATGCCAAGTATTTTTTTGCCGTGAAAGATTTAGAGGAGTTAGAAGAGGCAGTCAATTATGCCCATAACAATCAGTTGCCCATTTTAGTAATTGGTGAAGGCAGCAATTTGGTTTTTACCAAAGATTATTCTGGGCTTGTCATAAAAATTGAAATTTATGGCATCGATGTTGTTGCCGAGCAAAAAAATTATAGTTTAGTGCGAGCCGGTGCCGGTGAGCGATGGCAAACATTGGTGGATTACACCCTTAGCCATCATCTGTGGGGATTAGAGAATCTCACCGGAATTCCAGGCACCGTCGGGGCCGCACCTATCCAAAATATTGGTGCTTACGGCGTAGAATTAAAAAATCACTTTGTTGAACTCCAAGCTCTGGACCTTCAAGCTAAATGTATAGTGACATTTGATCTCGCAGCGTGTTGTTTTGGCTATCGAGAGAGTGTATTTAAACAAGCGCAAAAGGGGCGATACATCATCACTCATGTGACGCTGAAATTGTCGCATGAGCCTCATTTAGTTATGGACTACGAGCCATTGCGTCAGCGACTTTCGAACTGCAAAAATATTTCACCGCAAATTTTGGCGCAGGTGGTTAAACAGATCCGAGATGAAAAACTGCCCTCACCTGACCAGCTGCCAAACGTTGGGAGCTTTTTCAAAAATCCCATTGTAAGTCGCCAGCATTTCATAGCATTACAGCAAAAGTTTCCAGCTATTGTAGGATTTCCTGCAAAGGACGATTTTGTGAAATTAGCTGCTGGATGGTTAATAGAACAGGCTGGTTGGAAAGGTTATCGCTCTAATGGTGTGGGCGTACACCAAAATCAGGCATTGGTCCTCATCAATTACGAACAAAAATCTGGTGCAGAAGTCTTAGCATTGGCCAATAAAATTCAGAGTTCAATTAAACAACGTTTTGAAATCGATTTAGAAATAGAACCAAGTGTATTTTGAGCCTTATATTTCACTTGTAGCGAAGCGGCTACTTTTTTTGGATTAAAGAAGTTAGGTTAAGACGGTGCATATACGTACTCAATAGATTGGCCCCGTCGTCAGTGCTTTGCAAATTGGGAAGCAAAAGCTTAACTGAATTATTTGAACAATAAATAACCTAGCGAAATGATTGCAATGTGCGAAAGTATTTTCAATGTTATACCGTTATCTATCAAGATCCACAAAATCGTCCTGGTTAGTTATTACCATTCTGCTAGTGTTTCCAATCTTTTATTCAAATTGACCGATGGTTCCACTGTAAAAAAATAATCGCTGGTGGTATCTTTCTACACCTGCACAGGAAGCGCCGGTTTTAAGCCTCACTGACGAGATGGCACCAGAGGGCTCACCTCGATAAAAAAGCAGACAGTTGCAAATGCTGTCATCGATGAGCAACTCTAAGCAATCAAACATATTGGTGCCCAACTAAAAGTATTTAAAAATTTTCCTAATTTCACAGTGTCTTAGAATGTATCCTGGGGTTGACCTTGATTAGAGTATTAGTTGTAGACGATCATGATCTGGTGCGTACTGGTATCACACGTATGTTAAAAGATGTAGATGGCATAGATGTTATCGGTGAAGCCGAAACAGGCGAAGGTGCCGTCCAACTCGCGAGGGAACTATTACCTGATGTGATACTAATGGATGTCAAAATGCCTGGCATTGGCGGGCTTGAAGCAACCAAAAAAATCACCCGCTACTCGTCAGATATTAAAGTCATCGCAGTAACTGCACTGGACGACGATCCTTTTCCGACTCGGTTGATGCAGGCTGGTGCGGTTGGGTACGTTACCAAAGGTGCGGCACTTGATGAAATGGTCCACGCAATACGCGCTGTTAATTCGGGACAGCGTTACATCAGTCCCTCAGTTGCACAACAGATGGCGCTGAAACCTTTCACCACCAGTTCACAAGCGGAAAATCCCTTCGATTCATTATCCGAGCGCGAGCTGCAAATCTCGATGATGGTAGTTAATTGTCATAAGGTGCAGGAGATCTCTGATAAGTTGTGTTTGAGTCCTAAAACAGTAAACAGTTATCGTTATAGAATTTTCGAAAAACTTAATATCAACAGCGATGTGGAATTGACATTGTTGGCAGTAAAACACGGCATGTTGGATTCAGAAGCACTTGTATGAATCCCCAAGTAAGTTAAAGAACTTTAAGAAATCTGCAAATGGAACAGAGATTTGTCAGACGATTCCTCAGAAAATGAAAAGAACAAAAAAATAATCAAAAGTGTGCGTGTCGACGCAGGTGCTGACGATCAAGGAATCGTTGAGCACAACGCGTCAGGCTTTGATGCGAAGTCATTCCTCAAAAATCTAACTCAGCGCCCTGGCGTTTATCAGATGTATGATAACGCGGGTAAGATCCTCTATATAGGAAAAGCCAAAAATTTAAAAAATCGAGTTTCAAGTTATTTTCGATCTCGCGGCTTAACCAATAAAACTGTCGCTTTGGTCTCAAAGATTAATGATGTTCAAATTACTATTACCAATTCAGAAACTGAAGCACTTATTCTTGAACAAAGTCTGATTAAACAAAATTATCCTCCCTACAACATTCTGCTAAAAGATAATAAATCCTACCCTTATATATTTATCTCCACCGAGCATGAATACCCACGGATTGTTTTCCATCGAGGAGCTAAAAAAGAAAAGGGTAAATATTATGGGCCATACCCCAATGCAGGAGCAGTAAGAGAATGTTTATTGCTGATGCAAAAAGTTTTTCGCATTCGCCAGTGCGACGATAATTTTTTCAGTAATCGTTCCCGCCCATGTTTGCAATACCAGATCAAACGTTGCACCGGACCATGTGTAGGTATTATCTCAAAAATTGAGTATGAAGAAGATGTACGCCACACGAAAATGTTCTTGGAGGGAAAAAGCGATGAACTCCTACAAGAACTTGCCAACCGAATGGAAGATGCATCGGGCAAGTTGGAATTTGAAATTGCAGCGCAATACAGAGATCAAATAGGCCACCTGAGAAGAGTACTGCAAGCGCAATACGTTGAGGCAGAAGCAGGTGACGTAGATGTTTTTAGCGCCGCCTATAAAAATGGCTTGAGCTGCGTACAGATCCTGTTTGTTCGTGCGGGCAGGATTCTCGGCAGCCGAAGTTTTTATCCCGCTGCAGGGCTGGCGGAAGATGAAAGTGCGGTTCTGGCAGATTTCATTCCTCAATTTTATTTGGCAAGTGACGAAAATAGAGAAATTCCAAAAGAGATTATTCTGCCGCGAGTAATAGAGGATATTGATGTTTTAGGCGAAGCTCTACAACAAAGCAGGGGCAAGAACGTGCAGATCTCGACATCTGTACGAGGTACTCGTGCAAAATGGGTAAAACTAGCAGCTACCACTGCACTGCAAAATCTTGATAGCTTGATAGCGAGTAAGCAGACAGTTCTAAAACGCTTTCGACTGCTGCAAGAAGCCCTTAACCTTGATGAATTGCCGCAACGCATCGAATGTTTTGATATAAGTCATAGTAGTGGAGAAAAAACCGTCGCATCCTGCGTAGTATTCGATACTAACGGACCGGTTAAGTCTGACTATCGACGTTTTAACATTGATGGTATAACGCCAGGTGATGATTATGCTGCCATGTCTCAAGCGTTATGTCGTCGTTATACGCGTGTACAATTGGGAGAAGAAAAAATTCCCGACATATTATTAATTGATGGTGGCAAAGGCCAATTGACGCAAGCTGAAAATGTGATGGCAGAACTGCAGATTCAAGGAGTATTAATCCTAGGCGTTGCCAAGGGAGCCACACGCAAAGCAGGTCTTGAAACATTAATACTGGCCGGGTCAAGAGAGGAAGTTGTACTTAAAGATGACTCGCCAGCCCTACATCTTATTCAACAGGTAAGAGATGAGGCGCATCGATTTGCTATCACAGGCCATAAGCAACAAAGAGATAAATTAAGGCGAACATCAACCCTTGAGGATATACCAGGAGTTGGACCCAAAAGACGAAGAGAATTGCTTCGTCATTTTGGTGGTTTGCAGGAGGTTATGCGCGCCAGTGTGGAAGACTTGGCAAAAGTTACGTCAATTAATCGAAAAATTGCTGAAGAGATCTATGCCCACTTGCATAATGAGTAAGCCGTGGTGTAACTTAAATTAAGAATTATAAGCTTGTAGAAAAAGACAATGAATATACCCAATACCCTCACGATAATACGCATTGCGTTACTACCGCTCATTATAATTGCGGTATATCTTCCGTTCAAAGACCACTACATCTACGCCGCAGTGATATTTACGATTGCGTCAGTTACAGATTGGTTCGATGGTTATTTAGCTAGAAAGCTAAACCAAGCCACGCCCTTAGGGGCATTTCTCGACCCAGTCGCCGATAAATTGATGGTTGCGGTATCGCTAATTTTATTGGTTGAAATACATGCGTCACCTTGGTTCGCAATTCCCTCAGCAATTATTGTATGCCGAGAAATTATTATTTCAGCGTTAAGAGAATGGATGGCCGAATTAGGTAAGCGCGCAAGTGTAGCAGTTTCATTTGTAGGCAAAATAAAAACAGCTTCACAGATGGTCGCCATCGTAGTTTTGTTGGCAGTCGGCAATCAGATGGATTCGCCGTATCGTATACTTGGGTACATACTGCTCTATTTGGCTGCAGCACTGACACTCTGGTCAATGGTTATTTATCTGAAGGCTGCCTGGCCCGACCTGATGGGCAAAGGGCACTCAAAAATTGAAAGCTAATAAATTAGATTTCTAAAATTAGTTAGTTAAAATAAAAGCTTGACTGAAAAGTTGAACCTAATAGAATAGGCGCCTCTTCGGTTACTGGCGGCATGAAAGTGCAATCATTGTTAACTGAGAAGGTACTACTAGAATGATAATGTGCAATACCAAATACATCATCAGACTTTATCAATAGTACAGAAACACAAAGCGGGAATAGCTCAGTGGTAGAGCACAACCTTGCCAAGGTTGGGGTCGCGAGTTCGAGCCTCGTTTCCCGCTCCAATAAAATCGCATGTGACCTACATAGAGTTATAGCGATCTCAAGCGTAGTCTACCTGACTGCTGTTTGAACCCAAGGCGCGGTGACAGAGTGGTCATGTAGCGGACTGCAACTCCGTGTACGCCGGTTCGATTCCGACCCGCGCCTCCATTTTCCCTTTCAAATTCAATAGCCTATGATTGGCAAAATATAAACTTGGGTATACCGGAAAATAAACGGAAAATAAACGGAAAATTCTCCGTGTAAAAACATGCTGTACAAAAAATTCCGGCTAAACTTTAGCGTCAAAATCTTCCGTAAAAATCCTCTATCTGTATTTCATCAGCAATATTTTATTATAGAATTCGGACATTATTTTCTTCACGAACACCTTTATTAATCTGCTAGCCATTCGATCGAAATTTCACATATTTCGCAATCTTATCGAAAGTATTTGACTTATTTCTGAACGTTCGTTCCCAATATGTGGACGCTTCGTTGCGTTCAATTATTGTTTTGTGCTCCATCTTACTGGCAAGGTAGGCCGTAGCTTTTCGCTCAGTTTTTCTCTTCACTGATTAGCACGTTGGATTCGCTTATCGCTCACTTATATTTCTAGACCTTGTTCCGCGCAAAGTGAATCTATGCATGTTTGGCGCTCAGATAGATACGTCTCAAGCATGACGGCAGTGCTGTGAAAGATATCTTGAGCTTCATCTTCAGCAAACATATATTCGTCTTCTGCGTCAACCTCCTCTAAGCAGCCATACTCGCTTCGGAAACACTTCCCTCAGCGTATGCTCACTAACGTTGATTTAGCCCGCTTGGGTGGTTTAATCAGTTCATACTCTTCAGCTTGTCGTTGATTAGTATGCCCGCCTTTTTCATTGCGCCCTTGATTAACTCTTTCATCTGTTAAACCGCGCTTTCGTAAATCTCTTAATTGGTACATACCTTTTTTAATATCAGGATTTTCTTCCGCAGCTTCCTCCACTGCAATGCGCCAATATTCTTGCATGGTTCTGTGGGTTACTGGTTTGGCGCGACTACGCATTTCAAAATATCTAGGATAGACCATCAAATGCTTTGATAAAATTTGTTGTGAGCGCTTGAACTGGCGGAACCAGGAGATGATCTCCCATAACCAATCATTGCACTCTATAATCTGCGGTTCATCCGTCTTGCTGTGGGTAAATCGAATCTCGCGTTTTTCATTATCAATATTGTCCTCGCTCAGTGCAAAAACATCAATTGGTCTTTGAGATAGGGCATACATAAAATCGATAATTTTTACTCGCCACTCACCATCCATATCTCTCTTGTTGTGTCGATGAATCAATAATTTATCTGTGATAGCAATGTAATGTTCAGCAGGTATATATACTTTTCTGCTTGTTGTGGGTAAGTCATCAACATCACGAACAGGATTGCGGTCTATCAATGCAGATTTAACTGCGTAGTCAAATACCCGAGATAGTACAGCCAGTAAATGGTTGTAGTGCGTGGGTTGATCAAGCCACGGAGTTAATAAATTTCGCAATCTTTTAATAATATTCTTATCATTGATAGAGAATTTACAATCTTCTGAATTTTCCAACTGTATGCATTGCCGACCGTAATCAATTTGAGTTCGCTCACGAATGAGGTTTCCTGCTTTTTTACCTCGCATGATAAGTGCTTTGGTTTTATTGATCTGCAATTTGCCATTTTCATTTTTGATATAGCCTAAAACATTTTCACGCCAATTTTTGATATAGTCGCAGAGAAAAATATTGTCGCCACTACTTTTAAATACTTCCATCGCCTCTATGCGTTCAAGGAATTTGTCTGCAATCCGTTTTTCCCGTTCATCCTCCCATCGAAGCATCAGCTTCCGATAGATTTTAATTGCAGTTGCTTTGTCGCGTGTTTCAAGACTGCCTTTCTTTCCTGTATTTGGATGCATCGCGTAATAAATGCCGTTAGGATAAACATAGAGATTGCTGTAATCCTTCAAGAAAAGGTATTTCTCAGATCGCTTTCTTGCCATTTCAGATAAACTTCGCTGCGATTCTATCGATTAGTTCGTTGTTTGAAGCGTCTTCGACAGAATCAGGCATGACAGATTTAGATTTCCCGTTAATCTGATCATCCACCGCTCCGTCATAAATAACAAGATCGATCCACCACTCACCGTTAGCAGCGAATTTAAACGCTCCTGGTAGATTACCCGATTGGCATTGATACCTGATCGATCTTGCTGGTGCGTTGGGTAAGCGCAACTTTATAAACTCCTTTAGTTTTATTGGGTATGTTTCTCTATGTTTTTTTGAGTACACCATAAAATTCACTCTTTAAAAAACTCTTCAACAAAAATAACGATTTCATAGTGCTTAGCTGGATTTTATAAGCTCGTACCGGATGTAATGCTGAATTTGTTCATTAGAGTCTGTTAACCTCTACGCAATTATCGGTTACTGCTTGAGACCTATCTTGAAAAGCTACATTAAGTTCATATAGCGTCACGCCGCCATTTAGGAGACGATCTATCTTCAACTAACGCGGTAGCCAATAAATTATATGTGGATGATGAGGCGCAGCCGAAGGTGCCTTGTAGTCGGGCAAATGGGTTGTTTCCGAATCGTAAAAATTTAACATTGGGTCGGTCCTGGTCTTTAGATTGTATTAAAGATGTGTTGCACCGTTTTCGATAAGCGATGCAGTATTCATCAAGTGATTTCTGCATGCCGCGATAATTGTCTTTGCTGCAACTGCTTTCAATTCGGGTAGTTCGATATCACGAATTTTCTGCGCAAATGCCATGAGCTTTTGTTTATCTGGCAGAAGTGCGGCTTGTCGCTCTGCCTCGATTTTTTTGGCCTCCGCAGCAGCCTCTTCCTCGCGCTGCTGACGTGCAAGTTTTTCCTGTGCTTCCTGTTCGGCGTTGGCTTTGGCTTGGCGCTCAAACTCCTCATGAGCTTTACGGGCTTCCGCAGCCTTTTTCTCTGCATCCAAGCTGGCACGCTCGTCATCAATAGCCTGTTGAGCTGCTGCTTGTTCCGCTTTAATTCGGGCCAATTCTGCTTTTTCGCTTTCAAGCGCTTCACGCACCAGGCGATCGCGCTCCTCCTGCTCTTCGCGCAACCGTTCGAGGCGTAGTGCTTCACGTTGCAACCGCTTCTGCTCTCGCTCTTTGGCCTCGGCGTCAGCGATCAGGCTTTCTAGTTGTAAAATGAATCGGGCTTTTTGTTGCTCTGCTGCGACGTGGAATTCTTGAAACGATTCATCAAAACAAATATTATTTACGTCGGATAACCGTTGATTCAGGCGATCAGAATCAGCGCCAGATAAACCGATTAGCGCAGAAGTACCAAAATTTAACTCGATGGCTTCTTTAATTTTTTGAATGCGCGCTAATTCAATGCGCTCTCTCTCGGCTTTCTCAGCCGCCAATTTATTTTCATACGCATCAATAGGCGTCTTAATTAACGCCTCGATCTCCTCCAACGCCAACTTGATACGACTGGCCTCCGCATCCAATTTGCGCCCATACTCAAGAACATCTTTCTTCTTTTCCTTGCGGCTGGCTTCAAGTGAGGTACGCAGGCTGACGATCTCGGATTTATTGGCTCTCGCAGCTTTTAATGACGCCGTATCATTAACGATGACACCTTTGTTTTTCTCTCTCAGCTCCGCCAGGGCCGTATCAGTAATGCCGTACTCAACGAGGTGAGTGGTACTCACTGGCGTAGCTTGTATAACTTTTAAAGGTTTCATAACGCTCCTTATAACACTCTGGTTATTTGATCTTTTTTGTAGACTGTATCGGGTGGCTACACCTTTTAGGTATCTTGAGCTGCCCCGACTTTTCGCTCAGCGCGTTGGCGTGAGAAACCACTCGACTAAACGTCAATTGTTGTCATGGCTCTCCGGTGGCACTTCCTTAACAGTATTGTTTTTAATTTCGTTAATTCGCGCTTGGCGAGCGGCGGCAAGCTCCGGTGTGTCGTCCGGATAACGCGCGCAATGATCTTTTGCCAATTCAGACGCTTGTTTGATTTGCGCTTGAGTGGATGATTTCTTGAAGGCGAACAGGATATCCGCTAAATTTTCTTTGCGTTCCTCCTCATTGATGGGTTCAGCCTCGATGACCGTTTCGTTAGTTGCCGCGACATCTTGCTCAACTACTTTATGTTGAACGACGGCGGGAATTTCCTCCTGCTTTGCGTCGGCGACTGGGCTTAGTCGTAGCGCTGATTTTTTCTCTGTTTTCTGGGGAGTGACATCGCGCTCTGGCTCAGGCTGGAATTCATCTTGTGTGTAAACACCCAAGAGGACGGCGGGGGCGTATTTTCGACCCCACTTCTTTACGCCTAAGTATGATATTTGTTGCGCTGGATCGGTTATCCACTCGGGACTGTTGCGTGTTAACACGCTGGCAAGATACAGTTTTTCGCTCCATTCAATCTCCGTTTCACCACGCGGAATGGCGCCAACTTTAATCCACAGCCCCGCCTCATCTTCTGCGGTCCATTTTTTCGTTGGGACGCTCTTCTCGTAAGTGCCGGTTTTCCCGTTCTTCGTAACAGTTTCAATGGAAACCTTTCCGGCCAGCCTTTCCCAGCCATCAGAATATTGGTAATGAAACCGACCAACGATTGCCGTTGATGAGGAGATGACAGCATTAACCAATTGGGCACCATACGCGAGCGCGCCGTTGATCAAACTGGTTTGTTGGGCAACTTGGTAAGGCGACATACCCCACTGGAGCGCCTGCAACACTATCGCCATACAATCGGCTTGCTTGTTTTTAAAGTGCTCTGGCACGCTTACCGCGCTTTTAGACATGCTCTCAGCCAGCACCATGACGGTATGCATGGTTTCGCTATTAAATATTAATCCTGTCGAATTGGCGGTGGTTGTAAGTTCGTTCATTATATTTGTCCTCTATCCATATCATAAAAGAGATAATTCGGCAGATTTATTTCAGTCGCCAAATCATGGTTGTATGAAGGCCAAAAGTCATTTTCTCTTGATGCTTTTAAGCCGTTTAATCCGATTCTGCGAAGATGTTCACCAAGCTGAAGAGATCGCTCTGACAGAATGTATACTGCAACCAAGTAAGGCGGCTCTGTCTCCGCGGCAATAAATGTAAACTGCCGGTGATCTGTATTTTTTAATATTCGATCACCTTCGATGTAATGTGCCGCACTGATGTGATAGCCGAGATTATTAATCTGATGCATGAATCCAACTGGCGAAGCATCGCGGCAGGTTTTTACATCAAACAAACCATCCTCTCTGCGCCAATCAGGACGATAACGGCAAAGCTGAAATGTTCCCGTTTCTCGTTCATCATTTTCATCGAGATAGTAGCCTGACGATTCCGCCTCACCTTCAGCGAAAATTAATCTCACTTCTGGATGATTAAGAATTGCGTCCCGAATTCGCTGCGCTGTGTCAAACTCTTCAGCATCGATTATCAATTTCCCAGCGTTATCTGCTTCGAATTCAACTTTGTAAGCTTTTCCCGCATTCGTTCTGCCATCAACTTTTTGCCTAATTGCAAACTCTTTATCAAAATTTT
>OBEQ012426512.1_pt1 | contig 24190 bp, 23 predicted proteins | sample 1670901 | NCBI WGS metagenome assembly OBEQ01 (sample SAMEA104232315, study PRJEB22302) | groundwater metagenome | biome: forest; feature: aquifer; material: groundwater | place: USA | collected 2011-08-07 | depth 5.4 m | reverse complement strand
GGAGCCCTGGCTCCGGGTCACCCCTCAAACTTGACCACTACCTAATTTTCTCTCGGCGTGACAAGGGGAAAATTCCTCCTGGGTCCGTGCCCACTCCAACAGCCAAACGTCCTCCTCGCAGACCCCTCTCCACCCCAACTGAGACAAGAAAAGAGGAAAGATTTGCTTGATTTTTTTATCGCCACTATCTATACTCTCTACCTAGAGAGTGGATATGGAACAAGCCAAGCAACTCTATATGATGAAGGATGTTGCAAAGATTAGCGGCCAGTCAATCTATACCATAAAATTTTACCTGAAACTGGGCCTGCTGAAAGAAGTCGGCAGAAGTCCCGAGACGCGGTTTCGGTATTTTGACGACTCGACTATTGAACGCCTGAGTCAGATTCGGACGCTACGCAAACAGGACAAAAGTTTAGCCGAAATCCAGCACCTCCTGTAGCGGTCGTCGTGCTCAAGAGGCTCGAAGCGTCGCCAACGAGAGAACGCGCATGAGCTACTATGAAGCCCTCGGTCTCTTCAAGGAACCCTTCTCCACGAGCCCCGACCCGACCTTCTTTTTCCGCTCCAGTTCGCATGTCCAGGCGCTCAACCGTGTGGAGATTGCCATCCGGCTCAAGCGCGGGCTGTCCCTGGTGGTCGGCGATGTGGGGACCGGCAAGACCACGCTGGCCCGCACGCTCCTCAGCCAATTTCAGCAGGAGGAGGGGTTTTTGTTCCATATGGTCCTGGACCCAGGCTTTGAGTCGGAGTACCAATTCCTCCAGCACCTCTGCCGGATGTTCGGCGTCCGGCCCGCCTTCAAGTCCGTGCTCGATTGTCGGGAAGCCATCGAACACTACCTCTTCCAGAAGGGAGCCACGGACAGCTCCGTGGTCGTCCTGGTGATTGACGAAGGGCAGAAGCTGTCCCTGGACATGCTGGAGAACCTGCGCGTGTTGCTGAATTACGAGACCAATGACTACAAGCTGCTGCAGGTGGTGTTGTTCTCCCAAATGGAACTGTTGCCCCGCATCAAGCGGATCCGCAACTTCTTAGACCGCGTGGCGCTGAAGTACATCATCAACCCGCTGGATGAGCAGGAGACGGCCGAGATGATTCGGTTCCGACTGGAGCAGGCGGGGCTGACGGACGGGCGCGAGCTGTTCAACCCCGAGGCCGTCCGCACCGTCTATCACGCCACCCAGGGCTACCCCCGCAAGATCGCGATGCTCTGCCACAGCGCCCTGGAGGCGCTGGTGATGTACGAGAAGTCGGTCGTGGATGAACCGTTGATCCAGGAGCTGGTGGCGCATGAGTCCCGATGGGCCCAAGATAGTCTCGCCTGAGGAAAAGCTGCTGAAGCTGATCCGGGGCAAGGGCGCGCCGGCCGCCGGGGAAGCGCCCCAGGCTCCGCCGCCGGCGCGGGGGCCCACCGGCCCAACCGGACCCAAAACATTGCTGCCCTCGTGGTGGCTGACGGCGGTCAACACGACCCTGGGAGCCCTCCTGGGCGCGGAGGTGATCGTCTGGATGGTGATCGCGACCAAACCGGAGCCGTTTGTGGAGATTCCCGTGCCCAGTCCGCAGTCATCTCAGGAGACCCCGGCGACCTCGGGGGGGTCGTCGTCGGCGGAGCCGCTGCCCTCGCTGGTGTCAGCGGCCGCGCGGCCGCTGTTCCAGCTGGTGACGGCGCCGAGCACGCCGCAGGAGTCCTCCAAACCCAGTGAAGAGGCCAAGACGTTGGCGGCCCGCCTCACGCTGCTGGGCATCGTTGCCGGTGATCCGGCGCAGGCCATCATCGAAGACGCGCAGACGAAAAAAACGTTTTTTGTCACCGTGGGGCAACCCGTGGTCGAGGGACTCATCGTGCGTGACATTCGGGAGAACCGCGTCGTGCTGGATTTGAGCGGAGAAACGATTGAGCTGTCCCTGTGACATGAAGCCCAGACTTACGGAACGTAGTGACGTAAGCCTGCTGGCTGAATGTCACCCTTGACATGGGTACCCATGTCAAGGGTTCAATTCGCATCTGTGACTTACGTCGCCCAGGCGGGCTCCGTAAGTCACGTGCTCATTGAAGGAGGAACTCATGCGAGCGGATAACGGGCAGCGTATCGCGTCGAGCATGTTCGTCGCCCTGTTCACTGTGTACTGTTCACTGTTCACTCACGTGGAAGCGTGGGCGCAGACCGCCGCCGTGGGTTCGCCGGTCGGCACGACCACTGACCAGAGGATTTCTCTTGATCTCAAAGGCGTGGACATTCTCGACGTCCTGAAGCTCCTCTCGCAGAAAAGCGGGCTGAACTTCGTCGCGGGCCGAAACGTGACCGGCCGCGTGACGATCTTCGCCAAGGATGTGGACGTCTGGGAGGCGTTTGAGCGCATTGTCTCGGCCAATGACCTGGCCTACGAGCGTCGGGGGGCGCTCGTCAACATCATGACGGCGCGGGACTACGAGCTGCTCTACGGGCAAAAATTCCAGGAGCGCAAGGAAAGCCGCGTCTACTCCCTCAAGTTCGCCAAGGCCGCGCAGCTGGCTACGGCGCTTAACCAGCTCAAGTCGACCCTGGGCCGCGTTGTGGTGGACGAGGCTTCGAATACCATCATCCTCAACGACGTCCCTGAGCGGCTGGAGGAGATGCAGCGCTTGGTAGTGCAGCTTGACCGGCAGACCGAAACCCGGATCTACAGTCTGAACTACGCCGACGTCGAGAAGTTGAAGGAGAAACTCCAGGATTTCCTCACGCCGGGGGTGGGGACGTTCAACGTCGATGCGCGGACCAGCAAGGTCGTCGTGACGGACCTGAAAGAGGCCATGCCGAAGATTGAACGGGTGATCTTAGCGCTCGATGAACAAGAGGGAGAAGTGCTCATTGAGGCGAAGATCATCAAGGTCGAGCTGACGGACGACCAGAGCTTGGGCATCGATTGGCAGCGGGTGTTTGGCGGGCTGGACACGAAGGTGCGCAGTAATTTCCGGGTCCTCAGCGATGTGATTGGGGGGACCGCGACGGGGGCCGCCTTGAAACTGCTCGCAGGTCCCGAAAATGAGAACCAAGTCATCATCGAGGCGCTCAAGAAGTACGGCACCGTGGAAACCATTTCCAACCCCCGCATCACGGTCTCCAATAAGCAGGAGGCGAAGATTCTGGTGGGGACTAAGGAGGCGTTCGTGACGGTGACTACGACGGTGCCGGCGACGGGGGCGGTCGTGTCCTCGCCGGAAATCCAGTTTGTGGACGTGGGGACCAAGCTGTTCGTGACCCCGGACATCAAGCGGGATGGCAACATCCAGCTGAAGATCCGCCCCGAAGTCAGCTCGGCCAAGATCGAGATATTTGGCAGCAATCGGATTCCCATCGTCTCGACGACGGAAGCCGAAACCAACGTCTTGGTGAAAAGCGGCTCGACGCTGGTGATCGGCGGGCTCATTGAGAACAAGGCAGAGAACACGAGGAGCCAGGTGCCGGGGCTGGGCGACCTCCCGGTCGTCGGGGCAGCCTTCGGCAGCCGGGTGAAGACGAGCAAAAAAACGGAGCTGGTCGTCTTCCTCACCCCTCAGATTCTCACGTCAACCGGCGAGGAGGTTCGGACCTTTGCCTCCGCACCGTCCATCGAAGCCATTGTCGAACTGCAAGAGCCGGAACGCGCGCTGGTGCCGGCGTCGTATCAGGCGCTCATCCGCCAGCGGTTGAGCGAAAAGCTGGAGGAACTGCTGCGGTCCGGGTCGCTGGAGAGCGGCTCGTTGGTCGTGTCCTTCGTCCTGGATAAGAACGGCCGGATTCTCGGCACCCCGGACGTCACGAGTCCCAACGGGATGTTGTTTGTGCAAGCCGGCAAGGCGGCGCTCGAAGGCGCCTCGCCGTTTCCGCCGTTTCCTGCCGGTTCGAAGGCCGAGCGCGTCCAGTTTCGTGTCACGGTGGACTACCATCCCACGCGCCCGCGGCCGGAAGACGCGCTCTTGGGCGTCCGTGAACCCTGATGCGGTCAAGGGGGATCGCGCGCCGGGGGGTGAAAAAATGTTGCACGGTGACGGGTGCGGTGTTAAGCTAACTCGGACAGTCCAATCATGACCACGACGCAGACAGTGGACCGGTGGGCGTTGATCCTCGGGGCCTCCAGCGGCTTTGGAGGCGCAACCGCCTTTGAGTTGGCTAAGCAAGGGTTTCACATCGCCGGCGTCCATCTGGACCGCAAGGCGACCCTGCCGAACGCGGAGCAGGTCGCGCAACGGATTCAGCAGGCCGGGCGCAAGGCCCTGTTCTTCAACGTCAACGCGGCCGACCCGGCGAAGCGCACGGACGTGCTGGACCAATTGGACTCCGCCCTCAAGTCCTCGACGCCTCCCGGACAAATCATGGTGCTCCTGCACTCGCTGGCCTTCGGGACGCTGAAGCCCTACATCGCCCCAGACCCCAAAGGCACCCTGACGCAAGAGCAGATGGAGATGACCCTGGATGTCATGGCCAACAGCCTGGTGTACTGGGTGCAGGACTTGTTCCAGCGCAAGCTGATCGGACAGGGCAGCCACATCTTTGCCATGACCAGCTCTGGCGGCAGCCGGGTGTGGCCCACGTATGGCGCGGTGTCCGCCGCGAAGGCAGCCCTGGAGTCCCACATGCGGCAGCTGGCGATGGAACTAGCACCGCACGGCGTGTCGGTGAACACGATTCGAGCCGGTGTCACGGACACGCCGGCGCTGCGGAAGATCCCCGGCAATGAACAGATGATGGAATTCGCCAAACTGCGCAATCCCCACCACCGTCTGACCACCCCCGAGGATGTCGCACGCGCCATCGCCGCCCTGTCGAACTCGGGGACCCAGTGGGTGACCGGGAACGTCATCGGTGCCGATGGAGGCGAAGACATCGTCGGCTGAATGCAACGGCCTCAGTCGATTGTTCGGCTCGTCAGCAGTAAGCTCGTAAGCAGTAGAGAAGATAGTATGCTGGAATCAGCTCAGTTCCAGGCGTGTTATTGTTTATACTGCTTAGTGCCGACGAGCTTACGAGCCAGTGTGTCCTCACATGCGGGTTAAACGCCTCGACCTCTTCGGCTTCAAATCCTTCTCCACCAAGACGACGGTCCATTTCGAGCCTGGCGTGACCGCCATCGTCGGACCCAACGGCAGCGGCAAAAGCAACATCGTGGACAGCATCCGCTGGGTCCTGGGCGAGCACAACCCCCGCGACGTCCGGGCTCCCCGCCTGGAGGATGTGATCTTCAACGGCACCGATACCAAGGCCCCGCTGTCGATGGCCGAAGTCAGCCTCATGATCGACAACGACCGCGGGCTGCTGCCGATCGCGTTTTCCGAGGTCGTCATCACGCGCCGGGTCTACCGATCCGGCGAAAGTGAATACTGCATTAATCAGAGTCCCTGCCGACTCAAGGACATCCAGGAGTTGTTCCTCGGGACGGGCTTAGGCGGCGGCACGTATGCCATCATTGAGCAGGGCCACATCGACATGATCCTCTCCTCCAAGCCGGAAGAACGACGGGGAGTCTTCGAAGAGGCCAGCGGAGTCGCCAAGTACCTCTCCAAGAAACAGGAAACGATCCGGCGGTTGGATGAAGTGGAGCAGCACCTCACCCGCATCGCCGACATCATCACAGAGGTCCGGCGGCAGCTGAACGCGTTGGAACGTCAGGCGGCCAAGGCCCGCCAGTACAAGACGCAATGGGAGCAGCTCAAGCACTGGGAACTGCGGTTGGCCGCCAATGAGTTGCGCCAGGGCGAGGCGGCCAATCAGCAATTGCAGCAGGCCGTCGAGACCCTGACGCAGCAGCGTCAGACGATGGAGCAGGACAAACAGCAGCTCCTGACCTCCCTTGAGGCCTGCAACGCCACGGTCACCAAGACCCAGACCGAGCTCCAGGAGCTGCGGGGCCGCGTCATCGCATCCGCGAGCCACATCGAGCAGCATGCCGGACAGTTGTCGCTGAAGACGCGTTGGATTGAGGAGTTGGCTCGGCAGCGGGAGCAGTTGCTGGTGGACGAGGCCCACCTGGCGCAACGGCTCACGCAGGTCGTCCAGCAGCGCGACGCGCTCAGCACTCAACACGCCGCGCTTGACCAGCAGCGCCAGGATGCGCTGACCCGGCAGGCGCAAACGTCTGAGGAACAGACGACGTTAGCCCGGCGCCTCACGGAGGAACTGCGCACGCTCGAGCAGCTGAAAGCCGAGCTGTTTGAAGCCGCCGCGGGCGCCTCGCAACACCGCAACGCCCTCGCGGGCACAACCGCCCGCCTGCAAACGCTCCAGGCGCAATTGGCCAGGACAGCCGAACAGCAACAGACGCTCCGCGCGCGACTGGAGGACTTGGCATCGCGTCAGCAGCAGCTGGAACGCGAGCGCATGAGCCTGTCCGAGCAGCAACGGGCGCTGCAGGAGCAGGCCGCGACAGCCCACCAATCGTTGGGCCAGGCGCAGGGGGAACGCCATGAACTGTTGGGCCGCCTGAATGAACTGCGCGAGCGTGCCGTGAGCCAACGGGCGAAAGCCCAACTGCTTGAAGAAGTCTGGCGCCGGTACGAGGGCTTTCCTGATGCGGTCAAAGCCCTCCTGGCGAATCCTCCTGCGGGCACGCTCGGATTGTTGGCCGACCTCTTAGAGCCGGTGCCCGGTTATGAGCACGCGTTGGAAGCGGCGCTGGGGGCGCTGGCCTCCGCCGTGGTCGTGCGGGACCGGGCGGCCTTGCGGCGCTGCCATGCCTACCTCGCCGACCAACAGCTGGAATGGGCGCAGGTGGTGGTGCTGAGCGATTGTCCGCAGCATCCCGCACACGCTTCGACGAGTGCCGACGAGGGAGCGGTCGGGAACCTGCAGCAATTCGTCCGCTATGACGCCGCGTATGGGCCGCTCGTCGCATGGTTGCTGGGCTCGTGGACGGTGGTTGACCGGATTGCCCGCGTGATGGACCGCACCGCCGCGGGGCCGGGCCGTTGGGTGACCCAGGCGGGCGAGTGGTGGGATGGCCAAAGCTGGCAGTTGGTGGGCAACCGCTCCAGCCAGTCGGCGCGCGTCGGGCGCAAGCGGCGATGGGAACACGCCCATGAGGAGCTGACCGTCCTGGAGCGCGACGTGGCCGCCGCCCAGGAGGCGTGGCAGCGCGCCGAGGAGCAGTGGCAGTCGCTCGTGGTCCATGAGCAGCGCATCCGGGAGGAGTCCGAACACCTGCTGCCAGGTGCCAGCAAGCTGGATGCCCACCTGGCGCAAATCACCCATGAAACCAAGCGCATCCGTGAGGAGCTTGCGGCACTCGAGCTCGAGCAGCAGGACCTCTCCAGCCAGTCCCGTGAATTGACGGAAGCAGAAGGCCGGCAGCGCCACGCCGTCGCGGAAGCCGAGGCCCGCCAACAAGAGCTCGAGCAGCGACGGAAGGATGCACAAACGCGCCACGACCAGGCCACGCAGCGGGTCCAGCAGCTGACGATTATGAGCGCCCAGTTGGAGGCGTCCCTGGCCTCGCTCACCGAGCGGCAGGCCGCAAGCCACGCGCGGCTTGCGGAGCTGCAAGCCGAGCAGGTGCAGGTGGAGAGCCAGCGTGACGGCAAGCGCGTCCAAGCGCAGGAGCTGGCCGAGAAGACGGCGGACCTCATGACACAACTAGAGGACCATCGCCAACAGGCGGCGGTGCTGACCCAGGAGCATGCCGAGCTGTCGGCACAGGCGGACCGGGTCGCCCAGCTGATGCGCCAAGAAGAACTCATGCGAAATCAGGTGCTGCCGAAGGTGCTGGCCGTCGAGCAGGAGTTGCTATTGCTGACGCAGTCGCTGCAGCAGCAGGAGAGCCAGCTGACCGAACGGTCCTTCCGGCGGGCGCGCGTCATGGAACGGCTGCACGAGGTCTACCATCTGGGCGAAGACTCGGTGCTCGCCGAGCAGACCAGCCTGTCGCCCCTGACCGAAGAGGAGCGGCAATCACTGGCCGAGCAGGTCGACCGCCTGAAGGCCAAGCTGGAGGCGATGGGGCCGGTGAGCCTGGGCTCCGTCGAAGAATACGATCAGCTCAAGCAACGGCTGGACTTCCTCCAGACGCAGCAGCAGGATTTGGTGACCTCGCGCGAGGACCTGCGCCACTCCATCACGCAGATCAATCGCACCGCCCGCCACCAATTCCGGGAGACGTTCACGAAGATCCAAGCGGAGTTCAAGCACTACTACACGAAGCTCTTCGGAGGCGGCGAGGCGGATCTGATTTTACTCGACGACGATGATGTGCTGGAATCCGGGATCGAGATTGTCGCCCGCCCGCCCGGTAAGCGCCTCCAGAGCATCAGCCTCCTGTCCGGCGGGGAGCGGGCGCTGACGGCCATCGCGCTGTTGTTCGCGCTGTTTAAAGTCCGTCCCTCGCCGTTCTGCATCCTCGATGAGATCGACGCGCCGCTGGATGAGGCCAACATCGACCGTTTCACCAACGTCTTCGAAGAATTCCTGAGCCTGTCGCAATTTATCCTCATCACGCACAATAAAAAGACCATCACCAAAGCCGACTGCCTCTACGGCGTCACGATGGAGCAGCCCGGCATCTCCAAGATCGTCTCCGTCAAGCTCACCCCATCCAAGCCCGCTCCCGCCACGCCCATCGAAGCGCCCGTCCCCGCATAAGTTAGCCGTAGGCCAGTTGCATGTCCTTCACATGTGAAGCGATGACCTTCAAGAGGTAGGATTTCCATGCACATTACACGCAGAATCGCCCGAGCCTTGCTTCGTCATTATCTGCCCCCGCCGGTCAAGGCGCACCACATGGAATACTCGATGTTGTATTCCGTTGATGATGATGTGGCCTCAGCATCGCCCAGGCTCATCGCACTAGCCGTGGACGCCATTCAGCAGGCGCAGACGGTTTTGCTAGCTGAGGTCACGTCTCGGTTCACGCAACCGCCCTATTACACGGAGATTTGGCCGGGTGAGCACTATAAACTCTTGGCCGGCCTTGTGCGCACTCTTCAGCCAACATCCGTTATCGAGATTGGCACAGCGGGCGGCCTGGGCGCGCTGACGATGAAGCGATTCCTGCCCACCGGTGGAAAACTGGTGACGTTCGATATCGTGCCGTGGCGCGACCTGCCTTATGCGGTCTTGCGCGAGAGCGATTTTACGGATGGGCAATTGGTGCAGTGTACGGATGATCTGACTAATCCGGCAATGTTCGCCAAGCATCGTGCGCTGTTTGAGCAAGCCGACTTGATTTTTATCGACGCCGCAAAGGATGGCGTTATGGAGCAGACATTCTTAGATCATTTTGCGACGGTCAAATTTCGCACCGCGCCCCTGATGGTATTTGACGATATTCGGCTTTGGAATATGCTGCGGATCTGACGCAACATCGCCCACCCAAAGCTGGATGTGACCTCGTTTGGACACTATACCGGGACAGGGTTTGTGGAATGGCAACCGCGCGGCTCACCAGGGAGATGAGCTTGACCTCTTGAACGGCGGAGGTGTTCCTGGGTGGAGCCTGATCCCTGAGGAACCCATCGTGCGGCGCTCCTGGTACGGAGCGCCGTATTTGTGTTAGGGAGCCGCGAGGCGGGTTTGGTTTTTGCCGGAGCGCTTGGCGGTCAACAACGCCATATCCGCCGCATAGATCAGCTGGTCCTTGGTGCCCGCGTCTTGGGGAAACGCCGCCAGGCCGATGCTGATGGACATGGGGGGCCCGGTCGGCTGCGGCGACGCGCCCGATGAGACGCGCGCCCTGATGCGCTCGCAGGCCTGCAAGGCTTCTTCCCGCGGCGTCTCGGGGAAGATGAAGGCGAACTCTTCACCGCCGTAGCGCGCCACCTGGTCGCTGGTCCGCGCGACCTCCCGCAGGACCTGCGCGACGCGGACCAAGAGCTGGTCGCCCGCCTGATGGCCCAACCGATCGTTGTACGCCTTGAAGTCGTCCAAATCCAGCATGGCCAGCGAGACCGTCTTGTCGTACCGCTTGGCCCGCGCCAGTTCCTCATCGAGGAGCTGCTGGAACGTCCCATGGTTCCAAAGCTTCGTGAGCGAGTCGGTGCGGGAGGCCAGCACCGCCTGCTCATAGAGCCGCGAGTTTTCAATCGCCAGTCCCGCCTGGTTGGCGCAGAGCGTGAGCAGCCGCACCTCCTCTCGGCTGATCGGCTTGCCGGTGAAGCGGTTGTCCGCCACGAGCACCCCCACCACCCGGTCGCGCGCCTTCAGCGGCACCGCCACGAACCGGTCCAACTCCAACGTCTTCAGGGACGGGTCTGAGAGTTTCTGCTTAGCTTCATCGGTGAGGATCTCAAACGGCATGCCTTCCAGCGCCGCGAGGGCGATCACCCCGGCCTGCTCCTGGAGGGGCAGACGCATCGAACGGACCAGCTCATCCAGCGGCGACGGCGGGCCCTGTCGGAAGCTGCGATAGGCGGCAATCAGGTCCTCCAAGGTCGTCTTGGTGGGGTCCAGCGTGCGCCAGATGGCCTGGGCTTCCTCGCCGGAGCCCGGCCCAATGCCCATCGCGCCCTCCAGCTGTTGGGAGCGCTCGTTCACGAGGAACAGCATCGCCCGGTTGAACCCGAGCCCGGCATGGGACGTGACGGCGGTCAGGATAATATAGAGAATCTCATCCAGCTTGAGGGTGGTCCGCATGGCGTTGGAGATCTCATAGAGGATCTCCAGTTGCCGCTTGGCCAGCTCCAGTTCGTCCTTGGAAAGTTCGGCAGACATGGCGCTATCCTACGTGCCGGTAAGGAGTTTTGCAAGTTGTGCTGGCCGGGCCTCGCCGGTGAATGGGCCGCTTGGGAGTTGACCCCACCACCTCTTTGAGCGTCTGCGCTGTGCAAAACACAGCGCAGCGCCGCCGGCCATTGGTCGGCGACGGCCCACCCATGTGGGTGTGCCTCAAAGAGGTGGTTGGGGTTGACCGACGGGGCCAAAACGCCTATACTACAAGATTCTGATGAGCGAGCAGACGTTCCATCCCATCTCGGAAATCTTGGAAGAAATCCGCGAAGGCCGCCTGGTCATCGTGGTGGATGACGGCGACCGCGAAAACGAGGGCGATCTGGTCATGGCCGCCACCTTTGCGACCCCAGACCATGTCAATTTTATGACGAAGTTCGGCCGGGGAATCGTCTGCGTGCCCATGGAGCCGAACCGGCTGGACGAGCTGGGGCTGCATCCGATGGTCTCGCCCAGCCAGGATCCCATGAAGACGGCCTGGACGATTTCGGTCGATGCCAAGGACGGGATCACGACGGGGATCTCCGCGCATGACCGGGCGCGGACGACCCAGATCCTGATCAATCCGTCGTCGGGATCCGACGCCCTCGTCCGCCCGGGCCATGTGTTTCCCCTGCGGGCGAAGGAAGGCGGGGTCCTTCGGCGGGCCGGCCATACCGAGGCGGCGGTGGACCTGGCGAGGCTGGCGGGGGTGTATCCGGCCGGGGTGATCTGCGAGATCATGAACGACGACGGGACGATGGCGCGCACCCCGCAGCTGTTCGACTTCGCTAAGCGCCACAACCTGAAGATCTGCACCATCGCCAGCCTGATTGAGTACCGGCGGCGGTTCGAGAAGCTCGTGAAGCGCGTCGTGACGACCAAGCTGCCGACGGAATTCGGCGAGTTCGAGCTCATCCTCTACGAGACCAGCATCGACGACCGGCACCATGTGGCGCTGGTCCGAGGCCGGGTGGACGACGGCCGGCCGGTCATGGTACGGGTCCATTCGCAGTGCCTCACCGGCGACGTGTTTCACAGCCTCCGCTGCGACTGCGGACCGCAGTTGCAGCGGGCGCAGGACGCCATCGCGCGGGCGGGGCGCGGCGTGATCCTCTATATCCATCAGGAAGGCCGGGGCATCGGGCTGGCCAACAAGCTCAAGGCCTACGCCCTGCAGGACCAGGGCCTCGACACCGTCGAGGCGAACCGGGCGCTCGGCTTTGAGCCGGACCTGCGGGATTACGGCATCGGCGCCCAGATTCTTGTGGACCTCGGCCTCAAAGAGCTGCAGCTGTTGACCAACAATCCGCGCAAGATCGTGGGGTTGGAGGGCTACGGCCTGCGGGTGGTGGCCCGCCTGCCGCTGGAGATTCCCCCCCGTCCGGAAAATGCGCAGTACCTCGCCACCAAACGCGAGAAGCTTGGCCATTGGTTGAATCCCCCCACCGATCGATCCGCCGACGGCGGGTCAACAGGAGTTGGTCAGCCCGACATCGGCCCTTCAGGCCGAAGACAGGTGGAGGGATGAATGGTGGACGGGACTAACCGTCCGCCGTACCGCCCACGGGCCATCTGACGCGCGCGATGACGAAGCGGCAGGCAGCGGGGCGGCAGGCGTGGTTTGTGTGTGTCGCCTCGCGGTTCAATACCCCGATCACCCAGCGGTTGGTGGAGGGGGCGCGTCAGGCGCTGGCGCAACACGGTGTTCCGCGGTCACGCATCCGCGTCGTGTGGGTGCCGGGCGCCTTTGAGCTTCCGGTGGCCGCCGCGTGGGTCGCGCAGGCGCTGCGTCCGCGGGGCATGATCGCCGTGGGCTGTCTCATCAAAGGCCAGACGCCGCAGTACGCCGTGCTTGGGCAGGCGGTGGCCGGAGAATTAGCGCGCGTGTCCGTGCGGTGGCAGGTCCCGGTCGGCTTCGGGGTCATCATCGCGGAGTCGTTTGCCCAAGCCAGGGCCCGGGCTAGTGGCGGGGTGGGAAATCGAGGGCGTGAAGCCGCCCTGGCCGTCCTGGAAATGGTCGCGCTCAAGGCTCAACTGTAGGAGTGGTGTGGCGGCAATGCGCAAACGGACCAAGGCGCGTGAATACGCCATTCAACTCCTCTATCAGCTCGATGTCACCCGTGCGGACTCCGGACCGGCCATTGAGGAGTTTTGGGGCTACCGCCCGGTCGCCGCTGAGGTGCAGACGTTCGCCACCCGCCTGGTGCAGGGAACCTTGGAGCATCAAGCCGAGCTGGACCGGTTGATCGCCAGCCACGCCAGCAACTGGAACATCAACCGGATGGCCGTGGTGGACCGCAACATCCTCCGGATGGGGGCGTATGAGCTGCTCTACCTCAACGACGTGCCGCCGAAAGTCTGTCTCAATGAAGCCATCGAGCTGGCCAAGCGTTTCGGTGATGAGGAATCCAGCAAGTTCGTCAACGGCATTCTGGATACCATCCACAAGACGCAAGGCCGCCACCACCCTGGGCAGGGTCCCGCCGAAGGCGGCGATCAGCCTGACGCCTCCGGTCCTCAACCGGCCACCCCCCCACCTGCGTATTCGCCGGAAGCGAAGACTCGGCCTTCTGGGCCGAACGCAGGTGGAGGGGCCAGTCCGTTGCGTGCCTCGTGACCCGCGTCCCCACTAGGTGATTTCTTCGCGCATGGCCACCGCCGATCTGCACACCCACACCCACTATTCCGACGGGACCGATAGCCCCAGGCGCGTCGTGGAACTCGCCAAAGCCGCAGGGCTGTCGGCGCTCGCGATCACCGACCACGACATTCTTGACGGCTACCCGGAAGCTCGCACGGTGGCCCAGGAGCTCGGCATCGAGCTCATCCCGGGGTTGGAGATGTCGGCCTCTTCGGCCGGCCGCGAAGTCCATATGCTGGGCTTCTTCGTGGACCTCGACCACGCGCCCTTTCAGGCGAGGCTTGCGGAACAGCGCAGTCGGCGCGTCCAGCGGATCCATGAGATGGTGGCGGCCTTGCAAAAGATGGGCCTGACGATCACCGCGGAGGAAGTCTTTGCCCTGTCGCCCAACGGCACGGTGGGCCGGCCCCACGTGGCGCAGGCGCTCCTGCAGCGGGGGTACGTCACCACGCTGAGGGAGGCGTTCGAGCGCTATATCGGTAACTCCAACCCCGCCTTTGTGCCCGGCTCGCCCCTGAATCCGAAGACGGCGATTCAGGCGATCCTGGAGGCCGGCGGCATCCCCGTCCTGGCGCATCCCGTCTACCTCAAGGACGACCAGTTCATTGCGCAATTGGCGCGGGAAGGCTTGGCGGGGCTCGAGGTCTATCACTCCAGTCATACCCTGGAGGTCATTCACCGGTATGAACGCCTGGCCGACCAATTGGGGCTGCTCAAAACCGGGGGCAGCGACTACCACGGCTCCACGAAGGAAGGGACGCCCATTGGCTCAACGACCATCCCCTATGCGCTGGTTGAGGCCCTGAAGGAATGGAAACGCTCGCACGCGACCCACCGCTGATGCACGCGCAGCACGCGATCATGATGTTAGGAACTCTAAAGACCAATGGATGCGCGTCGCAAGGAGTCCTGAGCGTGACGAAGGACCAGCGATTCATGCGCCTCGCCCTCCAGTTGGCTAGCCGAGCCGTCGGAGACACCTCGCCGAATCCAGCGGTCGGCGCGGTCGTGGTGAAGGCCGGCCGGGTGGTGGGTCGTGGGTATCATCAGCAAGCCGGGCGGCCGCACGCGGAGGTCGAAGCGTTGCGACAGGCGGGTGGGAAGGCCCGGGGTGCCGACCTCTACGTGACGCTGGAGCCGTGCAACCACACGGGCCGGACACCGCCGTGTGATGAGGCGGTGATTGCCGCGGGCATCAGGCGCGTGGTGGTTGGCATGAAGGATCCCAATCCGCTGACGGACGGCCGCGGGATCAGCCGACTGCGCCGCGCGGGCCTGCACGTGGTGACGGGCGTCTTGGAGGACGAGGCCAAGCGCTTGACCGCGCCCTTCACGAAGACGATGACGACGCGGCTGCCGTGGGTGATTGCCAAAGTCGCCCAGAGCTTGGACGGCAAGATTGCCACGCGGACCGGGGAGTCCCATTGGATCTCCTCGGAGGCGTCCCGCGCGCACGCGCATCGGTTGCGCCGCAGCGTCGACGCCATCGTCGTCGGCGTGAAGACGGTGCTGCGCGACAACCCGCGCTTGACGGCGCGGGATCCCGCGCGAGCGCCGCGGCCCGGCCGGCCGATTCGCGTCATCGTGGACAGCCGTCTCCGGACGCCGCTCGCCAGCCGCTGTCTGGCTGCCCAGGCGTCCGCCCCGACGATCCTGGCGACGACTGCGCGCGCGGCGCGCCGGCGGGCGCGTTTCGAGCGGCGGGGGATTGACGTCTTGGTGCTGCCGCCGTCACGCGGCCGTGTGCCGCTGAGACGCCTGTTCCATGAGTTGGCGGGGCGCTACCAGGTGCAGTCGGTGCTGCTGGAGGGCGGCGGGGAGCTCTTGGCCAGCGCCTTCCAGGAGCGCCTCGTGGATCGCGTCGTCTGGTTCGTTGCTCCGCTCATTATCGGCGGGCGGAGGAGTATTTCGACCGTCGGCGGCGAAGGCATTGCGCGGCTCACCCAGGCGATTCGCCTGCGGGATGTTTCCGTGCGCCACGTGGGGACTGACGTGATGATGGCAGGCGATGTCGTGTACCCCAAGAGCAGGGGCGCGGGACATGGGACAAGGGACAAGCGGAGACTCCGCCGCGGCCCTCGTTCCTCGTCCCTCGTTCCTCAACGCGTGTGAGTATGTTTACCGGCATTGTCCAGGAACTGGGCACGGTGCGTGCGGTGGCGCGAAAGGGCGGACTGGTGCACCTGCGCATCCAGGCGCCCAAGACGGCCGAAACGCTTCAGGCCGGCGAGAGTGTTGCGGTCAATGGCGTGTGCGTGACCATCGTGCGGGTCGCCCAGGGATGTGTCGAGGCGGACGTGATTCAGGAAACCCAGCATCTGACGACCCTGGGCACGCTGGTCTCCGGCGACCGCGTGAACGTGGAGCGGAGCCTCACGTTAAGCGACCGGCTCAACGGCCATCTCGTGTTGGGTCACATCGACGGGATCGGCCGAGTCCTCACGCGGCACGAGCGGGCCGGCGAGATCACGCTGGAGATCCGGTTGGACCGGACGTTGGGTCGCTACGTCGTGCCCAAGGGGCCGCTGACGGTTGACGGCGTCAGCCTCACGGTCGCCAGACGACCGACGGCTACCCGCTGCGCGGTGTGTGTGATTCCCGAAACCCGTCATCGGACGACGCTCGGATTTCGGCGGGTGGGTGAGGCCGTCAATATTGAAATTGATTATGTCGCAAAACTGATTGCGCAGTTGCATGGGTATCGCGACGGCAACAGGACGCGGTAAACGTCAACGGTAGCTGCAGGGTCTTTTGTGCTGTCGGGGCGTGGCTCAGCTTGGCTAGAGCGCGTGGTTCGGGACCACGAGGCCGCAGGTTCAAATCCTGCCGCCCCGATTTTTCGGCCTCTGGCCGAAAAATGGAGCATTTGAAATTGGAGCATTGGAAATTAGAATAAACAATTTCAAATGCGGTCTAATTTCAAATCTCCAATTTCTCAGACAGCACGGAGAGGCCAAATCCTGAAGCCCCGCATGCTTCGCTCTGCGAAGCAGAGCGTGCGGGGCGGAATGGTCCGTCGTCCACCACGCCGGACATTTCGTGCCCGCCCTGATGGCGGGCACTTCACCGGCGCGGTGGGAGCGCGGCTGAAGCAGCCGCCATCGGGGCGGCTGCGGAATGCCGAAAACGGAAGGTTTCCGGCCAGCGCCCCGACCAATTCGATTGCGGATTTTGCCCGCCTGCCCTTCGATCTGGGTGGCGGGCAGGGAATGGGGAATGCGGATTGAAGGAACGCTAGAAATGCCGGCTGGTCAAGGCAGGGTGTTCGATCGTTGGTGTGTAGAATCCGCACTCCGCACTCTGCACTCCGCACGCTCATTGGCATGAGGAAACGGGCCCACCTCGTGTACTCTGGGAACGTCCAGGGCGTAGGCTTCCGGTTGACGGCGGAGGAGACCGCCCGTGAGTTCGGCGTGGTGGGCTGGGTCAAAAACATTCGGGATGGCCGCGTCGAGTTGGTGGTCGAAGGCGAGAAACAGGCCCTCGCGGACTTCCTCAGTGCCATCCGGACGGGTCCCATGCGCAATTTCATTCGGCAGGTTGAGGTCACCTGGAATACCCCGACGGATGACTTCGACGATTTTGAGATCCACTATTGAACATCGATGACACAGATTGCAAAGGGGATTACACAGATCACGTATTGAGTGATCATCTCTGTAATCGTTTTTGAAAATCTGTGACATCATCGTGTCCTAGATGAGATACGCCATCCTCTCAGATCTCCATAGCAACTTCGAAGCGCTCTCCGCTGTGCTGGACCACCTCGCCGCTGAACGCATCGATCGGTACCTCTGCCTCGGCGACCTCGTGGGCTACGGAGGGGATCCTGAGGCCTGCCTGGCGCGCTTGGGGGCCTGCGACGCGGTCAGCGTCTGCGGCAACCACGACTGGGCCTGCACCGGCAAGCTCGACGTCCAGTGGTTCAACGATGCGGCGCGGCGCGCCATCCTCTGGACCCGCGACCAGCTGGGTTTCGGCAGCCTGAATGCGTTGCGGCGGCTGCCGCTGGTGGCCACCGAAGGACCCATGACACTGGTTCATGGGACGCTGACGAACCCCGAGCGGTTTGAGTACCTAGTGGACCTGGCGCAGGCGGTGGATACGGTCCAGGCGTGCCAGACGCCGTACTGTCTGGTTGGGCATACCCACCTGCCGTTTGTCTTCGAGTACGACCAGAAGCGCGCGCGGATGAGCCGGCTGCTCATGCGTCCCGAGGAGCTCCACGACATCCGCCTCGCCGACGACCATGAGGGGATCCGCTACGTGGTGAATCCTGGGAGCGTCGGCCAGCCGCGGGACGGCGACCCGAGGGCCAGCTGCGCGGTCCTCGATACCGAGGCGGGGACCGTGTCGTTTCATCGCATCGCCTATGATGTCGCCGAAGCACAGCGGAAAATCCGCGAAGCCGGCCTGCCGGATTTTTTAGCCGAACGGCTGGCCCTCGGCCGCTAGCAGCCCCCATGACCAAACGGGCAACCGCAACCGCGTTGAGCGCGATCCGCCGCCAGGCTGAGGCCTTGCGTGAGCAGATCCGCCGGCACGACTACCGCTACTATGTGCTGAACCAGCCCGAACTTGCCGATGCCGAATACGATGAGCTGCTGCGGAAGGTGCGGGATCTTGAATCGGCATGCCCGCAGGTGGTGACGCCGGACTCCCCGACCCAGCGGGGGGGCGGCACACCGGATGAGGCGTTTCACCCCGTCCGGCATCGCGTGCCGATGCTCTCGTTGGACAACACCTATGACACCGAGGAGCTGCTGGCGTGGGACAAGCGGGTGCGCAAGGGGCTGAACGGCGCGTCCTCGACCTACACCGCCGAGCTGAAAATTGACGGGGTGGGAATGGCCCTGAGTTATGAGCGCGGCCGGCTGGTTCGGGCGGCCACCCGCGGGGACGGCCAGACCGGCGAGGATGTCAGCGCCAACGCGCGCACGATCCGAGCCATTCCCTTGCGGTTGCGTGGGCAGGCCCCGAGGGTCTTGGAAGTGCGCGGCGAAGTCTACATGGCCCTCAAGGATTTCGCGGCGTATAATCTCGACGCCAGCCGCAAGGGCGGGGAGACCTTCGCCAATCCGCGCAACGCCGCCGCAGGCAGCCTCCGCCAAAAAGATCCGCGCGTGACGGTCGCGCGCCCCTTGCGGTTCTTCGTCCACTCCTTCGGCGTGGTCGAGGGGGCGCGCTTTCAGACGCACTGGGAGTTTCTCCAGACGTGTCAGGGCTTGGGCCTGCCCATCGCGGAGCACACCGTCCGATGCGACTCCTTCCGCGAGGTCGTGGCCCACTGCACGAAGTGGCAGGCCCAGCGGGACCGTTTGGCGTATGAAGTGGATGGCATGGTGATCAAAGTCAACGAGTTGGTCCTGCAGACGCAGCTGGGCATGACGTTGAAGTCGCCGCGATGGGCCATTGCCTACAAGTTCCCCGCCCACCAGGCGACGACGCAGGTCGTGCATGTGCTGGCGTCGGTGGGCCGGACTGGGACCATCACGCCGGTGGCGAAACTCACGCCGGTGTCGTGCGGCGGCGTGACGATTTCCAACGCCACCTTGCACAACTATGACGAGGTCGCGCGGCTCGGCGTGAAGGTCGGCGACTGGGTGGTCATCCAGCGGGCCGGCGAGGTGATCCCGCAGGTGCTGAAGGTCATCGAGAGCCGGCGGACCGGTTCGGAGAAGGCCGTGAAGGTCCCCACGGTCTGCCCGGAATGCGGCGGGGCCATCGCGAAGGAGAAGGAAGCGGAAGTCGCGTACCGCTGCGTGAACCCGCTCTGTCCCGCCCAGTTGGTGCGCCGCCTGATACATTTTGCCAGCCGCGAGGCCATGGACATCGAAGGCTTGGGCGACGTCGTCGCCGAGCAGCTCGTCAGCCGGAAGCTGGTCCGGACGGTCGCAGACATCTATCGGCTGACCAAGGACCAACTGCTGCCACTTGAGCTCTTCGGCGACAAGAAGGCGGAGAATCTCCTGGCGGCGATTGCGGCCAGCAAGCGCCGGGGCCTGGCGCGTGTCCTGTTTGGCCTGGGCGTCCGCCACGTCGGTGAGAAGGCCGCCCGCGTGCTGGCCGACGCGTTCCGCTCGCTGGACCGTGTGTCGGCGGCCACCGAGGAGCAGCTGTGCGGCATTCACGAGATCGGGCCGGTCATGGCCGAGGCCCTTGTGCAGTTTACCCGCCAACCCGCGACGAAAGCGTTGGTGAAGCAGCTGGAGGCGCTCGGCGTGAAGCTGACCGAGGAGGCGCGAAAGGGCCCACAGCCGCTGGCCGGGCTGTCCATCGTCCTGACGGGGGAACTGGAGGGCTTCGCGCGGACTGAAGCGGAGGCGCGCATCCGCCAGTGGGGGGGCCAGGTGGCGTCCAGCGTCAGCCGGAGGACCGATTATGTCGTGGTAGGCGCCAACCCCGGCTCCAAATACCAGCAGGCCAAAACGCTCGGAGTCAGAATTCTCGATGAAGCGCAGTTCAAGAAACTCATCGGGACATAGAGCAATCAGCAATCAGCAGTCAGCAATCAGTAATGGCTGGCTGCTGGCTGCTGGCTGCTGGCTGCTAATAGCTGGCACGGGGTGCGAGTCGTTCCAGCGGAAGTTCGTCCGCAAACCGAAGCAGACCGCCCGCGTCACGCCCATCATCAATTTCCAGGACTACACCCGGGCCATGACCCCGATGGATCGCTACCGCAAGCACTACGCGCTGTTCGACTACTGGAATGCGGAGCTGCTTAGCGCGCTCGAGACCCACGCCGCCTCTTCTCCGGGAATCGGCCAGCCGGGCGCCAACCCCAAGCGCATCAAGCTGGCTTCTCAAGAGTCCCTCCAGGAGCTGCAGACCCTGCAGGGCTTGCTGCAGGACGGAACGGCGGCCCAGCTGATCTCGCTGATCGACGCGCGGGAACAGTTTGATCGTCAGCTCCAGAGCGGGTCGTACGGCGCCTCGCAGATGAGCGTGTTCTCCCGAGACCTGGAGGCGCAAACCCGCCGCATCCACCGCGAGCTGTACTGGCGCAACGTCGAAGATCTGCTCAAAGCCGATGAGACCACTCCCGCCAGCCCACCAGAAGCTGCCCCCGATGCACGCGGACATTGACGCCTTCTTGGCCCATCTCAGGCTTGAACGCGGACTCAGCCCCACGACGCTGGCGAGCTACACCCAAGACCTGAAGCTCTTTGAACAGTTCTGCCGCCGGCGCGGGATCGGCGGCTGGTCGCGAGTCCGGCCGCTGGCGGTCCGGGAGTTCCTCCAGTGGCTGCGCACGGACAAGACTCCGGCGACGGTCGCTCGGAAGCTGGCGTGCGTGAAAGGCTTCTTTCGGTTTCTGGTGGCGCAGGGGTCTTTGAAGGAGAACCCCACCGGCTTTATCGAGACGCCACGGCTCTGGCGGCGGCTGCCGCAGGTCCTCAACGAACCTGAAGTGGATCGCTTGTTGGAGGCGCCGGCGAAAAGCGCCCTGGGCGTGCGGGATCTGGCGCTGCTGGAGCTCCTGTATGGGACGGGCTTGCGCGTCTCGGAAGCCACTTCGCTCGATCTGGCGAACATGAATTTCGACGTCGGATTTGTCCGGTGCATCGGGAAGGGCAACAAGGAGCGCATCGTGCCGCTGGGACGGTTTGCCCAGACCACGCTGCGACGATATCTGGCGGAGGTGCGTCCGGCCTTGGTCCGCCGACGTCCGCAGGTCCAAGCGGTGTTCGTCAACCGGGGCGGCAATCGCCTCACACGGCAGCGGGTCTGGCAGCTGGTCCGGTCCTATGCCTTGCGCGGAGGGGTGGGCAAACGTATCGGCCCGCATACCCTGCGGCATTCGTTCGCGACGCACCTGTTGGCCGGGGGGGCGGATCTGCGGACTGTCCAGGAGCTCCTGGGTCATGCGAATATCTCCACCACGCAGCGCTACACCCAGGTTGATCGCGCCCGCTTGAAAGCCGTGCATGAGAAGTTTCATCCGAGGCCGTGAACGATAGCACACAGCAGTCAGCACACAGCAATCAGTGATGAAGAAACGCAACCAGACCAGAAGGACGCACACGGAAACCTTGAGGCAAGTCAAGGTTCCGTCAGTGATCAGGCCGTTGCTGCGGCGGATCGGCCGGTTGGCGAAGCAGCAGGGAGTAGCGGCCTACGCCGTCGGCGGGTGCGTGCGCGATTGGCTGCTTGGCAACCACACGACCGTCGATCTGGATGTCGTCATCGAGGGTGACGGACTCGCCTTCGCCGAAGCGCTGGGTCGCGCCCTGAGGGCCGGCGTCAAGCGACACGAACAGTTCGGAACCGCCACGTTGACGTGGCGGCACGGGGCCGTTTCCGCGGCCCGGATTGATATCGCCACGTGCCGGAAGGAGACCTACGCCAAGCCGGCGGCCTATCCGAACGTCATCCCCGGCACGCTGCAGGAAGACCTGTTCCGCCGAGATTTTACCATCAACGCCATGGCGGTCGCCGTCGACCCATCGCGCTTCGGTCGACTCATCGATCCCTTCGGCGGGCGCAGGGATTTGGCGGCGCGGCGGCTGCGCATCCTGCATGCCGGCAGCTTTGTCGATGATCCCAGCCGGATGCTCCGGGCGGTGCGGTTTCTCCAGCGGTTTGGTTTTCGCCTGGAAGCGGGCACAGCCCGAGCGCTCACGCAGGCGATCGCCCAGGGCGGGCTTGAGCGCTTGAACTACGGGCGCCTCCGCAAGGAGCTCGACCGGATGTGTCAGGAGCCCGACCCGGGCGCGTGTCTGCGTCGGCTGGATCGCTGGCTGTCGGCACACGCGTCGTCCGCCGCCTGATGGTCGTGGGGGTGCTGCGCGTGGAGCTGCATCTGCCGCTGGCCGAGTCCTTGAAGGACAAGCGGTCCGTCCTGAAGAGCCTGAAGGACCAGCTGCACGGCCGCTTCAACGTGGCCGTCGCGGAACTGGAGCCGAACGAAAAATGGCAGCGCGCCGCGCTGGGGATCGCCGCGGTGGGCAGCGACCGCTCGCATGTCGAGCGATGTATGCACGAAGCGATGGAGGCCATTCGGCGGAATCCATTGATTGCCGTGATCAGGTGTGACGAGGAGTATCTGTGATCCCCCCACCGGTCCTATCCGCCGCAGGCGGATTTGCGCGTCCAACAACGGTCATCGGCCCTGCGGGCCGACGACAGGTGGGGGGATGATGTACGGCGTCAGAAAAGGTCGGATCAGCCAGCAACTCCAGCAGGAAATCGCCATCATCCTTCAGCGGGAGCTGAAGGATCCCCGGCTGGGATTTGTGACGATTACAAAAGTGGAGCTGTCCAACGATCTCAGCCACGCCAAGATCGGTTACAGTTGTCTGGGCAGCGCCGAGGAGCAGGCTCGCTCGCAGGAAGGCTTGGACCGCGCCGTCGGCTTCATCCGGGGCCTGGTCAAGAAGCGGCTGCGGTTGAAGATCATCCCAGAGCTAGTGTTTCGCTATGATGACTCGATTGCCCAGGCGCTTGACCTGGCCGCTAAGCTCGACCAGTTAAAGGGGAACCAGTCGTAAGGCGCTGCCACCCAACCATGCGAGACGGCCTGTTGATCATCAAGAAGCCGAAAGGCATGACGTCCCACGACGTCGTGCAGGTCGCGCGCCGCAAGCTGGGCGTGCAGCGCATCGGCCATACCGGCACGCTGGATCCGATGGCGGAAGGCGTCTTGGTGTTGTTAGTCGGGCGGGCCACCAAAACCCAGCGCGAGGCGCAGACTCATCGGAAACGCTACGACGTCATCATCACGTTTGGGACGCAGACGGATACCGGCGACGCGTGGGGGCAACCGGTCAAAACCGCCGCCGTGCCGGTCCTCGACCGAGGGCGGGTGGACGCGGTGCTGGCGTCGTTTGTCGGCCGGCTGACCCAGGTTCCCCCGGCGTTCAGCGCCGCCAAGGTTCGGGGACGGCCATTGTACTGGTGGGCCCGTCGGGGCGAGCGGCCGTCTGCCCCCGCCAAAACCGTGGAGATTTTTTCGGTGGAACTCCTGGCGTGTGACGGTGGCCAGCTGCGGTGTCGCGTCGAGTGTTCCGCCGGCACCTACATTCGCAGTCTCGCGGAAGTGGTGGCCGAGCGGCTGGGCACCGTGGGGCATGTCAGCGAGCTGACGAGAACGGCCGTCGGCACCTGGGAGCTGTCCCAGGCGATTGCGGTGGAACAGTTGCAGGAGGCGGCGACCCAGGACGCCTGGAACTTTGTCCGGCCGATGGAGACGTCTCATGCGGGTGCGCACCGGACATAACTCGTTCCGGCGCCCGCCACCGCGCGCCGTCGTAACGATCGGCATGTTCGACGGCGTGCACGTCGCGCATCAGCAGCTCATCCGCACGACCCTGCAGTTGGCCGCGCGTCTGCGGGGCACGAGCCTCGCCATCACGTTTGACCCCGACCCGCAGTGGATTCTGGATCCGGCCCACGCCCAGCCGCCTCTCATGCCATTGGCCAGGCGGCTGCACCTCATGCGCGCGTTGGGACTGGATCTCATCTGGGTGATCCCGTTTACCCGCGCGTTCTCCGCCGTCACGCCGGAGCAGTTCGTGCAGCGGATACTCCTGAGACGGCTGCAGACCGCTAGTGTCGTCGTCGGGGATAACTTTGCGTTCGGCAACGCCCGCCGGGGCACGCTTGAGCTGCTGCGCGCGATGGGTCGCGCCTGCAGCATGCGCGTCGTCGCCCTGCCCGCCGTCGTGCGCGACGGGGCTGCCGTCTCCAGTTCGCGCATCCGTCGGCTGGTGCAGGCGGGTGACCTCAACGCGGCGCGCCGACTCCTGGGACGGCCTGTGGAGCTGTCGGGAACGGTGGTGTCGGGCGAGGGTCGCGCGCGCCGTCTGGGGTTCCCGACGGCGAATGTGCGGTTGACGCCGACGGTCCTGCCGCCCCGCGGCGTCTATCGCGTGTGGCTCGAGCACCGGGG
>OBEQ011282546.1_pt1 | contig 24202 bp, 20 predicted proteins | sample 1670901 | NCBI WGS metagenome assembly OBEQ01 (sample SAMEA104232315, study PRJEB22302) | groundwater metagenome | biome: forest; feature: aquifer; material: groundwater | place: USA | collected 2011-08-07 | depth 5.4 m | reverse complement strand
CACGCCTTCATTTACGAATGGCAGATGCACTGTCATTTCAAGGCAAAACAAATGAAGCAATAACGCATTTTCAAGCCGCTATCTCACTTGATTCAACAGATATGTACCCCCGGTGTCAGTTAGCTGAATTGTACGCTGAAACAGGTAATTTCTCTGAGGCATCAAATATCTGTAATCGAATTTTGCAACTTGCTCCAGCCAACTCTGATGCCTATCGTGTTCTCGGCATCGTAGAGGGAAGACAACAACATTTCGATGAAGCATATAAAGAATTCTCCCAGGCCATTCACTTCGATTCAACAAATGCCAATGCGTACAAAGACCTTGGTCTCCTTTACGATAAAAATAATAAGGTTGATGATGCCATTGCTATGTACAAAACCTCGATTCGGTTGAATCCTCAATTGTGGGATGCCCATCTTAATCTTGGGACGGCTCTCGCAAAAAAAGGACAGCTCGATGAAGCCGCTCACCAATGGCAGCAAGCCCTGGCATTAAATGTTTTTGCCACCGATGCGCGTGTCAACCTCGGAAGACTCTACGCCATGCAAGGACGTAACGATGAAGCGTTGCAACAACTCAAAGAATCCTTACGCTTAGATTCATCAAATCCCCTTGCGCATTATTATTATGCAAATGTCCTTTTAAGCAAAGGAATGACTTCTGAGGCAGAACAACAATACAAGGAAACGATACGCTTGGCTCCAAATTTCCAAGCCGCACAAGCCGCTTTAAAACAAATACTAAGTTCTCATACAGAGATAAGCCGTTGAAATGAGTAAAATACAAGCCTCTGTTTCATCACCCGGACAACAACCATCAGATACAATCTATTACGTAATACTGGGCGTCATTATTGTTTGTATTGCGGCACTACGTATCCGCCTGCTTGATTTTCCTTTGGAGCGCGATGAAGGCGGATTTGCTTACATGGCAAATTTGATGTTAAAAGGCATTCCACCATATACTGAAGCGTACGATTTCAAACCACCGGGGTTGTATGCTGTGTATGCCTTTTCTCTTTTCTTGTTCGGCAAAAGCCCGACCGGGATTCACACAGGGTTAATGATTGCAAACCTTGGCTCTATGGTTCTTATTTTTTTTCTGGCAAGGAAATTATTTAATTCTGCAACAGGGATAATAGCAGCGCTTGTCTTTGGCATTCTATGTTTAAGCCCTTCTATGCTCGGTTTTGCCGCGCATGCAACACATTTTGTTGTATTCTGGATGCTGTTGGGCTATTTAATGCTTACTCTTGCTCTTGAAAAAAACAACATGCTCTATATCGTTCTATCGGGTATAGCATTTGGTGTTTCGGTGTTGATAAAACAGCCTGCGATTCTATTTATTATTTTCGCCTTTGTTGTAACCATCTTTCTTAATAAGGCGGAAAAGTTTAACTTAATGCGTCTCATGAAAATTATGGGAATTTTTCTCTCAGGTATAATACTTCCGCTTGGTATAACGGGAATTTGGTTATGGACAACCGGAGCATTTCCAAAATTCTATTTTTGGAATGTTACCTACGGCTTGGAATTTGGTAGTCGCATTAGCTTCACCGAGGCAATACCTTATTTTATGTCTATTATTCCGGGAGTACTAAAAAGTTTCGTGTATGTATGGATACTTGCCGGCATCGGGTTTATTCTACTGTTTACTCCTTTTGTTAAGCAACATCGCATAGAGCTAATTTTGTTTACTGCGTTTTCTTTTATAGCAGTTAGCATCGGATTTCAATTTCGTTCCCATTACTTTATCATGCTTGTCCCGGCGCTATCGCTATGTTCAAGTATTGTATTTTTTGTGCTTTCAAAAAAAACACAAACTAAAATATCATCACTGAAAAGTTCTATCATAACCGCGATAGTCATTCTTTTTCCGGTTGGATTGGGAATATTTGCAAATCAAAATTATTTCTTTACAGATGATACATCAACCTTATCCCGAAATATTTATTTCCCAAACACATTTTCCGAATCCCAAACAATAGCCGATTTCGTTCAATCACGAACATCAGAAAATGATTATATCGCTATTCTCGTTTCGGAACCACAAGTACCATTTTTAGCAGGTAGGAGATCGGCGACCAGATACCTATTCACTTATTTTTTTATGGAGCCCCATCCTCTTAGCTTACAAATGGAACAAGAGATGGAGAAGGAAATCGAACAGAACTCACCTAAAATTCTCATTCTTTTTAATGATCAGATTTCATGGGGAACGCGACCCACTTCAGAAATATCAATTTTCGATTGGGCTAATACCTACATCAAAAATAATTATGATATTGTCGGTCTGGTTGATATGATTTCTCCCTCCCAAATAATTTATAAGTGGGATAAAGAAATACGATTTTACCCCCGTGCTCGGGATGCTAATGTGTTAATCTTTGAGAGACATAAATAAAAACCCCGCCATTTATGAGCGGGATCGTATTTTTTTTATTTCCTTAAGATAATATCTCATATTCAAAACGAGTAACCGATGTTACGCAAAGCGCTCATCCAAGTAAAGTGGAAGGCTATATCTAAGAAAAAAACGTAAACGGACTGCTTTTTCAGTCCGATTTATCGGGCTTTATTCGCATTAGCGTGACCATTTATGGTCATGCGGGTTTGCTAAAAGACAAATTACACTTTATTGCGTAATATCATTTTCTTGTTAGCGAGAATACTATTTCCCCTTCTTATCCTTCAGTATTTCCAACAGTACCGTTCTAGCCTTTTCATTACCGATACCGCCCAAATAATAAACCGCATCTCTTCGTAAGTCATAACTTTCATGCTTACGAGCAACACCGCCTAAAAATTCAACCGCTTTATCATTCCCGATTTCGGCGATCGAACCGAGAACCGCTTGAAGTTGAGATAACCTGTACTTTGGTATAGCCGTAAACAATTCCGAAAGCGTCTCAACAGAACGGTTTTTGTTTCCGGAAAGCGAACCGATATAATCAATTGCCATATTTTGAATTTCTTCACTCGTATCCTTCTTTGCAATTTCTATAAAGACCGGAAGAGGATCGGGTTTCTTAAACTCTGTAAGTTGATCCATTGCCGCGATGCGAAGAGTACGGTTTTGTTTCGAATCAATGGCAACTTCCTTTAATGCGTTATACGAATTTTCATCGTCCCGTTTATCACCAAGAGCATTAAGTGCATCTAATTTTAACTGTGTTTCTTCATCAAGCTTTTCATAAGAATGATTGGTGAATCCGGAAAACATTGGCGGCATAGGTGTGACCGAACGCCCAATTGCTGTCGCTCGCGGAATCATCATTCGTTGAGCTTGCCGCAATTGCTGTTGAGCAAGTTTCATAGTTGTACCCGTCGCAATCGCGAACCCACCCGGAGCGCGTGTAACTGCGACATGTTGGCTGTCCCCTGAAACCGTAAAAGTAAAATTGCCATCCAACTCGCCCAAATCCGCTACGGCATCATCATAGTATTTACTCTTAGGATACGTTTTAATAAATTTTTTATAGAGCTCAACAGCTTTATCTTCATCAATGTTTTTATAAGCAAAGGCGATCCAGTAGGTAGCGTCATCCACATACTGACTTTTCGGGAAATCGGATAATACTTTTTTCATTTGTTTAATGGCATCTTCCCATTCTTCATCAAGTATCAAATCGTATCCCTTCTTGTATGTGTCATAGCCGGGGTCATTTCCCTTGTCGGAATATGCTTCCGCAACACAAACTACCTCAGGAGACTCCGGCGCTTCAGCCGTTGTGGTTACTACATCAACCGGGGATGATTGTTCTACCCTATAAACGATTTGAGCCTGTAACGCTGTTGTGCACAATAGTATGATAAAAAGATATATATAGTTTGATAATGTTTTCATAGTGTACTCTTAGTTTTCTCTATTACTTGCAAACATAATGTGAGGTTGTTGATACATTGCCTCTGCTCTTCGGATTTTGTACAGGAGGTTCTCACGTTCAATACCACCCCGTATTAATGCCAATTCGGGTGAATTATGCTCATTTTCCGAATTAGCTACTTTAATAAATATTTTTTCCATATCACCGATTAATCGTTCAGAACGGGAGTCTAACCGTCGTTGTTTTAATTGACGCGCCTCGTGAAGTAGCCCTTTTGACATGCTTCGTTCCGTTTGCAAATCAGCCGGATCGCCATCTTCCATCTTTGAATTTGCCAACCCGACAAGCAATGTTCGCGATCTCCTAAAATAATCATGCAACTGCAGGTATTCAGAATCCACTACAGGAGTTGCCTGCTGTGCCATCGTTTGTGTTGACGTTGGTCGTTCAACCTGCTTGAAGATGTACTCTTTTCCAGCGATGAGAACAACAAGGACTACAGCACATAGTGCGCTTGCAATTGCAATATCCCTCGGTCTAAACGTTATGATAGATTCAATCCATTCGGTAAACCGTTCCGGTACATTCCTCTTGCTCTCTTCTTTTGTAATCTTATTTTGAACTGAAAAAGCAAAATTGTTCCAGTACTCCGGAGATTGTTTTGCGCTCCAATCTACATTGGAGCTATCAAGTCCTTGCAGAACAGACGAAAATGTTTTCACTTCTTCCTTGCATTCTTTGCATACCGCAATATGCTCTTCAATCCGGTGCCGTTCTTTATCCGGCAATTCTTTTTTCACAAATTCGTATAAATGGGTCTGAGCCCATGCGTGCGTATTCATACCGTTTCTTCTTCTAAAAACTCTAACTTCATTTTCATTTTTTTAATTGCCCTGTGTAAATGCGTCTTTACAGTTCCTTCCGAACACCGTAAGATACTACTTACTTGTTTGGTTGAAAGTCCGTTGAGATGCCGTAAGATCACGACTGCCCGCTGAAGTGTTGGCAGTTCATGCAACGCCCGTTCGATATGGGCTGTTCTATCAAAACTCTGCATTGAACTATGATCATGCCCGGCTACCAACGTGGTAGCTTCCGTTATCGGCATTTCATATTTATTCAAACGTTGCAACTGTTTTACCCTGTTAAGCGCTGTGTTTGTGACAATACGATACAACCACGTTGAAAACTCCGCGTCTCCGCGGAAATATTTCAGCGAGCGATATGCTCGTACAAACGCATCTTGCGCCACGTCTTCAGCATCATCATGGTTGCCGACATAACGATAGGCAAGATTATACGCTTGCTTCATGTTTCGCTCGACGAGTTGCCGATACGCATTGTGGTCGCCATTCTTCGATAAATCAACGAGCTCTCGCTCGTTCCATAACGGCACTCAGGGAATTCCTTGAAATTTATAATTGGACAATTGAATTAGGTAATCGGTTGACGTATAGCCTTTTTAGCTTGATTTTGCCTGTTATTACTTTATATAATGCAGTTTCCGCACAAAGAACCTTAAATTGTACGTACACCCAATAAGAAAGTTTTTACGCTAAAGAGATAATGAATACTTAGTACGTATTCTTACCTATAACTAATAAAAAAGGGTAAGAATTCCTTCTTACCCTATGCTCAAAAAGTAGTTTGTCAATACACCTATTTTTTGGGAAGATTTCGCATTAATACTGCATCTGTTCTCATATTTTGATGTGAATTGATTTGGCTTGAATTTGACACATATGTCATTGTATTCACCGGGGTAATAGTGCTTCCATCCATTTCAAAAACAGTCCACAAAGTTCCTCCGGTATTTTGAGGAACATTAAAAGTTGCTACTAATCCATTGCTCTTATAGACACGCACTTGCGCGCTTGAATTTGATAAAAGAGTGCTTGTTGTTGATGAACGATTCGAATAATCATGAACGGAAAATCTATATATTCCAGCCAACTGTCCATAAAGAGTTGTTGTTTCAGGTCCATAGCTATACGTATCATCAAGGTCTAGCATAACAATGCCGGGCCATGGGCTACCTGAACCTTGATAGATATAATACATATGGAATCTAGTCCCGTCTGATAAGGGACCTGTTAAATGTGAATCAAGGTCATTAGGTGTTGCTCCCCATGTAAGAACTATACGAGTTTCACCTGACGCAAGAATTGGAGACATTGTTGCGTCTTGGTTGTTTTTGGATTGATTCCCTAAAGAAAGAACACTGAAATATGTTGTATTATAATTTGATTTTGTTGCTTCGGCAGTATAGTTTCCTGCCAGTAAATTGCTAACAGAGTAATAACCGTTACTGTTGGTCGTTGTAGAAGTAACCACGGTACCGGATGTCACATTGATCCCTTTTCTTAGTTTTAATACTACAGTGCCTATCCCGGAACCGTCTAATGCATTTTTAATCGTCCCTGATATATTTCCATTACCTGAATTGTTTTGATTTATTTGAAGAATCGGCTCAAGAATTGTACTACTACCAACAATCACATTCACATTTTGATAATCCTCATTTAAATACCCGGTCTTTGAAAAAACTACTTTGTATCCATTATAGGCAGGAAGCGAAGCTTCATAAGCACCTGTGCTACGACTATAAACAGTAGAATGTAAATTCGTGCCCTGAAATATTTCGACTTTTACATTTGAAATCGGACTATTTGTAGAGGCATCACGAACGGTACCGGATATTGTCCCTCCCGGTGCGGATGTACTTTCCCAAATCTTCAACTTCAAGCCCCACAAATCTGGTCTAGCAACATTTGCTAAATTGTGACCTAATATCTCAAGATTAACTCCCCCACCGACTTGGATTCCAGCATAAAATGTTGCCCAAGGGTTCCTTGAAACATCTGCATCAAGTTCACCATAGAAAACAGTTTGAGAATAGGGACCAACAATACCATAAAGTAAAAAACTCAAGCGGGGTCCAAAATACCCCTTAAGTTTCGCCCCCGCGGTAACAACCGGTGGTTCAAAATCAAAAGAATGACTCTCATTAATAAATGGACTCCATACTCCATCATGTAGATTTAATCCTGCAGTAAATTCTGCATGTTGAGTAACTCTTGATGCAACCGCAACATATATTTTTAAATCTGCACCGACAACCACAGTCATTACAGGAGTAATCACAATTGGAACAAATCCAATAAATAAAACAACTGGCGAAAGGTAAGAACGGAACAACTCCTTTTCCTTCGTAAGTTGATAGCCCAGTATGTTTGCTCTGACCCGTAAATCAACATCCTCAGCAAGTCCGGTACCAAACGTACATTCTTTGAGTTGCCAATCATCAATATCGATACTGAATGTAAACGTTGGTGATACATCAATCGAACCATCAGCAATAATCTGATCACTTGTCGTTGAATAGTTACCATCATTATCATATAAAATAACGTTACTGAGTCGGAGGAAAAACCCCTGCGGGTTCATTAAAGACTTATGTAGTGAAACTCCCTGGCATTTGTAAAGAACATTTAATGTATCAGATGGAGAAAATGATTGTATGACAGAAGCTTTCCCTTTCTGAATTACTTCTGTTATTGTCGCTTGTGTGGTAGTAAATGTAATCTGATTATTTGTTTTCGAGACAGACGTAATTCGACGCAATATCCCCAATCCATTTTCACTTACAAGTATATCATTCGTTTTTAAGTTATCAATTGATTGTGTACCCTGGCGAAACACCAAAGTAGATGAATCACTTGAAATAGAAACAAGAGAACCGGATAATTCAGTTGAAGTTACATGTTTTGTTTCGTCTGCAATGATGGTATCTGGAGGTGGGGATTCTATTGGGTCATCTTTCTTGCAACCGTTAATGATAAACATAGTGAAAACAAGAAAGAAGAAAAAAATCTCCCCTAAACCTATTGCCTTGTAATAATGTTTCATATTATGACACCTTTTCATCTTTATTTACTTTTTGTGACCCTAAATTAAAAAAGGTCGAATCATAAATTCGACCTTTATTAATTACATTACCATAGATTATGGGTAGTTAATTAATAGTTAAAAACTATTTATTAATCTGGTCAATCACTACACTCCATCGGAAATTAGATTCTTTCTCCAAATCCCAACCGGAGTCTGTAACCGAAATTGGATTAAGAAGAGGAAGATCAAACGGACGCGTTTCTTCAGGATACATTTCAAGATTAATTGTATGCTTTACTTTATATACGATGGTACTTCCACTATCACCTTGTACGCTTAAGGTAAGAATAAATGTGACGTTTTGAATATATGCCCAATCGGAATTGCTGAATGTCATACGAACACGATCAATACATTCGTAGTTATACCTCCCATACCTATCAAGACAATACAATGGATGAACATCGGTGACCTTTATTATATCTTCTTGACTAACTGCATTAAAAAAGGCTATGAAGGAAATTACAATCACAAGAATTGTTCTTTTCATAATATTTACCCTCTCTTTATTTACCGGCATATTGAATAGCCAGACGATACGAAGCGGCATTCTTATTCGGCGCTGTGAATTCAACCCACTCATCAAGATTACTTTCAAGTGTAAGAGGCTTCCACCCCCAAGGATTGTCTATCTTCACGCCACTCTCATCATAAAAATCCATCTTAACTTCAATGACCAATTCATGCCCTGTATTATTCATGAGGTGGACTTTTGTTCGAGGTGGATCGCTCGCTTTTTCAAAACGAATGTCAGTAACAGTGATTTGAGCATTGAGAAAGACATCCCCTACGTGGGTATATGCCTGAGAACCATTCCCCGAAATTGTATTAACTCCGTGGCAACCCTGATATAAAAAACATACTACACTACAAATTGCTAAGAATAATTTAAACATTGTTTTTACTCCTTATAAAGTGATATTAAGGGCAAATCATATTTAGCGCTACAATATTTGCTTCTTTTACATCATAACTCAGTGTTCGTGTTGCTCCTGTTTCATTATTATGAGCATAGATAGAATACGTGCTATTCTTTTTTAGATTTACAACGTCTGCAAGAAAATAATCCGGAGCCGTCTGCCATGCACGAGTATCTTTTTCATCTCCTCCAAAGAATAAACCTGCCAAAATCCCTCCGCCGGGGATAATACTTGCCGCGGCATTCTTAGCAGCATCTCGCATAACTTTTGATGCAATATCTTTTAAAATTCCACCTGCAAACGCCCCAAAATTAAAATCAGGTTGAACCGGATCTAAAAGAGTTGCTGTGGAAGAAAGTTCATTATACGTTAACATGAGAGTAGTATTCTTTTTATTTAGTTCTCCTTTACACTCGATGAGTGTCACTACACCCATTTCATCAACACCCGGTTTGGCATACTCAACACCGCATGAATCTTTGAGTTGTCGCGTATAAAGATCAATGTTAGTTTGATTCGTCTCGGTTAATATTGCCAGTTTATACCCAATTGGTGAATGAGGAATTTGCTCCATCACCTTGCGGAATCCAACAAGTGCATTATCAATTTCACCTAATTTTGCATATGTGAGACCTCGCATGAGTGCGACCAGGGGAAGTTTAGAATATACACCCTCAGCTATATAATCCACTTTTTTGAATTCTATCATTGCATCACTGTAATTTCCCATATCATAATTTAAAACTCCCATATAATAATGGTATAATGTTTCTTCACGCTCTGTTAGCTCATATTCTCGCTTACTTGAAGATTTAAGAAACTCAACAGCTTTTACTGCGCCGGAACGCTCTGAGCGAAGCACCACAAATTGGTCAATTGTTTGAAATGCTTTCAGAGCATCAGGAAATGTATTACAATAATACCTTCCCTGTCCCAAACTCATCATATAAATAGGATACCAATTTCCCTCCTTTTCAAATTCCATGTCTGCCGCTTTTTTAAAATTATCAACAGCTACGCAATTGTATGAATTCAACTCACCCATCCCTTGAGTGTAAAAATTTGCCGCCTTTGGTCCACAGCCTATAAATACTAAAGCAATGACACAACTTATTACAAGTAGTTTCATTATCGTCTCCATTAAATTATTTGGTATGAGGGAATTAGTTCGATGCCTTCTTAATTTCTTTTTCTTCCATCCACAGAATCTCGCTATCCATGGAAACAAGTCGTAAAGTGAATTTATAATAAATAATACCTGCTTCCTTCGATGGAATACTCATTAAATTACCCCAAAGGAAATAATCGGCTCCTGCCAACTTTCCTACTTTGACTGCCGCATCGTTATCAATTCGTTGTAAATCTATTAAATATTTCTCTTTCGCTATTTGTTTGGTTGCTTCTCTATCTACCAATCGGATTTTACCACTCTTGAGTAGGGCGGTAGAGATTTTGTCTAATAATCCTTCAGTATCAATATATTCTGAGGTAGTATTATTAACATGAGAAACCCAAATCTTCGGTTTGTTACTTAGTAAATCATCACGTGAAACAAGTGACGATACCATTTTCTCAGCCAGTAACTTTAGATCCGTATCGCTATAACTCATAACCTGAGTTACTGAATCTTCCCGTACATAAACGCTTTTACCTGTACATCCACCAAGTAGTACGATACTTACCATGACGAAAAATAATATTCTTAACATATCTGCAATCCTATAATTTGAAATAATGAAATAACAATGAATTATAAAAATATACGATGGCGAAAGGTAATAATATTTTGAAGGGCTATGATACGTATGCTCTCGCCATGAAATACAAAGAACACAACTCAAAAACAACTCGCAATTATTTGCTCCACGGGCTGTTAATCTTTTGGACAAGGTACAACTTTATTTCCTCTTTGTCAAGTTAATATTGAGAAAAGTTATTTTTTTATGAAACCAAGTTTTATGATGGGCTGTTTCATAACCGTCAACTGGATAAAACTCCCACACACACGAAAAGAAAACTGTTAATTTATGTAAATTGATAGAATTGCCTTCCCTTCTCTTTCCTTGCTACAAACTCCAGAAGTAACTTAGCTTCAACAAAATCACATTATCCATAGGAAGACGGAATGTTTCTCCGAAAACTTCTCCAAACGACGATGAATAAATTCCTCTAAATCCTGTACGTGCTTGCGTCCAAACAAGATATGCCGTGCTACCGGGTAAGTATTCCCAACGCAACACCACATTCGCGTTCAATACTTGCACGTTGTAATCAGGATTATAAAATGTTGTCGAATGTTGTTCATCATATGGTCTTAGAATAGTTGGAGAAACAAGCTCTTTAAAATCTTCATAGTGAATTTTTGCAAGCAAGACTTGCGTAAAAAACTGAACACTCAGGCTGGGTGTAAATGTAATTGTCCCGCGTAAGGATAAATCACGATAATCAACATCTCTCAATCCGAACAAGTTGTTGCCCTGTTCTGTGTATTGATAAATCACCCACGCTTCTTCACCCAGAGTCCTTGAATAGGTAAATCCGGGTTCAAGTTGCATCCACGTTGTTGGACGTATGGTAAGGCTCATCACAACAAACTTTGAGTCCATTCCCTGTGAAGCCTCTTCAATTCCACCTATCATATTGGCAACAACCGATTTGCGAATATCGCTTCGTAATGTCAATGTAAGTAAGCTACCTGCCGGTCGAAGATAGAGTCCATGGATTCCTTTATCCGCATCATCGTACGCAGGAAACTTTTTCAAATAATCTAACGTCACCGACCAAAAATTTCTAAATTCTAAAGTCGGCTGGAATTCAAGTTCGGCAACGGTATTCTCACCTGCCCAATTCCAACGATAATTCATCTGGAAAGCGCTTGAGTATCGCCGCAATGGTGCATCGGCATTATCCTCTTTGTATAAAACTTCAGTGTATCCCCCGTGATCACGTGGCTGGCTGAAATACCCTAAATCACTTAGGCTGAAATCCTTTGTTGAAAAATCATAAAACGTAAAACCAAGCCAATGATCAGCCTGAAGCTTTGCAAAACTAATTCTCCCCGCAGTTCCACTTAACTGATTTAGCGTAGCATAACCATCTAAAGACCCGGCTAGATATCCATCCAGAGCATACATACCATCGTCAAATCTCATATTCCAATCCATGCCTGATGTATAGGAGGAATTCCCTTGTTTTAATGTCGCAGTCGTCATGAACCCCAGCCATGAGTTATCGGCAAAATCTTGTTTCATACGTAATACTTGATATAATGCTTCTTTTGCAAAATAAACTGGGGGTTTTGTATTTCCCACGATATCTGTTTCAGTTCCTTTTTCTTGATCTGTTAATGCCGTCAGTGAACCAACAGTCAAACCACCTTCGGTTCTCCCGGTTACTTTTACCGCCCCAAGAATACTGGTCGTTGCAGGTTCATCAGGGAAGTAATATCCGGTGTGAGGTGTTCCGGCAGGTGCATCAGGGTGGTCGCCAATCCTTCTCGAATAAAACATTCTTAGTGGATGGTTATCTATCATTGTTCCAAAATCAAACATCTGAGAACCCTCAAGAAAGAACGGTCGCTTCTCAGGATAAAATGTTTCAAAGACTGTTAAGTTGAGGACTGCTTGATCAACCTCCACTTGACCAAAATCAGGATTAAAAGCAGCATCAAGTGTGAAATTATTTCCAAGACCTAATTTCACATCCAAACCGCCGTTCATTCCGAACTTATGCCGAAGTGGAAATGGATCGGGCTTGGAAAGGAAACTTTGTTTTGCAATACCATAAGGTAAAATCTCAATATGTTTCGGCGGATGTATATTTATTATTCCCGTGACCTGCCCCATTTTTGAAACTGACGATATCGTTCCTGGAGGAACATCACTACGAGGAACCATTACCCACTCATCAGTTTCTTTTTTACGAGCTATATATCTGCGGAAATTTATACCCCATACATACTCCGTATCTTGTCGGGAAAATCGCAGTACACTAAAAGGTATCTTAAACTCACCTGACCACCCATCTGTATTTATATGCGCCTTAAATTCCCAAACGGCATCCCATTGAACATCATATACTAATCCGTCCTGAGATAGCACGCCATCGGAAACTACTCCCGAAACTGAACCGCTAAATAAAAATGCAGTCTTACGATCATGGTATGAATCTATGATAACAGAAAGTCTATCTGATTGTGACGTGCGGTCGCGACGTGTAAGTTGCTGTTGTATTGCCGAGGGAGTTGAATCATAACACATGATACCAACGTACAGTGCATTATCATCATACAAAATTTTGATTACAGTCCGTTCTGTTGGTTGTGAGCCTTCATCAGGATCGAATTGAGTAAAATCGGATACGGAAGGAGCTAAATCCCACGCAGATTCGTTAGGGGTACCGTCTATGACAATCTTTGCATTTAGGCGCACCGCTCCGATGGTTTTCTCAGCACCTTTACCAAAGAGAGATTGGATGGAGATAGAAAACAAGCACCCTAAAAGAATTACAGCGACAGCCTTATTTCGGAACATAGATTTCACACGAAAATAAGAGAATTATTGCTGATTTACAAGCCTAAAATAACTTTTTTCTATAATATTTGAATGTTTCCTGAAAATTAAGGAAATTGCTACTATATGGCTCAAAACGACACTCTTTTACCTGTTCGCTCAAAACCGGATGAAATCCGGGATATGTTTGACGCAATTGCCCCCACCTATGATAAACTCAACCACCTCTTAAGTTTCGGACTTGACATCCTTTGGCGAAAAAAAGCCATCAAATTGCTGGAAGAAAAGAAAAACGGGGCTTTCCTTGATATTGCCACAGGAAGCGGCGACCTTGCCTTAGATGCTCTGCGCCTTCAACCTACGTTACTTGTCGCATCCGATTTTGCTTTTAACATGTTAAAAGTTTTCCAACAGAAAGTAGAACGTCTTGAATTGAAAAATCCGCCTCAATTAGTTTCATGCGATGCGATGAATCTGCCTTTTCAATCGGAAACATTTGATGCAACCATGGTAGCATTCGGCATTAGAAATTTTGCCGATAGATCACAATCACTTAAAGAAATGCACCGCGTTCTCGCTCCGGGTGGTATATCACTTATATTAGAATTGACCTCACCTCAAGCCCCTTTTGTAAAACAACTGTACACTTTCTATTCTAAAGGAATTTTGCCTCTCCTTGGTGAATTAATTTCACAACATAATTCTGCGTATAGCTATTTACCCGCTTCTATTTCCAACTTCCCGCCACAGAATGAATTCGCTTCACTCATGAAACAAGCAGGATTTGCAGAAGTAGAAATACACTTACTCTCTTTCGGCGTAGCTACAATTTTTATAGGTAGGAAAAGTGCGGTTAGTACTTAGCCACGAATAAACATCTTAACCTTTAACAAATAACTTTTAACATTTTTACTTTCGCCAAAGGCGTGCCTTCGGCATTACTTTTTACTTTTGAATTGTAAACCGCGCCACAGCCTCAATATGATCCGTATGCGGGAACATATCCACCGGTTGAACAACATCCAACGTATAACCGCCATCGGCAATTAACTTAGCATCGCGTGCCTGAGTAGAAGGATTACAACTCACATACACAATTCTCTCAGGCTTAATTTTCAATACTTGCTCAATCACTTTAGGATGAACCCCGCTCCGCGGGGGATCAAGAACAACGACAGTCGGTTTGGGATGATCGCGTAACCAGCCTGTTTGAGTCATTTCTGGGTCTTTTTTAGAATATAATCCTTCAAGAAGATTTCCTTTAAGGAAAAAGCAATTCGTTACCCGATTCAACTCAGCATTATGTTGAGCATCGGCAATAGCGCTATCAACCACTTCAATCCCGATAACTCTCTCAGCCACATCTGAAAGAAAAAGAGCAATCGTTCCCGTTCCGCTATACAAATCATACACAACATCTGTCGGCTGTAATGATGCTAATTCCTTCGTCACGGTATAGAGTTTTTCCGCTTGCAATGTATTCGTCTGGAAAAAAGAATTTGCCGAAATCTGGAATGTAAACTTCCCGATCTTCTCTGTAATATACCCATCCCCGTGATACACTTTCTCCTTATCACCTACCGCAACCATTGATTTTCGTTCGGTGATATTATTCACAATCGTTGTTGTATCAGGATATTCTTTCAGCAGTAACGCCGTCAGGTTTTGCATAGCTTCCTGCCAATCATGCGTAGTGACAAGATTAATCATCCGCTCTCCGGTTCGCTTCCCTTCGCGAATAACAAGATGACGCAAGTACCCTTCATGGGTGTGCGTTTGGTATGCGTTCATTCCCCAAAGACGAAAAATTTCTCGCACCGTATTTAAGATACGCGCGCTTGTCTCCGATTGCAGAAAACATTCCTCAACATTTAACACTTTATCATACCGTTCAGGAATATGTAACCCGACTGCAACCTCCTGTTTGATATCATCTTTATGAAGCATTTCCTCTTCTGAAAGCCACCGTTGATTGGAGAACGTAAACTCCATTTTATTACGGTAATAATACGGCTCGTCGCAACCTATTACAGGGCGTACTTCCACTGTCTCAAACCCGCCGATACGCTTAAAGACATCGGAAACATGTTGTCGTTTGAAATCAAGTTGCGATTGGTAGGCAAGAGTTTGCCACTTGCACCCGCCGCAAATCCCGAAATGTTTGCACCGCGCTTCTACTCTAAACGGTGATGGTGTAAGGATTTGCAGTGCTCGCGCCTCTGCGAAATTCTTCTTTAATTTCCAGATTTTGGCATTTACTACATCGCCGGGGACTGCATTTTCAACAAAAACGACTAATCCTTCGTGGTGAGCAACAGTTGAACCATCGCCCGAAAGGCTTTCAATTGTAAGGGTTACTTCTGAGTTTTTTTCCATAGTTAGGTAATATACGGAAAAAAGAGGTAGGAAATAGGGTATGAATGTAAGCAGAAAGTGAAGTGAGAGTTGAGAATCTGACAAAAAACTCTTATTTTCATTGGTGATAAAGAATTTATGAAAGGGTACTAATGGAAATGACATTACGCATTAACGCCGAACAACTTGATACTGAACTGTTGCAAAATATCAAGACAATGTTCAAAGATAAAGAAATCGAAATAACCGTTAATGAAATTGATGAGACCGAATATTTATTTCGCTCGCCTGAGAATAAAAAACGACTGCTGAAAGCAATAGAGGATGTTGAGCAAGGAAAAAATTTAATATCTGTCCCCCTTGGTGAACTTGAGAAACTTGCATGAGAGGGGTCGCATTTGAGAATAAAACATTCAAGGATTTTACTTAATGGGGAATGATTGATAGAAAAATCCAACAAAGAATTGCTCAACTGATTTTGGAGATTACCAAAAATCCCTTTGAGGGAAAAGGTAAACCGGAACCCTTAAAACACGAACTTCGTGGATGTTGGTCTCGCCGAATCAATGACGAACACAGGCTTGTGTACACAGTAACCGATAAAATGATCACTATTATTTCATGTCGGTATCATTATTGATTTTTTTGAAGATAGAATATCTTCAAAACAGCAGGTACCTTTTATGTTGGATTTAAAGAGGCTATAAAAATTGCTATTGAAGACTGCAATTACACTTGAGTAACATTAATTTGAAATTATCTTTCTTACTACTATGAGAACAATATTTAGTTGCTTCATAATTTGTCTCATCATTTCCTTGTTCTCCTGCTCTCAAAATAAAACGGATAAGAGCAAACCAATCCCTCAACACAATGTACCGGAACGCCAAAGTAACTTTACATTCCATACCATCACTGCTTCTTCGTATAATGCTATTAAAAAATTAGACGGAGTACAAGAAGGTAAGTATAATGGCAAAACTGTATCTACGTATGATGATTCGGGGGTTTTAACTGAGATTAAATATTATTCTCCTGCAAATGAATTACTCTATAAAGAGAGTAACGATTACGATAGTACCGGTAGATTGAAAGCAACTAAAAGGGTTCTTCCCAATGGCAATAGCGGATTAAAAATTATTCCTAAGTACAATGAGAAGGGTTTACGAATTGAAGATGATTGGTATAATCCGAGTGGTAGTCTTTATTGTACAATACAAATGCAACATAATGAATCGGGAGCCATAACCGAGAGTAAAACATATAACTCTGAGGGTACGCTCATACAACGTATTTCTTCCTATTCGTATAATGATAGTGGTGAGGTGAAACAATGTGTGTATTTTAAACCGGATGGAAGTGTTGATTATTCGCTCTCTTATCAATACAAGGATATTGATGATGTAGGAAATTGGCATACAAATATAATATTGAAAAATAACATTCCGGCACAAATCATAAAGCGGGAAATAGAATACCTTGGTCATTATACGTATTAGTTTGGAAAAACTAAGCAATTTGTAAATGTTACAACTTTGTAACTTACAACTTTGTAACTTACAACTTTGTAACTTTCAATGTTGTAAGAAATGGGAAGATATAAGTAATGAGGTATTTACCTGAACAGTGCTGTTTCAAAACAAAAAACCGCGTCACCCTGAGCGGAGACGAAGGGTGAATTAGACTCGTAATCGCGTTATTTTTGTTTGCAGGTCATAAACAAAATGACTTGTGAGATTACCCCTACACATGGGTCATACCTATCTGTCATGATGTTACTTCTTTTTCCCATGCTCCTATCAATTATCACGTCAACGATCCACCTTTATTTGGAGGACGTGGGAACGAGAACCAACCTCTCCATTTAAAAGATTTAGTCCCTTTTTCATCCTTTTGGGTGATTGATTCAGTGCTCAATATAGTTACATTTTAAATTGAGATAATGAATCACTTATGATATCAATCAGATGGAAATGGAAACCCGGAAAATATAATGTACTCCAAACCGATTATCTGTTGAATCAAATTATTATTGAACAAGGAACCAACATTTTCTAAATAAAAAAAATGAAGGATTAAAATGGGTACGATCACGACTAAGGATAAGACTCAAATCTATTATAAGGATTGGGGAACGGGGCAGCCAATTATATTCAGCCACGGCTGGCCTCTCAATGCAGATGCTTGGGAATCCCAGATGGTTTTCCTCGTTTCTCATGGCTATCGCTGCATAGCTCATGACCGTCGCGGCCATGGTCGCTCCTATCAACCATCTATTGGCAACAATATGGATACATATGCCGCTGATCTTGCGGAGCTGTTCGAAGCGCTCGACCTGAAAGGTTCAACCCTGATAGGTCATTCAACAGGCGGAGGTGAAGTTGCACGTTACATTGGTCAATACGGTACTTCTCGCGTAGCTAAGATTGTTCTGATGGGATCAGTGACTCCACTTATGTTGAAGACAAATGCAAATCCCGGCGGACTACCTATCGAAAAGTTTGATGAAATTCGCGCCGGTGTAACTGCAGACCGATCGAAGTTCTTTATGGATCTGACCACTCCGTTTTTCGGGGCTAACCGCGAAGGGCATAAGGTCACACAGGGAATGCGCGATGCATTCTGGTTTCAGGGAATGCAAGGAGGGTTATTGAACGAACTCGATTGCATCAAAGCTTTCTCGGAGACGGATTTTACAGAGGACTTGAAGAAATTTGACGTTCCGACACTGATCATTCATGGCGATGATGACCAGATCGTACCGATCGCTGATTCAGCGTTACTCACATCGAAGCTGGTCAAAAACGCTATACTGAAGATATATCCGGGCGGTCCCCATGGTCTGACAGATACACACAAAGACCGGCTTAACGCGGACCTGCTGGCTTTCCTCAAAGTAAGAAATAGTTAGGGTAGAAATAGATTTCCCGAAAATCATAATAAATAATTTTCAATGAATTTTTAATTATAAAAAAGGTTAACGTAATGAAGGGGTATAAATCAAACATCGAAAAGAGTACTTTGGAAAATAATAATTTCCGAAAAGTATTATATACCGCTCATCATATGCAACTTGTACTGATGAGCCTTAAACCCGGAGAGGAAATCGGGGCAGAAATTCATAAGAATTCAGATCAATTTTTCCGTTTTGAAGGCGGAACCGGGAAATGCATTATAGACGGGAATGAATATCAAGTGAAGGATGGAGATATTATTATTGTACCCGCAGGAGCAAAACATAATGTGATAAACGTGGAAAGCTCTAAAGAATTAAAAATGTACACTATCTATGCTCTGCCTAACCATCAGGATGGCGTCGTAAGGGCTACCAAAAAAGATGCTGAAACAAACGAGGAAGAATTTGACGGGAAAACAACAGAGTAGATAATTTCCATTACTTAGTGTGCGTAGGATTTTACCTCTGAATTTACCCACATTCAGATGAAAAATATGAATTGTAAAATTATGGCTGTCTGATGTTTCGTATCTTTATTTCTTCAACACAGCATATTTTTATTATTAAGGTTCCCTGCTCATTTACTCTTTCATAGCTAATTAAACACAAATTGATGTCGAGCTTTTCCTAAATTGCAAATTGCCTCCGGCTCCAAATATCCTGAGTTCGATTGTCAGCTATAATTCATCTATCAGTTGTTCTTTCAAAAAAGAAGTACCAATATATGCACCTCCAACCAATCGCGCCGTTCGCGCATCATCCTCTCCAATATCCCCCTCTCCTCTGCTCCCCATCACTTGCACTCCTCCGCCTACTCACAAATGTCCGTCGGCTACCAAGTACAAAGAACCAAGAACAAAGTACCAAACAGTTCAACTGACTACCCAAATATTCCAACATTCCCCATAAATATACGTTCAATTTGTACAGCAATTTATCCGCCAAAGAAAGAACAAACTTCCTATTACAACTTGACAAAAAAACACTTTGCAACTTTGCAACTTTGCAATATTGCAAACTTCCTGAGGGTGTTGCAAAGTTGCAAAGTGAGTCTAAGCATTTCAGTATGGTCAAAACAATCTAAATTGCTACACTTTGTCCACTTTTATCGTATTCGTCGGGTGGCCTTCAAAAAGGGGTAAACCGGCGATGGTGACGATTGTTTCTCCCGGATGAACATATCCATCGGCGAGCAGGCGTTCGCGAATCATTTTGAAGGCGACGTCGGTATCGCTTTTCAGGTCTTCGACGATAAGTCCGCGGATGCCGCAAATGAGATTGAGTCTTCTCATCACTTTATCCCATGTGGTAACTGCAATAATGCGTGCAGAAGGGCGGAATTTTGCAACGTGCATTGCCGTTGTTCCGGAATGTGTAAGCGTTACAATAGTTGATGCACCAAGGTATTGCGCAAGAGTGCACGCCGTGCGCGCCAGAGGGTCGTAGTCATGCGTTGAGGGAATCCAATCAGTAGCAAACGGTTTCACCTGCATACTATGGTCTTCAGTGTTACGGATTATGCGATCCATCATTTCAACCGCTTCCACGGGGTATTTACCGACAGACGTTTCTCCGCTTAACATGACAGCATCCGCCCCATCAAATACTGCATTGGCAACATCGCTTGCTTCTGCGCGGGTTGGCGTTGGGTTTGTAATCATCGTTTCAAGCATCTGCGTAGCAACAATTACGGGCTTGCCTACCTCGTTACATTTGCGAACAATCATTTTTTGCAGTACGGGCACGTCTTCAACCGGAAGCTCTACACCCAGATCGCCTCGAGCAACCATGATTGCATCGGCTTCTTTAATAATTTCATCTATGTTAGTGATGGCTTCCCCTTTTTCAATTTTTGCAATGATGGGGATTGTTCGTCCTTCGGGATTATGGGTACGCATGAACTCGCGCAACAGGACAATATCTTCTGCGCGGCGCACGAAAGAAAGAGCAACATAATCAACATCATTTTCAAGACCGAACAACACATCTTCTTTATCTTTATCGGTCAACGAAGGGGCGGATATTTTCACGCCGGGAAGATTCATGCCTTTATGCGCGCTAAGTGTACCGCCAACCATAACACGACAATGCACATTCTTTCCTTCGACCCGTTCAACACCAAGAGAAAGTTTTCCATCGTCGAGTAAAATCTTGTCACCGGCTTTTACATCGGTAGGCAATGCCTCATATATTGTTGACACCTGATGAACGTCTCCGGCTATCGGTTCTGTGCAAATACAAAATTCAGCGCCCGGGTTTAATTCTATAAAAGGTGTAGAGAATGTACCGATACGTATTTTCGGTCCACCAAGGTCTTGGAGAATTGTAATGGGTTCATTCATAGCGAGGGAAGCAGAGCGTATTGCGTCTAAATTCTTTTTATGCTCATCATGTGTGCCGTGCGAAAAGTTTAATCGCGCTACATCCATCCCCGCCACGATGATTGTTTTGAGTATTTCAGGTGAATTTGAGGCAGGACCTATTGTACAGACGATTTTCGTTTTCGTAAAAAGTTTTTTTAGTGTATTCATGGTGATGTTCATTCTGTAGTTAAAACGAGTAAAAAACCTGACATTCTCTCTAAATATACAAAACACAATTGACAAAATCTCTTGTCTATCCAACGGCATTTAGGTATATTTTCTAAGCACAACTTTCGAACAATGTAGGATAAAGGATTATGGCACTCTCTCGAACCGGAAAAATTTGGCTTATCGTTCTCTCAATACCCGTCGTATTGATCCTCGCCGCAGTTATCGGGCTTAAACTGTACTTCACAGGCGACCGTCTTAAAAAATTGATTATTCCCGAAGTGGAAAAAACTACTCATAGGACGGTGAGCGTGCGGGATGCATCGTTCAGTATCTTTCCGAGATTCTCCGTTCAAATTGAAGGGGTAAGAATATCGAATAAAGAAGGGACAACATTTGACAGGGATGAATTTCTTTCTATCGAACGAATTGATCTGGATGTAAGAATCATGGAACTTTTCCACGATAAACTTGATATTGCTCACTTGATTATTGAAAAGCCTAAGGTGTACCTTGAGGTAACCAAAGAAGGTATTTCCAATTATAGTGATAACGAACCCGGAGAAAGATCGGGTGATACACATGTAAACGTTAAATCAGATAAATCGGGAGTTGTGTTACTTTCCAATTTTGAAATTCATGATGCCGTTATTGAGTATTATGATAAAAAAGGTGATCTGTGTACGATCATCAACGGATTATCGGAAACGGGTTCTGCACAAAAAGCAAACGGATCGAACATCATCACGTTTACGACCGAGGCAACCATTGATAAGTTCAGTTTCGGAACAATTTCTTCTTTCTGGGTAAAGGATATTCCGTTAAAAGCAAAGGGGACATTATCGTTTAAGGATGAACATCAAACTCTTTCGCTCGATGACGTAACGGCGATGGTGGGTGAATTACCGCTCACTGCTACCGGCACGATTGCCAATTTGTTTGAAGCGCGGGATTTTGATATAACCATTAAGGCAAAGAACGGGGAGATGAAACAAGTGCTCTCCCTTATTCCACCTGATATGTTGAAAGCCGCGAAAGGACTTTCGAGTTCGGGATCGGTGCAAAGTTTGATTACCATGAAGGGGGAATCTACCGATGATATACAACCGGAAATTAACGGGACATTTTCAATTGCGAACGGAACGATTCAATACACATCACTTCCAAAATCTATTACTAATGTTAATGTGGAAGGTTCTTTTTCGAGACCGGCAGGAGAACGCGTGCATCCACCGGCAGGGAAATTCGGGGTTTCTAAATTTTCCGCTTCGTTGGGTACGAATACCATTACAGGGAATTTTGCTGTCATTGATTTTAATGACCCGGCTGTCAGCGCTTCTTTTAACGGATCAATGAACTTAAATGAAGTGAAAGAATTTTACCCTCTTGAGCAGGGAACTGAACTTACAGGATCAATGAAGGGAAATCTTTCGCTCAACGGAAAGGCAAAAGAGCCGACAAGCATGAAAGCAAGCGGAGCAATTGATTTCCAAAATGCGACAATAAAAACGGCAACATCGAAATCACCAATCAGTAACCTGAACGGCACGATAACGTTTAATAACCAGAGCATTGAATCGAAAAAAATAAGCATGAACATGGGTCAATCTGACCTTGCGCTTTCATTTACGATGAAAAATTACCTCGGCATGGTAATGAAAGATGCCGCAAAAGCAGGGAAGCCGAATGCAACACTTACGCTCACATCAAAGCAACTGCGCACTGCGGATTTAATGTCGGATGAGCAACCTGCGGCTCCCACCACAAGCGATAAAAAAGCCAGCCAACCAAAGCAGGCTATGATGCTCCCGGGAATGGATATTGACGCAAATGTTACTGTCGGGAAACTTGTTACGGAGAAGTTTGAATTTACCAATGCAAAAGGGGCACTTGCGGTCAGAGATGGCGTTGTGAATTTGAAGAATTTTTCGGTGAATGCGTTTGAAGGCGTTGTAGCAACAAAGGGAACGCTTGATTTACGCGATCCTAAAAAACGACCGTTCAAATTAGATTTAGATATTAAAGGCGTTCAATCCAATTCGATGCTTTCCAAGTTTAGCTCATTCGGGAATAATTTGATGGGAAAGCTTTCCATGACTACTAAGTTGGAAGGCGACCTCGATGATACACTCGGTCTCGTACGACAGGCATTAATCGGAGACGGGAATGTACAGGTTACTGATGGAGCGTTAAAAGGATTCGCTGTCATGTCAAGTCTTTCTGCTCTTACCGGGCTGAATGAACTAAAAGACATAAATTTTAATAATTGGACAAATGTATTTTCTATTTCGAATGGACGGGTGAATATTAGAGATTTGAGAGTGAAAAGCGGCTCTACGGAATTTGTTGTCAACGGCTCGCACGGGTTGGATGGTTCGCTTGATTATAATTTGAATGTTAAATTACCAAGCTCTGTCTCAGACCGTCTTAAACTGCCCGGAGTTGCCGATCAGTTGGTGCAATTTTTTAAGGAATCAGACGGGCGCATTGGTCTTAATTTTCTTGTCACCGGAATGCAAACAAGTCCCTCTTTGAAACTTGATACAAAAGCACAAGAAGATTTGGCAAAGAAAGCGGCGATGCAAAAACTGAATGAAGGTAAGAATAAGATTGAAGATGAATTAAAGAAAAAATTGGGCGAGGGATTGAATAATTTATTTAAGAAGAAGCCGTAAGACTATTTGAGTTTACGTGTCACGGAATGGTCCGTGACACCTTAGAAAAGGTGTAAACGTGTACGTTGACAATAACAAAAAAAACGCAAAAGAAAATATTCCCCAATAATGAGCAGTGTAAAACCAAAACAGTCGCTTGGACAGAATTTTTTAGTTGATGAGAATATTGCGCGAAATATTGTTGATTCTATTGCACCGAAGCCGACCGATGTTCTTGTTGAAATCGGTCCGGGGCAAGGCGCGCTTACAAAACACTTAGTTCAACAAGCACAAACATTGATTGCCTATGAAATTGACGGTCGTGTGACGGAAACATTGCACCATCAATACGGCACTGCTCAGATTCATATTCTTCATCAAGATTTTTTAAAAGCCGATTTACACCAACTGAGTAAACAGTACAATACCAAACTGCGTATTGTCGGGAATATCCCGTATCATCTCACAAGTGAGATATTATTCAAGATTATTGAT
>OBEQ010962333.1_pt1 | contig 24207 bp, 20 predicted proteins | sample 1670901 | NCBI WGS metagenome assembly OBEQ01 (sample SAMEA104232315, study PRJEB22302) | groundwater metagenome | biome: forest; feature: aquifer; material: groundwater | place: USA | collected 2011-08-07 | depth 5.4 m | reverse complement strand
TGGGCGGCCTCAACCACCTCGGCCTTGGCCTGACCGGCCCAATAGTCGGCCTCGCGCACCAGATCGGTGACGCTGGCCATATGGGTGGTCAGCTTGCCGGCATCGCCGGACAGGCGGGCGGCATGCTCGATCAGGCGGGCGGCGGCATCGCGGCCGAAGGCCTTCAACGACTCGTCCCGCACCACCCCGGCGACGGCGCGGGCCAGGCCCAACTGTGTGCTCTCGTCGCGCCCCATGCGGTAGTCGAAATCGGCCGAGACCTTGAACAGCACCGGAAAATCCGGGTCGTAATGGCTGAGCAGGTAATAAAGCTGCGGCTCGCCGACCAGGACGATCTTCAGGTCCATGGGGATCGGCTCGGGCTCGAGCGACACGGTGCTCATCAGGCCGAGCGACTGGTAGGGCGATTCAATGCGGATCTCATGGGCGCGCAGGGTGCGCTTCAGCTCTTCATAGGCGAAGGGCTGGGTCAGCAGCTTGCGCGAATCGAGGATCAGATAGCCGCCGTTGGCACGATGCAACGCCCCGCTCTTGATCAGATTGAAGTCGGTGACCAGGGCGCCGAACTGGGCGATATGCTCGACCCGGCCGACCAGATTGGGCTGAGTCGGGTGGTCCTCGTAGATCACCGGTGCGCCGGTGATGCCGTCGCGGTCGACGATGACGTTGACCTTGTAGCGGCGGAACGACGCCCCTTCGCTGCGCATCACGCGCGCCCGCAGGTGATTTTTGTCGCCGTCGTCGGCCGGCTTGAGGAACTCCTCGGCGGTGTCGACCACGTCGGCCCGCACCGCTTCCAGGTAGTCCTTGACCTGGGTCAGCGCCTCGTAGCGATGGATCAGCTCTTCCATCACATGACCGACCACCCAGGCGGCGATCTCGCGGTCAAGCTGGCGGATCTGCTCCCGTTGCTGGCGTTCCCACTGGGGCAGCGACTTCAGGGTGTGTTCCAACTGCTCCTGAAGCTCGCCCATATCGGATTTGAAACGTTTTTGCTCCGTCTCGTCCAATTTGGCGAATTCGTCAGGCGACAGCACCTCACCGTCGCGCACCGGAGCCAGCGCCAGACCGACCGGCGTGCGGATCAGGGCGATACTGTGCTCGCCGGCACGCTTCTGGACTTCGCCGAACGCCGCCTCGTGGCGCTCCTTCCATTGTTCCTCAATGACCTGACGGCGGCTGCGATAATCCTCGCCGTCGAAGGCGGCCGGCAGGGCGGCGGTCAATTCCTCGACCAGATGCTCCATGTCCTTGCGGAATTTCTGCGCCCGCCCGGCTGGCAGGCGCAGGGCGCGCGGGCGATGCGGCTCGGCGAAATTGTTGACATAGCACCAGTCATCCGGCACCGGCTGACCGGCCGCGGCCTGCTCGAGAAAGCGCCGCACCAGACTGAGCTTACCGGTTCCCACCGGCCCCAGGGCATACAGATTGTAGCCGGCAGAGCGCATTCCGATGGCGAAACGAACCGCGGCAACGGCGCGATCCTGGCCCAGCGGTTCGGCCAAAGGCTCAAGGGCGGCGGTGGTGTCGAACGGCAGTTCGGCAAGATCGCAACGGCGATAGAGCTGGTCGGCCGGCAGGGCGGAAAAGGGCATGAAGGTCACCTGTGCCTGAACGAAACGAATGGGCCTTTGCTACTTTGGTCCAGTGTACACCCGGTCCGCGCGGCGGCAACCCCAGCGTCGCCCAGTAATCCCAGCGCCAGAAGATACAGCGTATCCTCGAAGGCCGGCGTCCCCGGCAAGGCCGAGTCCTCCAGCACGGCGGCGCGGATGGCGCCGAGGATAGCGCGGGTGACGACGAACAGGGCGGCAGCATCGGGCGGCGGAAAGTCGGGATGACGACGGCGTTCCAGGGCCAGATGAATCCGCTCGGCCACCTGTCGGACCATGGCGATCACCTGGGGCGTGTGATCCAGCATCCAGCCGCGTTTCAATAGAACGCGCCGCGCCGGATCGCCGGTGCCGAACGACGTCACCAGGGTGCGGATGAACAGACGAAGATGGTCGCGCGGATGCGCGGGCGACGTTTCGGCCTCGGCCAGAAGCCGATCGAGCTGAGCCACCACCCGGCGGCGTTCCAGGTCGATCATGGCCAGCAGGATTGCCTCCATGCTGGGAAAATACTGATACAGGGTGCCGATCGAAAAGCCGGCCCGTTCCGCCACCCGATTGGTGGTCAATTTCGCCTCGCCCTCGGTCTCGAGAATCTGAGCGGTCGCCTGAAAGATTGTCTGGACAGTCATCCAGGCACGCCCCTGCCTTGGGGTTTTACGCATGGACTCAATGGCTTGGCTGGGTGATCCGGACATGATGGCGGCTGCGGCGAAGGCGAGTAGGGACGCTGAGCATTGCTGAGTATTCTGAGGACGTCCAGACGTTCAGGAGCAACTCATGTCGGATCTCACCGTGCGCCACCCCCGGATCGACATTGCCGCCCTTGACCTGCCGACGGTATGGGTAACCGGCGACGCCTTTCGCACCCAGGCGTTCAACGCCCTCTCCCAGTCCTTCCCCATCGGCGAGCAATATTTCATCGACGCCGTCCGCGCAGCCCTGCCGCTGATTGACGACGCGGCGCTGCGTGACGACATCCGCCGGTTCATCGGCCAGGAAGCCACCCATAGCGGCCTGCATCGTATCCTCAACGCCCGCCTGACCGATCTGGGGCTGCGCAATCGCGTCGAACCGCGGGTTGTCCGACGGATTCGCCGGATGGAGGGCTTGGGAGTCCGCAGCAAGCTGGCCATCACCATGGCCTACGAACACTTTACCGCCGTCCTGGGCGACACGCTGTTGCGGCAACCGGATTGGCTGGACGGCGCTTCTGAGCCGATGCGGGTGCTGTGGCAATGGCACGCGGTCGAGGAGTGCGAACACCGGGCCGTCGCCGCCGATGCCTACCGCGCCCTCGGCGGTGGCGAGGGCCGTCGGATCGGCTGGTTTCTCTGGGTCAGCCTGTTGTTCGCCGTGGATACCTCCGTCCAGACCATCGACAATCTGCGGCGCAGCGGCCATCTGGGACATATGGCCACATGGGCGCAGGGGCTGCGCTTCCTGTTCGGCCGGCGCGGGCTGGTTCGGGCGGTGATGCCGGCGTGGTTCGCCTATCTGCGCCCCGCCTTCTCGCCCCGCGACCGCGGCGACGACGAGGCGGCACGCCGCTGGCTCGCCACCCACACAGCCTGGTTCGTGGCGCAGGCCCCGACTTCGCAAGGAGTGCATAGGCAAGCGCCACCGGCTCGCGCATAATCGGCGGAGACAGATCACCCACGGAGGACGCGATGGCAGGGTTCAAGACCATTCTGGCGGTAGTGAGCGACGACGTGTCCGGTCGGTCGCCGCTGGAGGCCGCATTGATCGTCGGCCGCGACTTCGACAGCCATGTGACGGCGCTGCATGTCAGATCCGACCCGAGCAACGCTGTCCCCTTGGTCGGCGAGGGCATGTCGGGGGTGATGGTCGAGGAAATGATCAGCGCTGCCGAAAAGCAGAGTGACGAGCGGGCGCGTCAGACCCGGGCGGTGTTCGACGAGCGGCGCGAGAGCTATGGCGCGCCGCTGGTTCCGCTGCCGCCGGCTCCCGGTTTCTCGATGGCCTGGCGCGAGGAAGTCGGCCGTGAAGAGGACGTGGTGGCGCGCTGCGCCCGCCTCGCCGATCTGGTGGTGCTTGGCCGGCCGGTTGCCGATCGGGAACTGCCGGCGGTCATGACCCTGAACGCCGCGCTGATGGAAAGCGGCCGGCCGCTGCTGGTGGCGCCGCCGCAGATGCCCGCCGGCGCCGGAGCCCGCTGCATCGCCGTCGCCTGGAACGGCAGCGCCGAAGCCGCCCGTGCCGTCTCCGCCGCCCTGCCGCTGCTCGGCGCCGCCGAACAGGTGCACATCTTCTCGGCCGAGGAGGCCGACGGCGACCCGGTGCTGGCGCCGACCGAGCTGCGCGCCTATCTGTCCTGGCATGGCATCGCCGCCGAGTGCCACAGCTTCACCGCCAGCACCGCCCATGCCGGCGAGGTGCTGCTGGCCGAGGTGATCCGGCACGGCTGCGATCTGGTGGTCATGGGCGCCTACACCCACAGCCGCCTGCGCCAGCTCATCCTGGGCGGTGTCACCCGGCACATGCTGCACCATGCGACGGTGCCGGTGCTGATGATGCATTGACGCGGCCCGATGATTGCCGAGTTCCTGGCCAGCCTGCTCGCCCTGTTCGGCGCCGGAGAGCCTGTTCCTACGCCGCTGCAAGGCTATGTGGAGGGCGATTACCTGCGGGTCGGCTCGCCGGTCGGTGGCACGCTTGATCAGGTGGCGGTTCACCGGGGCGGCAAAGTCACGCAAGGTCAGCCGCTGTTCCGGCTGGATGCCGCCACCGACACCGCCGCCCGCGATCAGGTGGCGGCTCAACTGGCCCAGGCCGCCGCCCAATTGGCCGATCTCGGCAAGGGCAAGCGGCCGGCCGAACTGGCCTCCATCACCGCGCAGAAGGCCCAGGCGGCGGCCGATCTTGATCTGTCGAAGCTGGAGTTGCAACGCCAGGAACGGCTGGTGCGCGGCGATGCGGCGGCACGGGCGACGCTGGACGAGGCCCGCGCCGGCTTCGCCCGCAATCAGGCGCGAGTCGCTCAGTTGATCGCTGATTACGAAACTGCCACCCTGGCCGCCCGCCCCGACCGCCTGTCCGAAGCCGAAGCGCTGGTGGCGCAGCGCCGCGCCGAACTGGCCAAGGCCGAGCAGCGCCTGCGCGATCTCGCGCCGCCGGCACCGGCCGACGCGGTGGTTGACGACGTACTCTATCGGCCGGGCGAGGTGGTGCCGGCCGGAGCGCCGGTGGTGGCGCTGCTGCCCGCCGGCAACGTCAAACTGATCTTTTTCGTGCCGGAACGCCGACTCGGCGCGGTCCGGCTGGGTCAGATGCTGAGCATCGCCTGCGATGCCTGCCCGCCCGGCCTGACCGCCCGTATCGACCGGGTCGCCACCCAGGCCGAGTTTACGCCGCCGGTGATCTACAGCGTCGGCAGCCGTGACAAGCTGGTCTACCGCGTCGAGGCCCGCCCGACCGGCATTGATCCGCTGATCCTGCATCCCGGCCAGCCGGTTGACGTTTTCCTGCCATGAATGGCGCACCGCTGGTCATCGACGTCACCGGCCTGGAAAAGAGCTTTTCCGGCCGCAAGGTGGTGAATGATTTCGCCATCCAGGTGGCGCGCGGCCAGATCTATGGGTTCCTCGGACCCAACGGCAGCGGCAAGACCACCACCATCCGCATGCTGTGCGGCCTGCTGACGCCGGATGCCGGGTCGGGCACCTGCCTGGGGCTCGACATCCGCCGCGACGCCGCGGCGATCAAGCGCCGGGTCGGCTACATGACCCAGCGCTTCAGCTATTACGAAGACCTGTCGATCCAGGAGAACCTGGATTTCGTCGCCCGGGTCTATGCCCTGCCCGACCGCAAGGCGCGGGTGGCGCGGGCGCTGGAGGATCTCGGCCTGACCAACCGCCGCCGCCAGTTGGCCGGAGCCCTGTCGGGCGGCTGGAAGCAGCGGCTGGCGCTGGCCGCCTGTCTGCTGCACGAACCCGATCTGCTGCTGCTCGACGAACCCACCGCCGGAGTCGACCCCAAGGCGCGGCGCGATTTCTGGGACCACATCCACCGTCTGGCCGGTCAGGGCCTGACGGTGCTGGTCAGCACCCATTACATGGACGAAGCCGAGCGCTGTCATCGCATCTGCTACATCGCCTATGGTCGGGTGATGGCGCGCGGCACCGTGCCCGAGGTCATCGCCTCGTCCGGTCTGGCAACCTGGGCGGTGAGTGGTGACGACGGCCTCGGCCGGCTGGCGGCCGAGTTGGAAGCCCAACCCGGCATCGCCCAGATCGCCCCGTTCGGCACCGCCCTGCACGTCATCGGCACCGACGCCGCCGCCCTGGAAGCGGCCATCGCTCCGTGGCGCGACCGCCCCGGCTATACGTGGTCCCGCACCGAACCGAGCCTGGAGGATGTGTTCATCCACCTGATGGCGCGGGCGGAGGACAATTTTGCGTGAGCGCGAGGCTTGTGCTGTCTTCGGTCACGCACCGGATGACCTGCGGAATCAGGTCGCCGAGGCGCTCGGCTGCGCGCGATGGCCAAGCCGGCCGCGACCGCAAGGACATTTCGCTCATCGGCAAGGGCGGCAGCCAAGCGAGGTTGGGGGGCACGCTAAGGTCACTACGCGCCGGAACCGGCAGGCCGGTGATGCCGAGATTGGCCCGCACCGCCGCGCGCAGGCTGAACAGGTCGCTGGCCTCATAGGCGCAGTGCCAGCGCAGCCCGGCGGCATCCAGACTCTGAAGGATCATCCGCCGAAAGGTGCATTGGCCGGTGAACAAGACCAATGGCACGTCCTGGCCCGGCTGCAACCGGCAACCATCGCCGGCCATCCACGCCACCGGGATGGTCCGCAACACCGGTTGGACGTTGGTGCCGGCCTCAGCCAACAGCATTGCCAAGTCGACCTCACCCTGATCGAGTCCTGTCATCAGCGTCTGGCTGGTGCCGATCCTGATCACCAACTGAACATCGGGCAATTCCCGCGCGGTCGCCGCGATGATGTGTGGCAGCAAGCTTTCGGAAAAGTGTTCGGGAACGCCCAGATGGACGATCTCGCGTGGCCGTTGACCACACAATTGCTCAACGATCTGGTCGTTCAACTCGACCATCCGCCGTGCACTGCCCAGCAGCGTCTCGCCTTGCTGCGTCAAGCGCATCGTTCGACCCTGGCGAAGAAACAACGGCACGCCAAGCAGATCCTCGAGCCGGCGCATCTGCTGGCTGATCGCCGGCTGCGTCATGTTCAGCATGTCCGCCGCCCGGGCAAAGCCGCCGGCATCCTGAATGGCAATGAAGCTCCGCAACAGCTGGGTTTCAAGATTAATCCTTGCCACGGCACCCTCATAATAGCCGCCAAACATCTCATAAGTCCGATAAATTGTAAAGCGCACACGGTGATCCATCACGGGATTTATAAGCAGCCCGCATGAATCTGATGCCGTAAATTGATTTTTTATTCGTCGAAGTCTCTGCTTATGTTCCTTCCTGAAACGGAGGACATCATGGCTCTTGAAGCTGTTATTCGCGCCCCATCCCTTCCCAGACTATCCTTGCCGCTCGCCTTCATCATCTTATGGAGTTCAGGCTATATCGGCGGAGCCATCGGCCTGAAATATGCCGAGCCGTTTACGATGACGTTTCTACGTTTCTTCACGGCGGCTTCTTTACTTCTGATCATTGCCTTCGTTACCGGCGCCCCATGGCCGCGAAGCTGGAAGAAGGTCGGCCATATTGCCGTTGTCGGCTTGCTGATGCAGGCGGTGCAGTTCGGCGGCCTGTATTCCGGCATGAACAATGGTGTGTCGGCGGGCGTGTCGGCGCTGATCGTCGGCCTGATGCCGATCTTTGTCGCCCTTGGTGCCGGGTGGGTGCTCAACGAGCGCGTGAGTTGGCGCCAATGGCTCGGCCTGTTTCTCGGACTGGGCGGCGTGGTCATGGTGGTGTGGCATCGCATCGACGGCGGCGGCGATCTGCACGGCTATCTACTGGTCGGGCTGGCGCTGTCCGGCATCACCGCGGGAACCCTGTACCAGAAAAGGTTCTGCGGCGACATGGACCTGCGCACCGGCGGCTTCATTCAGATGTCGGTGGGCGCGTCGGTGTTGTTGATACTGGCGCGCCAAACGGAGACCATGGCTATCTCGTGGACCCCGGAATTCGTCGCCTCGGTCGGCTGGCTGGCGGTGATGAACTCGATCGGCGCCATCAGCCTGCTGTTCCTGATGATCCGCCGCGGCGAAGCGACCCGGGTCGCCAGCCTGTTCTATCTGATCCCGCCAGTAACCGCGGTGATGGCCTCGTTCGTGCTGGCCGAGATGCCAAGCGCCACGACCATGCTGGGCTTCACCTTGGCGGCTTCCGGCGTTTACCTCAGCAACAGGCGCTGACGGCACCGACGGTTTCCGACGGCGGGGCGCCGTGGTAGTCTGCGGCCCATGATATCCCTGCGCGAACGCTTCTCGCTCAATCGCCTGCTGGCGGTGATGATCAAGGAATTCGTGCAGATGCAGCGCGACCGGATGACCTTTGCCATGATGCTGGGGGTGCCGCTGCTGCAATTGGTGCTGTTCGGCTATGCCATCAACATGGACCCCAAGGGCCTGCCGACGGCGCTGCACGATCTTGACCATGGCCCGTTCGCCCGCAGCTTCGTCGCGGCGCTACAGAACTCCGGCTATTTCAAGGTGGTCGGCCGCCCGACCAGCGAGGCGGAAGCCGAGCGTCTGCTGGCCGAGGGCGACGTGCAATTCCTGGTCACCCTGCCCAGCGATTTCTCGACCCGGCTGATGCGCGGCGAGCGCCCTGCCCTGCTGGTCGAGGCCGACGCCACCGATCCGGCGGCTTCGAGCAACGCCATGGCCGCTCTGCTGACCCTGTCCCGCTCCGCCTTTCAGCACGACCTGACCGGGCCTCTGGCCAATCTGCAACCGGCGGCCGATCCGGTCGACCTGCGCATGCATCGCCGCTACAACCCGGAGGGCATCACTCAGTACAACATCGTCCCCGGGCTGATGGGGGTGATCCTGACCATGACCATGGTGATGATGACCGCCCTGGCGGTGACCCGCGAGCGCGAGCGCGGCACCATGGAAAACCTGCTGGCCATGCCGGTACGCCCCGGTGAAGTGATGATGGGCAAAATCCTGCCCTATATCCTGGTCGGCTATACCCAGGTGGTCATCATCCTGCTGGCCGCCCGCTGGCTGTTCGACGTGCCGATCGTCGGCGATCTGGTGCTGCTGTCAATCATGCTGCTGTTGTTCATCTTCGCCAATCTGGCGGTGGGCTTCACCTTTTCCACGGTGGCGCAGAACCAGTTGCAGGCCATGCAGATGTCGTTCTTCTTCTTCCTGCCGTCCATGCTGCTGTCCGGCTTCATGTTCCCCTATCGCGGCATGCCCGACTGGGCCCAGGTGCTCGGCGAGGTCTTTCCCCTCACCCACTTCCTGCGCATCGTCCGCGGCATCCTGCTGAAGGGCAATGGCTGGCTGGAAATCTGGCCCGAGCTGTGGCCGATCCTGCTGTTCCTGGTGGCGGCAATGGTGCTGGCGCTGAAACGCTATCGGCAGACGCTGGATTGACAAGAAACTGCCCTCGCCGGGCGCGCTCCGCGCTTGGCCGCGGCCGCAATGGCCGCTGGATACCGGCACCGCCGCCGCTCACACACCATGCAGCCGCACCGGCATCCGCCGGCTGCCCCAGGTGCCGGGCCGGGCCTCGAAGACACCGGCGCAACGGCTGCCGCAGGCGGAACACTGGCCCTGAGCGTCCAGACCCCAGTGACCCAGATCATAGCCGGCACGCTCGATCAGCAAGGCACCGCAGGACGGACACCATGTGCTGCCGCCGGTACGGTCCAGCACATTGCCTATATAGACATAGTGCAGACCGGCCTTCAGGGCGATGGCCCGGGCCGTCAGCAGGGTCTCGGTCGGCGTGCGCACCTTGTCGGTCATCTTCCAGTCCGGGTGGAAGGCGGTGAAGTGGAGCGGTACGTCCGGCCCCAGTTCCTCGGCCACCCAACGGGACAGCGCCGCCAGTTCCTCGGGCGAGTCGTTCTCACCGGGAATCAACAGGGTGGTGATCTCGAACCACACCTGGGTTTCGTGCTTCAGGTATTTCAGCGTGTCGAGCACCGGTTCCAGATGGGCGGTACACAGCTTGGCATAGAAGTCCTCGGTGAAGCCCTTCAGGTCGACATTGGCGGCGTCCATATGGGCGAAGAATTCGGTGCGGGCCTCGGGTGCGATATAGCCGGCGGTGACGGCTACTGTCCTGATGCCGCGGGCGTGGCAGGCCTTGGCCGCGTCGACCGCGTATTCCAGGAAGATCACCGGGTCGTTATAGGTGAAGGCGACACTGCGGCAGCCGAGCTTTTCCGCCACCCGGGCGATGGTCTCGGGGGCCGCGTCATCGTTCAGGCGCTCCCATTCGCGGGCCTTGCTGATCTCCCAGTTCTGGCAGAACTTGCAGGTCAGGTTGCAGCCGGCGGTGCCGAACGACAGGATCGGCGTGCCGGGCAGGAAATGGTTGAGCGGCTTCTTTTCGATCGGGTCGATGCAGAAGCCCGAAGAGCGACCATAGGTGGTCAGCACCACCTGATCGCCTTCGCGGGCGCGCACGAAGCACAGGCCGCGCTGGCCGTCATGCAGCTTGCAGAAGCGCGGGCAGACATCGCACTGTAGCCGGCCGTCGTCGAGCCGATGCCAGTACCGCGCGGGGAAATGCGGGTTGGGCTGGAACGCTGTCATGCGATAAAGGATACGATCGGGACGGCCTTTCGTGCAAGGCATGGCATGCCTGGTGGAGAGGCTGTACACTCATGCGTGAACAACCTATCTCGTCGAGTATGGGGCAGGAGGAATCCATGGGCGCCATCCGTCGACCCGCCGTGGCGGGAAGCTTCTATCCAGCTGATCCGCAGGATCTGCGCTGCATGGTCGAGGGCTATCTGGCCGCCGTCCATCCGGTCGGGCCGGTGCCGAAAGCGATCATCGCCCCCCATGCCGGCTTCATCTATTCCGGCGCCATTGCCGCCAGTGCCTATGCCCGGCTGCGGCCGGCGCACCAGATCATCCGCCGTGTCGTGCTGATGGGGCCGTCGCATCGCGTGGCGTTCCATGGACTGGCGGTGACCAGCGCCGATGCCTATGCCTCGCCGCTGGGGGAGGTACCGATCGACCGCGAGGCCGTCGACCGCATCGTCGCCCTGCCCGAGGTCGGCCTGCTTGACGCCGCTCATGGGCCCGAGCACAGCCTGGAAGTCCATCTGCCGTTCCTGCAAGTGGCGCTCGACAGGTTCTCGCTGGTGCCGATCGTCGCCGGCCAGGCAGCGGCGCCGACGGTGGCGGCGGTGCTGAATGCTCTGTGGGGCGGACCGGAGACGCTTTTCGTCATCAGCTCCGACCTGAGCCATTACCTGGAGTATGACAGCGCCCGGGCACTCGATGACCGCACCCGCCAGGCCATCGAAGCCTTCGACCCCAGCGCCATCGGCCACGACCAGGCCTGTGGCCGCGTGCCGGTATCGGGGCTGCTGACTCTGGCGCGGACACGCCATCTTTCGGTCGAAACCCTCGATCTGCGCAATTCCGGCGACACGGCCGGACCCCGCAATGGCGTCGTCGGTTACGGCGCCTGGGCCTTCTGCGAGGAACCCCGTCCATGACCGCCATCGCTGCTTCCCCGCCACTCGACGAGGCCACCATCCACGCCCATGCCGCAACCCTGCTGGAGGTGGCCAACCGCGCGGTGCGGCTGGCGGCGACAGGCGGCGGCAGGCTGGCGGTGTCCTTGGCCGACTATGACGAAGCCCTGTGCCGACCGGGCGCCGCGTTCGTCACCCTGAAGCGCCATGGCGATCTGCGCGGCTGCATTGGCTCGCCGATGGCGGGGCGGCCGCTGATCGAGGACGTGGCCGACAACGCGCATGGCGCCGCCGTGCGCGATCCCCGCTTCGCGCCGCTGACCGAGCGCGAACTGGAGGGCCTGAGCCTGTCGGTTTCGGTGCTGACCCCGCCGCAGCCGCTGCCGGTCGACAGCGAGGCCGATCTGCTGGCCAGATTGCGGCCCGGCATCGACGGGCTGATCATCGAAGACCAGGGCCGCCGCGCCCTGTTCCTGCCGGCGGTATGGGAAAGCCTGCCCGATGCCTCGCGCTTCCTCGGCCATCTCAAACTCAAAGCCGGGATGGCGCCGGACCACTGGTCACCGGGGTTCCGGGCGCAGACCTTTCAGGCGGTCGAGATCAAGGGCGGAGCCTGAGCTAACCCTTCTGTTGGGTCGGCCCCGTCTTCTGGCAGCCCTTCCCGTCATCGCACTGAAATGATACGTATATGCCCATAACCTGGAGAACTCGTTTCCTCCAGGCCTATGCAGCCGTAGTGATCGAAGCACGCGCGGCCGGAGGCTCATCGACATCATGCATAGCCTGTTGTCCCGCCAACTGCGCAAATGTCGCACGCCCGGTGGCGAAATTGATATCGACGCCCTGGTTGCATCCGTTGACAAGACCTATAAGACCTTTGAGCGCGAACGGTATCTGACCAATCGCGCCCGGGTGCTGATGGAAGGTGACCTGCGGGCCGCCCATGAGCAATCCCGCGCCCAGGCCGAGCGCTTCCTCAAGACCGTGCTGGATACCGTCGGCGAAGGCGTGGTGCTGTGCGATGGGGCCGGTGCCATCGTTGATAACAACATGGCGGTCGCCCGTCTGTTCGGCTACCAGGCCGAGGATCTGCGCGGCCGCAGCATCGACACCCTGGTGGTCGTCGGCCCCGAAGCGGATTTCGGCCGACGCCGCGACGGCAGCCGCTTTCCCATTGATCTGGTCATCGGCGACCTGGCCAGGCTGGGAACCTGCCAACGGGTCTATTTCATCCGCGACATCAGCGACCGGATGGAGTTTCAGCGGGAGTTGGCGTTACGCGAAGAGCGCTTCCGCGACTATGCCGAATCTTCCTCCGATTGGTTCTGGGAGACCGACGACCACCACGTCTTCACCTGCTTTCTCGGTCAACTGGAGCTGGTCAGTGACGTTCTCCAGCGATCTGTCATCGGCCGGACGCGCATTGACCTGATGCAGGGCTGCTGCTCGGAAGCACAGATCGCAGCCCATGCCGACGACCTTGCGGCACACCGGCCATTCCGCCATTTCACCTATCGCGCCCGCATGCCCGACGGCAAGACGCGGGTGCTGTCGGTCAGCGGCAAGCCGCGCTTCGACAGCGCCGGCACCTTCCTGGGCTATCGCGGCACCGCCACCGACATGACCGAGCGCCAGCGCATGCTCGATCAGCTTGAGATGTCGGCCAGCGTGTTCGCCAATGCGCTGGAAGGGATCATGATCACCGACCGCGACGGCAACATTCTGTCGGTCAACACCGCCTTCAGCGACATCACCGGCTACCCTGCCGAGGACGTAATCGGCCGCAACCCGCGCTTCCTCAAGTCGCAGCGCCACGGTCAGCATTTTTATCAGGACATGTGGCGCGATCTTCAGACCAAGGGCTGGTGGCGCGGCGAGATCTGGAACCGGCGCGCCTCCGGTGACGTGTATTTGCAGGCGTCGACCATCTCGACCATTCCCGACGAGGACGGTACGGTGAAATATCTGGTCGCGGTGTTCTCGGATGTGACCAAGGTCCGCGAAAAAGACGAACGCATCCGCTATCTCGCCCATCACGACGACCTGACCGGGCTGGCCAATCGCCGGCTGTTGCAGGATCGCCTGAACCACGCCTTCGAGCTGAGCCGCCGCGACGGCGGCTTGCTGGCGGTCATGTTTCTCGATCTTGACCACTTCAAATATGTCAACGACAGCCTGGGCCACGAGGTCGGCGACCGCCTGCTGCGCGAGGTTGCCCAGCGCGTGGTCGGCTGCGTGCGGCGCACCGATACGGTGGCGCGCATGGGCGGTGACGAATTCGTCATCATCCTCGACACTATCGACTCCGCCAACGACGTCGCCCATGTGGCAACCAAGCTGACCACGGCGCTGGCCGAACCCTATATCGTCTCCGGCCAGACCCTGCACGTCACCGTATCCATCGGCATCAGCCTGTTCCCCGACGATGCCGGCGATGTCACCACCCTGATGAAGAATGCCGACACCGCCATGTATGCCGCCAAGCTTCAGGGCCGCAATACCTTCCGCTTCTTCGATGCGGCGATGAATCAGCGGGCGGTACAGCGTCTCAGCCTGGAAGCCGATCTGCGCCGGGCACTGCGCGGCAAGCAGTTCGAGATGTTCTATCAGCCCAAGATCCGCTTGGCCGACGGACTGGTCGACGGGGTCGAAGCGCTGATCCGCTGGCGCCATCCGGTGCGCGGCCTGCTGGCGCCGGCCGAGTTCATTCCGGTGGCCGAAGAGACCGGCCTGATCATCGACCTGGGCAACATGGCGTTCGATTTGGCCTGCCGCCAGCGCGCCGACTGGTTGCGCCGCTATCGCCACGTCCCGACCATCGCCGTCAACGTCTCGCCGATCCAGTTGCGCGACGGCGGCGAACTGGTGCGGCGCATGGCCCGCAGCCTCGACGAACACGCCATCGACGGCCGCGGCATCGAGGTCGAAGTCACCGAGACCGCGGTGATGACCGATCCCGACGAAGCCATCCGCTCTCTGGCCGCCATCAAGGCGACCGGCATCGCCATCGCCATCGACGACTTCGGCACCGGCTATTCGTCGCTCAGTAGTCTGAAGAAGCTGCCGGTGGATACCCTGAAAATCGACCGCTCGTTCGTCAGCGATATCGAGACCAGCGAGGACGATGCCGGCATCGTCCAGATGATCCTTGGCCTGAGCCGCCTGCTCGGCCTCGCCACGGTGGCCGAGGGCGTGGAGTCGCTGGGTCAGGAACGCATGCTGGCGGAATGGGGCTGCCAGTCGACTCAGGGCTACTACTACGCCCGACCGATGCCGGCCAACGACCTGGAACGCTGGCTGGCGCGGCGCGTTGCGCAGGATGTGGCGGCGGGGGGAGGGGAATATCTGGCCCTGGATTCGCCGATGCTTCATACTGGGGAGGTTCAGCGGCTGCGGGTGGCATGAGGCGGGTACGGTGGGATTGGCTTTGCAGAAAGAGGAGTTTTGGCGCCGTCGGCTTTACGTTCCCAACTACCGGATTGGGGACGCGGCGCGGTATGCCCGAATTTCTCCCCAGACGGTTGCCGCGTGGCATCGCACCGGAGTCCGCCCCACCCTTTCGCAAAAGGAAAAGGGCGACGCCCTATCCTATCTTCAGTTGATCGAAGTGGCTGTGGTTGCCGCGTTTCGCAAGTCGGGTGTCCCGTTAAAGGCCATTCGTGACGCCAGAGAGTATCTTTGCAGTAAACTTAAAAGTGAATTCCCTTTTGCCGAATACAAATTCAAGACCGACGGCAAGACGTTGTTCCTGGACTATGAGCAGATCGAGGGGGATCGCGGACGAGGAACCTTGATCAGGCCGGATCGCCAAGGACAACTTGCCTGGGAAAGCGTGATTGGTCGCTTGCAGGAATTCGAATACGATCAGGAAGGCATTGCCATTCGTTGGCACGTCTCCGGCAAGGACTCTCCCATCGTCATTGATCCTCGTGTCGCCTTCGGTGCCCCCACCGTGTCTGGCATGCCCACTGCGGCATTGAAGGGGCGGTGGAGTGCGGGGGAAAGCATCACTGATATTGCCGATGATTTCCAGATCAGTGAATACGATGTGATAGCCGCCCTGAAATTCGAAGGCCTGACTGAAAAAGATTTTGGATAGAAAGCGACGTGGAACCACTGACATTCTACTTCGATAGATGTTTCGGGTGCCGCTTTCCTGAGGCGCTGAGGCGGGCGCGCCCGCCTTTCACTGTCGAATTTCAACACGACCGCAGGAACAGATTCAATTTTCGAGACGACATGCCCGATGACGAGTGGTTGACAATTGCCGGGCAAAAGCAATGGATCGTCTTCAGCCATGACCGTAAATTCCATAAGATAGATATGGAATGCCTCGCCATTACCCAGCATCAGGTTGGCTGCTTTTACCTGTGGGGCAGCAATGCCGGAACTTGGGAGAAATTACAGTGCTTCATGCGCGCCTATGACCGTATGCGCGAAGCGATTCTGACGACACCCCGACCGTTCATCTTCGACGTTGCTCAGAACGGTCGTTTGCGGCGCGTCGCTATCTCCCAGCCGGAGAATGTATAGACGGGCTTCGGGCCAGCCAGCACCCCGATTGCTGGCTGGCCCATTCGCTCACGATGCCGCGTCGGCCTTCTGTCCCTCCCGCGCCTGCCCGGCGAACCGCTCCACCACATAGTCGATCAGTTCGCCGACGCTGGCCTCGACCGATTCGGCGGTGGTGTCGATGACCAGTTCGGGGGCCGGCGGGGCTTCGTAGGGGGCGCTGATGCCGGTGAATTCTGGGATCTTGCCGGCGCGGGCCTTCTTGTACAGACCCTTCGGATCGCGCGCTTCGCAGGCGTCCAGGTCGGCCTTGACATAGACCTCGTGGAACTGGTCGGGAGCGATGGTGCGGACCCGCTCGCGGTCGGCGACATAGGGGCTGATGAAGGCGGTGATGACGATGACGCCGGCCTGGGCGAACAGGTTGGCGACCTCGCCGACGCGGCGGATGTTTTCGGTGCGGTCTTCGGGGCTGAAGCCCAGGTCGGAGTTCAGGCCGGTCCGCACATTATCGCCGTCGATCACGAACACCTGGAAGCCGCGGCGGAACAGTTGGCGTTCCACCTCCATGGCGATGGTCGACTTGCCCGAGCCGGACAGGCCGGTCAGCCAGACGATACCGCCCACATGGCCGTTGGCGTGGCGGCGCTGGTCCGGGCTGACACGGTGCTCGACGGCGTGGATGTCGGTGGATTTGATGGTCTGGCGCTGCGCCTCGGCGACGATGCCGCCACCGACGATGTCATAACCGTCGACCAGCACGAAGCGGCCGGTGCGCGGGCTGTCGGCGTAGTCGTCCAACGCCACCAGGCTGCGCGAGCGCAGCACCACCTCGGCCACCGCGTTGCGTTCCACCGTCGTGGCCTGGCCCGACGACAGGTCTTCGACGTCGATCACCCGGTCGATGGACTCGACCTGCACCAGATGCTCGGCGGTGGCCAGCTTGAGCTTATAGCGGCCGTCGACCTCGAGCGGCTTGCGGCCGAGCCAGAACAGCCGGGCCTTGAAGCGATTGGTCAGAGCCGGCATGGCCTCGCGGTGCACGGCGATCTGACCGCGCTCGACGAAGATCTGTTCATCCAGGGTGATGCCGATCGACTGCCCCGCCGCCGCCGCGATGACCGGGGTGGTGGCGTTCCAGGCCTCGATGCTGGCGACCTTGGCGGTCTTGTTGGCCGGCAGGAACAGCAGGGTATCGCCGACCCGCAGATGGCCGGTCTCGATGCGTCCGGCAATGATGCGGCGATCGTCGAACTTGTAGACGTCCTGGATGGGGAAGCGCAGCGGCAATTCGTCGACCGCGCCGGAGGCGGCGAAGCCGTCCAGCGCCTGGAGCACCGTCGGCCCGCCATACCACGGGGTTGCCGTCGAGCGCTCGGCGATGTTGTCGCCACCCCGCGCCGATACAGGAATGATCTCGGTGGGCGTGATACCGATATCGCCGAGATAGCCGCGAATCTCGTTGGCCACCTCGTCGAAACGGTCCTGATCAAAGCCGACCGCGTCCATCTTGTTGACGGCGACGGCGATCTGCCGCAGCCCGAGCAGGTGCAGCAGATAGCCATGGCGACGCGACTGCTCGCGCACCCCCTCGACGGCGTCGATCACCAGCACCGCGGCATCGGCCGAGGCGGCGCCGGTGATCATATTTTTGAGGAATTCCTTATGGCCCGGCGCGTCGATGATGACATAGGGCCGGCGGGCGGTGCGGAAGTGGATCTGCGCCGTGTCGATGGTGATGCCCTGGTCGCGCTCGGCCTGAAGGGCATCCATCACGAAGGCCCATTCGAACGGCATGCCGCGCTTGGCGCAGACCTCGCGCAACGAGTCCACCTTGCCTTCGGGCAGGCTGTTGGTCTCATGCAGCAGACGGCCGACCAGAGTCGACTTGCCATGGTCCACATGGCCGACGATGACGATCTTGAGTGTAGTCGCGGACATAACGAAAATCCCCTTTGCACCAGCGATCTGGGCCTTGATTACATATACCCGCCGGCCCGCAGCCGCTCGAAAGCGTCCTCGGACTCCTTGTCCTGGGCGCGGCCGGCGCGCTCGGACAGATGGGTGGTTTCCAGTTCGGCGATGATCTCGTCGACCGTCGTCGCGGTGCTGGCGATAGATCCGGTGCATGGCGCGCAGCCGAGCGAGCGGTAGCGCTTGCCGTTCCTGGCGAAATACAGCTCGACCACCGGGATCGACTCGCGGGCGATATAGCGCCACACGTCCAACTCGGTCCAGGCCAGCAGCGGATGGATGCGCAGATGGGTGCCAGGCGGGAAATCGGTCTTGTACTGGTCCCAGAACTCGGGCGGCTGGTCCTTGACGTCCCATTCGGCCTGGGCGTTGCGCGGCGAGAACACCCGCTCCTTGGCCCGGGTGCCTTCCTCGTCACGGCGGATGCCGGCGATGACGCCCTGATAGCCACCCTGGGCAATCACCGCCTTCAGGCCGTCGGTCTTCAGCGCGGTGCAGCAATTGACCCGCCCCTGCTGCGGTCCCATACCGGCGGCCAGTGCCTGTTCATTCTTGCCGACGACGATCGGCAGCTTCCATTCCTGGGCCATGCGGTCACGGAACTCGATCATTTCCGGGATCTTGTAGGTGGTGTCCACATGGATCACCGGGAACGGCACATGGCCGAAGAAGGCCTTGCGCGCCAGCCACAGCATGACGTTGGAGTCCTTGCCGATCGACCACAGCATGGCGATCTTGTCCAGGCGGTTGAAGGCTTCGCGCAGGATATGGATGCTCTGGTTTTCCAGGGCGTCGAGATGAGTCATCGGGGTCTTTCCGTTCAGATGCCGTCGCCGCCGGCGAAGGTGTGGATACCGCATTCCGTCTTGGCCGCTCCCGCCCAACGGCCGGCGCGAGCCGGCTCCCCGGGCTGAGTGGCGCGGGGACACGGCCAGCAGCCGATCGAGCGGTAGCCTTGGGCGGACAGGGGGTGCCGAGGCAGGTTGTGGTCGCGATACATAGCCTCCAGCTCGGCTTCATCCCAGCGCGCAAGAGGGCTGATTTTGACCACTCCGGCGGCTCCGACGGATATCACCGGAAGTTGGCTGCGCCCGGCGCCGTGGAAGCCCTTGCGACCGTCGATCAACGCCGCAAAGCCACGGGTAACCCGCTCGAACGGCAGGACTTTTCGCAGCCGGCAGCAGGCATCGGCATCGCTCGACCAGAGTTCGGCACTGGCCGCCAGATCGGCCAGGCTGGGTCGGGCGATGCGCAGATCGGTCAGGCCGAGCCGGCGCACCAGCCGTTCGCGATAGGCGATGGTCTCGTCGAACAGCGCGTCGGTATCGACGAACAGCACCGGCGTGTTGGGCTCCACCTGGGCCACCAGATGGAGCAGTACCGCCGCTTCCGCACCGAACGACGAGGTCACGGCGATGCGCCCTGGAAAGACGTGATGGATCATCACCTCCAGCAGTTCCAGACCGTCGAGATGGCCCCAGCGCCGCGACAGGTCGTCGGCGTGGGACAGGGGCACCACGGACATTCCCGCCTCCTACAGTTCGGAGAACGCGGCCAGGTCGGGCGCGGCGACGACGACCGGAGCGGTCACCGCCTCGCGCACCGAGTCCAGCCAGAACGCCACCGCTTCGCGATAGGCGGCGATTTCGCCGCTGCCCAGGGCGTTTTCCCGTTCGACCCACACGGCATCCAGGCTCTGGCGCAATGCATCGTCGAGCGGCAAGCCTTGAGCGGCGATCAGCACCATGTCCGGCGCCTGATCGTCGGCAGCGGAGGTGCCGTGATGGATCACCTGCAACCGCCGCGCCGCCCAGGCCGCGGCCTGTGCCAGGGCCTCGATGGCCTGCGGACCACGGCCCGCGGCAATCGAGCGATCCCCGACGATCAGCGCGTCATCGGCCAGATCGGCAAGATACAGATCGCTGGCGAACGGCGCAGCGCAATCGCCCTTGGCCGGCGGCGGCGGCACGAAATCCGCGGCCTCGCCCCAGTCGACGAACAGCCCATCGGCATCGGCGCCCTCAATCGAGTGCAGCACCGCGGCCAAGCCGTCCTTGCCGAGTCGTTCGGCCCAGTGCCGGACCGGCTCGCCGTCCTGGCGGCCGGTGCGGAAAGCGTTCTGCAACAGAGTCAGGGCTTGCGGCGCCAGACGGGCCGGCACCACCGGCCCGGTCAGGGCGATCTCGCCGCCCTGCTGAGCGGCGCCGCCGAAATGAAGCTGGTAATGCGGCGCGGTGCGGCCATGCACCTTCTTGGCCATGCCGTGGAAGCCGAAATCGCCGATGTGATGCAGGCCGCATGAGTTCTGGCAGCCCGACACGCGCACACTCACCCCCGGCTCGACGCTGGGCAGCAGCTCGCGCGCGAAGCTCTGCGAGTTGGTGATGCCGATGCGGCAGGTGGTGGTGCCGGGGCAGGAAATGACGTCGGCGAAGTCGCTCGGCTGGCTCGGCACCTTCAGGCCCAGCGCCGCCAGAGCCGCGACCACACCGTCGACCCGCTGCGGGTCGATGCCCGGCAGGGCGATGTTCTGGTCGCGGGTGGTCCGCACCTGCGCAATACCTTCCTGTTCAGCCAGAGCCGCCAGGCCGTCCAACTGGTCCGATGACAAAATGCCCAGCGGCACGTCGGGCACCACGGTCAGGCGGCCATCATGCTGCCGCAGCACGCCGACGGGGGTCCGCGCCACGTCGGCCTCTTCCGGCTCACGCCAGTCCAGCGGCTCCCACGGGCGCTGCGGCAGGCCGCGCACCAGCTCGTATTCCTCGCGGAACAACTGGATGAACTTGGCCTCGCCGAAGCGCTTGACCAGGAACTTGACCCGCGCCGCGTTGCGGTTCTTGCGGTCGGAATAACGCTGATGCAGCCGGGCCAGGGCTTCGACCACCGCCGGCAGTTCCTTCTCAGCGACCAGATCGAGCACCTTCACCGCGGGGCGCGGTGTCGAGCCCAGACCACCACCGGCAAACACCTGGAACCCACCCTCGACGGCGATGAATGACAGGTCGTGAATGGCTGACACACCGCAATCGGTGGCGCAGCCGGAAACGGACATCTTGACCTTGCGGGGCATGTGCTGGACCAGCGGCTGACGCAGCCAGGCGCGGGCGATGCGCTCGGCCACCTGGCCGGCATCGACGCGTTCACGGGGGCAGATGCCGGCCAGGGCGCAGGCGGTGACATTGCGCAGGGTATTGCCGCAGGCCTCGCGGGTGGTCAGGCCGGCGGTGTACAGGGCTTCCAGAGCGTCGGCGGAACGCTCCAGCGGCACCGAATAGATTTGTACATCCTGGCGGGTGGTGATGTGGGCATCGCCGACCGCCAGGGTGCGGTTGACCGACGCCAGCGCCCGCAGCCAGCCGGTCGGCACGATGCCACCGGGGATCTTGATGCGGATCATCTGCACATGAGGCTGACGCTGGCCGTAGACGCCAAAGCGGACCCGGAACGCGGTGAAGCGTTCCTCGTCCCACTCGCCCGACAGCCGCAGCGCCAGACCGCGCCGATATTCCTCAAGGTCGCTCAGCCGCACCAGCGGCTCCGGCGTGATGGCCCGTCCGATCGTCGTATCCCGCATAACCCTACCCCATTTTCACATCTTCAGAGGTGTATGACACCGTCGATATAGGGATACTGAGACGTTGAATTCGGAATGTCAACGAGTTTGTGTTATTGCTTTCTTTACTACATGATTGAAGTGTGTTATTGGTGCGGCTTGGGCCGCCCGCTTCCTCTTCCGCCTGTGGGCGAGGGAGCTAAGCCGACAGGCGCCTTGCCCGCCGCCTACAATTCCGCCACAAAGCCGGTGTTAATTCCTTCCGACGCCAGCAGGACGAGCGCCATGCCCGCAACCATCGCTCTGGTCGATGACGACCGGAACATTCTGACCTCTGTGTCCATGGCCTTGGAGGCCGAGGGGTTCAAGGTGCGCACCTTCACTGACGGGACCGAGGCGCTGCGGGCTCTGACCGCGCAGCCGGTCGACCTGGCGGTGCTTGACATCAAGATGCCGCGCATGGACGGGATGGAGCTGCTGCAACGGCTGCGGCGGCAAAGCGCGATGCCGGTGATCTTCCTGACCTCGAAGGATGACGAGGTGGATGAATTGCTTGGCCTGCGCATGGGCGCCGACGATTACATCAAAAAACCGTTCTCGCAGCGCCTGCTGATCGAGCGTATCCGCGCCCTGCTGCGCCGCGCCGATCCGGGGCGCGAGCCCGATGCCGGGGCGATCGTGCGCGGCGACCTGATGCTTGACCCGATCCGCCATGCCTGCGCCTGGCGCGGCAAGCTGGTGGATCTGACGGTCACCGAGTTCCTGATCCTCAAGGCTCTGGCCCAACGGCCCGGGCATGTGAAAAACCGGGACCAACTGATTGATGCAGCCTATGGCGAGCACATCTACGTCGATGACCGCACCATCGACAGCCACATCAAACGGCTCCGCAAGAAATTCCGCGAGCTTGACCATGAGTTCGGTCATATCGAAACTCTTTACGGCGTCGGCTATCGCTATCGCGATGACATCTGACGCGGCCGCTCATGCGGTGCAGCGCCGCAGACGGCGGGCTCGACCCCGGCTGCGGGTACGCTGGCCGCTGACCCGGCGCATTCTCGCGGTCAACCTGCTGGCGCCCATCGTGCTGGTAGCCGGGCTGCTCTATCTCGACCGCTACCGCCAGGGATTGGCCGATGCCGAGCTGGCATCGCTGCGGACCCAGGCCGAAATGTTCGCCGCCGCCATCGCCGAAGGCGCGGTATCGGACGACGGTCTGTTCCTCGACATCATGCGCGAACCGGCGGCTCAGATGGTCCGCCGTCTGGCCGAACCGACCGGCGTGCGAGCCCGGCTGTTTGGCGTCGACGGCACCTTGCTGGCCGATAGCCGCCTGCTGATGGGGCCGCGCGGCACGGTCAAGATCGAGACGCTGGCCCCGCCCGGCAGCGGTGGGCCGATGCAATGGCTGCGTCAGGGCCACGACCGCGCCGTCGACTGGTTGCAGGACGATTCGGCCCTGCCGGTCTACGAGGAACGCTCGATCCAGACCGCCGGCGATTATCCCGAGGTGCTGGCGGCCCTGTCCGGCGAGCAGGACAGTATTTTGCGGACCCGCTCGACCGGCGGGCTGCTGCTGTCGGGAGCGGTGCCGGTGCAGCGCTACAAGCAGGTGGTCGGCGCGGTGATGCTGACCTCGTCGGGCGACCGCATCGACGCCACGCTGTTTGAAATCCGCATGGCCATTCTGCAACTGTTCGTGTTCGCCCTGGCCATCACCGTCGGCGTGTCGCTCTATCTGGCCGGAACCATCGCCCGACCGCTGCGCCGACTGGCGCTGGCCGCGGAGCGGGTGCGCACCGGCCAGGCGAGGCGCCACACCATTCCCGACCTGTCGGGCCGCGGCGACGAGATCGGCGAACTGTCGCGAGCCCTGCGCGAGATGACCGAAGCGCTGTGGCACCGCATGGACGCGGTCGAGACCTTCGCCGCTGACGTCGCCCACGAGATCAAGAACCCGCTGACCTCGCTGCGCTCGGCGGTGGAAACGGCGACTCTGATCAAAGACCCGGAACGCCAGCGCAAGCTGATGTCGATCATCCAGGACGATGTCGCCCGGCTCGACCGGCTGATCAGCGATATTTCCGACGCCTCGCGGCTGGATGCCGAACTGTCGCGCGCCGAGTCCGAGCCGGTGGCGATCCGCGGCATGGTCGAAACCCTGGTGGATGTCTACCGCTCGACCAACGACCATGGTCCGGCCTTCACCATCGACGCCCCCGACACCGACGAGCTGGTGGTGCATGGCATGGAGGGCCGGCTGGTCCAGGTGTTCCGCAACCTGATCGGCAATGCCATCTCGTTCAGCCCGCCCGACGGCACCATCCACCTGACCTGTGCGCGCGAGAGCGGCGGCATGGTGGCGGTGACGGTGGCCGACGACGGCCCCGGCATTCCCGGCAACAAGCTGGAGGCGATCTTCGAACGCTTTTACAGCGAGCGCCCCGAAGGCGAGAAATTCGGCACTCATTCGGGGCTGGGGCTGTCGATCTCGAAACAGATCATCGAAGCCCTGCACGGCACCATCCGCGCCGAAAACCGCACCGACGCCGACGGCCGGGTGATCGGGGCCCGGTTCGTGGTGCGGCTGCCGGCGGGGTGAAGCTGAAATACTCCGCGGTGAGGGATCTGCTGTTGGAAAGATCGCAGGTAACGCAGATGAACACGGATACCCCGGATGAACGCAGATATGACAATGATTGCGAACAACCAAATCCCTTTCGTCGCCCTGAACTCAACTCTCTATATCTTTACGGCATTAGAGGCTGTCCGGAAATAAAACCCGGTGATTCAAGCGCATTGTTCGTCACCCCCGCGAAAGCGCTAAAGTATGTACATATCTCGCAACCGCAAATGAAAAAGGAGTCGTCATTCCCGCGAAAGCGGGAATCCATGCGATGTTTGGGCACAGGACGGCGGAGAAAAGGGCGCCCTTT
>OBEQ012232489.1_pt1 | contig 24217 bp, 27 predicted proteins | sample 1670901 | NCBI WGS metagenome assembly OBEQ01 (sample SAMEA104232315, study PRJEB22302) | groundwater metagenome | biome: forest; feature: aquifer; material: groundwater | place: USA | collected 2011-08-07 | depth 5.4 m | reverse complement strand
TGGGATTTAATCTTGAAAGCTAATGGAACAGAGGTTGTCGGAAAGCCGTATGAGGGAAAACTTCATGTCCGGTTTGATGAGGGGGCGCTGGAGACGGGATTAAATTGAACTTAATTACCGCGCCAGTGCTCCACTCTACTATTTTCCACCGCGTTCTTGTATTCCCCTCAACCTGTGTTATATGTTTCTTAACGTAATGTAGAAGTCATTTGGATCATTGATAAATCAAGAGAATCGATAAATTCGTCACAGTGTGTGACGAATCTCCGCTTAAGAATCATGCGGGGAGGCAAACTCATCGCAAGATGAGGACGCAAAACCACGGATCCTAATCTAGGGATAGCCGGGCTGTACCAATCTTCCAATAAATAATTCATGGTGGGTTGGTGCTGTCATCAGCAACATCAAAATTTCATCTGAAGCTGATGGCTGCCGAAACTGGCAGGCCCGAAACAATGGATGGCCGGGTTACCGAAAAGAAAAAACTTTTCTGTAATCCGGCTATTTTTTTTGACTAATTCTTAAGAACTTTTGAAAGTATTAAAATCGAAAATAAATGAGAGGAAAGAAAATAAAACATGAACACAATCAATCAAAGCACAAAGTTTTTTCAAGGTATTTTAGTTTTTGTATTGGTCTTAAATATTTTAGTACCAAATGTTTTGGCAGGCCCAGTAGTCTCTTCGGCTGATATTCTGCCTGAAGAACCCACATACACCGATCAGGAAGTGCTTCATGCGGGAAACAAAACCATTTTACTTCCACGTACGTCCATCAACGCTTCCGAGCTTGCGTTGATTGTAAATGACAGCGATCCGCAATCCGTTCAAGTAGCTTCCTATTATCAACAAGTACGCAATATTCCAAGCGCCAATGTCATTCATGTTAATTTTACTCCTGGAAATACAATTATGAGTGCAAGTGAGTTCATTTCAATTAAAAATCAGGTGGATTTGCTGACACCGCCTTCCGTTCAAGCGTATGCCATCACGTGGACCACGCCCTATCGAGTGAGCAATTGCTTGAGCATTACATTTGCTTTTACATTTGGCTATCAAGCCAACTGGGATTCAGGCTGCAGCGGAGTGCCTGGCAATAGCCCCTATTACAATTCTTCATCGGTTCGGCCATTTGATGATCTTGGAATTCGGCCCGCCATGGCGCTTGCCGGAACTTCTTTTCAAAATGTACGAACGATGGTCGATCGCGGCCTTCTCGCGCATCAAAATTTTCCGCACGGCGATGGTTATTTCGTGCGGACGAGTGATGTGTATCGAAGCGCTCGGTGGTCTTGGTTTCAAGAAGCAGTCAATTTTTGGAACCGGCCTGAAGCGCTTCACATGACTTACATTGACAATTCTTCCTCAGGCTCTGGTTACATTCAGAACACACCGAACGTTTTATTTTATCAAGAAAGTCTTGAGAGCGTTCCGGCAATTACAACGAATACGTATGTGCCAGGATCAGTGGCTGATCACATGACTTCATGGGGAGGCATGCTCACAGATTCACCTCAAATGAGCATTCTCCGTTGGTTGGAAGCAGGTGCCACGGGAAGTTACGGAACTGTGGTTGAACCCGGAGCGTGGGGAAACAAATTTCCGGATCCTCGTCCTTTGGTAGAACATTATTTTCGGGGAAATACTCTCGTTGAAGCATATACAAAGTCAATCATGTCATTGCCAGTCACCGGCATTTTCGTCGGTGACCCTTTGGCGCGTCCTTTTGGCAGTACAGCTTCATTAAGTAATGGCACGCTGACCATTAATACTACGATTATGAAACCGGGTATTAATTATGTTCTCTATGGCGCCAATTCCATTTTTGGTCCATTTCAACAGGTTCAAGCTCTGCCCGTTCTCGCCAATTATCAATTCAGCACCATTTCGATTCCAAATGCAACTTACAATGTTTATAAATTGGTGGAATTGCCAGATACCAATCCGCCGCCAATACCGGTTCTTTCCGTTTCTACTTACGGAGGAATTTCCTATCATTGGACCACCGTTTGGGATGTGAACGGTGTCACTTATCATTTTCAGTTTGATAATAATCAAGATTTCAGCTCACCCCTTCGTGATTATTCAAACCTGACTCAAAACTTTTTTGGAATTCCCGCATCAGACTTTCCAAATGGAACGTATTACGGACGAGTGAGGGCGGAGGATAGAAGTCCGAACCATAATCCAAGCGCTTGGAGCAATGTGGTTCCGATCACAATTGGAAATGGTGGAGACACAATTCCGCCAGCCGTTACGCTTACAGCTCCCACTCCAGGAACCAACGTTTCCGGTAATGTGGATGTCAGAAGCACTGCTACCGACAACGTTGGTGTTACCGAAGTGAAACTATATGTGGATGGAGGTTATGTAGATCACTCCACTTCATCGCCATTTACGGTTCGTTGGAATACGCATCAAGTATCGAGAGGCCAACACTCGATCCAAACTCGTGCGTATGACGCGGCAGAAAATAATACGTTTTCACAATCTGTGACGGTGAACAGAACTTAGAAAAATGAGAGCTCATCAATCTTTGCGATAGCCCACATAAGCGTGCGGGTCTTCCCGGACAGTTGTTTTTTATTTCCTTAGAACAGGCGGTCGATTTCTCTTGAGGTGAGATAGTCTTCGAATCTGCCTTCCTTGAATTTCTTGATGTGTCCGATGTCGATCAAATCTTCCAATTTTTCCTCCATCAATTCTTTGACACATGCAGAAAAATCTTTTTTATAGTAAGTAATAATTTTCTTCGCGATTTTCTCTTCCTGTTTATTGAAACGAACCGTTTTAATGCTCATGATCGGTATACCTCCCCTCGTGGTGCGATGTCTTCAACGTAAACATGTTTTATATCCATATGAAAAAGTGCTCGGTAATCTCCAATTCGAAGCCGGTAGTACACATAAGGCCCTTTATTTATAAGTTTCTTGATATCAAACAACCGAAAATTTCTTGTTCTCGAAAATGCATCAAACGCATCTCTAAAGTTGATCCAAACATCTTCAGGAAGCTTGTGTTTTTTTATTCGTTTTTCAACCAGCTTACTGTATAGAACCTGCATAATGAATTGTAATACATTGTATTCTATCTTGCAAATTTTATTTGGAGGTTACAATTAACTTTTTCAGCTTGCAGGTGCCTTAATCTTTCCGATATGCGACGTACGCGTGCGGGCTTAAAAAACCTACTGAAGTTAAATTAAAGAGACATTACGCTTCTAATTTTTGCGATATACAACATACACAAAAAGGCCTTCTCAAAATAGATTCATTCTTCGGTCTACAATTCATCTAATCGCCGCTTTGAGTTCCCCGCGTATGCGGGGGAGTATTTACCTTTGAAATTTCATGGTATCAATGGAAAATCAAGCGACCGGTTTGGCAGTTAAATTACTCGCTACGCTCACTTCGTGGAATTCAAGGCGGTTCAAATCATAGAAAAAATGAAAGAATTCTGCTTGCGCCGGCAAAGGAGGCGCAAAACCCGCATATTCGATTCCGACGTTTTTGATTTTCAACAGGCGGAAAAACGGTAAATCCGGAAGTTTGTTCGTAATTAAAATAACGAGATCCAATTTTAGCCTTTCAATTATTTCAAGCACTTCAAAAGCGAGAGAAACCGGCCGCGCTTCGAATGGTGACGGCGTGGATTTTTGGAATTTAAATTTTGTTTCAAAACCGATGCGCGCAAGAAACCTCGCAAATTTTTCGGATCGTGCGGTATTTTCTCCATCCATTGCTTCAATGAATGCGATTGTTTTTACGCATTTCCGACCGGCAGTTACCGTCTCGAGAATTTTTTGATAATCAAGACGCGTTTCCGATTTTTTTGTGGCATCAAACAGAGTTTTCCCATCCAAAAAGACGGCAGTTCGAATTTCATTCTTGCCGTGCAAAACCAGCTTTTTCTCGGAGCCGTGATCACTGCGATTTGAAACCGCGCGGCTCACTTCAATTTCCGCAGCCATGGAATTCATTTTTTGGAGAAGAACCGTTTTCTCTTCGCGAAATTTATTGATTTCGTTTAGAAACTCAATGTGTTTTGATTCCAGTTCGCAAACCATTTCTTCCTTTTCAATGAGTTTCAATTCTTTTTCTTTGATCGCGTGGGCTTGTCTTTTGATTTCTTTTTCGAGGTCACGCGTCTTTACTTCTTCTTCGTGAAGTCTCGCCCGAATTTCATTTTGGTTTTCGTTTCTTTTCAACAATTCTTCCAATTGCGCAATTTTTTGCAGCTTCTCTTTGAATTCCCGCTCCACCAGTTTTTTGTCACGGTCGGCGCTGCTCAGCAATTGAGCAAGATGCGAATCTCTTTCGGTTAAATTTGAAATCCGCTCATGAAGCGTTTTGTTTTCCTTTGACAGTTGTTTCACTTTGTTTTCGCTTTCACGCAGGGATTTTTCCAAGTCGTAAATCATGGAAGCGACCTGTGTTTTGTCTTTCGATCGGAAAATGCCTTTTTGAAGACGTTCGAAAAATGCTTCAAATTTTGAGTGATCTTTGGAATGCTTGTCCGCTTGTTTTTGGATCTCTTTAAGATATCGAGGGATCACTTCTTTTGCTTCTTCTCGTGGGTCAACCAATAGAGCCCAGAGAAAAGCACCACTTTTACCTGATGGATAAATTTTTGACACCATTTGAGGGAATCCAGCCAGAAATTTCGTAGGGATTTCAGCAATCTTTTCAATGAATTTCTGGTTGCGCTGCGTGAGCCAGTCCGCAGTTTGCCTAAAGAGTTTGATTTCGTTCATGGAATCTTCGGCAAGATCTTGGGCGAGTTCGATCGCTTCAATGGTTTGGAGCCGCCGCCCGGCGTACACGACGCCGGCTTTGTTCATGAAGTCAGAAATTTCTTTTTGTCCGGCCGATTCAAAGATAATCATGCCAAACTGAAAGGGAGTTAACAACTTTCGAATGCTTCCAAGCAATTCATCAGTTTTCATGACATTTTTACATTACCAAAATGTTTTATTTTTAACAAGAAAAATCATCAGGTGGTTTTAATTGCTCACTTTTTCCGGTACGCCACGTACGCGTGCGGGCCTTCCCAAACGACCACTTCATTCAGCTCGTGGTTCTGCCTGATTTCAGGTTTATCCAGTTCCTGATAAAACCACTTTGCGATATTTTCCGAGGTTGGATTTATTTTATCGAAAGGCGGGATTTCATTAATATATTTGTGATCCAGCGAAAGAGCTAATTCACGAATCGCTTTTTCGGCAACGACATAATCCACGCCAAAATCTTCGTTGTTTAATTTCTTGCAGACAAATTTCGCTTCCACTTTCCACGAATGTCCGTGAAGCGGCTCCGGTTTTCCATAGTATTCCCGCAAATTGTGAGCAGATTCAAAGCGTGCTTCAACACGAATGGTATAAGTTTCAGTCATGGCTTGCGCTATTTTATGGACAAATTCTTGCCGACATTGTATATTATAAATCTGTTTGCTTCAAGCAAGGAAGCCTTCCTAATTCTGATAAATTAAGGAGATAACGATGAGTGAAACAGTATTAACAGACGCGAATTTTAAATCGGAAGTATTGGAATCCAAAACGACGGTATTGGTGGATTTTTGGGCAGAATGGTGCGGCCCGTGCCGCATGCTTTCTCCAATCGTTGAGAAACTTTCCAAAGATTACATCGGAAAGCTCAAAGTGGGGAAGATGAACGTAGATGAAAATCCGGAAACGCCCGGGGAATTTGGAATTCAGGGAATCCCAACGCTTCTTTTTTTCAAAAATGGCGAGCTCGTTCAGCGCTTGATCGGCTTTCAGGCAGAAGATAAAATTAAAAGCGAAATTGACAATTTGCTTTGATGAGGGAGATGAACGAATGAAAATGACAGAAGGAAAGTTGAAAGGTTTGCAGAGATTATCCAATGCCAAAGGTGTCATCGCGGCGGCTGCGATGGATCAGCGCGGATCGCTTCAAAAATCCATTGCGAAAGCAAAAGGAGTCGATTCAAAACAAGTGACTCAAGCCATGATGGAAGAATTTAAAGTTGCCGTGTCAAAAACGCTGACCCCGCACGCAACGGCTATTTTGCTCGATCCCGAATTTGGACTTCCGGCTGCAAAAGCGCGTGCGAAAAATGCGGGGCTTTTGCTTGCTTACGAAAAAACAGGTTACGATGCGGCGCTTGAAGGACGACTTCCCGATCTTCTTCCTCTTGAATCCGCAAAAAGACTTAAAGAAAAAGGCGCTGATGCGGTAAAAATTCTTCTCTATTACACGCCGGATGAAAAACCGGAAATCAATGATCACAAACACGCGTGGGTGGAACGGATCGGTTCCGAATGTGCCGCAGAAGACGTTGCGTTTTTCTTGGAATTTATTGGTTATGACGCAAAAGGCGGCGATGAAAAAGGAATCGACTTCGCAAAGCGCAAACCGTCTATTGTTACAGAAAGTATGCGGGAATTTTCGAAAGCACGTTATCAAATCGATATTTTAAAAGTGGAAGTTCCGGTCAACATGGCTTTTGTTCAGGGTTCGAAAGCCAATAAAACCGGAGAAGTGGCTTATACGCGCGAAGAAGCAAAGAAACACTTTCGTCAAGCCGCCGATGTTGCCACGAAACCATTCATTTATTTAAGCGCAGGTGTGGATGACGACGTGTTTCGCGAAACGCTTGAACTTGCCGTTGAAGCTGGAACAAACTGGGCGGGTGTTCTTTGCGGCCGTGCGACTTGGAAAGAGGGCATTCCGATTTATGGAAAAGAAGGTGTCAAAGCGCTTGAGAAATGGCTTGAGACCCGAGGCGTTCAAAACATTCAAGCGCTCAACAAAGTAATCGAAAAAGGCGCGCGTGGTTGGTGGGACAAATATGGCGGGAAAGACAAAATCGAAGTTATTTCTTCAAACAACGCTATTTCACGAGAAAAAATCAGCGTTTAAACTTCAGTTAAGAGTTAATAGTGAAGAATGAAAAGTTTTGGTATGTGCTTCGCACATTTGTTTGGTCGTCAAAACTATTAACCACTCACTCTTAACTTTTAACTCATAATTCTTAACCACCTTCATCATGCAGCTCCGCACACTTGGTAAAACCGGCAAGCAGGTTTCTGAATTAGGTTTCGGCGCTTGGGCTATCGGCGGAAACGCTTACGGTCCTACCGAAGACGAAAATTCTTTAAAAGCACTTTCATTTGCGTTTGATCAGGGAATTAATTTTTTTGATACGGCCGATATTTACGGAAACGGCCGAAGCGAAAAATTAATCGGAGAAACGTTTCGCGAAAGTTCAAAGCGGCTTCAAATTTTTCTGGCCACCAAAGTTGGTTGGGACTTTTATCACGGCGCGACTGAGCGCAATTTTTCCCCCGATTACATCCGTTTTGCCTGCGGGGAAAGTTTGAAACGGCTCAAAACCGATTACCTTGATCTTTACCAGCTTCACAATCCGAAGCTTGATCAAATCAAAGACGGGAAAATCTTCGATACGCTTAAAAGTTTAAAAAAAGAAGGCAAAATTCTCCATTATGGGACTTCTATTCATACCATGGAAGAAGGAAAAGCAGTTGTCCAAAATGGAAAATCAGAATCTATTCAAGTTGTTTTCAATCTGATTGAGCAGCGGCCGGTTGACGAACTTTTTCCGTTGGCCGATCAGCAAAAAATTGGAATCATTGCCCGGGAACCGCTTGCATGCGGGTTGCTTACCGGAAAATATACACAGGAATCCAAGTTCCATAAAATGGATCACCGGAATGGCTGGTCGCACGACAAATTGGAAAGAGATTTTGAAAAGGTAGATCAGATTTGTAACGCGTTTAACAGCAAACGGGGTTTGCTCAAGCAAGCGGCCATTGAATTCGTTTTATCGTTTGAGAGCGTTTCCGTTGTTATTCCGGGTGTAAAGACGGTTCAACAAGTGAAAGATCATTTGAACGCGGTTGAAAATCCGGTGCTGACGGAAAAAGAAATTCTGGAAATCCGAGAGCTTTATAAGCAAGAAGCAATCTTCCAAACAGGACATTACAGGAATTAATGAATAGTTAATAGTGAATAATTAAGGTGACCTTCGGTCATTCAATTCACCATTCACTCTTAACTTAACGGAATAACGCATGGCGCGAGCACAAATCGGAAAAGAACTTCATTTTGTCACAAAAAACGAAACCGGCGTTTTAGGCCGCGTGACGGTTGCTTTGGCGCAGCAGGGGATTTACATCGTTCATATGCTGGCTTATACGGCGGGTGAAAAAGGATATTTTCAAATCATTACGCACGACAACGAAAAAGCAAAGAAAGCAATTTCCTATTTTGTTTCTGATATTAAAGAACGTGAGGTTTTAATTGTCGAATTTGAAAACAAAGTCGGGACGCTCGCCCCGGTTGTTAAGCTTCTTGGCAATGAAAACATCAGCATTCATTACGTTTATGGAACCTCAGGGGACGGTTTTAAAATCGTCGGTGTATTTTCCACCGAAAATAATCAAAAAGCCGCTGAACTTATCAATCGCGATTCCGACGCGCTTTCATGAATGTTTTTATGAGTTGGTTTTTGCTCGCTCTGCTCGTATCTTGCTACGCTCAATTTGTTGAGCCGCGCTGGTTTCAGATCAGAAGAACTCAAGTCAAGTCGTTCAAGAAAATTTCAAAACCGTTTACCATTCTTCATTTGTCCGACACGCATTTTGCGAAAAATAATTCCACCAAGGAAAAGTTTTTCAGAAAACTTTCCGAAACCATCGAGCCGGATTTTATTTTTGTAACCGGCGATATTATTGATTGTGACGACGGGATCGAGCCCGCGGCACAAATACTTGGAAATTTAAAAGCAAAAATCGGAAAATTTGCTGTTTTTGGGAATCATGATTACTGCGATTATCATTTTTTCGACAATTTTAAATATCATTTAAGAGGCAATAAACTATCCGGCCGTCCGAACAATATTCAATGGTTCAGGAAGCGGCTTGAAGATCATGGCGTGCATGTTTTGGTGAATGAAAATAAAAGCGTGACAGTGAACGGTACTCATTTTGTGATTGCGGGAACGGACGACCCTGTCACTCAAACGGTGGATTTTGAGAAAACATTGCGTGGTGTTGGCCGCGGCTCCATTAACATTCTTCTCACGCACGTGATTGATTCTATATTGAAAATTCCGAATTCGGTTGTAGACCTTGCATTGGCAGGCCACACACACGGCGGGCAATTCCGGATTCCCTGGGTTGGCGGATTTGTTTACGGATTTAAACTGCCAAGAAAATATTTGGAGGGAGTTCACGCTTATCATCATATCGTTACGTCTGTTTCGCGCGGGCTTGGCGCAAGCCGCACGCTTACCCCCCGGCTTTTTTGCCGGCCGGAAGCGATTTTACTGGAAGTCAGCGGATAGCGTATTGGCAGATTCCAGAAACCCGTTGCCAGTAACCAGATTCATGTAGAAAAGCGATTCTGGTTTCTGGTCTCTGGTTTCTTTTCTTATCTGCCAATCTGTTATTAAACCCACTTGCACAATCTCAAATCGTCCATTAAACTTTGAATAAAGAGATCAAGGTTGAATTTCTGCGTGCCGACAACTGAATGCAGAGAGGAGCTGGCTTGGATCCACAAAACGAAAAAAGAAAATGGGCTCGAGTCGAAAAGAAAATTAGAATCGATGCGATTGTCATCGATCCCGAAAAACATGAAGGGCTTTTCAAGCTTGATCCAATCTGGACAAGAGATGTTGGCGGAAACGGACTCGGTTTGGTGACTCGTGCGCATTGCATGGTGGGCGCTGTGATCGATCTTCATTTTCAGCTGCCGGGCCAAGACCAGCCTATTGAAGCAAAAGGCCGTGTGGTTTGGAGCAAGCTGGAGGACGATTCGGAAGATCAATACCGGATCGGACTTGCGTTTGATGAAATTGGGGAGAGTGACCGGAAAGCGATCATGCAGTATGTGGAAACGGAAGCGCGTAAACAATCTAAAATCAAATGATCAAAACCTGTGGGACATAACAACATGAAACGACAACCCAATGGACGTGAATGGATAGCGCCGGATTCTTTGCTGACTGAAAAACAAGAAAAAATCATTCGGACGCAAATCCGCAGGAATTCTCATTTGATCGGCCTTTTGATCCAAAAAATTGATCTTCTGGCGAACCGTGAAAAATGTCCGAAGGATGCCAACACGGTGGTGCGGTTCAGAAAGCAGCTTGCGATTGAAATCGAAGAAAACGACAATTTTCGGAAAGTTTTTTGGAAACATCTTCAAGTGAAGGAAAGCTGGAGGAAATTACCGGAAGACCTTCCGGATCCGCTCACCTTTTTGGTTGAGCGCATCAGAAGCCGTCAAAAGGCACTCATTGCACAATTGTGCATGAAGTAAACTGAAAGGATATTTGTGGCAGATCAAGAAAAGGAAAAAGAAGTAAAACCGGCGGAAGCAAAAGAAGAAAAGAAAACCGAAAGCAAACCCGAAGCTCCCGCCACAGGGAAATCTTCCGATCAGAAGAAGAAAATCAATCAACTGACACTTGCTGAAGTTGAAAAGGAATTAAAATCCGTGAAAGAAAAAATGGGCGGATTTGGTTCTCATCACGCCGAGCACCTTCTCCTCAGAAAAAAAGAACTCACCGGTCAATAAACGTTTCTCTTCTCTTTCAATATTCTTGTCCTGTATTCTATTGTCTCGCGCTATAATAGGACTTACTTGAAATGGCAGATTTCAATTGGAGGAGTATATTTTCAATGAATGAATGGATGAAAATAATACCTCAGTTTTTGTCGCCGTGGGTCTATGCGCCGCTTGCGTTCCTCTCGTGGCTTTTGATCGGTTTTATTGTGAGGCGCAATTTAATCGCATGGCTTCGCGGGCTTGCAAAACGTACCCCGTTTAAATTGGACGATCTGTTCGTGGAATCTTTGCCTCTTCCGTTTGGCATTCTTATTTTTGGCAGCGGAATTGCATGGATCGGGAAACTTCTGCCGCTTGCTCCCGAATTTCACCGGATTGCTGCTATCTGTTTTCAAACCGCCGTTGTTTTTGCGGCCATTTTTCTCGCCGAACGTTTTTTGACCGGGCTCGTCGCTTCCTATAGCGACAAAATTCAAGCGGGGATTTCTCCAAAAGCGATCGAAAGCCTGATTCGCCTAGCCTTGATCATGATAGGTGCCATGATTCTGCTTGATTTGATGGGGATTTCCGTCACGCCGCTTTTAGCATCTCTCGGGATTGGCTCGCTTGCCGTTGCGCTGCCGTTGCAGGATACGCTTTCCAATTTTTTTGCGGGGCTTTATGTCTCGATTGAAAAACCAATCCGAGTCGCTGATTTTGTGCGGTTAGAATCCGGCGAGGAAGGTTATGTAACAGAAATCGGCTGGCGGAATACAAAAATCAAAACGCCGCAGGACAATTTGGCAGTTGTCCCAAACAGTAAAATTGCCTCGGGAATTGTCCTGAATTATCATCTGCCCGCGAAAGAATTGGCGGTTCCCATTCCGGTCGGAGTCCATTATAACAGCAATCTCGAGCATGTTGAGCGGGTGACGGTTGATGTGGCGCGCGAGATCATGAAAAAAATTCCTGGAGCCGTGCCTCGCTTTGATCCCGTGGTTCGTTATCATGCGTTTGACAACTCAAGTATTAATTTTAACGTTGTTTTGAGAGCAAAGGAATTTGCCGACCAAGGTTTGATCAAACATGAATTCGTGAAAGCGCTTCATGCGCGATATCAAAAAGAAGGAATTGTGATTTCATTTCCCACGCGCACCATTGATTTTGAGCCCAAAACTTTAGAAACTCTGCGTGATTTGTTTAAGCGTTGAGAAACGCGAAGGGAGTTTTAAATGCTCTTAAAAATATTGATGACGACTCTTTTTGTTGCGGTAGGTTCGAGTCTCATTTTTGCCGTTCTTTTTGCGATTGCTTATTCTAAATTGGTGGCCGAAGAAGTGCGCGTGAAAAATGGGTGGCAGCAGATCGAACATGTTTTTAAAGAAAGAATTAACGTGGTTCCGACATTGCTTGCCGTTTTTGAACGATTCGCCGCGTCCGAAAAGCAAATTTTACGGGAAGTGCTGGATATTACAGCCGTCATTGCCAAGATGGATATTTCTGCGGATATTGTTCACGAGTCCGGAAAGTTTTCGATTATGGAAGAAAGCCAGATTCAGCTGACGCTCGGTGTTCGGCGGCTCATGGTGCTTGCGGAACGATATCCGGACATTTTGAAGGTCAAAGAGTTTTCAATCGCTCAGGCGCATTTAGACGGGCTGGAAAACCGGATGGCAACCCAATCGCGGGAATATAATCAGGCCGCCAAAAAATTTAACAAGCTCGTTGGTATTTTCCCTGCAAGTCTCATTGCAAATATGATGCGGTTCAATAAAAAGACCTATTTTAAAAAAGCAATGGACGCCCAGCAGCTTTTGAAAAGAGAGCCCTGATCTTGTTGCGTTTTGGCCTTTAATTTTGTATAATCAATCGTCTTTATTTAACCATGGAGGGAATTAACATGAATCCGGAAAAATCATTTGATTTGGAAATCGGAAGTTCTGCCGTATCAGAACGGAGTTTTATGTCTCAGGTTTATTTGTGGATGGCGATGGCGCTTGCCTTGACCGGAATTGTGGCGTGGGGAGTTGCGCAGACACCGTCACTCGTCACAGCGCTCATGCAGAATTTTTTTCTCTTTATCATGATCATGCTTGCACAGCTCGGTCTTGTCTTTTGGCTCAGCTCGTCCATTTTCCGCATCGGTGTCACAACCGCAACGATTGGTTTTAGCATTTACGCAACGCTCAATGGCATCATTTTCTCCACCATTTTCCTTGCGTACACAGCCGCTTCCATCGCATCGACATTTTTTGTGACGGCGGGAACGTTTGCGATTGTGAGCGTTTACGGGTTTGCGACGAAGCAGGATCTCACGTCCGTCGGCAGTTTCTCTTTGATGGCACTGATCGGGCTCATCCTCGCGTCGTTTATAAATATGTTTTTTAAAAATCCCGTGTTTGATTACATTTTGAGTTACATCGGAGTCGCCATTTTCATCGGGCTCACCGCGTATGATACGCAGCAGCTGAAGAAAATTCATGAGCAGGGCGCTGGTTCAGGCGAGATGCTTCAGAAAGTTTCCCTGATGGGAGCTCTCAGGCTCTATCTTGATTTCATTAATCTCTTCCTGCTTTTGCTCAGAATCATGGGCCGCCGCAGAGATTAGCCCAGAGGAAAATGATCATGAAAAAATTAAGACAAATAGTTTTGGTCATAATGGGTTCTTTTTTATTGTCAAACATAGCGTTTGCAGATTTTGCTAATGTTGAAGGATGCGTTTACAACAAACGCACCGGAGCACCAATAGAACATGCTCTTATTTCTGTTCAAAGTCAGGATTCAGCAGCTGTGGGAAGCGTTACTACGCAAGCAAATGGCTGTACCTACCCCGGTTCAATGGGTATTTATACCGAATTCTTTCATGGGGATTATATTGAAGCTTCAATTGTTGTGAATGGGCGAAAATATCTACAGCAATATCAAATTCCGAATCGATTGATCGAACAAACGTACCATTACGATTTCTTTTTGGATATTCCGTTAAGACCGCAACCAGCGCCTCTTCCGAATCCAGAACCAACACCCGAGCCGTAAAAAATTAGACAAAAAAGGGACAGGCATAAAAATTCATGTCTGTCCCTTTTTTATTTCACCAATTTCAAGATTTTTTCGCCTTCTTCGTTTTTCCCGCGTTTCAAGCAGCCGTTCCCGTAAATTTTAGATTTTCGCGCGAGCTCTTTATAAGCTAAATTTCTTTGTTCTTCTGTTAAAATTCCGGATTCCAGAATTTTCTTGAGCGATTTAATTCGATATCGATCCAAATTTGGAATGGTCCGCGAAAGTTGATCCGAATGGCCGCCATATTTTACGACCAAAGGTTCATCAATCAAATAAATCGGAAATCGCGCGGCAATCCGAAGCCACAAATCGTAATCTTCGCAGGCGGGAAGTGATTCATCGAATAATCCAACACAATCAAACAATTTTTGGCGCATCATGACGGCGGATGGACTCACCACACAAAGCGGCAAACATTCCTTAAAAATCCAGCTGCTGTATTTTTTATGTTTTTTCATGGGATTCACGCGTTTTCCGTTTCGGATCCAGATTTCTTCCGTTTGGCAAATCATCGCGTCCGGATTTTTGTCGAAGAATTCAACTTGCCATTCTAATTTTTCGGGAAGCCATTCGTCGTCCGAATCTAAAAAAGCAATGAGTTCCGCGCCGCTTTTTGAAATTCCTACATTCCGCGCTTTGCTCACACCCTGATTTGTCTGTTTGATCAGAATGAGGTCCGGAATGGATTTGAGAAGTTCGGATGTTCTGTTTGTTGGACCGTCATCCACCACGATCACTTCAGAATCTTTGAAACTTTCATTTAATACAGAGTTGATGGCACGTTCAATGGTGTTTTGCCGGTTGAAGGTTGGAATAATCACACTTACTTTTGGGCGCATGTGTAAGACTATATCACAAAAGAAGATAGAGAAAAAGCGTGAGAGTCCGCTTTATCGTTCTTGATACTTCATTCGTAGTAAATTATACTATCTCTTTATCCTAAAAGAAGTTATGGAAATAAATTGACATGAAATCAATGCTTATTCAGCGCTCGGTTAAATCCTATATTGATCAGCTTTCAAGTGACGCACCAACTCCAGGCGGAGGAAGCGCTTCTGCTGTGGTAGCGTCGCTTGGCGTGAGCCTTCTTTTAATGGTGGCGAAGATTACACGGAAAAAACTTGGCGGCGCACAGCAAAAAAAAATTGACAAAACCATTTCACTTTTAAACCGCGTTTTGAAAGATACGGAACAAATCATTGATCTCGATGTCAGGGTATATCAAGCGTTAATGAAATCTTATCAAGCCGCTAAAAAAACAAAAATCAACCGAGGGGCTGCTCAAAGGAAAATTGAAATATCGCTGATTAATTCTTTTCGGCTGCAGGCAGATCTCGCACTTTTGATCTTGATGGCAAAAGGAGCGCTCCCGTTTTTGCATTCGGCCGCAAAAGGTTCTATCCGGAACGATCTTTCAGTCGCCCGTGGATTTTTGGACGGGGCGTTTCATGGAGCTGTTTCAACCGCGCGAATCAATCTGGCTTATTTGCATTCGCGCAAAAAAAGCCATTTTGAACGTGCGGTAGCAAGCCTTGAGAAGAAATTTTACGGAATCAAAATATAAACGAGGATCACATTGTGGAAGCAACGCTTTTAGAAGGGAAAAAGATTTCGGAGAAATATCAGGGCGAAATTAAAGAGCAATTCCAAGCTTTGTCAAAAAGGGCAAACCGAAAGCCTAAAATGGTGGCAATCCGGACGAATGAAGATCAGGCATCCGAACTTTACTTGAAATCGCAGCGCCGTGCGGCTGAACTCGTGGGCGCAGAGCATGAAACCATTTCGGTGCTTGGCGCCGATCAGCAAAAATTGCTTAAAACAATCCAGGATGCCAATCAAGATCCTTCCGTCCATGGCCTGATGGTGCAAATGCCGCTTCCCCCACATTTTCATCTCGAGGTCGTTTTGGATTCCATTGATCCCAAAAAAGACATCGAAGGTGTAACCAGTTTCAATTTAGGGCAGTTGGTTTTGCGAAAGAATCGTTTGGTACCGTGCACAGCGCTTGCTGCGATTGCTTTAATTGACGAAACCCGCGAAAATCTTTACGGAAAAGAAGCAGTGGTGGTTGGCTCGAGCAAAGTGGTTGGCCGGCCGGCCGCGCTTTTACTTTTGGACCGGATGGCGACCACCACCGTTTGCCATATTGCAACATCAGAAGCCGGGCAGCTTGAATCGCATGTCCGCCGCGCGGATATTTTAGTCGTCGGTGTTGGAAAACCCGGCGTCATTCCGGGAAAATGGATCAAAGCTGGCGCGATTGTCATTGATGTCGGGATTAACCGTGTCAATGGAAAAACAGTCGGCGATATCGAGTTTGAAGAAGCAAAAAAACGCGCGAAATATATCACGCCAGTTCCGGGCGGTGTCGGGCCTTTGACCGTCAACATTTTAATGAAAAATCTACTCACCGCTTTCCGCTGGCAATTATCAGGATGAACAAAATTACAGTTAAAGACATTCTGCAAAAGAAAAAAGAGAAGCGAAACATTACCGCACTTTCAACGTATGATTTTCCGTTTGCAAAATTGGTGGATGAATCAGAGATCGACATCGTTTTGGTGGGCGATTCGGTTGGAATGGTTTCGCTGGGATATTCGTCGACCCTTTCTGTTACCATGCGCGAGATGATTCATCACACAAAAGCCGTTTCGCGCGCCGTGAAGCGCGCGCTCGTGGTGGCCGATATGCCGTTCGGGTCTTATCAGGATTCAACGAATCGTGCGGTTCGAAATGCAAAACGTTTTGTCCAAGAAGCGCAAGCTCACGCGGTGAAGTTGGAAGGCGGGCAGCGTGTGATAAATCAAGCGAAAACAATCGTTCAAGCGGGAATTCCCGTGATGGGACATTTGGGAATGACGCCGCAATCCGTCACTCAGCTTGGCGGCTACAAAGTGCAGGGAAAATTAAAAAAAGAGGCAGATGCAATTTTAAAAGATGCGCTCCTGCTTCAAAAGGCGGGCGCTTTTGCCATTGTCTTGGAATGTGTTCCGGTGAAACTGGCGAAACGAATTACGAAGAAACTTAAAATTCCGACAATCGGAATTGGCGCCGGGCCCTTTGTCGACGGGCAAATCCTGGTGCTCCACGATCTTTTGGGATTTCAATCCGGTGTTCATCCACGCTTTGTCCGCCGCTACGCCGATTTGGATCGAGTGATCCGGACTGCCATCTCGGGTTTCCGGACCGATGTTTTAAACGGAAAATTTCCGTCACGCGAAGAAAGTTTTGAATAACCAACGATAAGCCAATGCCAAATTTCATTTTTGCTTTACTCGTGTTTCTTTACGCGACTTCATTTGTCGGCTTGCTTCTCACTTGTTTTGACCACGAGAGATCCTGGATAAAACCGGATGTCCTTTTTGAACTTGGCTTTCTTTTGCACACTTTTTTTATTTTCGTGGAAGCCAAGGAGGCACACGTTTACCTGCCTTTAACGACCTTCCGCGAAGTGTTGGTTTTTTTTGCGTGGTCGCTCGCGTTTGTGTATGCGGTTTTGCTTCGGCGGGTTCGGCAGGAAATGTTTGGAATTATCCTGCTTCCGTTCCTCCTTTCGTTTTTGCTCGCGGCTTCTCTTCTCTCGGGCGGAAAAGCCATTCCGCTTGATTTGGTCGATAATCATTATTTTTTAATTCACATTCTGTCCGCATTTTTTGGTTACGCCAGTTTCACACTTTCTTTTGTGGCCGGGACTTTGTACTGGATCCAATCCAATGCGCTCAAGTTAAAACAGCTCGGCAGTTTTTATCAAAAACTCCCGCCCCTTAAAGAACTCGAGCAATTTATTTTTTATTCGGTAATTTGGGGCGTTTTTCTCTTAGGAATCGGAATTGTGAGCGGATTTTTTTGGTCCAAAAGTGTTTTTCAAACGTTTTCTGTCTGGGAACCAAAAACGATTGCGAGTATTTTGACGTGGCTCACTTACGGAATTATTTTTTATCTTCACAGCGTTTCTTTGATCAGCGGAAAGCGGAGCGTAACATTTGTGCTGAGCGCCTTTGGGTTTGTGTTGTTTACGTTGTTGGGGACGAGTTTGTTTCAGACGAGATTGCATGTGGGAATATAAACCAGAATGAATCAATTCTATTGTGTTGGCGTCAGCCATAAAACGTGTCCGGTTGAAGTCAGGGAAAAATTTGCCTTTTCCGACAAGATTTTGCCCGCCGCGCTTCACGACCTGCGCCAAATAGAAGGCGCACGTGAGTGTTTCATTCTTTCAACATGCAACCGTGTCGAACTTTATGCGCGCGGAGACGAATCGCTTCGGGATTCTCTTGTTCAGTTTCTCGCTTCCTATCACGATTTATCCGAAAATGAGCTGCGGGCTCATTTGTTTTGCTTCCGGGGAGAAAAAGTTTTCCGCCATTTGTTTCGGGTTTCCTGCGGTCTTGAATCAATGGTGGTGGGGGAGAATGAAATTTACGGGCAGCTCAAGCAAGCGTTTCGGATTGCGCTGGATGCCGGAACGGTAGACTCTGTTTTGTTTCAATTGGTGGAAAGAGCGCTTCGCGTTGGGAAAAAGGTTCGGGCGGAAACAAAAATCAGCCGCGGGGCCATCAGTGTGGCGTCAGTCGCAGTCGAGCTTGCGGAAAAAATTTTTGGGAAATTGACCGGAGAAAAAGTTCTCGTTCTTGGGACGGGTGGGATGAGCGAGAAAACGATCGAACACCTCGTCAAAGCCGGCGCCGGGAAAATTGTTGTCGCAAGCCGTCATTACGAACGCGCGCTTGAGCTTTCTCAAAAATTTGGCGCGGAACCCATTTCCTTTGATGAATGGCTTCGCGCACTCAGAACGAGCGATATCGTCATTTCGTCTACTTCGGCGCCGCACCCGATTGTCCGTTTCGAAGATGTCAAAATGGTCATTCAGAAGCGGCATCACCAGCCGCTTTTTTTTATCGACATTGCTGTTCCGCGCGATGTAGAAGCAGCGGTTCAATCGCTCGATGACGTTTATCTTTATGACATTGATGATCTCCAATCTGTTATTCATTCCAACATTCGTGAACGAAAGCGCGAAATCGAAAGCTGCGAAAAATTTATCGAACATGAAATCCTTCAATTTAGCGGCTGGCTGGAAGAGCTTCAGATGAAGCCCGTGATCGAATCGCTCACGCGCCATTTTGATCGTGTGGTGGAGGAAGAAATCGGGAAATTGCATTCCAATTTTCAGGGACGGGAAAGCGAACTTCATGATCTTTTCATCCGCGTGAGAAAAAAAGTGTTTCACAAGCCGCTTGAAAAATTGAAACACGCTTCGCGGGAGGGAACTCTCCCGAGATATTTGCAGTTGATTCGCGAACTTTTTTCCGGCGAGATTTCTGAGGGAAAAAGAGCCGCTCATTCCGAAAAGGAAAAAGAAAAGGTTTCATGAATTCCTATTTTCGAATTGAATCAAAAGAATGTCGTCACAACCGATCAGCTCAGAGTTTGAAGTGAAGTGATTCATGAAATCTCATTTCCGGATCGGAAGCCGCGGGAGCGCGCTTGCGATGTATCAAGCGGTTTTGGTCGAGTCCAAGCTGAAAGAATTTTTTCCCATGATGACGACGGAAGTGATCAAAATCAAAACGAAAGGCGATATGATCCGCCGCGGCGGAATTTCAACGATTGGCCGGGGAATTTTTACGCGGGAAATTGAAGATGCGCTGCTGGCGCAAAAAATCGACCTCGCGGTCCACAGCGCAAAAGATTTGGAAACGGAACTTCCCGCCGGATTAATGATTGGTGCGATTTTAGAGCGGGAAGATCCGCGGGATTGTCTTGTCACCATTGATAAAAGAAAATTCTCAGAACTCACGCGACAGGCCAAAATCGGCACAAGTTCTTTGAGGCGCCGCGCCCAGTTGAAACGCATCCGGCCGGATTTAAACATTGTGGATCTCAGGGGAAATGTGGATACGCGGATTCGGAAATTACAAGCCGGCGAATTTGAGGGAATGGTGCTTGCGCTTGCGGGACTCAGCCGGCTTGGGCTCACCACCATGATGAGCGAAGCGTTTGATGCTTCCCAATTTTTGCCGCAGGCTGCGCAAGGTTCGATTGCGGTTGAAGTCCGCTTGGATGATCAAGAAATGAAAAAAGTTGTGAAAACTTTGAATCATGAAACCAGTTTTATCCAAACCGAAGCTGAGCGGAATTTTTTAAAAACACTCCACGGCGGCTGTCAAATTCCGATTGGTGTGACAAGCCGAATTGATGGAGATACGATTTATTTGGAAGGCGCCGTGTTTTCTCTTGACGGATCGAAAGAAGTGCGGGATCAGCTTTCCGGAAGTTTGCAAAACGCAAATGAAATCGGAACTCGGCTTGCGCGGAAACTTTTGGATTCCGGCGGGCGGGAAATTTTGGATGAGATTCGAAAGGAATTGAGTAAGTAAGGGCGAGGCACGCCTCGCCCTTACCATTGCATTATGAAAAAGAAAATTGGTACTGTTTATCTGGTGGGCGCAGGTCCGGGAAATCCCGAACTCATTACGGTAAAAGGCAGAAAATTATTGGAATCGTGTGATTTCCTTGTTTACGATCACCTGGTTCACCCGGCGTTAATTAATTTGGCAGCACACGCCAAGAAAAAATTTTATGTCGGGAAAAAAGGTTTGAGTTTCGAGAAAATGCGCCAAGCTTCGATTGATCAATTGCTCATTCGTCTTGCTCGTACCGGGAAATCAGTGGTCCGGTTAAAAGGCGGAGATCCGTTTGTGTTTGGCCGCGGCGGCGAAGAAGCCCTTCAACTTGTGAAGCACGGCGTTCCGATCGAGATTGTTCCCGGAATCACAGCCGGATTTGGTGCGCTGGCTTACGCCGGAATTCCGGTAACACACCGCGGACTCGCGTCTGAAGTGACCTTTGTGACTGCGCACGAAGATCCGGCAAAAAAGAACTCACGCTTAAATTGGAAAGCGCTCGCCGAACTCAAGGGAACCCTCGTTATTTACATGGGAGTCCAAATGCTTCCAAAGATTGCAAATTGCCTGATGAATTTTGGAAAACCGGGATCGACACCCACGGCCGTCATTCATTGGGGAACCACCGGAAATCAAAAAACAATCGTCTCATCCCTTAAACATATTTCTTATGCCGCGAAGCATGCGAGAATTGAATCTCCGGCTGTCACGGTGATCGGAGACGTCGTATCGCTCCGGGAAAAACTCGCTTGGTTTGAGAAAAAACCGCTCTTTGGAAAAACGGTGATCGTGACTCGCTCGCGCACACAAGCCAGTTCTCTTCGGGAGCAGCTCGAAAATTTGGGTGCGCACGTGATTGAATTCCCGACGATTGAAATTACGCCGCTTAAAAATTTAGCGCCGCTCGACCGCGAAATCCGCCGCCTGAAAAAATACGATTGGCTGGTGTTTACAAGCGAAAATGGCGTTTCCCATTTTTTTGACCGCCTGCATACGCTTCAAATCGATGTGCGCGAGCTTCATGGGCTCAAAGTGATCGCGATCGGTTCCGGTACGGAAGCGCGGCTCCAAGAATTTGGGCTGAAGGCAGATTTGATGCCGCCCGTTTTCTCAAGCGAAGGGTTGTTTGCGGAATTGAGCCGCAAGCATCCGATCCGAAATAAAAAGTTTTTGCTTTTGCGCACCAATATTGCACCGGAATATTTACCAAAATCCATCGAACAAGCCGGCGGTACCGTGACCAAAGTTTCGGTTTATGAAACCCGAAAACCCAGAATCAAAAAGAATCAATTTGAACGGATTTTAGAAAGTGACCGGATTGATTTCGTTACGTTTACCAGTTCTTCAACCGCCCAGAATTTCTTCGATGCCCTTTTGCGGCTCGGGAAAAAGCACAAAGATTTAAAAACAAAGTTTGTTTCAATCGGACCTGTGACGTCAGAATCCATTCGCCGGTTTGGCGCGCGGGTTTACCGGGAAGCGAATCCGCATAACATTTCTGGCCTCGTGGATGTGCTTCGAGGGGAAAAGTAAAAAATAATTGAGAAAGATGTTCTGCGGGGAGAAAAATAGCATGCAATATCCTAATTATCGCGCAAGACGAATGAGGCGCACCGAAAATTTAAGGTGTTTAATTCGGGAAACCCATTTATCGGCTGACCAATTGATCATGCCGTATTTTGTATCAGAAGGAATCTCAGGAAAAGAAAAAATCAAATCCATGCCCGGACAATTTCATTTCTCTGTTAATTCACTTTTGCGTGAGCTGGAATCTCTTGAGCGGCTCGGCATCCGCCACATCCTGCTTTTCGGAATTCCAAAACGTAAAGATACACGCGCGGCCTCCGCATACGCTAAAAACGGACCTGTTCAGAACGCGGTTCGCCAAATCAAAAAACATTTTCCCAAACTTACCGTGATTTCGGATGTTTGTTTGTGCGAATATATGAGCCACGGCCATTGCGGAGTTATCAAAGGGAAGGCAGTTGACAATGATGCGAGCCTTCCGCTACTTGCAGAGGCGGCGTTGTCTCATGCGGAAGCGGGCGTTGATATCGTTGCGCCAAGCGACATGATGGACGGCCGCATTCAAGCGATCAGAAAAACACTCGATAGAAACGGATTCGAGGAAATTCCGATTTTGAGTTATGCGGCGAAATACGCCTCCGCGTTTTATGGGCCCTTTAGGGAAGCCGCGCGCTCTCGGCCGTCATTTGGTGACCGGAAGAGTTATCAAATGGATCCGGCGAACGCGGAAGAAGCAATCCGGGAAGTTAAAATGGATCTCGACGAAGGCGCTGATATCGTGATGGTAAAGCCTGCGATGCCGTATCTCGATGTGATTTGTGAAATTAAGTCCACATTTCAAATTCCGGTTGCGGCGTATCAAGTGAGCGGAGAATATGTCATGATCAAGGCCGCAAGTTCCACGGGTTATTTGGATGAGCGCCGCCTTGTGATGGAAAGTTTGCTTGCGATTCGCCGCGCAGGCGCAAACGCAATTTTAACTTATTACGCCAAAGAGGCCGCCCGCTGGATTGCAGAAGAAAAAAGCTCGTAATTTAAATTCTCATTTTTGCCGATAAAAGAAGTAACTTTTAGCACTTTTTGCAGAAGGTATTTAAGAAAACAGAAATGGCGAAAAATGTCTCAATCTGAGAAGGCAAAACAAGAACTACTCGGGAAAGGAAATTCATTTCACTATTCACTTCTTGTTTTTTCGGGCGGTATTATCCTGACATTTCTCCTGTGGGATTCCTATTTTAATCAGGCGACTCAAGTTGAAAAAAATGTGGCAAGCCCGCTGATTTTAGCCATGGGGTCTTTGTTTTCTCTAGCGGCCGGCCTTTTCGTGTGGTCACTGGAGACAAGAGATTGTTTCCTTGCGCGGGAAGTCCAAAAAAGAACGCTTGAACTTGAAGAAAAAAACGAAGAATTGACCGAAAAGAACGGTGAAATCGAAAATTTTATTCACATCGTCTCTCACGATTTAAAAGCGCCGCTCGTTTCGATCCAAGGGTTCGCGTCTATTTTAAAAACAGAGCTTGGAAGCATGCTCCAAGGCATCAATGCGGACTATTTTAACCGGATTGTGACAAACGCCAAGCAAATGACGGGTTTGTTGCAGGATCTTCTCGAATTTTCGAGAGTCGGCCGTATCGAAGATGAAAATGAAAATGTCGATATGAATTCACTTTTTCGTGAAATCACAGCAGAGCTCAAGCCGGAAATTGATAAAAAGAAAATTCAAATCGAAAATCCTGGAAATTTTCCGAAACTCTGGGGTTCCCGAAAAAGATTGCATCAGGTTTTTATGAATTTGATCGGGAATTCCGTGAAATACAGCGGCAAAAACGAAACTCCAAAAGTCATTTTAAATTGCAAAGACGGACCGAGCGACTATTTTGAAATTTCGGTGCGTGACAACGGAATCGGAATACCGAAGGAAGCGCATCACAAAGTATTTCAAATTTTCCAGAGGTTTCATCCGGCGAGCGGGGTTGAGGGAACGGGCGTTGGTTTAAGCATCGTCAAAAAAATTGTAGAACATAACAAAGGCCGCGTTTGGTTTGAATCGGATTCGAGAAAAGGAACCGCTTTTTTTATCGAGTGGCCTAAAAAGCAGTGATTCGAAGTGCCAGAACGAGCGATGATGCAAAAAATTTTCTTAATCGAAGATAATCCGGATCACGCGCTCCTGATCCGCCGTGGAATTTCGGAATCGGGTTTTGATGTGGTTCATTATTCCGATGGATTTCAATTTTTAGATTTTTTAAGGAAAGATCCGGCAGCCTCCGAACTTCCGGTTTTTGTGCTGCTCGATTTGAAACTTCCGGGAATGGATGGTTTTGATATCTTACGTGAGTTGCGAGCGCACCCGAAATTCCGGCTGACACCGGTGGTGATTTTAACAACTTCCAAATATCAGCAGGAAATCAACCAGGCATATGAATTGGGCGCAAGCGGATTTGTGACAAAATCAGAAGAATTTCCGGAATTACTCGCGAAACTTTCCCGGGTTAAAGATTATTGGCTGAAAACGGTGGAACTGCCTCAGGCATGAGTGATCGGGGACTGTCCCCTAGAATCAATACCGTTCAGTTAAGACAAAAATAGAAAGCCTCCTTAGCCGATAAAGGGATTGGTAAACCGAAACCTTTATTCAACCAAGGAGGCTGGTAAATCATGAATAATGACG
>OBEQ010410077.1_pt1 | contig 24224 bp, 23 predicted proteins | sample 1670901 | NCBI WGS metagenome assembly OBEQ01 (sample SAMEA104232315, study PRJEB22302) | groundwater metagenome | biome: forest; feature: aquifer; material: groundwater | place: USA | collected 2011-08-07 | depth 5.4 m | reverse complement strand
CAACCCACGCCGGGCCGCTCGCCCTCCTTTCCCCCAACCACGAGAACGAGATCGCTCAGTCCGAGGGCGCTAGCCACAAAAAATTCGCTAACGTCTTTCTTCACTCCGGCCTGCTCAACATCAACGGCCAGAAGATGTCGAAATCACTCGGCAACTACATTACCCTACCCGACTTTCTCAAGGCGCACTCACCGCGCTTCCTCCGCTTCTTCATTCTCAGCCATCACTGGCGTGCCCCGATTGACCTTACCGACAAGAATCTGGTTGAGGCAAAAATAAACTTCACTAAAATTAATGAGTTCATTACAAAACTAAGGTCAAAATTGCCCAGACTAAACGATCGTACGAACCAAAAGGAAATTGCCGCCTTCATTAAAAAATTTGATACCCTGCTCGATAAGGATTTCAATACCGCCGCGGCGGTGAACCTGCTGCTTGCGTTCATCAACAAGCTTGAGGGTTCCTCGCTTCACTCGGAGCAAGCTTTACTTCTCCTGAAAGCCCTCAAGGCCTGGGACAAGTTTTTCGTCTGCTTCTTTCCCTGGTACCAAGTAACCGCAAAACAGAAGGCGCTGATCAAAAAACGAGAACAGCTCCGAGCAGTTAAAAAATTCAAGGAGGGCGATCTAATCCGCGCTCAACTCACCAGCCAACACCTCCTCCTCCAGGACACCCCGCAGGGCACACAGGTGGTAAATTTAGACTAATGCCAGAAAAAATTAAGAGACCTGGGGGCGAAAAAAAGAAAGGTAAAGAGGGTCCAGCCGACGAGGTTTCAGTCATCTTTGCTGGCCTCAAGGCAGAATTTGAACGGAAAATCAAAAAAAATCCATATCCCAGACAGATCAGCGACGAACAACATGTCCTCGAACAAATAGTAGCAATATTTCTCAGTAAAGGATTCAATCAGGCTTTCAAGTTGTACCGCCAGGGAAACGTCGATGCGGCGGTCGCGCTCATGTTGAGGATTAAGCAACACCTCGACCAAGACCTGAGGAAAAAATATGGGGCGTTCGAGAAATCTACGCACCGAGGATCTATTTCTGGTGATGAGTATATCACTCGGGAGCTTGAGTTTTCAGGGTGGCTCCCAGATGCTATGCTCAAAAATACCATTGATCTTCCGGGCCTGCCACCTGAAACCTCTGACCGACTCAGTGACACAACAATTCTGGAGCTTTTTCGACTCAAGGAAAGTATCGATCGTATGAAGCAGAGCAAGGAAGCAATGAATATCGTCTGGGATAACAACATCATCCTCTCTATTGCGCCCTACGGGTATGCTGGGATCAGCTATGGTCAGATGAATGATTTTCCGGAGTTCACGCTCCCCGAGGCGCTCCAGCAGCGCGCCGCCGACTGGTACACGAAGTACAAAACTACCGGAGGTTCGGAATCAAAAGATGCGCTTCAGCTTATTGAAGAAAAGTATGCGATCGAACGCGAAGCGCTCGACCTCCTCCTCGCCGCAGCTAAAAAAGACGTGGAATAAAATCTATTTCTTTTTGTAGGCCTTGTCACGACGATCAAGGTAAACAACCCTGATGATCCGGTGTTGCGATTGCAATTCGTAAAAAATTCGCCAGTCACCGACTCTAAGCTTATAAAAATCGCTGAACTCGTAGCCAAGCGAAACAGTCGCCAGGTGCTCGAAGTTATCGCGAAACCATTCCAGCTTCGCTGCGATTCGCTTCCGGACTGACCGATCGAGCTTCTGGAGATCACGCTCGGCCGTCGAAGAGAACGTTACCCGCCAACCACCGACGGTCATCACGTCAGGTACTTTCGCTTGACTAACTCGAGCGGGATGTCATTGCTACTCCGTCGCCTCGCCTGTCGTAACCGCCGCTTCGCTGTTTCACTCAGCTCCAAGCCAAAATCTGGGTCGCGAAGAACGTCCGCAATCGCCTGAGTCAGGAATACTTTCACCTCTGGGGTGAGTTTCAATATTTTCGCTCTAGTACTCGCCATCATCCCAAGTATACCATAACCACTCGCCAGCCAACACCTCCTCCTCCAGGACACGCCGCAGGGGACGGTAGTGATGAATTTAAACTAATCGACAGAAATTCCGATAATACCGTAAAATCAGAATAGCAAAGCGAAGGAGGTATTGGTAATGCATACATTCGATAGACTTCGAGCTATGGTGGCGGAGGCGCATAGGTATGGCTTCCATATTCCTGGGCAGACAACCCACATGGATCATCCGGATGTGCGAGCATACCGAGACATGATTGATCCTCGAATAGACCAGATTGAGGCAGACCGCGCCATTGTGCAAATCCCACTGGTCCTTGAGGTGTCGGCACTCCTGGGCCGAAATTGGTGCTGTGTTTGGTACTGTGCCGGCTTACGATGCGAATTTGAAACGGAACCCAACCCTGGGGAAGAAAATTTCCAGCTCCCCACCGTCGAGATTACGCAACTTCCGCCTCCTGGGCAAATCGTTTTCCGGCACTGCCAAGAGCAAGCGCTGAATCCCTTCATCAAGGCCTGGGTTAATACGCACACCATCTACACCGACCCGTGGGGTTGTGATGGCATTGAGGACAAATACCTTCAAGTTGGTATCGTCATTCAGTGGTAACAGCCACTCGCCAACGACACTCCCGACCGCCTGGTTCACCCAGCGGTCGGTTTCTTTTTTAAAAAACTTTAATTCGATCAACGCAGCGTGCACCACGAGGCAGCCACCAGCGAAGCTGATAGCACATGATAAAAATGATTCACGAGCGAGGACAGACTTGACCGCCGGTCTTGTCGCAGCCCGAGCGGGCATGGTTCGATCACGCCCTCAGGCGTGGTCGAGAGCGAGGGCGAGGCAGAGGACGAGCGGCACGCTGGGCCGCGAGAGCCGTGCCGGCGGGCAAGCTGGCCGAGCGCGTGGGCACCTTCCCTCGACTACGGCGCCGGCAAAGCTACTTCCGGCGCCGCCTCGATGCTGGCGGGCGTTAACACCAGATCGGTACCAACCTCGTAGCGTACGGGATCAGTACCGCCGTCCTTGGGCGCAACCTCTGTACGATAGTAAGTGCTCTCGATCAAGCTCGTTTCAAGCTCCCAGCTATGGCCAACAACATAGGTATAGTAGGCGCGCGGCGCGAGCGGATCAACCGGTAATTCGGGTAAATCGAGTAGCTGTGACTGAGTGAAATTGACCGGTAGCCAACCAGTACCGTTTATCTGTTTTAGGTTTCCGCTCGGCGCGCAGTGATAACTCCAACCCGACGGTAGTGCTGGCAAATTAGGAACCCAGCTATCGCAGGTTGGCGTGGCGTCTGGTAATGACGTATAGACAGTCATAACGTTACCCTGATCGAAGTTAGCCACCTCAGTGCTCAGTACGGTCAAGGCCCGATTAAGTCGATTGAGGTCAGTGATTCGCTGGTGATCGCGAGCTTTCTTGAAGACTTCGCCGCGATCAAAAATCACTAAGGTAATGGTAGCGAGAATGGCGATAATCCCAATCACAATCAAAAGCTCAAGCAAAGTAAAAGTTCGGCTACCAAGACGGATAAGTCGCATGGTGAAGATGTTGCGCATTACTATCTACGCTGTCGTTCCAGTATACCGGAACGGCAGCCAAACAGTAAAGATACTTCCGGTCCCTTCGGTCGAGCTGAGGCTGAGGTGACCGCCATGCCCCTCGGCGATAATTCGAGCAATCAGCAGGCCCATACCGGTACCAACGTTTTCCCCTTCGATTGCATTTCGTCCTCGAATAATCTCGCGCAACAGGAGCGGCTGATCGGCGGCAGGAACACCAATGCCGGTATCGGTAATGGTCACTGTAACGCCTTCGTTCGTCCGATCTAGGGTCACCTTGATTCGACCGTTCGTTCGATTGTACGTCACTGCGTTCTCGAGTAAAGCTCTAAATAACTTAACGAGCCGTGGCCGATCGCCAGTCAACTCGAATGGACCGTCGCTTGTCCTGAGCTGTGCCGAAGGGGGCGCAACCGTGACTGTTAATTTTTTCAGAATGATTGGCTGAGCGAGCGCCGCAAGTGCCTCACGAATAATCACAGCTACGTCAGTCAGCTCTGGTCGGACTGGCCGATAGCCCACACCTAACTCAGTCAAATCTAACGTATCAGCAATGATGCGACCAAGGTGTTGGTGGCCAGCCTGGAGGCCGTCAACTACTGTCTGGCGCGTTTCAGGACGCTTGAATGCCTCTGGCAATTCTTCTAGGGCCCAGCCGATAACCGAAAGCGGCGTGTTGAGTTGATGTGAGATGGTTGTCAAAAACTTATCCTTAATCGTCGAGAGCTCGCGTTCTTTTGTTAATGCTCGGCTCAGGCTCTCAATCTCACGCAACTCCCGCACCATCGTATTAAATTGAGTCCCGAGATCTTCAAGTTCATCGCCGGTCTTAATCTCAACCTGCTGGTCGAGCTGACCAGCACCGACGGCTCGAGCACCAGCAATTAACGTTTGGATCGGTCGAAGTAAACCAGTGCCAAGCCACGAGGCAATCACCACCACCACAGCGACCGCAGCGATTACGAACACAATTAATCGCGTCAATGTTCGTTCAATGAAACTATCGACTTCACGAAGCGGCCACTCGGCCACCAGCCACCAGCCCAGTCGATCGTACCGACGGGTGGCTCGCAGCACTGCCTCGGTTGCTGCTGGGGCTGGCGCACCGACCAAAGCCGACCGCGGATGAGCCAAAACCCGACCGGACGCGTCAGTCAGGTAGAGGTAGCCAGTTCGTCCCAGCGTCGCTTGTCGAACGAGTGTCTGCAGCGACGACAGGTCAAAGGTAACAGCCAGGACGGCAACAGTCAGCCCGCGTTTTGTCTGGACCGGATTTGCCACAGTTAAGACCGCTCGGCCAGCCCGAAAGGTTACTGGGCTAACATACTGGTGGCCAGCTCGCGCCGTCGTGAAAGCTGGGTCATCACTTCGGTCGAGGAGCGCCGGGGTACCATTACGCCCTAGATGCGCCGTCTCATGGCCTAACTCACAGCGTGAGACAACACAAATGAAACTGACTTCAAGTAAGTTTGGGTTCCGCGCCAAGAGATCACCCGCGATAAAACGTTGACTTGAGCGATCTGGCGGTTGGTCATCCTCCCGAATTAGCACCAACCGGAACTGCTCAAAGAATCCATCAAGAGAGCGAGAGAGTTCGGCGGCTTTCTGACTGACAAGATTTTCCGCCACCAACTGCAGATCATTTCGATGAACCGCACCGATTGACGTCAAGAGGGTAATGCTAATCACTGCCACCGGCACAATTAGCGTCGCGAGGAAGTAACCGAGAAACTTTCGCTTGAGCTTACTCATTGTGTCTATGTCGTCGCTGCTTCGCCTTGCCGGCTTTCGCTGATAACTGTTTCCTGCTCAGCTAGCTTTCCGATGGTCGCAATAACCGCTTCCGGCTGAACGCTAATAGCCAAATCATGTCGAACAGTGACTGCGAGCAGTTCACGTGACTCAGCGGCGGCTTCGCTTAGAAGCGTCACCGTTTTGCCCGCTGATCGAGCAAGACCAGCCAAACGCTCCAGTTCTGCTGCTACCTGCTTTTCACCGCCGACCAACTCAGGAAGTGCGACTGCACGAAACATCAATCCATCAAATACCTTCAGGTATGACACCGCGTCGGTCAAATTTTCCGGATACTCACAGACGAGCTGGAGCCGAACTGATTCGCGCGGCAAGTGTTGCGTAATAATTTCAACGATTTTCTGTCCGGCCTCAATCGTTCGACAAGCGGGTATAACCAGCTCTAAATTTTCAATCCCCCACGATGCCTTCGCTCGCTGGAGCGCGCGGACCTCAAGAATGAAGGCGGGTTGATAGATAGGGTGGGAATAACGTTCAGCGCCTCGTGCATCCTTCGGTAACTGATCCTCGGCCCAGTCACCTCCAATTAAATCACGGTAGGCTTTAAGGGGAAGATCACTCGTCTGAATACAGACCGGACGTGGAGCAAAGGCCACGCCTAGTCGAGCCAATGCCTCGGCCAACAGCTCGACCAGATAGTCAGCTGGCGAATAGCGGCCCGACGGAATCAGTCGATCAATCTTCTGGCGTAACTCCGGCATCAGCTGGTCGTAGGCCGCCAGTGCCGCCGGATGAACGCCGACGGCTGCCAACAGCAGATCGGTTCGAGTCAAGCCGACACCACTGACTGGGACCATGAAACGATCCCAACCATCATCAGGCTGTTCGAGGCTCATAAAAACCGACGTACGAGTTTTTGGAATCGCGGCCAGATGGCGGGTGACCACCTCGAACGGTACCTCCCCCCGATAAATCGTTGCCTGTGAACCGTTCGCGCAATCAACCGTAACTGTTTCACCGGTCGGAAGACGATCGCAGGCACCAGCCACGCCGATAACACAGGGTACCCCTAGCTCACGACAGACAATCGCCGCGTGCGCGGTTCGGCCACCTCGCTCGGTCACCATCGCACTGGCTCGGGCAATAATTGCTTCCCAGGCCGGATCAACTTCAACCGCCACAATCACCTCACCATCACGAAATGCCTGGGCTTCAATTAGACTGCGAATAATTCGTGCCGGTCCATGGGCGACCTGATCGCCGACCGCCGTACCACGAGCAAGTATCGCCCCCTCACCCCGCCGGATAAACTCGCGGTAGGTTGCGGCCGCTGAACGTTTGGGGGTGTGAACAGTTTCTGGTCTCGCCTGAACGATATAGAGTTCGCCGCTGGTGCCATCCTTGGCCCACTCAATATCCATCGGCCGGCCATAATGTTGTTCGATCAGAAGTGCCTGGTGCGTAAGGGTTAATACCTCCTCATCAGTTAATGCAAATGTTCGTTGCTCGATTTCACTGGTTGCTACTTCTTGAATGCTTGTACCATCAAGACAAATTACCTTGCGAAGTTTTTCGCCCAAGCGGCGGGTAATAATTGCTCGAAAGCCACGTTGAAGCGGTTCCTTGGCCACGATGAATTCATCGGGGTTGACTCGACCACGAACCATGAACTCGCCGAGACCAACGGAGGCGTTGATGACCACGACGCTGGTCAGGCCGGTGTCCGGCTCGATCGTGAAGATGACACCGGCGCTAGCGAGATCGGCACGAACCATATGTTGGATCCCAACGGCGATTTTGACCTGACGGTAATCAATACCACGACGAAGGCGATAGGCGATCGCCCGATCAGTAAAGAGCGAGGCGTAACAATCGCGCACCCGCGCCAGGACCGCCTCGACGCCTAAAATATTCAGGTAGCTTTCCTGTTCACCGGCAAACGAGGCGGTAGCGGTATCTTCGGCGGTGGCGCTTGAACGAACGACCAGCGCGGTCGGTGCACCATATTCACGTTGCAGCTCATGATAACGCGCCGTAATTTCTTCACGAACGGCCGCTGGTAGTTCAGCCGCAACCATTCGCGTTCTAATTAAAGCAGCCCGTTGCTGCAGTTCAGCCAGATCGTCAACGTTCACCTGTGCCAGCAGCTGGTCTAACACTACCTGAAGCTGGTTGGCGTCGATGAAAGCATCGTAGGCAGCGGCGGTGACGGCAAAACCATGTGGCACCCGAATACCAAGCGGCGTTAGACGCTGATGGAGCTCACCGAGTGAGGCGACCTTCCCGCCGACGAGCGCGACATCGGCATTGACTACTTCGCGAAAGGGCTTGGTGTAACGGTAAACCATATAAAAAATACCGGTGAATTTATTGTACCGCGACGCCAACGCTGTTCAGTCACGCGCGGTACAATGGTTAGCAATGCCCGAACATTTCTCGGAGCCAGTGAAGCCGGGGCTTGAATCACTTTCAGTTTCCAGCCGTAATTTGGCACTGATCATCAATTTCTGCGGCAAACGAGGGATCTCAGAGCAACAGCTGCTGGCCGACCTCGGCTACGCCCCGGCCTACCTCAAAAATCCCGACCACTGGATCCCGCTGTCGGTCTTCATTGCGATTGCCGAACGGGTTCGCCATCTCTTCAATGACGATCCGAACATTATCTATGAAATCGGCCTGACCTCGGCCGAAGAAAAACTGGGGGTGTTCGAAGCGCTTAAAAAAATATTTGCGATTGCCTTTGCTAATCCACGCTTTTTAATTGAAAAGATTCCTGACTACAATAAATTTTTTAATCGAACAAAATTTCTCGAACTAATCAGTATCGGTCCGCGCGAAGCGTTCTTTAAAATAAAATTCTTTCCTGAATTTGATGCGACCGCTGATTTCATTTCTGGCCCGTTCATGCGCGGCGTGCTCGGTGGCATTCCCAAGATCTGGGGCTTACCGCCAGCCCAAATTGATGAACTCCTGCTCGAGTACGATCTGGTTCGGCTCCTGCGCGAGGAGTTCAAGCTCTTAGCCGAACTCAAAGATGGCCAGCTCTTTATCGAAGATCAAAAATACGGTCATTGCGTTTCATTGATCGAAGACCAGGGACCTCGCCATAATCTCTGTCTCGGGACCTGTCGCGATCAGCTCTCGGGTACGACCGGTATCCTGATCACAAAACCCTTCTCCTATAAATCGTATCCACTGCTCCAGGTTGGTCAGATCTATAACGCTCCTTACGGAGTCATCCGCATCCGTTGGCAAACGCTTCCGCTTAGTCAACGGATTATGAATACGCTCACCTTTCCCTTTATCCGACGCAACCTTTATCTTCATGACCTCGAGGAGCAAATCAACTACTTTCAGCAATACACCAAAGAGCTCGAGGGTTTAGTTGGGCAACGCTCCTCCGAACTGATTGAGGAGAAGGCCGAGGTGGAAAAATGGAAACGGGCGGCTTCAAAAATTCTTGGCTCACAGCTGCCCGCGGCCATCGCCGAGTCGATGATTCGTAATCGCCTCCTGCCACGAAAAAATGTCGGCACGATCCTGTTCGCCGACCTAGTTGGCTTCACCGAGCGTCTTCATACTGCCCCAAGCTTTCTTGACGTGGTTGACGACCTCCGACGTTTCTTCGAGACGGCCAACCTCTTAATTAAGGGTAATAGCGGCTGGCTCTATAAATATCTTGGTGATGGCACAATGGCGGTCTTCGGTGGCTACCAGCGCGAAGAAGACCATATTGCCCTTGGCCTCCAGGCGCTTCGAGTCGCGGTCAAGCTTCGCCAGGCCGCGAACGCCAGTGGCTGGCAGCTTCGAATTGGACTCGAACATGGTGAGTTTATCTCGGGCGAGGTTGGTCCGCGCGAGGAACGGGCCTGGGATTTTCTCGGTAATCCAGTTAACTTTGCCTTTCGGCTGCAGGCAACCGCGGCGGCGAATGAAATTTTAATTGGCGGTGAGCTGCGACGACTCCTGGGCGAGCGGATTAAGGTCAGCGAAGTTCGGCACCAGCTTAAGGGATTAGGCGAGTGTACCGTTTACACTTTTCTTGATTTCAGCCAATGAAACGGCTACTCTTTAACCTCTATTTCTTCCTGCTCTTCGCAACCGTCCTGGTGAGTTTTTATATCTACGGATTGATAACCACCTGGCCACTCGAGCTGATGCACCAGCATGATCGGGCTCGTCGCCGCTGGCAGAAACTTGCCCAGCGAGTGCTCCAGATTGTCTTTAGCCTCGGCGGCATCAAGATTACGATCAAAGGAAAAGAGCACCTTCCAACAAACCGACCAGTTATTCTCTGCGCCAACCACCAGAGCTACTTTGATGGTTTGATTATTTTTTACGCCCCCCAGCTGCCGTTTGTCGCCGTCACCGCCCCGTTCGCCTCCTTCCCCAAGCTGATGACGATCTGGTTCCCGAAACTGGGTTTCCTTGAAGTTGCTCGTGATACCTTTGAGGAACTTAAGTATCACTCCGCCCTGGCTCGTGATGAACTCTTAGCCCGGGCCGCCGAGACACTAGCGGGCGGCCAATCTTTTTTAATTTTTCCGGAGGGACGACGAGAATTTAATCACCAGCTCCTGCCCTTCCATCTTGGTATTGCTAAAATCGCCTTAAAAACAAAAGCACCAATCGTGCCGATTATTCTCAAGCACGTCGATGAACTTCTTCCACCTAATGAAGTGCTCATCTCGCCCCGCCCCATCAGTGTTGAAATTTTGCCGCCGATCAATTTACATGAACTTTCTTCCGATCCGATTGAAGATGTCGCTCAACTCCAAAAACTAATTCAAAGCCACCTACCGGCGAGTTACTCCGCTCAGCTTCAGCCACCTCACCAGCCCGAGGGTAAACGGGCCGCCTTTTTTGATCTCGATGGCACGATCAGTCGTCTCGAGCTTTGGCAGGTGATCGGTAAGCACTACTTTAAAACACACCGAGATACCAAGCGGCTCTTTGCTCTCCTCCACCTTCTCACGCACCAGCATCATCTCAAGCACACCCAATTTTTCCTCAAAACGCTTCGCCTTCTTCGCGGCCTTAACCCCGCCACTCTGACTGAGGGAATAACGGAAATCATGAACACGCACCAAGATCAAATCTTCTATCCATTGATGCGCCAGCTCATTACCCAACATCGGCAAGAAGGAAACCTCGTCTTTATTCTGACCGAGGAACCGGAACCATTCGTTGCGCCGGTCTTTCGCTTTTTGGGCATACCGGGATTCGGTACTCCGATTGAGCTTAGGGATGGCATCATTACCGGCAACCTCGACGGCCATATCTTGAAAGATGAACAAAAACGGGAGAAAGTGCTCGAACTTGCACACGAGTATGGCATCGACCTAACCAAGAGTTACGCCTACGGCAACTCCTGGCACGATTACCCGATGCTTCGCACCGTCGCCCACCCCTTCCTTGTCAATCCACCGAAAGACCTTAAACGCCGAGCTGAAACCTTTGGCGCAAAAATAATTCACCAAAATTAAAAAGCACTTCGCTCGTAGCGTCACGAATGAAGTGCTTTTTTCGGTATTGATGAACTTGCCTCACAACGTTGGTGGAAGCAAAAAGCAGGCTCCCACGAACAGCAGCATGGCGCATACGCACATTGCGAACCAGTTCAACCGATACCTTGCGTGCTTGGCGATCTTGTCCGCCTGACTCACCCCAATTCCGAACAACAGCAAACCGAGCACGCCAGCAACGATCAATGGCAACGGCATCTTTCATCACCTCCTTTCTCTATTACCAGTATATACTAAACTTCGATCAATCAGCTAAGTAATTCAAACACCTCCACCCCCTGCTCCTTGCCTCTGACCTTGACCAGACCGAGAGAGCGCAGCTGAAATTGCCCACTGGGTAACTGTTGTTTTGTGAATTCAGAAATAACAATGTTGGTATTGAATTCTTTATTGGCATTCTCGAGGCGTGAAGCCAGGTTAACGGTGTCGCCAACGGCGGTATAGCTGAAGCGCTCCCGTGAGCCGAAGTTACCGACGACGGCAACGCCGGTATTAATACCAATGCCAATCTCAATTTTCGGCCAGCCCTTGGCGGCAAACTCAGCCTGCAACTGATGCGATCGCTGCATCAGCTTGAGCGCGACGCGGCAGGCGCGTTCGGCCTGCTGCTCATCAGCAAGCGGCGCCCCCCAGATCGCCATGATCGCATCACCAATAAACTTATCGATCAGCCCACCCTCGGCCAAAATGATCTCGGACATCGCCTGAAAGTACTCATTCAAAACATGACCAAGTACCTCCGGACCAGTCTTTTCTGAAATCGTGGTGAAGCCGCGAATATCCGAGAAAAGTAAGGTGATCATACGTTTTTCGCCGCCCAACGCTAAGGCATTAGGATTTTCTGAAATAACCTTGAGGATTTTTTCCGAGACGTACGGCTTGAAGGCACCTTCAATAAAACGACGTTGCCTCCCCTCAACGACATAAACATAACCAAGTTCGGCAATAAAAGTGAACAGCATGACAAGATTAAGGAAAACAAGATGGAAAATAATGCGTCCCTCAAACGCCACTGCAATAGCAATATTCACCACCGCCATAAGTAGTAACGTCATTAAGATTAGAAAGCTAATCTTATGCGTTCGCCGAAACAGAAAGGCGATGACTAAGGCGAGCAACAATGCCAGCAACAGCTGCGTGCCAGTACCGACCTCACGAAAAAAGGAGCGTGACCAGATCGTGTCGGCGATGTGGGCGTGAACCTCAACGCCCGGCATCCAGGTGCCATTCGAGGTCGGCACCAAAAACAGGTCATGAAGATCAGGCGCCGTCGCACCAATAAAAACAATTTTATCTTTAAGGGTTGTCGGGTTTATCCGCCCCGCGAGCACATCGGCATAGGAAACTGTGGGAATATGTCCAGGCGGTCCGGTAAACGCAATCCGAAAATGTTTTGGTAAATACGGTATCTCCCAGCCACCGTCAACGGCTGACCGCGCACATGAAAGAGAAAACTTATCGCATCCTTCCAGTAATGCCGCCACACCGAGAATTGGCCCACCTGGTTGCTCGCTCCCTTGCTTATAGATCGGATAGACTGACCGCAAAATACCGTCACGATCTAACAGCATATTGACAAAACCTAGACGTTTTGACGATTGCCCGAGTAGTGGAATTGGATCAATAACACCAGCGACGTTGCCATTAGACGGATCGAGTTGCCCGGCGCTGTGACTCAAGATGACCCGATGATGCGCCATCGCTCGAGCCAGCGCCTGGTCAGGCGCCTGATTTGATCGCTCAAAAAAGTCAACATCAAAAGCGACCACGGCCGGTGGTGCCGCCGCCAAGCGATCGAGCAGGCGGGCGTGCACGCTTCGATCCCAGGGCCAGCGTCCAATCGTTTGGATACTTCGATCGTCAATCGCAATAATCACCACCGGCGCCTGGACCGGCCGCTCGATAAAAAACCGATCGATGATTTTATTGTTGAGGTAATCGGCACTGCTCAAAATGCCGACGCCGTGTAAAAACGTTAGCGCCAGAGGAACTATCACCGCAATCAGCCACAGCCCCTTGCGCGCTGCCGTCATGATCGCCTAACCTTGCTGAAATCCAGGCGGGGCCGGATTGCCCTTGATCTGAATCGGCAAAATCCGCTCGAAGATGACACGTTCGTTTTGAGTTTTAACTGCGTGAATTTCACCCTTCCCGCCATACGGCCCAGCCATAAACACTCCCTGCTCATCAATATCGCCAATACCCGGATCGCCGTCAACTGACCAGTCTAGCGATGACGGTACCAGTACGGTGTGCTTACCGCCCGCAATAACTTCCTGGAGCTGGAAAGTGAATCGCTGGCCAGGAAGAAATACGGCCGGTATCGGTTGAACAAAGTTAATGCCAGGGGTTGATTCCTGGATGATCGGATGGGACCGAGTTGACGGCAATGATTCTGGCTTCAGTGCCTCCGGCGTTGGCTCAGCCGACGTTGTTGGTGGCGTCACCACTGGGGCAGGAGCGCTGGCTGGATTCGTTCCCGCTGATTCAGCTGGAGTACCTGAGCTGCCCGCTGGCGGCGCATTATGAAGCTCAATCGTTGGTTGCTGCTCAAGCATAACCCGCCAGCTGGTAAGATCTTCAGCGGTTGCTGCCTTAGGTTGCAGCGACTTACCGGCTAGGGTCGAGGTGCTCTCCACCTCTAGTTGTTGCTGTTCGTTAACTGTGACCGGTTTCACGTTCGGCAGCGCCTCGCCCGTGCGCGGATCAAGCGGCGTAACATTAACTCGATGTTCAAGCACAACGACTTTGGTTCGTCCACGAATAAACGCCACCCCAAAACGGGTGCCCCGGACGGCCGCAACTGAATTTGGTGTTTTTACTTCGAAGCGCTCCTCCTTCCCTAAAATTCGTCCGATCCGAACCGAAAGGCGGCCAAGGCCGAGCGAAAAAGTTTTTGCCTGACCAAGAGCAGTGAGCGTAACGGTGCTGCCACCATCAATCGTCAGCCACGAGTCGCGATCAATCCGAACAAGAACCGTGCTATCTGGATTGGTCGTAATCACGGCACCGATACCAACTTCGAGTCCGTTTGCCAGCGGTACGGTGGCGCCGCCAAAAGTAACAGTTCCGCCGCCTCGCTTCACTTCAACCACGACCCGTTGCGCCTGGGCCGGTATGCCCATCGTTCGCCCCGGCGTGCGCTGATAAAACCAGAGACCACCAACGACCACCGCTACCACAAGCACGAGGACGACTGGCATAAGTGTTCTCATCAGAAATAGTATATGCTATCAGCTGCCACGTTAGTGGCAGCGTTACCAGTCATCAGCGCTCGCTGGTGACGCGAAGCCGCAAAGCTGATAACAGCTGCCACGTTAGTAACGATTCACCCGAGTAAAAGTTCAGCCTCATGGCGAATATCGGTCACTGCCGCTGCTGACAGTCCGGCCTGCTGTTGGAGCTGCGATTCCGGTAGAGCTAATAAATCCTGAACGAGAACAACTTTTTGATCTACTAACCGGGCACAGGCCTGGTGTGTCAGTGCGGTGAGTGTGGTGATCGGGTAACTCTTCGTCTGCTCGACTAAGCGCTCGAGTGGGTCGTCAAACGGGTAACCCCAGGCAATTAATCGCATCTTCTGGCACTCACCGTAGTGGATCGCGTCAAGGCTGAGTTTCGTGTTCGTGATAAGTCCCGGTACGTAGCGTTGTCGACCTTCATGGTCATTGAGATCAAGCACGCGAGCATAGCTGTAGAGCGCTGCCTGGATATTTGATTTTTTATCGGCCTGCTGGTGAAACTTGCACTCGAATAAAAATTCATGCTCACCCTGCATCGCCCAAACGTCAATCTCGTGCTGAACGCACTTCCCCGGCAGCACTAAGTTTGTCTGCGTCCGATAACCAGCTCGCTCGAGGACCTTGGCAATGAACTGTTCGAAAGGGAAACCGGTTGGGCCAAGGTCAGCAATCGCCTGCTTCAAATTCAAACGAAGCGAGTAAGCCGGATGCTCCTGTCGAAGTCGTTGAAACAGACGCCGGTAGAGTTCGTGCGTCGTTACTCGTGCCGGTAAGTCAGCAATAATGTCTTTGACGACTGCCTCGGCCAGCTGATAGCTGCCACCAACGCGAGCAACGATGGTCTGGAGCTTCTCAATCTGAAGCGGTTCGATTTCGCCGCTCTGCTTAACTACCTCCGTCATATAGCAGATGAAACGCTTCCCGGCTGAATCAACGTCAGTGTGCTAGCTGCTGACGACGGAGCGGCCGGCGACGAACCTAGTTCAACCGGAAGTTGCAAAAAGAAGGTCGTCCCGATATTTTCTTGTGACGTAAACCAGAGCTTGCCGCCATGCCCGGCGGCGACGATCCGAGCAATCAGTACGCCCATACCGGTCCCAACGTTCTTACCGACCACGGCATTCTTCGCTCGGAAAATCTCCTTACCCACAAGCGCCTGGTCGTCGGCCGGGATACCAATGCCAGTATCGCGAACGCTCATCACAATATTCCCCTCAACATGTTTTAGTTCAATCGTTACCTCTCCGCCCTCTTTGCTATAGGTGATAGCGTTATCAATCAAATTAGCGACTGCACGCGCAAGCGTTAGTCGTTCACCCGATACCTCGAAAGTTTCGGTCGGGGCTGACCGGATTATTATTCTCCGCTCGGTTGCTCTCGGCATTAAGCGAATCACGGCGGTAGTAACTAGGTCACGCAAGCTGACCCGCTCACGATGCTTCGGTATATAAGTAAAACCAATATCAGAAAGAAAGAGTGTATCCTCAACTTCTTCAAGTAAGTCATGGTGACTCGCCCGAATACCAGCAACCGCCTCGGCTGAAACCTGAATCGTGCCATCCGGTTGCGGTGAGGAGTTGGTCGGCCCGCCCTGAGCCGAGCCGAAGGGAATACTTTGAATGGCGTAGTTCATAACCGCCAGCGGCGTATTGAGCTGATGCGAAACGGTCGTCATGAACTTGTCCTTAATTGCGGACAACTCGCGCTCTTTTGCCAGGGCCTGCTCGAGGTACTCAGCGCGGAGCTTGGCTTCACGTAAACGTTCGACCTCGCGAAGATCGGTCGTCATCTTATTGAACTGATCGGCGAGATCCTGGAGCTCGTCATCCGTTTTGATCGCCACTTGCTGATCGAGCTTCCCCTGCCCGACCGCTCGGGCGCCGACGATCAGTGCCTGGATCGGCTGCAGCAGTTCGCGAGCAATAATGATCGATAAGCCAAAAACAACCGCGATAACCAGAAGCAGTACCAGCGCCACCTTTGCCATCGTCTCCTGGATAATTGCATTCACCTCAACCAACGGCCAATCGGCTCCCAGGGTCCAGCGGAACTGAGGCGTTACCTGGCGATAACGAAGAACGTTGCCGGTTTCCTGAAAAGGTTGACCGCTGATCTGAAGTTTCCCCGCCTGCGCTGAAGCTTCGGCGGGCAGGGACTGAACAATAATGCGACCATCAGCATCAAGCAGGTAGAGAAAACCCGTCTGACCAAGCTTAGCTCGAGCCAGAAGACCACCAAGTGGCGCCAAGCTAACTTCGGCACTGACTAGGCCAATCACTTGATTCTTTCGATTCACTGCCGGCTCAACCAGATGAACAACCGGTCCAGCCTCGGTAAAACGAACTGGACCAAAATAGGAACGACCCTGCCGCGCCGTTTCAAAGGCCGGATCGCCATTGAGGTTGCGAAGAGTGGCGGTATCATTGTCCGCCTGGACCCGTGCCGTCTCCATCCCAACCGGACATGCTCCTGCTACGGTACAGACAAACGAAAGGTCTTGAATGGCGGGATTAGCCTGGCTGAGACCCCGCAAGAGAAATGTCTGATTTTCAAGCGTTGGCGGAGCGTAATCGCTGTAACCAACAACAATCCGGAGCTCATTCAAGATTGCCTCGAAAAACCGAGCGATCTCCGCTCCCTGTTGATTAACAAGATTCTCGGCCACCAACGCGACATCGCGTCGGTGCAACCGGTAGGCCGAAGAAACTATGACCACTGCCACAATAAGCACCGGGATAACCCCGAGACAGAGAAAGGAGCGGAAGAATTTCCGCTGCAATCGGCTCATTACTACTATTGTACTCACAGCTCCTTTACTGTTTACAGAATTGCTTATTCAAGAATTGGCGCGTTCCAAGATAAACTGCTCCAGCCGGTTCTAAATTCTGTTCTTGCTGAAATCGGACGAGCGCTTGACGTGTTGCGGGACCGAAGAAACCGGATGGCTTAAGACCAATAACTTCTTGCAGGGCGCTCACGTCTTTGTTCGTCTGGGTGTCGCGACTCTTCAGCCGAAGCGTCCGATGAAAACAAAATCCTGTGGCTGGCTTTTCGGCTGCAGTAAGAGTTTTCTGATTTTGCTGATCCGGCGCAACGGGAAGCTCAACTCCTTCTCGACTGACTGGGCGCATTGTCACATAGACATTCTTCCCTGGCTCTACCGGAATTGACGCCGTCTGTGCGACCTGGGCCAATCCTCCGACCCTTGCTGAACCGGCTGGTCGAGTTGCCGCTTGTGCGACTGAAGCAATGCTCTGCGTTAATCGGCCAAGTTGTCCTGGCTTGTCCGAAACATAGATATTCACCCCAGCTGCATTCGCTAGTGGCTGCCACTGAACTACCGCTGACTGGAAAGTTTGACTTGCACTTACTGTCACCGCTTGTACCGGTAGCGACGGGACTAGTGTTTTAATGTCTTGCTTTTGTTTAAACGGCAGCACGAGGGCGAAGGTGGTTAGCTCGTCCGTCTTAATTGTTACATTAAACGTCTTGCCGTTCGCGGTATTTTCTGTCCTAGTCTCGGCGTCGTCGGATGAAATTTCCTCAAAGTTAGTCTTTGAGTCCTCTTTTCTGACTGACACGATTCGCTCTATGTCTCCAGGTAAAATTCCCGCTTTCTGTAACTTTATCCCTAGGTCAACGTCAACCGGATTATTAAGTTTATGTATCTCGCCGCCCTCCGGGGTTTCAATCGTGACATTAAAGGCCTCACCTAAAAGTTTGGCCAACTCCATCGACCCAGCAAGACTCTTGTATGACACGAATTCCGGCGTTATCACTTCTTCAACCTTTGCCGCGTAGCTATTCACCTTCTCCGGAAGATCGTCTGGCGTAATCCGGATCTCTGCGTCGGCATCATCACCTTTGCTTTGCACCACCTGGACCTCTCCGCGTTGCCCTTTTTTAAAGGAGCGGTAGCCACGCTTGGCCATCTGCCTAGCAATAGGCCCAAAGGCAATACTGGGGTTGGTAAACGACGAGAGCGCTACGAGCGGGGTTTCGAACACCATTCCAGTTTCAGCCTCAACGTGCTCTACCTGGAACAAGCACTCGGCATTTGTTTTGATATCGAAAGTGTTTCCAATTTGCTGCTTTGCCACCAGGTTGAAGGAATAGCTCTCATAGCCATTCGGCGATTTACATATTACGAAACCAGTGTCGCTCGCCGAAGTTGGTGCCGCATTAGGTAACGCTGGCGTCGTGACAGAAATTGCCGCTGCGACCGAGGCGGTATAGGTTACTGTTGCCAGCGCAGGGGTTGTCGGGACGGCTGGGGTTGGATTAGCGGGAGTCACTCCGAGCATTATCGGCGCTGAAACTGTTGCTGGTCTCGTAAGATCAACGACCGATGTTACCGGCGTTGTCGCACCATCTGATCGCTCTTGGGTCACCAGCGGAGACGTGAACCTTAGAATCTCAACTGGTTGGATCGGCATAGTCGGGGGAGTAGTGGCTGCTGTAGCTGGAGAACTTGGAGCTGGAGAGCTCGGAGCCGGAGAACCAAAAGGGGCTGGTGTCGGCGACGAAGATGTCTGCGAAGGGGGAGGGCTGGAGGAGGGTGATGGGGATGAAGAAGAACCAGGTGAGCTCGGAGAGAAAGGAGCTGATGGTGTTGGTGAGGATGGAGAGGAAGGGGTTGTCGAACGGCTGGGTGATGGGGATGGGGAAGATGGAGATGGGCTGGGTGATGATGGTGTAGGCGAACTCGGGGAGGGTAGTGACGCTGGTGCTGGTGATGAAGGAGTGGGAGAAGATGGAGTTGGAGATGGTGCGGGAGAGGACGGAGTTGGTGATGCTGGCGTTGGTGTACTTGGCGACGACGGAGCTGGAGCTGGTGACGACGGTGCTGGGGTTGGGGTTGGCACCGGGGTTAGGGTCGGCGCCGGAGCGGGGGTTGGGGTTGGAGCTGGCTCGGGTGCAGGCGCGGGTTCTGGAACTGGAGCTGGCTCAGGCGCCAGCATCCCCCCACCATCAGCAACCGCACGAAGATGACTTAAAAACTGTTCTGTTAGTTTCTCTTTAGCAATAAGACCAACTCCTGCGAGTAATAGGAGAATGGCAACCAAAAGTGAACCGTTTGCCCTAAACCGATTAGCGTGCTTCATAAATTAGGATCGATTAAATTCTTAATTTAAACCTTATGGCACTATTATAATACGATAGTAGCTTAAATTACTAAAAAGCCTGTGGAAATGATCCCAGTAAAAATCTGTACCAGTAGCCATCCGGCTCTTAGAAAAACAGTCCGGCCAATTGAGCAATTCGATCGAACCCTTCGCGAACTCGTTCAGCAGCTTCGTGAAGTTATGGTTGCCCACCATGGCGTTGGCCTGGCCGCTAATCAAGTCGGCTTTAACCTAGCTCTGTTTGTCGCTCGACCGAAGGAAAAATTCTATATCTTTGCTAACCCTGAGCTCCAGCTCCTCGGTGAGCCCGAACTCCGCGAAGAAGGTTGTCTGAGCGTCCCCCACAAGTGGGGCCTGGTGAAACGGGCGCCGAAAGTACGCTTAACCTACCACGACCTCCAGGGCAAACGTCGAACGCTGACCGCGACCGGTCTTCTGGCTCAAATCATGCAACATGAAGTTGATCACCTCCACGGTATTCTCTTCACTGATAAGACGACCGAGCTCTGGGATATTCATGATCAGACGGAAATAACAGCTGCCACGTCGACGGAATGACACGCCCATGGTAAGACCCCTCAACTGTTGCTACTTCGCCTCGAGTCGATTCGGTGCGGCCGCACTTCGCGCTATCCTCAAGCGCTATCGCCCGACGCTTGTCGCCACCGTTCCGGCCAAACCACAAGGACGTGGTCTCAAGCTCGAACCAAACATTGTTTACTCCCTTGCCTTAGCCGAGAAACTACCCATCCTGGAGGTCAAAAATTTCGAGCAGTGGGAGGATCAGTTTGACGTCGGTCTCGTCGCCGGCTTTGGTAAAGTCATCCCGGAATTGGTCATTAGAAATTTCGAATTAGGAATTATCAATTTACATCCGTCCCTGCTGCCACGCTACCGCGGCCCCAATCCGATCAGCGAGACTATCCTAAACGGTGAAGGCGAAACCGGCGTGACGCTCTTTATTATTGATGAACAAATTGACCACGGGCCAATCATCGCCCAGAAAAATTTTACCCTCGACGGAACCGAGACCGTTGAAATGCTCGAGCAACGGCTCGGTCAGCTCGGCGGCGAGCTGTTCAACGAGACAATTGAGGCTTACCTAGCTGGCACGCTCACCCCTGCCCCACAAAATCACGCTGCCGCAACTACAACCAGAAAACTGACGAAAACTGACGGTCACCTCTCCCTCGACGATAGCTACGAAACCTGGGACCGAAAAATTAGAGCGCTCAACCTCTGGCCCGGAACCTATTTAAAAATTAACCTAAGATCCAAGCCCCAATTTCTAAAAATATTTAAAATTGAACTTATTCCCGACGGTCACCTCAGCCCGGATGAGCGGCGAGTGCCGTCCGGTCAGCTGTTCGTTCATCGCAATTATTTAGCTGTCCGTCTTTCCGATGCGTGCGCCACCATCCTTGAGCTTCAGCTCGAGGGCAAGAAACGAATGGATTCACGAGAATTTCTCAACGGCTATCCGCTTGGAAACCTTTCGGTGTCTCGTAGCTACTCCCTCTGATTTAAAGGTAATCTTGACTCTTCCAGGCCATCTGGAGTTAAAATTTTCACAACTCCAGAATGCAATAGCACAATATTTACAAAATTATTTTCTATCGCCCCAAGAATCACCGCCGGCCAATGCACGCCCGTCCATTTCGCGATGCTCCGGCACTAACCCCAAGCAGTTCGTTTCGGCGCTGTTCCATTGCCCGCCGCCAAATGTGGAGAATTTACAATTCACCATCCGCCAACCTCTTCAAGATCGATGGTACAGTTTATCTGCGTTATAATGGACACGCAGATGCCAAAACAAGGAGGTCAAAATGAAGAGAAACGTATAAGGGGGGTACTGCACGAACAGTACCCCCAGTCGTAATCGACCCACCGGAATTTGGAAGGGAGACGACGACAGGGCAATTCTACAAAATCCCCCCCCCTTTTGTCAACCCCCCTCCGACAGATTTGAGTACAGGAGGAAAAATGTACAGGTCAAATGCAGGGTTTTGCCAGAAGACGTGCGACGAGACTCGATAACTTTAAATTCTACTCCCACTCGTTTTTCTCTGTCTATTTTGCCCGCCTCATCCTGATTTTTATCAATTTAGAGTCTTTTTATATCTTCTGGTAAACCCTCAAACTCCCTCTGCTCCCCTGTCTTTGAAAAATCAAATGACTCGCGCTTCGGTTCTCCTGTGCCCGGTCTTGGTTCGCTCATCGTCATTATTATAACACAAAATGAAAACCCCACCCAAACCGGGCGAGGTTTTCGTCCTTTCTCCTTAAGCTAACAAGCTAAAGAAGCTAACCAGCTCCAATTACTGCTGATAGAAGGTCGTTGAGGTGGCGGCTGGAAGAATCGTCTTATCAGTCCCAACTTCATAGACCTGCGGGTTATTACCGCCGTCGTTTGCTGAATCAGCCGTCAAGACCTCGAGTCGTGCGTCGAGCTCGTAGGTTGTGTTGCTGCTCCGGCAACCAAAGGTGTAGTACGCACCTGGTTTAGCATCGGTTGCGGTGTTGCTCGGGTCAAGTGGCAAGGCGTTCAGATTGAGCGCTGCTACGCCCTTGAAGTTGATCGGCAACCAACCCGTACCATCGGTCGCGTTGGTGTTTGACAGGTTTGTCGCCAAGAAACCAGCTGGTACCGTTGCTGCGCCAGCCGCCGTCGAGTAATAAACCGTTGAGTTCGCACCACCAAGACAACCGCCATTTGCGGCGGCATAATTAGCCGTCAAATTAGCCCCGGACGTTGTTTCGCTCATATAGACCTCGACGGCCTGAGCGAGATTACGAAGATCCGACTTCCGTTGAGTATCGCGTGCCTTAGCAAAGATCTGTTGCGGCTTGACGACTACAAGAAGAATCGAAGCCAAAATGGCCAAGATCGCCATCACGATAAGGAGCTCCAACAAAGTAAAACCTTTCCGCATATTTGTATAGGTAAATGAATACCTTAATTATTTGCTCTACGACCTACCTGTCCCGCTTACCGAGTCGGGATCAGGGTGAATAGTATCTATATTGTAGCAGAGGTTATGTTGGCTGATCAAAAAGTTGTGGATAAAAAAGCCCTTCGGCTGGCTCAGGACAAGACATTTTGAGACGAGGCGTTTTAGTTAGCTGGGGGCGTAGGCGGAGCAGTCGGCACTGAAGCCTCGCCACCAGAACGGTCACCAATAGCGCGCATTTTCCGAACAAGCTCCTCGAGCGAGGTTGTGGCTTTGACGAAATAGTCAATTGCACCAAGTGTTTTACCTTTCTGAATATCCTCGCTTTGGCCAAGATTCGAGAGGATAACAACCGGAATCTTACTTAAATTGGGGTCCTTCTGAAGCTCTTCGAGAAAGGTAAAGCCACTCTTTTTTGGCAGGATGATGTCGAGGAGTACGATGTTAGCTGGTGCGGCGACCGTTTTATTGAGCGCCTCATCGCCATCAATCGCTGTCTCAACCGTAAAGCCCTCCCCAATTAGGCGCTTCTCCAGCAGCGTCCGCAGGAACTTATCGTCTTCAACTAAGAGCACCTTCATGATGGCTGTATTGTAGCATGGTCAATTTCAAGCTGGAAGTCAGGGTTGTGCATAAAAAAATAAGGGTCGAGTGAACGAGTTCACCCGACCCCATTAATCCCGTCCTCAGGCAAATGCCATCCGGACGTGGTGTACAGTCACCGACCAGTCGCCCAAGTCGAAACCTGCGGTTGGCCTGGTGGTGCTCCACTGCCGCCGTCGATTCACCCAGCGCGTTCTCTTCGCCTGCCCATCGACTTCATCGTAGCCGAAGGACGATCTGGACAGGACACCCTGGCACGACGGGCAGCGCCACACGGCATTCATCGCCTCGAGTGGCATATCTTCAAACGTGAGGAGTACGCCGCAGTGCTCGCACAGACCAAGGCTGTCGACCGAAACACATCGCGAGGTAATCTTCATATCTCACCCCTTGCCTTTGTCGCTCCATGAACCGTTTCTGCTCGGGTGTTTCCATTAGCTCCACTTCCTTTTTGGATTAGTTTTGTTCGAATTGTATCACCAAAATTTGACAGATTAAAAATTCTTAATTCAAACACAAAACGCCAGTCCATTTTTCGCTGATCAAATGGTAAAAGAAAAAGGCCGGGACCAGTGGTTCTCTAAAAAGAGAATCACCGATTCCGGCCTCAAGCCGTGTCTGATTTTTTACACGGAACCAGACGAAACCGTGTTGCGGGGAGACAACTCGGAGCTGTCTCACCCCTACGACTCCTTCCCATAGATTTCACAATCTTCGGGAAGGTCATCGAAATCGACCCCCATGATAACGGATATACATCCGCTATCATAGCCATGAGGGAAAAGTTCCTCGGCACTGGGGTCGTCCAGATATGCCCGGTCAACTTGACCGTCCATATAGACGAGAGTAGCCATTCCTTATCGCCTTCTTTCTTCGCCCAGGCAGGCGATGTAGCTGTGAGCGCGTTCTGGACTGATTACCAGACTCTCCGCTCACCAACCGCCTTGCCTCCGGCTTTATGCTAATTTGATTATACCAGATAAATTTTAAATGTCAATAGTATCAAAAAGGCCGTGAATCCAACACAAAAATATGCTTTCACCCAAACACCGGGTACGGCACGCGCACCAACGAGAGCGCGCTTTAGCGGCAGTTTTTGGCGAAGCGAAGGAGTGTTGACCGCGGGTCTTGTCGCAGCCCGAGCGGGCATGGTTCGATCACGCCCTCAGGCGTGGTCGAGAGCGAGGGCGAGGCAGAGGACGAGCGGCACGCTGGACCGCGAGAGCCGTGCCGGCGGGGAAGCTGGCCGAGCGCAGCCCGGGGGCCGAGCGGGTGGTGCGCGCAAAACTCACCCCGACTCGGAAGCAACTTTGGAGATCCTTAGCTGTTCGGGGTGTACCCCACCGGGCAAATTCTGCTCACCCAACCTGCAACGTAAACGTTGCGGCTGGGCCACCAATTAGCAGATGAGTCTGCAATAGAATTAGTCCATCGCCACCTTCCGGTAGCGATACCTTGTTACGACTTAGCCCTGGT
>OBEQ010117836.1_pt1 | contig 24232 bp, 28 predicted proteins | sample 1670901 | NCBI WGS metagenome assembly OBEQ01 (sample SAMEA104232315, study PRJEB22302) | groundwater metagenome | biome: forest; feature: aquifer; material: groundwater | place: USA | collected 2011-08-07 | depth 5.4 m | reverse complement strand
CCAGTTTGCTTGGCAGTGATTTTTGGCTTCCTCGGTTTTCCGGCAATATTGCTGTTGCTCGAGCACAGGCTTGAATTCAGTTTCTTGGCCATGGCGGTTGCGGGAATATCCCTTCACTTTACTTCAAAAAGCATCGTGGAGCACTGCAAAGCGTGTGCGGCGTGAACCGCTTTTTTGCCGCCATTGCGTAAACAATCATTTCAACGCGCGGCTTATCGACTAAGGCGGCTAGTTCGCTTTTGGGTTGCAGTTACCGCGGGGAATGAAAAACAGTGTTAGCAGCAACCGTGTTTTTTGCCGGGCTTGTGCACTACCCGAGCCGTTTCGGCGAACAACGCGCGCATTGCCCCACGGCGTTGGAATGGCTATATCCCTTTTATTTGGCAGTCTACGCACTCTAATTCTATGGTGGCGTGGGTGATTCCGAATTTTTGTCCGAGCATTTTTTTCACTTTGCTTACCAGTGGCGCAAGGTTCCCTAGCTTCCCGTCCTTGACTTGGACGTGCGCGCTCAGGCAGTAAATGCCTGCGCCTATCGTCCACGCGTGCAGGTCGTGCACTGCTTCGACTCCCTTGATTTTGTTGATTTCTTTTTCCACTTTGCTTAAGTCCATGCCGCTTGGGGTTGCTTCCATGAACACGCCGGTGATTTCTTTCAGTATCCCGTAAATTCCCTTGAGCACTATAAAGCTGATGAGGATGGTTGCGATTCCGTCCGCGTAATGCCAGTCGAACAGGATGGTTATGATTGCAACGGCTAGGACTGCGAATCCGCCCAAAACGTCGCCTGCGCTGTGCCAGAATGCGGCCTGCAGGTTCAAGTCCGCGTTTTTCTTCATAAGGCGGTAGGTAATAACGCCGTTTACGGCCATGCTCGCCAAAGACACGGCGGTTAAGATGCCGACGTCAACGTGCACGGGGTTTGTCAAGCGTTGGATGCCCTCGTAGATTACATACAGCGTAAGCGCGAGCAAGACTAGGGAGCTAGCCAGCGCCGCCAGTACGGTAACCCGGTAGTATCCGAAAGTCTTTCTCGCGTTGGCGGGTTTTTCAGCTTGTGAAACTGCCGCTCTGGCTACCAGGGTGGTGATGACGTCTGAAAAATCGTGGGAGGCTAGGGAAATCACGGCAGTCGAGTTGGCTAGAGTTCCCGCGGCAAACTCGAATAATGTAAGGGCTAGGTTTGCCCAAATGCTGAAGTCGAGCCTGTTTTTGTCTTCCTTAAAGCCGTCAGCCTGCATTTAACCACTCGCAATATCCTTTTTGAAAGCAACCGCGAAACTTTCTTTGCCATCTATGCGCGGCCCATTGAACTGGCGTGAGACTGCACGTGCTTTCTAGCAGCAGTCGTGTTTTTTGCCGAGCTTGTGCACCACCCAAGCCATTTCGGCAAAGAGCGCGAGCATTACCAGCATGAAAAACATTGCAAAAAGCTGTGTGTCGAAGGGCCTGGCCATAAAGCCCAGCATTCCGCCCATAAAGCCCCCCATTGGCGCTGCCATCACTCCCTCCATCCTTCCAAGAGGGCCGCCGAGCCTGCCGAAAGCCACTCCCGCAGCGTAGCCAATGGCTGTGGCAATAATGATGCTCCAAACGTAGTCCCCCGTCTGCAGCGAGTAAATTGCGCCGAAAGCCATTGCCGGCACTCCCCCAAAGAACATTCCAATCATCATGCAGCACATTTCGTTGAGTTTTTCGCGCTTGGAATAAGTATACCAGCCGGCTGCGCCCAACGCGACCAAGCCCACTGCGTAAAGCACTGGGAAAGATATTCCCAGGAAGAAGATGGACCACGCGCTTGCAGCCGCGCCTAGAGCAAGCGCTCCGAAAACGAGGGTAAGTTCGTCGTCGCCCTTGGCGCGCGTTGCGTGGCTTTCAGTAGTAACGCCAGTGTCATCATCCATTTGCATCAACTCGTTTTTTTGATTATAGTTCTTCCTTGAAGCGCAAGTACTTCCTTTCCGCAGCGCGGTGGTGCTTGAGCCGGCTCTTTGGAATAGCGGCTGCAACGGCGATTTCAGTTTCCCAGCTAGACCATTTTTTAAGTAGCGCGGCCAGCGGCGCAAACACTGTGAATAGCCCTGCAGTGCAAACCAGCTTGTAGAGCGAGTCTTGGTGCTTGAGGTGCGCGGCTTCGTGCAGCAGCACTGTTTCCAGTTCCTTTTTGGAGAGGGCTTCTATTGCGCCTATTGAGACAAGTATTGTAGTCTGCCTTCCGGCAGAGCTGAAAACCTCTATTTTGGCAGAGTCGAAAACCGCAACGCAGGGCGCCGCCATTCCGTAGTATGAGCTTATCTTCTCCATTTTAGCCTGCAACTCGCTTGGGAAAGCAATTGGCTTGAACGCGGCAAAGTAAATTTGCTTGTTTAGGAGCCAAACAATGCCTGCGGCCAGCCAGCCTGCGATGGGAAGCCACACGAAAAGCAGCTCCATTTCTGGCATGGGGTGGCCCATGGTAGCGCCTATGGTGATGCTGAGCATTGAAAGCACTGCTACCGACGCCTGCATTGCCCTGGCGCGCTTGCGCGGGTTTTTGCCTTCCAAGGCGTAATACCATGCCAAGCCGGCGAGCGCCACTATTGCCGCGCCCACTATTCTCTGGCCCAATGGCATCTGCAAGTACGCTGCAAGGCACCAGGCGATCCCGTTCAACACCATTTCGGCCTGTTCCATCAACAATTTCAAAACCTTTTTTTTGTTTCAAAGACAATTGGAATTACAAAAGGCGTTATTTCTTTGCTTTCTTTCCGCCGTTTCCGGAATTCGAGGCTTCCTTGGCAAAGTAGGTTGCAGTCGCCGAGCCGAAGGCGTCGCGCACCACTTGAGCAAGCCTGTGGGCAAGCGTCTTTCCGAACTCTTCCCTGCTAACTTTCGGGAAATACCAGTACTTTAGGCCGCCTTTGCCTGCAAGGGGCTTTCTGTCAACCAATCCTTTTTGGAAGAGGCGGTCGAGGTAAATGCAGACTGTCACGTGAGAAAGCTTGTGGCTGCCTTTCAGGGCAGCGTACACTTGCTTCACTAACGCCCCCCCCTCTTTTTGCCACAGGAAGGCCAGAATGTCGCTTTCCGCGTGGTTGAGGAAGGCGTTGAGGCCCTCTTTTTTGAGGGAGACGCTGAAGTTGTCGGAGTTGAAAGCCATTTACAGCACCAATTTAGCCACAGCATTTTTTTTCTTTCTTCAAGTGATTGAAACCATTTTTTCATCGCGCTTCCTTAAGGGCACTCCGCAAGTCTTGTTTGCAATGTTTTGCGCGGCAAAGTGAAGCGAGGCCAGCAACAAGGCAATGCTTGCAAGCGCAACGTAAGCGCTTATTTCAATGAGGAAGAGTGACTGCGAGGCCAAGCCCAGCCACACCAGCCAAATCGGCTGGCAGATGGGGCACGCGGTTGCGAACACGCCCGCCGCGCTGCCCAAAAAATTCTTTTTTTCAATCCTGGCGCCCAGCGTCCGGCTGCGGTAAACAACCAGCGTGAGGGTGAGGCTCGAAAGGAAGGCTATTGCGATGACCAGCGAGGCCTGCAAGAGCTTCAAGTTGGGGTTGAACGAAACGCCGTCCGAAAGCACTACTATGTCAGTGAGGACCGCGTACGCCCCGGAAAGCAGGATGAAAACTCCGGCGAACAGCAGCTTGTAGTTGCGCCCCTCCAAGGCTTCGCCCACTGCCTGCAAGTCTTGCCTTAGGAGCTTGGAAACCGCCATTTCTTACTACCATTGTGCGCTTATTCTGCCTGAATTTCTCCCTTGAACATTGACATCGAGCAAGTGAACTGGTAGGTTCCCTTTTCGGGGGTGAACTCTGCCGTCTGCGTAGCGCCGCCCTTGGAAAGCAGGGAAATGCTTGCCTTCTTGATCAAGAGGGCGCGTGCGCAGCCCGCGTTCGAGTCGGCTGTGAAGCTGAGCTTGACTGGCTGCCCTGCTTTCACCTTGATGTTTTTTGGCTCGAATCCCTGCGCGTTCGCCTTGATTTCAATGTTTTGGAAGTTGAGTATGGCTGCAGTGGGTTGTGGTGCTTGGGTTCCGCTCGCCTCAACTATGAGCTGGCCAGTCATTTCAGAATGGCCCTGCCCGCAAAGGGCGTTGTTGCAAAGGAAGTTGTGCGTGCCCTCCTTGTCGGCCACGAATTCCACGCTCTTAGATTCCCCGGGCCCGGCTGCAAGCGACACTCCAAACGGGAGAATGATTATTCCGTGGTTTCCCTCGACGGTCTTTAGCGTAAGGCGCACGCGGTCGCCCTTGCTTACAACTATCCTGCTGGGGCTAAACGCCCAGTTGGTGGCTTCGACGGTTATTTCACGCAGCCGGCCAGTAGCCTGAAGCTGCGGTTGGCCCGCCTGCTGGTTTGCAAGCAGGGCTGTCGAGCCGGCCGAGGGGCCAGTCTGCGATGAAGCGTAAAGCGCGAAGCCAGCAAAGGCGAGCAAGCCTATGAATGCTATTCCTATTAGTCCCTTGTCCATTTCCAACCACCCTCTTGCATTACTGTTTATGTAAACTAAATAATATTAACCTGAGGTTTAACTCAAACCGCTTTTATCGAAGACATCATTCCCGAACCCAGGTGCTCTGCAATGTGGCAGTGCAGCATCCACTCGCCCTCGTTTGGAAAGTACGTGAGCAGTTCAACGCTCGAGCGCGCTGGCACCAGTACCGTGTCTTTCCACACTAAGTTCTTGTTTTCCTTCCCGCCTTCGTTGAGCGCAAGGAAGCGCGCGCCGTGCAAGTGCATTGGGTGCTGCATCGGGTGCAGCGAGGTATCGTTGTTTTCGAGCCTTATCTTGAAGACCTTGCCTTTTTTTACGGAGTGTTTTATGTCCATGTTTTTCGCGCCCGTGCCTTTGTCTGTTATTGTCCACTTGACGCGCTCGCTTGTGGAAACCTTGTTTCCAGCGAACATGGCGTCCTGCCATTCTATCCCGTCCCCCTCGTCGTCGAAGAGTCCTGCTATGGGCGTGGCTCCCTCCACTTCGACGGAGAGATTGTAGATAAAGTCGGGCGGCGCGTTAAAGTACTTGCGGAACTCTTCCATTGAAGCGGTTATTTCGGGGTTTGGCTTTTCGCTGGCAAAATCAATTCGCCTGGACTTGCCTGCTTTCGAGTCCTCCACTGCCACCTCACCCAAGACGGTTTTTCCGGACGGATTGTTGTTCAAAATCATGTGCCTGCCCGAATTTTCGAAAAGCACTTCGACGATGGCCCGCTCTGACGGGGCCAATGTCACCGAATCGACGATGCTCTCCCGCTCGTATTTTCCGCTGTCTGCGCCCACTAGCTTCATTTTCGCCCCCTCAAACTGCACGCGGAACGGCCGCACGTTGGCGGAGTTGATCAAGAAGAACCTGATCGTTTCCCCCTTGCTGGCTTTCAGGGAGTAATCGGGCCTGCCGTTGAGGAGCATGAGGTTGCCGTACCTCCCCATTACCGCAAAATTTGTTTCCTTGCCTTCAAAAGCGTAGTAATCCCCTTTCTCGTCGAGAAGCAAGTCGTCCAAAAAAAGTATTTCTTCGCGGTCCACTGGGTTGAAGTAAGTTGCGTTGCGTGGCTTTACCAGTATGGCGCCGTACAACCCCAGTTCCTGCTGCCTGTCCTCGCGCACGTGCGGGTGGTACCAGTAGATTCCCTCGTCGGGAAACTCCAGCTCGTAGCGGAAGCTACCGCCGGGCTCGACGGGCTTTTGCGTGACATCCGGCACGCCGTCGAATTCGTTTTTGAGGCGCAGGCCGTGCCAGTGCACTGTAGTGGGTTCCGGCAAATTGTTCTTGAAATTTACGGTAATTTTTGATCCTTGTTCCACTTGGATTACTGGGCCGGGAAGCTGCTTGTTGTAGGCGTAAAGCGAGTAGTTGCGCCCCCCAATTTCCTTGAACACCCTTTCTGCCTGCAGCGTGAAAACAGAGCCTTCTGCAAGGGCAACTTTCTCCATTGGCCGTGCAGGCTCAAAGCTTAGCTGCAAGCCCGCATCCTGCCTGGTATGGGAGTTTAGCACAAAAAGGGCGGCGCCCACAAGCAACAGCGCGGCTATTGAAAGTGCCACTAGTTTGTTTTTATTCAACTTTCCAATCTCCCGTGGAATTCATTTGCTTTACAAAAGTATAAAAGCTTTTTTGTTCTTACAACAAAAGCAAGGTTTGCTTTGAATAAATGTTTTTGTAACGGGGTGGTTGTGTTGTCTGACGTGAAAAACGCGGCTTACGCGATTTCGATTGCAGTGGTGTTTTCAACTCTCATCTTTTCGTTTGCCCTTTTAGAGTCGAGCAAGAACATAGGCTCGCTTTCCTTGGCGCGCACGGTGCAAGCTGCCGGCTCCGCGCCTGCCCTGCAGGTGCAAGGGGCCGCCGCAACTGCCATCGCAGCAACTTCCACTCCCGCTCCCACCGCGCCCCCGGCGCAGCCGCCCTCGGCGCCCGACAAGTTGAAGCCAACAGTGGACTTGTCGAAGGCTTTCTTCAAGGGAAGCGCGGACGCCAAAGTGGTTCTGCTCGAGTACACTGACATGCAGTGCCCGTTCTGCGGAAGGCACCACACGCAGGCCTATCCGAGCATTGTCAAGGATTACGTTGACACGGGCAAGATAAAGTATTACTACAAGCAGTTCCCGCTTGAGAGCATACACCCGTTCGCTAAGCAGGCTGGCGAGGCTTACTACTGTGCTGCGGAGCAGGGCAAGGGATTCGAGTTCTTGGACAAGAGCTTCGCCAACCAGAACGCGATTGCCGTGCCAGACTTGAAGAAGTACGCGAAGGATTTGGGGCTTGACTCTGCCAAGTTCGACTCCTGCCTTGACGGCGGGTCTAAGGCCGCGCAAATGGATGCAGACTCCAAAGAGGGAATTACCAACGGCGTTAGCGGCACCCCGTCGTTTTTGGTGCTAAAGCCCAACGGCGACGCCGAGCGCATAGTGGGAGCGCAGCCGTACAGCGGCTTCAAGGCCGCGCTTGACCGCGCTCTAGCTGGATAGGCGCCGGTTCGCTAAATATGGGTGGAATGGGTTTTGACGGTGGTTGTGAAAATGGCAGCGTTTGCGGGTATTTTTTCCGAGGTAGGCGCGGCGTTCGCAACTGTTTTTTCGCACCGCAATTACCGTTTGCTGGCGGTGGCTGCATTCGTTTTTTCTGCCGCAACCGCGTGGCTCCTTCCAGTGTTCACCATTCCAGGCAACACGCTCGAGTTTTGGGTGAGCATTGCGCCGTGGTGGAGCTACGCCCTTCTTTTCATCTTCTCCTCGCTGATGGCGCTGCTTGTCCCAATGCAGGCATTCATCTTGAAGGAGAGGCTTTCGGCAGGCCGGGCTGGCAAGGGCGCCGCCATGATTTCGGCTTCGTTTGTTTCCACGCTTTACTCTTCGGCCGCCTGCGCCGGCTGCATTGCAACCCTTGGTACTTTCATGGGCGCTGGAGCAACGCTTTTTTTGGTGAACAACCGCAGCGAGTTTATCGCGCTCGGCGCAGTGCTCTCGGCGGTTTCAATTTTAACTTCTGCCAAGACAATAAACAGCAATTGTTCTAGCTGCCGCGTTGCGGGTGTAAAAAATGGCTGAAGAATTCAACTGCCCGCAGTGCGCAAGCCGGTTTTCCAGCGGGGAAGCGCTTGCAATGCACTCTGCCGCCAAACACGTGGTTGTTGAAAAGCCGCCTCTGGTTGGGGAAGCCCAGAAGAAAACAATCAAGCACGCCCTGCTGGCCGGGGTGGTGTTGCTTGCCTTGGCGGGAGTGGCTTATTGGTGGATTGCAACGCCCCACTACCAAGACCCTCCCTTCAAGTACACTGGACAGCCGCACCCGGAAACGCATCCGGCATCCAATTTTCTCGACGAGCCAATCCCCGTTCCAGTTCAGGTGCATATTCTCGAGCACGCCCCGACTCTTCCGGGCGCCTTGGTCCAGTACAACTGCCAGCGCGACAAGCCGGAATGCGTAAAGCTCGCCGCCGACCTTAAGAGAGTAGTTTCAAGCGCCGACTCCCAAAAGCTAGTTTTCGTGGCGCCGTACTACCAAGTGGATTCCCTCATTGTCCTCACTGGAAATGGCAAGATACTGAAACTCGCCTCTTTCGACGAAGGCGCAATAAAGTCGTTTTTGAATTCAATAGGGATAAGGTGATTGCCGTGACTAGAAGACAGGCTTTCTCCATAGCAATAATCGCTTTCATGCTGTTATCCTCAGTGTTTATTGCTCTCAGGCAAGTGCGGTCAAAGTAGCTGGCCCGCCTATTTATTGGGCAGGCGGTCAAGCCAATAAGCGTAAATGCCCTTTGGCAGAAACTATTATTGGTTACCGAGGAAAAATAGTGCTGATGAAAAAAAGGCAATTTTATGGAAGTTTTTGACGCCATTGGCAAAAACAAGGCCGCGGCGGCGTCCATAGCCTTGGCTGGCGCTTGGCTGCTAGTGAGGCACCCGGTGACGGAATGGATTTGCCAAGGTACGCAAACCTGCTGGCTGCACCCAAACGCTTGGCCGGCGTTGATGGGCGTCACTGCCTCCAGCCCCGTAATTTGGGTGGGGCTTTTGGCTGCCGTCCTTTTCGCCTTGCCATTCGGCCGCGCTGGCTTGCTTACCACTCTAGTAGGCATCCATTTAGCCCAGCCAGTGTTTGGCGTGGCGGGAGTAGCATTGATTTTCATAACCTCCTCTGTAGCCAGCATAGTGCTCGTGCACGCGCTGGTGGAATACGGCCTGCGCCACCCCCAAGCGGCTTGGATTCACCTTCGCCTTAAGCCAGTGCAATCTGTTTTCGCCCCGTCCATCCGCAAAAACAGCGTTCTGTGGCTGGCCGTAGGCAACTTGGTCGGCTCCCAGTGGCACATGAGTGCACTGGGCGTGCTGTGCGGCATTTCAAGGCCGCGTATCTGGCTAGGCCTGTTGCTGGGCAACTTAGCCGGATTCGCGCTGCTTTACGCATTCTCCGAAGTGCCTAACTTAGACGCGGTCAGCATTGTCCTGCTAGTTTTAGCGCTGGCATTGGCACTGTCCGCGCCCGCGCTATGGGCCAATCGGAAGAATTTCGCAAGAGTTCATCAAGAAAAAAAGAGAAAAACAGGAAACTCAATTCGTTCAACGAAGGCGCGGCAAAGCCGTGTTTGAGCCCCAATGGGAATGAAGTGATTGCCGTGACTAGAAAACAGGTTTTCTCCATTGCAATAATCGCTTTCCTGCTGTTCTCCGCGGTGTTTGCCGCCCTCAGGCAAGTCCGTTCAAAATAGCTGGCTCGCATAGTTGCCAGTCGGCTTTCAAGACATAACGCGTAAATGGCGGTTGACATAAACTGTCAGTGGATGTTTGACGGAAACTATTATTGGTTGATTGGAAGAAACTGTTTGTGATTGATTTGAAAAAAGTTTTTCTCGCCCTCGCGTTATCATTGCTTTTGCTTTCCAGCCTAGCTGCAGCCAACAGCCACCGCGAGTATTCCTTCGAAAAGTCGGAACAGCTCAAGCACTTGATAGATTGGAAGGAGTACGGCCAGGCGGCCTTTGACCAGGCAAAGGCAGGAAACAAGCCGGTAATGATGGTAATCAGCGCAGTTTGGTGCTATTGGTGCCATGTTTACGAAAGCACCGACTACCTATATTCCGAAAGCATCTACCCGCAAGTCAACGAGAGGTTCGTGCCGGTTTTTGTCGACTCCGACCGCCGCCCCGCCCTCACAAGGCAGTATTTGGAGGGAGGGTGGCCTTCAACTACTTTCCTTACTCCAGAAAAGGAGAGGATTTCTGGTTTTTCCGGCCCGCGGCAAGTGCCCCAGCTGCTGCAAATATTTAGTCAAGCTGAGGGGTACAACAAGAACAGGCCCGCCTCTGGCAAGCACAAGCCTGAAAGGCAGTTTGTCTCAAAGCCAGTAAGGGTGCCTACTGAAGCAGAGTTGAAGGCGCTGAGAAACAATTATTTGCAAACCGCGTTGTCCCTCGCCGACTCAGAGTACGGCGGGTTCGGCAGCGGACAAAAATTTCCCCAAGCACTTACTGAAGACTATTTCCTCTCCGAATACGACTCTTCTCTAGACGTGCGTTTTTTGGACGCGGTAAAGAAAACTGCTGATAACGAGTTTACGCAAAACCTCTCCAGCTACCGGCTTTTTGACCCCATTGAAGGCGGTTTTCACAGGTACGGCACTACCCGCAGGTGGACGCCCCCGCACTACGAGAAGATGCTGCCTGACAACGCCCGCCAAATTCGCATGCTCTCGCACCTCCAGCGCGCCAGCCCAAACGACAACTACTCTTTGATGCTCAACGCAACCCTTGAGTACGTTTTTTCCAACTTACGCAACCCTAGCGGGGGTTTCGCCGGGAGCCAGGATGCGGGAGAGAAATATTACCTTGCTTCGCTGGACGAAAGGAAAAAATTGGAAAAGCCTTTCGTCGACCGCACTGTCTACTCCGACTGGAATGCCGAAATGGCTTCCGCCTTGTTGTACGCAGCACAATCATCTGACAACGCAACCTTCCAGCGAGAGGCGCTTTCGGCGCTTTCTTTCGTGCTGGAAAAAAACCTTGGTTCCAAGCGCGGGGTTTTGCACAACTACGACCCTGCCTCTGGAAAGTCTTTCCTTGACGGGCAGCTCGCCGACCAGGCAGACGTGCTCGTTGCAGTGCTAGACGCTTACCAAGCCGACGCCTCGCCCAAGTGGCTGCAGGCGGCAAAACAAACTGCGGACTATTCGCTCGGCAACTTGTTCGACTGGGTTGAAGCAGGGTTTTTCGAGCGCCACAGCACCGAAGCCGGCTTGTACGCACGAGATGAGCTGCTTTCGGAGCAAAAGCCTGCTGAAGGCAACGGTGCAATGGCTTACGGCCTGCTCCGCCTCTACAACTTGACCAAGGAAGTGCGTTTCTTGAGCGCGGGACTGCGCACCCTGGCAGTATTGCCGCAAGCTTCCCTTGACTCTGGCTATTACGCCGCAAAGGCGGCCGACTACGCGCTCAACGCCAATCTGCTGGTTGATTACGAAAAAAGGAAGGGGGAGGCAAACGCAGTTGAATCAAAGGGCGAGGGCGAGTTCTTTTTGCTGAAAGCCGCGCAAGGAACTCAGGCGCAAGAAAACGGGGGCGGCAACTCGATTGCAAGTTCCACTGCATTGCCCAAGCCGGACTTTTCCGCCACTGGCAATTCCCTGCCTCAAGCGCCTTTCATCGTGCTAGTTCTCATTGCTTTCGCAGCAGGCTTGCTGAGCTTTCTTTCCCCGTGCCTGTTTTCCATCATGCCAGTGTACTTTGCGCACGCCCTGCAATCGCGCAGCCGCATAGTAACAAACACCCTGGGCTTTTTCTTGGGGCTGGCCGCCGTGCTCAGCGTGCTGGGGGTGGCAGCGGTTTTCGTGGGCCAGTACGCCGCGTTCCAGCAAAAACAAGTTTTTGGGCAGGCCGCCGGGCTCCTCGTAGTTGCGTTGGGCGCCGCCACGATTTTAGGAAAAGGATTTTCCGCAGCCGGCTTTACACCAAAGCCCGGCAGAAAATTCGGCGGCTCAGTTGCCTTCGGAGCCCTCTTCACCATCGGCTGGAGCCCCTGCATAGGCCCCGTGCTAGTCTCCATTTTTGCAATTGCCTCGCAGGCTTCGACGGCGCTCCAAGGCGCGCTGCTCCTGGTTGCTTACTCTGCCGGCATTGCAGCTCCCCTGCTTGCCTTCTCCATCATGGTGCAAAAACACGGCGGAAAATTCGTTCAAGAAAAAACTGCTTGGCTGCAGCAAAGCGTTTCATTCAATGCGTTGGGAAGGCGGTTCGAGGTTTCGCTGGTAAACCTGGCCAGCGGCGTTCTCATGATAGCCGTCGGCGCGCTGATGGCCTCTGGCTACTTGTATGCGTTCAATTCCTGGGTTCCCGAGTGGCTGCAGAAAATAGAGGGGCGGATACTAGGATTAGTGGGTTGAGATTCGGGCAGTTGAGGAGTCGGCGCAGGACTTGCAGCAGAAACAACGTTCCCGCCCCCTTACTTTTCTCTTTACCGTCCCTTTGTAAACCTCGCATCCGCAGTGCGCGCAGGTGCAGAGCTTGGACTTGAGGGCCGCGTCGAGCACTTCGCCCATCCTGCCAACTATGCCTTTGGCGAACTTTCTTCCAAGGGGGGTGAGTGTGTAAACAGTTTTTTCGCGCCCTCCCGAGCGTTTGGACGTGACGAACTTGTTTTTTTCAAGGAGCTTGAGGAAAGGGTATACCTGGCCGGGAGAAGCCCTTCCAGTAGTGGCGCCAATCCTCTTGAGCATTTCGTAGCCGTAAACGGGGCCTTCCACAAGCAGCATCAGCATGCAGAACTTCCCGAGGTTGTTTATTCTTATTGCCATGGCGGACTCCAAAGACAGTAGTGGCAAAACGAATATATATAAGTTCGTTTCAGAATATATCTGTTTTTGACATATTGGATGGGGGTGCTTGGTTGTGGAGAAAAAAATGAAGAAAAAGAGCGGCGCTGGTTCTTGCGGTGGCTGCAGCTGCTAGGCAGTTGGGAAAGTTTGGGCTGCGTGAATTAAACGGGTGGTTTGAAATGGTTAAGGCTAACTTCAAGGTGACGGGGATGGACTGCGCTTCTTGCGCAAACACGATAAAAAAGGCGGTTTCCGGAGTTGAAGGTGTGCAGCAGGCTGAAGTCAGCTTCGCTTCAGGCAAAATGGGCGTGGATTACGATCCCCTAAAGGCTTCCCCGGACAAGATCCGCGAGGCAGTCAAGAAGGCGGGCTACGGCACTGCAATTTAAGCATTTAACTTCATTTTTTTATTTTGTTTTTCGTGCTTGGCTTGCGTATTTAACGGGGAGTTTGACATGGTTGGAAACGGCGGCGGGCGGGTGGCTTTTATGAAAGAAGGCGGGCGCGCGTGGGGGTTGGCTGCAGTTGCGCTGCTTTTCTTGCTCGGCAGTTTTGGGACGTGGGGCTATGGCCCCATGGGATTTGGCATGGGCTTTGGGTTCCTGTTCATGATCGTGTTCTGGGGGGCAGCAGCGTGGCTGGCATTTGTGCTTTTCAACTCTGCCAGGGTGAGCAAAAAAGCCGGAGGGCCAGTGGCGATACTCAAGGAAAGGTATGCTTCTGGGGAAATTTCCGGCAAGCAATACGCAGTGATGAAAAAAGAGCTCGAGTGAGGGGTGCTGCCGCGCATGAAAACAGAGGATTTCGCTTACATATTGGACACGCAGAAGAGCTTTGACCAAGCAGTTGTTTCAGTGCTCAAGGCAGTTGAGAAAAAAGGCTGGAGTTTATTCCAGGTTTATGACATCCGGGAAAGGCTGGCCGCAAAAGGGTTCGATCAAAAGCCGTTGAAAATCATCGAGATTTGCTCAGGCAAGCACGCCAACAATTTCCTGAACAAGAACAGGCTGGTTTCGCTCTGCATGCCGTGCAAGATCAGCGTATTTGAGGGAGATGGCGGCAAAGTGAAAATAGCGGGAATGAAGCCCACGATGGTTTCCCAATTTTTCCCTGAAGTGAGCCAAGAGGATTCCCAACAGGCAGAAAAAGAGATTGTTGAAATAGTGGACGATGCGAAGTGAAGGCCATAAAAATCGGGGTTGTACTAAACACCAACGACGCGGAAACTTGCTGGAATTGCTTTCGTTTTGGAAACGAGGCGCTTTCCAAAAACCATTCCGTTGAGGTATTCCTCCTCGGCAAAGGCGTAGAATTGGAGGGCGTAAAAGACGCAAAATTCCCTTACCTCGAAGGCGCTATCAAAAAGTTTGCGGGCAGCAAAGGGCGCATCCTGGCGTGCGGGACCTGCCTAAAGATGAGGGGCAAGGAAAGCAGCATCTGCCCAATATCGACAATGGAAGAACTCCTCAACCTAGTTTGCAGTTCAGATAAAATCATTTCGTTCGGCTGAAATGGCAAAGGGCGTTGAGCGGCAAGCAGTGGATTTGGTTAAATTGGCGGAAAAACTCGTTTTGCACTTGTTCGGAGTGTCTTCCAAAAAAGACGCCGAAAAAATTGAGGGTGCGCTCAAAAAACTTCCTGGCGCTAAAACGGCAAGCGTTTCACTTGCCCAAGAAAAAGCTGAAGTTGAATCTTTAGGTAAGCTTTCCTTCCAGCAAGTGCGCACTGCAGTTATCGGTGCGGGTTTTGACTGCGAAGAGTGGCCGAAGGCGCTTGACACGGAGAAGGAGGCGCGCGAGAAGGAAATTGCCGAATACGCCTTCCGCTTCAAGTTTTCAATCGCTGCAAGCATCCCCCTGTTTTTGATTTTCCTGCACGACCTTAAAATAATTTCCCTTCCTTTCGAGGCATTGCTGGCGCAGTACGGCGGCTGGCTGGGCTTTCTACTGGCAACGCCGGTAATGTGGGTGAATCGGATTATTTTCATCCGCGGCATTAAGGCCATTAAAGTGGGCGCGCCCACAATGGACTCGCTTGTGGGAATAGGCGTTGGCGCGGCGTACCTTTACAGCGTCATTACCGTGCTCGGCTTTTCAGGCTCCCTCTACTTTGAGGTGGGGACGTTCCTTCTGGCCTTCATTGCTTTGGGCAAGCTTTTGGAGGCAAGGGCGCGTGGCAGGACGAGCGAGGCGATAAAGAAGCTCATTGGATTGCAGCCCAAAACAGCGCTAGTTGAAAGAAAGGGCAAGGAAGTCGAGATAAAAATTGAGGAAGTGGCCGTTGGCGACGTTGTGCTAGTCAAGCCAGGCGAGAAAATTCCCGTTGATGGAGTAGTTGTGGAGGGAGAAAGCTCTGTTGACGAGTCAATGGTCACTGGCGAGAGCATGCCTGTTTTGAAGAAAAAAGGCGCGGCAGTAATTGGCGCGACGATGAACAAGAACGGGTTTTTGAAGCTGCGGGCAACCAAGGTTGGCAGCGAGTCCATGCTTGCGCAAATAATCAAGCTCGTTGAAGATGCGCAGGCAAGCAAGGCGCCAATTCAGGAAATCGTTGACAAGGTGAGTGCAGTCTTTGTGCCAACCGTAGCGTTCGTTGCGGCCACAGCGTTTGTCTATTGGTTTTTGTTCGCTTCTGCGGGCTTTTCTTTCGCGCTCTCTGCTTTCATGGCAGTCCTCATCATAGCCTGCCCGTGCGCGCTTGGCCTGGCAACTCCCACTGCGATAGTTGCAGGAACTGGCTTGGGGGCGCAAAACGGCGTGCTTTTCAAGAACTCGGCTGCCTTGCAGAAGGCCGAGAAGCTCGACACGATTGTTTTCGACAAGACTGGCACCCTCACCAAAGGCGAGCCAACCCTGACAGACGCGGTGGCAGTCAAGGGCTTTGAAAAAACCCTGGTTTTCTACGCTGCAAGCGCGGAGGCGGCAAGCGAGCACCCGATTGCGGATGCGATAGTTGCAGGCGCAAAAAGGATGCGCGTAAAGCTTGGCAAGCAATCTAAATTCAAGTCGCACTCCGGGAAAGGGGTGGAAGCGGCAGTTGGCGGCAAAAGAGTGCTGGTTGGATCGCAGCTGCTGTTGAAGGAAAACGGGATAGGCGTTGACAAATCCGTTTTGGGGAGATTCCATTCGCTCGAAGAGCAGGGCAAGACGGTTGTGCTGGTTGCAGCTGGCGGAAGGCTCGCGGGAATGGTTGCAGTGGCAGACACGCTGAAAGAAAATTCCCGCGAGGCAGTTGAAGAGCTTGGGAAAATGGGCTTGCGCGTTGCAATGATTACCGGCGACAACGATAGGACTGCAAAGGCGATTGCCAAGCAAGTTGGAATAGCTGACGAAAACGTTTTCGCGCAGGTGCTTCCGCAGGACAAGGAAAAGAAAGTGGTGGAGCTGCAAAAGCAGGGAAGGAAAGTGGCGTTCGTAGGCGATGGGATAAACGACGCGCCAGCGCTTGCAGCTTCAGACGTTGGAATTGCAATGGGCGCAGGCACTGACGTAGCAATTGAAACCGGCGAAATAATTTTGGTGAAAAACGACTTGCGCGACGTCGTGACTGCAATCCACTTGAGCAAGTACACGATGGGCAAGATACGCCAGAACCTTTTCTGGGCGTTTGCCTACAACTTGGTCGGAATACCAATTGCGGCGGGAGTTCTTTTCCCCTTCACCGGCTTTGTATTGAATCCTGCGATAGCGGGCCTTGCAATGGCTTTAAGCAGCGTTTCAGTGACAACCAACGCCGCGCTGATGAGGTTTTACAAGCCGCCCCTAAAGAAATAGCTTCAGGTGATTTTGCATGGTGGAACTTGATGCTGGGGGTTTGTTCGTTTGCGGCGAGTGTGGCTTAAAGTACGCTGAAAGGGAAATTGCACAGAAATGCGAGAAATGGTGCGCGACCAACCACTCGTGCAACCTTGAAATAATAAAAAAAGCGGTAATTACCTGACGCGCGCAGTGGTTCTTGAGAAAAACTTCAGGTTCCTCTCGCCTAGATAATTTGCGCGAGTTAAACCAATAGTTTTTATTTTTCGCCAGCGTTTTCATTTGAGGTGGTCATTGTGAAGAAAAAGAGTCCAGCGAAGCCAAAGAAAATGAGTTCCAAAACGTCTGCAAAGATGGGCTGCGGTTGCGGCTGTGGATGCTGCTGAAGCACCATCCCTTCTTCTTTTCTTTTCGCAGAATCAGGTTTTCCTGACTATTCCATTCACCGCGTCAACTTCAACTTCGTCGCCGTCCTTCAATAGCTTTGTGGCATACTCCGTTCCAACCACGCATGGAATCTGCAGCTCGCGCGCAACTATTCCCGCGTGGCACAGCAAGCCACCTTGGTCGGTAACTATTGCCGACGCGAGCCTGATTGCGGGCATGTAGTCGGGGTCGCTCATTGCGCACACCAGTATTTCGCCTTGCCTCATTTTGACAACTTCCTCGCACGACTGCAGGAGGCGCACTTTCCCTCTGACCACTCCCTGCCAGACGGGCGTTCCTTTCAGCTCTGCAAGCTTTGGAGGCTCCTTGTCGAGGATTGCAAAAAGCTCGCTTGCCTTCCCTCCAGAGGCAAAAAATTGCTCTTCTCCCGCCGAGTTAATTATCGCGTAGTTTTTCATCCGCGAGTTCAACTCGTCTACGTCAACTCCGGTTGGAAGCGAGTTGTTTTCAAGAGTTTGCACAAACTCGCTTGAAGTAAGCTGCAGCAATTGTGGTGTTGAAAGTCCGTGAGCGGAAGCAACTTTACGTAATAGTGGCCGCATGCGGGTGTTTGCACTTGAAACAACATCCCAATTCTCTTCCCGCAGGTCAGTTAGGTTGCGCACCGCATCAAGGCACTCAAATGCGCGCGGGTATTTGCTTGCAACAATTTCTAGCAGCCTCTCGGCGTGCGAGTATTGTTCTACCCTGCTTTTGTCAAGCTGCTCAAGCATTTTGAGCGGCTCGCCTTTTGCAAGCTCTTTCGCCTTTCCTTGGTAATACGACGCGGTAAATGGCTCGTCCCACCAGCTTATTGCGCTCATCCAGCCGTATTTTCCAGCGTGCTCCTGCAGTTGACTTGAAACGTCAGCACCGTCTTTGATTTGGCCTGCTATGTGCAGCAAGCTTGCGCGCTCTTTTATCATCGGGAAGAGTTTTTTTGGCAGCGCAGCCTGCGCAAGAAGGCTTGCGGGAGTGTGCTGTACTCCGTTGAGTGAAAAAGAGGCTGGCAGCGAAGTGGGATATAGGTTGAACAGCGCGCCGTCTGCAAGCATTATTTCATACCAGTTGCGCACCTGCCTTCTCAAAAAATTAGTTAATTGCCATACAATTTTTGGAGTTAATTCTGTGGGAGTGAATTTCTCGAATTTTTCAGTGCTTTCCGTTACCTCGTGGATGAGCTCTTGGGAAGTGCCGGAAAGGTTTTTTTCAAAAAGAAGGGTTGTGGCGTGTATGTTGCCTGCGTAATCTTGTGCGTGAACAAACTGGCAGTAATTCACTGCAATGTATGCGCTGGGGGCAAACGGAATTGCCGTTGCATCTCCGCTGAGTATTGCCGGAGTCATTGCGGAAAGAACTAGTATGGGGTTTTTCCACCTGCCCATCTTGTGCCATTTATGTGAGAGCAGGAATTTGGCGGCATCCATGAAATTCCCTTCAGCATTCGATAGTTGGCTACTGCACTCCCTTCAATCGCTGCACGACAAACTGCTTGTCGAGTGAGTTGACAAACGGCAGCAGCTTGGGCCCTTTCTCCTTCCCGATGAGGACTTGGTAGGCTGCCTTGAAAAATTCCTGCACTGGCAGGGTGTGAGTTTCGCACACTGAGCGAATCCTCTGCCATTGCAGCTCTTCGCTGTTGTTGGTTGCAAAAAAGTCGGCAAAGTCGTTTAACGCCTTTTGCAGCTCTGGAGTGAGCTCGCTGAATTTCTTGACTGCTTGGGCGTGCTGCAATATAGTTATCTTGTGCTCGTCGTCGGCAAACTTTTCAAGCCACTTGCGCGCAATCACTGTCCTTTTTTTCAGCTCAAGCAACTCTATTCCATCTAATGGCATGCCCTTGCGTTTTTCAAACTCTTTTTGCGCGTCGGCGTGCGGTATCTGAATCAAGTTTGTTATCATTCCAAAGTCGGGCTTGTAGTAGTCAACTGGAACTAGGCGCAGCTGCTCGTTCACTTGGCTTAACTGGTATATCCTGGGTTCATCAGGGTCGCGTGACTCTCTCTGGCCAAAGAAAGTCCTTGCAAAATTGTCAAAGTCGTCAAAAAGCCGGGGGATGGTCTCGCCTTCGGGGTTGAAGTCTATTGCAGTGCGCGGCTTGTAGCGCGTCATAAGGAAACGCAGAAGCTCTGGAGTGAGTATTTCGCTTACTTCCTTTGCACTCACTCCAACGCCCTTGCTTGAGCTCATCTTCTTTCCGCCAATTAGGAAAAATTCGTATGCAAACCTGTAGGGCTGCGGGTAGTTGAACACTTTCTCGCAGATTTCCTCTGCAACCATGCGCGAGCCGCCTACTGTAAGATGGTCTTTGCCAGCGCCTTCAATGGTTATTCCATATCTTTTGAACTGCGCTGCCCACTCTGCCTTCCAAGTGAGCTTTGCCTTCCCATCAAAAGGAGAAACCCTGCCTGAATGCCCGCAGCCTTCCGCGTACTTTACTTTTCCGCAAGTGTAGGCAACAGTTTTTCCGTCAAAATCGCTTACTTTAGTGGTGCCTATCTTTCCGCACTTCTCGCATATCGCGTTGATGGGCAGCCAGCCTTCGCCTTTCTGCGTGCCGCTCACGCGCTCGTTGATTTCGCGCACTAACTCGCTTTTTTCCAAGGCAGTGCGCACAAACTCGTTCATCGAGCCGCTCTTGTACGCCTCGCTTGCCCAAACTATCCTAGGCTTGCAGCCAAGCGACTCAAAAATTTGCTGGAACTCGAGTGCGTAGTATTTTGCAAAGTTGTCAAAACCCTTCTCCGGCGAGGGGATGTTGCACAACGGCATTCCCATGTATTTTCTGAACTCTTCAGGCAGGCCTGTTGGGAACGAGTCCATTGGGTCGAGGTCGTCAAACCTGTAAATGTACTCTGCTTGCCTTCCTGCGTCAACAAGCGCCTTGTAAATCAAGTCGTGGATTACTACCCCCCGCAGGGCGCCGACGTGAATCTTGCCGCTGGGCGTCTTTGCATCGCCCACAACCTGCTTTTTGCCCGCGTCCGCCTGCTGCGCTATAGCGTCCGCCCAGAAGAGGGGCTTTTTCTGCCCGCGCTTTTGCCCGCCTTCGGCAATTGGCTGATTTTCATTTGAGTTTTCCAAGATAATCACGTTACAACGCCGTATTTGGCATTTGCATAAAGATAACTTCTAAAGCTAAACAAATAAGAGCCTTAAGAATTGCTCCGAAAACCGGTTTTATTCAGTTCTTTTGGGGTTTGGGACTCTCATCTTTTTGAGTAAGTGCTGCATTTCCGCCTCTTGGTGTTTAGATTCGATTTCCCTAAGTTTTTTCAAATCTTCCACTGAAACTTTTCCTTTAAGTATTCCAAATAAGGCGCTTGGCTTCCCGTTTTTTCCCATTATATTCAACTCTTTGCCTCACGGCTGCTTCCACTCTATTTCGTAGTACTCGTACTTGCTTCCCGGCAGTTCCACGCGCTTTACGCGGTAGTGCGTTACGCTTGTCTCGCGGTCGCAGATGCTCAAAATCAAGTCGAGGCCAAGTGTTTTTGCTTTTTCTATTGCAGCGGAGAGCTCTGCGCCGCCGATTTCCTCTTCCTCGCTGAGCGCAAGCATCACAAAGCGCGGCTGGTCGCTCTTTGGAGTTTCTATTCCATCTTTTTTCCTGTGGTAGAGAAGAAAGTCAAGCTGCACGTCGCTCTCGCCCGCCTGTTTTTCGCCGGGGATGGCTAGAATGAATGTTTTTTTCACTCCGTGCGCAACTCTTATCGCGCGCGCCCACTCGCTGATGAGCATCTTGCTCTCGCGGGGAAACACGTGTATTACGTGCTTTGAGTGCATCCACTCGTCTGTAGCCAAGTTGGGGTTGGCGCCTGGCATGTAGAGGCGGAAGTGCGTGCCGAACTTGAAGCCCGTCTTTAGCACAAAGCCCCGCATGCGCCAGTCCTCGTACACCTCGTAGAGCGAAAGAAAGTCGCTGCGTCTCTTGCGGGCTTCTTTTACTAGGCGCGCTTCCTCTATGTTGAGCTTGTAGCCGGAGTGGCGCATCAAAAAGAGCGTCTCGTATGCGTCGAGCTTGAGAAACTGGCCGTGCTTTTTTGCCTTGTACGTCCCAAACTGGCCGTACCACCCGTTTTCGTACAGCTTTTGGCCGGCGTCGTTGTCGTCAATGAGGCTCATCAAGTCGTCGTAGAAAAACAAGCCGCGCGCGTTTATCCTAGGCGCCTTGTAGGCCTGCGAAGGGTATTTCACTAGCGGCGAGCGGCCGTACGAGCCTTTTGCTTCGTTCATCGAGCGGGCGATTATGCCCCTGTCGCGCCAGTCCCTGTAGCAGAAGTACTTTGCAAGGAACTTTGCGCCCTGGAACTTGGATGCAACTTGGTTGAAAGAGAGCTTCTTGTCGCCGCGCTTGCACACTGCGTTGCGAACGTCAATGAGGTAAAGCGCTTCCTCTGGGAGCAGTGTGAGCTTTGTTTTCTTGCCTTCGTACTCGCTGCCAAAAAAGCCCCTGTCGAGCGCTTGGACTGTAATCAGGTCATTTACAACTATTTCGTCGTTTTCCAAGTCAAATTCAGTGGCCACCAAAAATCTCCTCCGAAAACCATCTGGAAGTAAAAAACCAGTTGGTTCGTTTGAAGTTTACCTTAAGCGAGCTATTTGCGCCCGCTTAAAGTATTTTGCCCGCGCGCCTATAAAAAGCGGCTAGAACCTATTTCTCTAACTGTTTGGCAGTGTATTGAAAATGGCTAGGCGCAATGAGATGACTTCACTCAATGAGACTAGGCGCGACGAAATAGAATCAGTTTTGCAAAAACATTTGCATTTCCTTACTGGCAATGCTACAAGCTATAGGCGAAAGAATGCCTGGAGGAAGCTCACGCCGCTATTTGCCGAGCCCGAAGCGCTGCAGCACGCAATAAAGATTTTCAGGGAAGCCTATGCCTGGACTGCTGGACCCAACCGCACTGACGCGGCGGCGTTCCTTGCGGCTTCAGGAGAGCGCGAGGCGCTTTCGGAGCTTACCGAAGCGGCGTTGTTTGGAGACGGCGATGCAGAAGACGACAAGCGCAGGGATGCTGCAGTCCACAACTTGGTTAAATTCCAGCCGGAGTTCGCTTTGCAAAAGTTTTCCCGCGAGCTTGGCAGCGGCACGCATATGCGGCAGATGAGGGCAGCCGAGGCGCTGGCGCAGCATCCTGGCAAGGAGGCAGTGGAAGTGCTCGGAGAGGCGGCGTTGTTTTCAGATCCGCACACTGCAGTTTACTCGCTTGTTGGGCTTGAAGGCGCGCTTGAAAAAAAGCACTCAAAGCGTGCATTGGCGCTAGTCGCCTGTGCCCTTGGGCACCGCAAGGACGACGTATTTGAGCAGGCGGCGATGATGCTTTCGCGAAAGATAGCTGAAAAGATTGCACTAAACCGCCTTTTCCGGTTCAAGTCTTCGCGCAAAGCTCCTTCAGTTGAGGAAATAGAGTCGGCTGCCAAAAAGTTGCTGCCGCAGAAAGTGGATTACAACGCTTTCCAGGTTTTTTCGGAAAAACTTCACAAGCATCCGAATGTTTTCATCTATCACGTTGCACAATCACTAAAAGACGCCGCGGTTGGGCGGTAAAAACTTTTTCCAAAACAGTTTTTTCCCTCGGAAATGGCGCAAGCTATATATGCGGGCGCGTCCATAGTATGGTGTGGTCCCAAATGGAGTGGCAAGTTCAACAACTCAAATCTTTTGACTTCGAAAAATTTGAGAAGCGCCTCTCCAAGCGAGTTGAAACAGAACTCCGAAACCACAAGCGACTTTTCACCCACACGAACGAAGTTGTGGGAAACATGAAATCAATTGTCTCCCGCGAAGGGGGCAAGATGGACATCCTAGTTACCGCCGCCTACTTGCACGAGCTTGCAACCCCGCGCATGCGCTACGGGGAAGAGGCGTCAATTTTCGAAGGCAGGACGCTTTTGGAAGAAAAGAAAATGATTTCAGGAAGGATTGCGCGCGAGGTACTCACAGAACTCGATTTTCCCCAGGAAAAAGTTGAGATTGTCGCAAAGTACTTGGAATTGGGCGACTCTCTTGAACTCAAGCGCGCCCACCACAACGCGCGCTGAATTTTTCCGCAGCTTTTCTCCTTTTCAAGCCACCAACTGTTTTTAATTACCCTAATGTAATCCATGCAGGTGATGCTTATGCCAAAAATGATGCCCAGGAGAGCCGCCCCAACCGGCGCACGCGCGCACTTTATGCGCGAGTCGCAGGCAAAGGCAATGCAAGCAAGGCGCACAACCGATTTTGGAACGCGCATGGCTTCAGTGATAAACAGGAAGCGCGGAATGGAAATGCGCGAGCGCGCAGCTTCACAGAGGAGTGATTTGGCAGAGAGGGCGCAAGGGACGAGGCGCGCAATGAAGGAATTAGGAGAGTTTGTGGGGTGGGCGAGGGAAAAGCTCGCGCCGAGGCAAAAGGAGTTGGAGTTTGGTGGGGTGAGGCTGAGTTCCCACGAAACTGCTGCGCTGCGCAACTTAGTGAACCAAAAGAGGCTCTCGTCATCCGAAGAGAGGCTGGTCGGCGAGGCGCTCGAAAAGCTCGTGCGCAAGGGTGGCTCTGAAGGCAGAACGCGCACGCAAGCAATTTAGATTATTTTTTTGAGCTGAATCCCATTTTTTCAGCTAACTTTCCTTACAACTAGTTTTGAGGCGTTCTTTTTCTTGAATTTATCAACTTCCAGCATTTTTTTTCTAAAGTGAGCGCCCAAAGTTTCAAGCTTTAGCGCGGCAACCGCAGTGGCAGTTCTCAAAGCTTCCTTCACGCTTCCGTGCGAGTAGTACTCGTGGCAGAATGCGCCGGTGAACGCGTCGCCTGCGCCTGTTGCGTCGCAAATTTTTCCCGCTGCAGTGGGGATGTAGAAAGTTTCGCCTTGGAAGTGCGCGTACGCGCCGTTTGCTCCATCCGTAATGACTTTCACCTTGCCTGGCAGGAGCTTGATTGCCTTTAGCGGGTCGGTTTTTCCAGTGTAGAACGCCGCTTCCTCTCGGTTCATAGTTGCTATTTCAAAATGCTCGTGGAATTTCTTGAATTCCTGTGCGCGTGCCTTGAGCATTGTTATGCTTGGCGCGAAAACCATCTTCTTTCCCAGTTTCTTGCACGCTGCAACCGCTTTTTTGAAAAATTCGAAGTTTTCTTTTGAGGAAAGGGAAGTGAAAATTGCCACGTCGCAATCCCGGAAGGCTTTTTCATTCAAGTGCTTTGGCGAGAGGTGCGCAAACGCGCCGTGGTAGGTAAGCACCGACTTTTCACCGCCTGCAAGCAGCACAACGCTCATTCCAGTGTGGTGCTTTGCTATTGTGATTACGCCGCTTGTGTCAACGCCGTGCTTGCGCAAGTCGGCTTGCACCATCTTGCCGAAGTTGTCGCCGCCCACTGCGGTGAGTATGCTTGCGCGCGAGCCGAGCGCTATGGTTGTTATTGCGGTATTTGCGGCGCTGCCGCCAAACTGTATCTGCAAGTCCTCTAACTCAGTTTTAGAGGCAAAGTTTATGCACAAAATCTTTTCAACCGTCTTGGAGTCAATTTCAATAGTGGTTGGCGAAGGGATTTTTGCAACTATGTCGATGAGCGCGTTGCCTACAAGAAGGAATTTGGCCATTTTTACCGAAAACAGAAGGAAATCAGGGTATTAATTGGTTTTGTGCTCCTGGAGCAATGGAATAAGGTATTCTTCCACGAGTGGCTTGATGTTTTTGCGCCTGAATTCCAGTTCCTCTAGCCGCGAAGGGTCGAGCTCGTTTTTTTCCGGTTCAAGCTGGAGTTTAGTTATCTG
>OBEQ010385232.1_pt1 | contig 24235 bp, 23 predicted proteins | sample 1670901 | NCBI WGS metagenome assembly OBEQ01 (sample SAMEA104232315, study PRJEB22302) | groundwater metagenome | biome: forest; feature: aquifer; material: groundwater | place: USA | collected 2011-08-07 | depth 5.4 m | reverse complement strand
TCTTACCCTTGCTCGTTTCATCCCGAATTTGATTTTGGGTACAATGTTCGGATTTTTTTATGACCTCCGCTTCTCCTCAAATGGAAGCAACTTTTTTTCTTCCGAAGCGATAACAAAAATATGATGATTGTTCCCCAAGAGATTGTCCAGCTTCAGGCCCGATTTCGGTCCCATCTGCGCCAAAATAGCGGGACCACCCCTTTCCTCAAGCAAAAGGCGAGGGCAGAGGTGCAAGAACTCCTCGCCCAAGGAGCTCCTTTTCAAAAGGTAGCCGATACCCTGTTTTTGGGATTGGTAGATCATTGGCTGTCTCTCAGAGACAGGGATTTTGGCATTGTGACCACGACGGCGTGGTACCCGGTCACGCGTTTATCCGAGGCCTTGGCGGAGGGGCCTTTTGTTCGATGGAAGACTGGGATCCAAAAGTTATTTTATGAGTGTGCGTCTTATCGGGGTTCTAATCTTTTTTCTGTCATCGAATTTTCTTCCGAAGCGGATCAGTATCATCAGGTTGAAGAGCCTGTTCTGGAAGTCATCCAATCGGGAATAGGGGATGGTTTGGGTTTTAATTTTTTTGAGGTGGTCCATGAACATGGTCTTGAAGTGAGAGGTCGGATGACGACCCTCTCTCACATGGAACTGGGTCTTCAGCTTCTCTATCCCGATCGGGGTCTTCGTTTTTGTGTGGTTCCCGATCTTGTCTCCGTCTCTCTTCTCAATCGACTTCACTTCTATGGGTACCAACCTATTGCCATGGATCTCCAATCCCGATCCGTGCATCCGGTGGAAACGGTGATTCATGATGTGGCACACCTATCCCGGTGGGGAAAATTGTCCGTTGAGTTGAGACAGGCAGCCAGTTTGTTTGGCCTTTCACTTCTGGCAATTTTGGATAAGAGTTCGCTTCATGAAATTTCCTATCAAAAGAAAATCGTGTCGGACCTTGAATTCGTCAGAGAACAAAGACCTTTTGAGGCATTTTTGGAGATTGTTCATCAGGTCGGGAGCCGGATCGGGGAACGAAAAAGGCATTTGGCGACTCACTATCTTGACGGGATCAATGCCTATTTTACCGCATCGGAATCCGCTGAAATCCAACAATTAAGAGATTTTCTCCGCTGTGAGCTCCGGGAGTGTTGATTTCTCTCTCAAGCCTGACTAGCCTCTGACCCTCTATGAAGCGAGTTTATCTGGATTATAACGCCACCACACCCACCGACCCGCAGGTCCTGGAGGCTATGCTTCCTTATCTTCGAGAGGATTATGGAAATCCGTCCAGTGTGCATGGGGAGGGATCGAGGGCTCGCAAGGCTATTGAGGAGGCCCGTGAAAAAGTCGCCCATGAGCTTGTAGCTCATCCGGAGGAAATGATCTTTACCAGTGGGGGGACCGAGAGCGTCAATCTGGCGATTAAAGGTGTTATCGCTCGAGCTCTTCGTGAAAAGGGAAATCAACCGCTTCATCTGGTGACTTCTCAAATCGAACATTCGGCGGTTTTACAGTCGGTAGCGGCCCTTGAGACCGCCTATCCTGTGTCGGTCACCCGAATTGGTGTGAATCGTGAGGGAAAAATTAATCCGGAAGAAGTGAAAAATGCCCTCCGTGAAAATACCGCCCTGATCTCCATTCAGTTTGTGAATAATGAAATTGGCAATCAGGCCCCCATCGAAGAAATCGGAAAACTGGCCCGGGGGGGAGGGATCGTCTTCCACACCGATGCCATTCAGGCGGTTGGAAAAATCCGTATCAACCTCAAGAATCTCCCCGTCGACCTCCTCTCCTTTTCGGGTCATAAGATCTACGGACCCAAAGGGATTGGGGGTCTCTATATTCGAAAGGGGATTAAGCTCGACCCCTTGATCCGGGGAGGGTTTCAGGAATTTGAAAAAAGAGGAGGGACGGAGAACGTTCCTGGGATTGTTGGACTTGGCGAGGCCATCAGCTCCGTCTATCAAGATTTGGAAGAGACAAAAGAACGAGTGGGCCGACTTCGCAACTTGCTCGAAGAAAGACTTGCGGACTCTCTTTCGGATGTCTCGATCAATGGAAGCAAAAAAACACGTATTTTCAACACGTTAAATGTGACTTTTAAAGGTATTTCTGGAGAAACTCTACTGGTCAATCTAGACCGGGAGGGTCTCGCGGTGTCGTCGGGTTCTGCCTGTGCCTCGGGGAGTATTGAGCCCTCTCATGTACTTTTGGCCATGGGGTTGGAAAGGGCAGAGGCCAAGGGGGCGATTCGATTTTCTCTTGGACGGAAGACAAATGAGCATGATATCCACTTTGCGCTTCAAAAAGTCCAAGAGGTTGTTAAAAGGTTACGTCCATGAGTGTTTTATCAAAAAACAGGGTTGTGGTGGCGATGAGTGGGGGTGTCGATAGTTCAGTGGCGGCCCTGCTTCTCAAAGAGCAAGGGATGGAAGTCATTGGCCTCTCGATGAAGACCCACGATACGACGGAGGAGGAGACGGCCCGGGGGAAGACGTGTTGCACGGCCTCGGATATCAACGACGCCCGTCGTGTATGTCAAACTTTGGATATCCCTTTTTATGCCCTTAACTTTAAGGAAGAATTTGAAGAAAGTGTGATTCAGAATTTTGCCCAGGAATATGCCCAGGGGAGGACTCCCAATCCTTGCATTCAGTGTAATTCAAAACTGAAATTTGAGTCTCTCTTGGATAAGACGCGTGAACTCGAGGCCTATTATCTGGCGACGGGACATTATGCCCAAAAGAGCCGCGACCGGCATGGCAAGTATCACCTGATGAAGGCCCGTGATCTTGAGAAGGATCAAACCTATTTTCTCTTCAGCCTGGGACAGGAGCAATTGGAGCACAGCCTCTTTCCTATTGGAAAATATACGAAGGAAGAAGTGCGTGAGTTTGCACGGGCGGCCGGTCTCAAGACGGCCGACAAGCCAGAGAGTCAGGAGATCTGTTTTGTGCCAAACAAGGATTACGCGGCTTTTATTGAAAAGAACTTGCCCCAATATCGACAACCTTCGGGTCCCTTTGTGGATAGTGAAGGCCATGTCCTTGGAGAACACCAGGGGAGTCATGCCTATACCGTGGGTCAGAGAAGGGGACTGGGGGTGGCGGCGGGAGAGAGACTCTATGTGACCCAAATTTTGCCGGAGGAAAAGAAAGTAGTTTTGGGGAAAAAAGAAGATCTCTTAAAAGATGGATTGATTGCCAAGGGGATAAAATGGGTCAATCGGGACATGATTACGTCAGGCCTGGAGGTTGAGGTCAGACTGCGATACCGACACAAAGGTATTCTTTCGACCCTCTGGCTGATCGATGAGATGACGGCTCGTGTGGATTTCAAGACCCCGGAGGGCGCTGTGACGCCGGGACAGGCGGCTGTGTTTTATAAAGACGATGAAGTTCTGGGAGGCGGCTGGATTGATAAGTCCTTGCCTCAAATATAGCATGACAAAAGAAGAACGCCATAAAATTAAAAAATTGGAAAAGGACATTGGTTATCGATTCAAGAAGGTGGCACTCTTGAAACGGGCGATGACGCATAAGTCCTACGCCAATGAAAAAAAACTCGATCACGAAGAGCAAAACGAAAGGCTCGAATTTTTGGGTGATGCCGTTCTTGAGTTGTCCGTGAGTGAGCTGCTCATGGAGAGATATCCCGATTTCTCCGAAGGTGATCTTTCGAAGATGCGGGCGGCGATTGTAAATGAAAAACAATTGGCCAGTCTCGCCCGCGGCTTTGATCTGGGAAATTACCTCTACCTGGGTCGTGGTGAGGAACAAACCAGCGGTCGAGAGAAGAGTTCACTCTTAGCCGATGCCTACGAGGCTATTTTGGGGGCGATCTATATGGATCGCGGATTTAAGAAGGCCTCCGACGTGGTGAGACAACATTACTTCAAACTCCTGGATAAGACGCCGCAGCGGGATTTTTACCAGGATTACAAAACAGAGCTGCAAGAGAAGTGTCAGAGTCTCTTTCATGCCGTACCCAAGTATCGTTTGGTTGCCGAAAAAGGGCCGGACCATGACAAGGTTTTTGAGGTCGAGCTTTCGGTGCGTCACGAGCCGCTCGGCCGTGGTGTGGGACACAGTAAAAAAGAAGCCGAGCAAGAGGCCGCCAAAGAAGCTTTGGCCAAACTCACCCAGGGACATTCCTCCTCGGTGCAGCCGGTCACTTCCGGTTAAGGATTTTTATCTCTATGTTTAAATCAGGCTATATCGCCATCATTGGTCTGCCCAACGTGGGTAAATCGACCCTCCTGAATGCCATTTTGGGTCAAAAAATCGCCGCCGTCTGTGCCAAACCTCAGACAACGCGTCATCGCATCCTGGGAATCAAACAATTGCCCCAGGCACAGCTTCTTTTCCTGGATACCCCCGGGATTCATAAGCCCCATCGAAGTCTCAATGAATATATGTTGGAAGTCACTCACGCGGCCTTGGCGGATGCGGATGTTTTTTTGTTTGTCGTTGAACCGGGCCAGCGCATTTCGCCAAAAGATATTGAAATCCACGAAATGTTGAGAACCAAAAAGAAACCGATTCTTTTAATCATGAACAAAGCCGATCGTATAGAGCGAGAGAAACTCTTGCCTTTGATCGAAATGTGGACGAAGACGTATCACGCAGAAATCGTGATCCCTGCGGCAGCCTTGGCGGGCGTTGGGATTTCTGTGATTGAAACCGAAATTGTCAAAAGACTTCCTGAGGGGCCTCCTTATTATCCGGAGGACCAGCTCACCGATCAATCCGAACGTTTTTTAGTTGCGGAAATTATTCGTGAAAAGATCATGGAGTTGACTAAGGAAGAAGTGCCGTATTCGGTGGCGATATTGATCGAGGCCTTTAAAGAACCCAAGGAGACGGATGCCAGGAGGCTCACACGGATTCGGGCGGCGATTGTCACTGAAAAGGACTCACAGAAGATCATCCTGGTCGGCAAGGGCGGTTCTATGATCAAAAGGATAGGAGAATCCTCACGTAAAGATATCGAGGCCCAATTGGGTAATCAGGTATTTTTGGAGCTTTTTGTCCGTGTCGAGAAGGATTGGTCGCATGATCCAAAAAAAGTAAAAGAGTTTGCTTATGGTGGTTTTGGTCCCCCTTAAAAAAATTAAAAATATCCAATTTAGGATGCAACTTTTTTTCAGGTTGTCGAAGGTCAATAAAAGGAGAGTCGATTATGAGCCTTGTACCCGCGGGATTGAGAGAAATTCCCATCCATCCAGGTTGGATTCTTCCAAATTGTATTTCTACCGAACACTTCAGGCTGGTTGAGGTCGTAGATAGGAGTCTGATTCCACAACCGATGGCCAATCAGATAAGGGACGTCACTTATCTATTTATTTCCAGACAGGATCCTGTTGCAGTGATCGCGGTCCCTCCCTTATGGAAGCCACGAGAGGGTGCTGTGGCCGGGGCTATCGGGGATGATGATGGCTATCCTGTCGGTATGCCGGATCCGGATTTGGTGACTGTCTTCGCCAATAGAATTCCCCCCATTTTTCCTGAAGTCGGCGTCAAGGGAGAGATGAGAGCATTCATTCCAAGGGTTTCTACCCCTCCCCGATCTTCGACAAGGGGGGGCGCCACACCCTCTTATGGTGCCCTTGTGAGGGAAGTCGCTGTTATTCTATTTGACGATGGCTATCCTGTGGGGCCGCCTCCTCAAGTAATGGGTTAACTCCTCATGTTCATCAAAATTTGTGGCATTACCCATATCGAAGATGCCCTTGTAGCCGTTGAAGCCGGTGCCGATGCCCTGGGTTTTAATTTTTATCGCAAGAGCCCTCGTTTTGTCGAAAAAGAGAAGGTGTTAGAGATTCTTGAAGACATTCCCCCTTCGGTCCTCAAAGTTGGTGTCTTCGTCAACGAATCCGAAGATCTTGTGCAAGATCTCTCGCAGGTCTTGAGCTTGGATTATCTCCAGTTTCACGGGGACGAAACACCTTATTATTGTGAACAGTTTGCCACGCCGTATTGGAAGGCCTTTCGACTGCATGCGGAGAGTGTCGAAAAATCAGAAAAAACTTTTGATCTCATGAAGAAGTATCATTGTGATTATTATCTGATCGACACTTTTTCGGAAGATGTTTTTGGAGGGACAGGCAAGACAGGCAATTGGGCCCTGGCACGCGAGGCTAAAAAGATGGGTAAAATCATCCTGGCCGGAGGACTAACACCGGACAATGTCGAAGAAGCCATCCGCACGGTACAGCCTGATGGTCTCGATGTGGCGAGTGGAGTCGAGGAACGTCCCGGCAAAAAATCGCGGGAAAAAATCGAATTATTTATATCGCGTGCCCGGGCCTCAAGGTATTAAAGCACAGCCGCTCGAACCACTGGAGCCCCCGGTGCCAGAAGATCCTCCTGTCCCAGAAGAGCCTCCCGCACCTCCACTGCCAGAAGTTCCGCCGGATCCTCCTGTAGAATCACTGGAAGAAACCTCAAAGGCGCCGATGTCACAGTGAGATCCCTGCGGTCTCTCCACGAGACGGGCGTCTGTCGAGGCGCAACTGGAATCATCAAGCACGGTATCTCGTGCCGGACTCCCGGAGTTGAGGGCATGCGTATAGGGGATACCCCCGTTATTGGCCAAGGAGGCCAGAAGAGGGTCAGTACTATTGAGGTCGCCCGTGCCTACCAGGTAAGAAGAACAGGTCGTATCACTGGAGATATTATAGTTTCTGGAAGAAGTCCCCAAGCTCCGATCACAGTTTTTGGATTCAGCAGACGCGAGACGATTATTGGAAAGAATAGTATTTTTGAGCGTTATTGTTCCCAGATTGTAAATACCGGCTCCATCGACCTGGGAGGTATTGTTGGCGATAGTCCCATGGCGAATATTCATATCCGCCGAAGTGCCATTAAAGATACCGCCGCCTGAGCCCCGATCCGGACTGACAAGTCCCGCTGTGCCACCCACGGTGTTTCCACTGACGGTGACATTGACGAGTTCGAGAAAACCAACGTTGGTAATACCGCCGCCCCAACCCGATGTCAGGGCTGTATTTTCGGCAATCGTAACATTGGTCAGAGCCCCGGATCCCCCACTGTTATTTTGAAGACCACGACCTTGATTGCCACGGATCATCATGTTTTTGAGAGTCAAGGCCCCGGCATTGGCAATACCCCCTCCGGTATTGTTAGTGACGATAGCCCTCTCAAGATCCAGAGAGGCCCCCGTTGCGACGCGAAAGCCCCCGGGCTCTTCGCTCGTGTTGTTTCCATTCTTGACCGTGACACGATAGATAAAAACAACCGCAGGACGAAAAATATCAAAGACACGGGTGTTTCCGTTTCCATCGATGACAGTTAAAGCCGGGTCATTCGAATTAATGGTGACGGAGTTTGTTGAGGTAATATCCAAATCACCCGAGGCATTGGTGTCATCCTCACTCCCCAAAGTGAGCTTGTAGGGTGTGGTGGCATCGGTGTGAGCTGAGAGCGTAATAATCACATTGGCACTCCCATCATCCTGAAGGGTGCATCCCCCAAAACTACTCCCATTGTTGGCCGTCTGAATAGCCTCTCTCAAAGAGCAGGCGGAACTATTGGTCCCCGCCTCGTCGGCCGTTGTGTTGACGGTGATGGTGCCGGCGTAGGCAAGGGAGGCACCAAGGAAGAATCCTATCAGTGAGAAGAAGAGGAATTTTATTTTTGCTGACATGAATAGGCTCCTTATCATCGAACGACTATACCAAAATGATCGGCAGAGGGCGAGGACCGTCTGTAAAATTCCTAGCAATAGCCATTGATATCAGTAGTTTATTCTGTTAGTTCTCCAGCTCCTTTATGACATCACTCCCTGACAATGAGGGACACTTTGGTCCTTTTGGTGGGCGCTACGTGGCCGAAACCCTCATGCCCGCTTTAAAGGAACTGGAAAAAGCCTACCACCGCTGGGGACGCGAGCGCTCGTTTTTAAACGAAGTGAAGGAGCTCGCCGCTCACTATGTGGGCCGTCCCACACCTCTCTATTTTGCAGAAAGTCTGACGAAAAAAATCGGTGGCGCCAAGATCTACCTGAAGAGGGAAGACCTCTGTCATACGGGAGCCCACAAGATTAACAACACCTTGGGTCAGTGTCTCCTGGCCAAAAAAATGGGTAAACACCGTATCATCGCCGAGACAGGGGCAGGGCAGCATGGTGTTGCAACGGCAACGATGGCGGCCCTCTTGGGACAAGAGTGTCAGGTGTACATGGGAGAGGAAGATGTCCGGCGGCAATCTCTCAATGTTTTTCGCATGAAACTCCTCGGGACGGAAGTCATTCCCGTTTCTTCCGGAACAAAGACACTCAAGGACGCCATGAACGAGGCCCTGCGCGATTGGATCACGAACATTCGCACGACCTTCTACTGTATCGGGTCGGTGGCTGGTCCCCATCCCTACCCGATGATGGTACGCGATTTTCAATCCGTGATTGGAAAGGAAACGCGTCAGCAGATTCTCAAGAGGGAGAAGAGGCTTCCTGATTATCTCGTGGCGTGTGTCGGTGGAGGTTCTAACGCCATGGGGCTTTTTTATCCTTTTCTGAAGGATAAAAAGGTAAAGCTCATGGGTGTCGAGGCAGCGGGTGAAGGGATCCATACGACCCGTCATGCGGCCACCCTGGTGAAGGGGCGCGTAGGTGTTCTCCATGGTTCCAAGTCGTATCTCTTACAAGATGAAAACGGCCAAATACAGGAGACACACTCGATCTCAGCGGGCCTCGATTATCCGGGAGTTGGCCCCGAACATAGTTTTTTAAAAGAATCAGGCCGGGCGAATTATTTTTCCGTCAAAGACGATCAAGCGATGGAAGGTTTTGCCCTTCTTTCGAGGACAGAAGGGATTATCCCGGCCCTCGAGTCTTCCCATGCTGTTTTTCATGCCGTGGAGTTGGCTAAGAAACTCACGAAGAAAAACATCATTATTGTGAACTTGTCGGGTCGTGGCGACAAAGACATGGGAACTGCGGCTGAGTATTTTGGGGTCAAACTCTGATTTCCAGAGTCTGACCCCATAAATAAACTCATTATTACTTAGCGGCCTTGTCAGCCTTCTTCTTTTTGGAAGCCTTCTTGGCTTCTTTCTTCTCTGCCTTGGCCTTCTTTTCCTTCTTGGCGGGCTTTTCGGCGGCAGCCATTTCCTTCTTGGCGGCATCATCAGCGGCGTGGACAGCTGACATCGTCAGGCCAGTAGCCAAGAACAGTGCGACAACAACGAGTGCGATTTTCTTCATGAGTTTCACCTCCTTTTCAATAAGGTTTGAGCGATTTATATCAGAGGGAAGGTCTTGTCAAGTGAGGTTCAAGAGGCCAAGGTCTTGTTTTGTTGGTAAAAAGTTGTGGAATTTTGGATAGTATTCATATACTCCCCGGCCCATGAATCGATTGACATCCAAATGGGAGGCCCTTTCTAGAAAAGGCGAGAAGGCCCTTATTTCCTTTATAACGGCCGGAGATCCCGATCTCGGGACGACCCAAAAACTTATCACTGCCCTGGAAAAGGGGGGAGTCGATATCCTTGAATTGGGCGTTCCTTTTTCGGACCCTATGGCCGATGGTCCCGTTATCCAAAAGGCCTCCGAGAGGGCCCTCTTGAAGGGGACGAATCTTCAAGAAATATTGGAATTAGTCAAAAAGACGCGGCTGAAGACTCAAATACCCATCCTCTTGATGGGCTATTATAATCCGATCCTTTCTTATGGCCTCAATCGTTACGCCCAGGATGCGGCGGCGGCGGGTGTGGATGCTACCCTCGTGGTTGATCTTCCTCCCGAGGAGTCATGGGCGCTGGATCGGGAGCTCAAGAAGGCGGGTCTTGATTTGATTTATCTTTTGAGTCCCACGAGTGATGCAGAGCGAATCCACAAAGTGGCGAGGTGCGCACGAGGTTTTATTTATTTCGTCTCTATCACCGGAGTGACGGGGGCCAGGCTTCAGGCCGAAAGCGACGTACAAAAAAAAGTGGCGGAGATTCGCAAGTACACGAAGATTCCTGTCGTGGTTGGTTTTGGCATTTCGACTCCGGAACAAGCGCGCCAAATGGCTTCTACGGCCGATGGTATCGTGGTTGGAAGCGCCTTCGTCTCCTTCATTGAAAAAAATATTTCTCATTTCCTCGAAGAAAAAATCGAAAATTATGCTCGTGAGTTGAAATCTGCCCTTAAGGATTAATGACGATGAAAAAATTTAAAGGTCGGGTAGTCCTGATTACAGGGGCTTCTTCAGGCATAGGTGAGGCGCTGGCTCGTGAGTTTGCCCGTCAGGGGGCCCACTTGGCCCTCTTGGCTCGGCGAGTGGATCGGCTCAAAATCCTTGCCGATGAATTAAGGGTGACAGGGTGTCTTGTGCTTCCTCTGGCGTGTGATGTGACCCGCGATGGTGATCTTGAAAAGGCTGTGGCTCGTGTCCGGCAAGAATGCGGGAAAATCGATGTCGTGGTGGCCAATGCCGGATTTGGGGTGGTGGGTGATGTTCTTGATCTCACCCTTGAGGATTATCGAAGACAGTTTGAAACGAATATTTATGGTGTCCTGCGAACCGTCTATACCACTCTGAATGACTTAAAAAAATCACGGGGCCGTCTCGCAATTATTGGAAGTGTGAGCGGACATATCAGCACGCCGGGAACCTCGGCTTATTCCATGAGCAAGCATGCTGTACGATCCTTGGCGGAGAGTCTTTACCTGGAGCTCTGGCCGGATGGAGTTTCGACAACCTTGATCAGCCCGGGTTTTGTCGCAACCGAGATTCGCAAGGTGGATAACCATGGCGATAGCCATCCCGAAGTGGCCGATGGTGTGCCCGCCTGGCTTTGTATGTCCCCTCAAAAGGCGGCACGCCAGATTGTTCGTGCGATTCGAAAAAAGAAACGTGAAGTCGTGATTACCTTTCATGGAAAGGTCGCCGTGTTTTTCTATCGCCATTTTCCAAGGCTGGTGGTCGAAGTGATGAAGCTTTCCCACATTCGTGGACGAGCAGAACCGAGGTGATCTCTGTATCCCCCAATAAGTTTTAGGAATTGATTCTCCGCGACGAGTGTGAGAGTTTTGCGCCCCATGAATTCATCCTACGATCCCAAATTTATCGAGCCAAAATGGCAAAAGGTTTGGGAAGAGAAAAAAGTTTTTAAGGCCGAGCCTAACCCTTCTAAAAAGAAATATTATTGCCTGGAAATGTTTCCCTATCCTTCGGGCCGTATTCACATGGGTCATGTGCGGAATTATTCCATTGGCGATGTCGTGGCGCGCTATAAACGCATGAAAGGTTACAACGTGCTGCATCCGATGGGATGGGATTCTTTTGGGATGCCTGCCGAAAATGCCGCCATCGAAAACAAGACCCATCCTGCCAAATGGACCTTTGAAAATATCGATTCCATGCGTGCCCAGCTCAAAAAAATGGGATTTTCCTACGATTGGGATCGTGAGGTTGCTACCTGCAAGCCGGAGTACTATCGCTGGGAACAACAGATTTTCTTGGAAATGTTCGAAAAGGGACTGGCCTACAAAAAGCGCTCTTTTGTGAACTGGTGTGAAAAGTGTCAGACCGTGCTCGCCAATGAACAAGTCGAGCAAGGGATGTGTTGGCGATGCGGGGCCGGCGTGCAACAACGGCCCCTCGATCAGTGGTTTTTCAAGATTACCGATTATGCGGCGGAACTTCTCCAAGAAACGTATCATCTTCCCGGTTGGCCTGAGCGCGTCCTTATCATGCAACGGGAATGGATTGGCGAGAGTCATGGAGCGACGATTCGCTTCAATGTTGAAGGTCCTCCTCCCTCTCCCCTCGCGGGAGAGGGTCGGGGTGAGGGGACAAATGGAGAAGCTTGCTTCATCGAGGTTTTTACCACACGACCGGATACCCTCTATGGAACGACCTTCCTCTCTCTGGCGGCCGAGCATCCTTGGGTGCGCGAGCTCTCCCGGGGGACTCCTCAGGAAAAAGAGGTAAAAATCTTTGTGGCGAGGGTGGCGAAGATGGATCGTGAGACCCGGCTCAAAGGAGAGTATGAAAAGGAAGGTGTCTTCACAGGAGTCTACGGCATCAACCCCTTGAATGGCCGCAGACTGCCCATCTATGCGGCAAATTTTGTGTTGATGGAATACGGGACAGGGGCCGTCATGGCTGTGCCCGCTCATGATCAGAGGGATTTTGAATTTGCCAAAAAATATAAACTGCCCATTGTCGTTGTCATTCAACCGGTCAATTCGCCGGCCCCGGCAAAGCCGGATGCCCGAATACCCCCCATTGAACTGCCAACGGGATTAGATCCTTTGACTATGAGAGAGGCTTATGAGGAGGCGGGTTTTTTGGTAAATTCGGACAAATTTAATGGAATGCCCTCCGAACACGTCAAAGGAGAGATTGTCCGTTATCTGGAGGAAAAGGGGATTGGCTATAAGACAACGACCTACAAGCTGCGTGATTGGGGCATTAGCCGGCAACGTTATTGGGGAGCCCCGATTCCCATCCTTTATTGTCCCCACTGCGGTACAGTCCCCGTACCCAAAAAAGATCTTCCTGTTGTGCTCCCCACCGATGTCGAATTTACGGGGGAGGGTGGGTCTCCTTTATTGAAGGTCAGAGAGTTTCTTCATGCCAAGTGTCCGAAGTGTGGGGGCGATGCCAAGCGGGAAACCGATACCATGGATACCTTCGTTGAATCCTCCTGGTATTTTTTGCGTTATTGTACTGTTTCGCCTCGCCCGGCAAAGCCGGAGCCTGGCTTGCAATCAGGGGGAGAATCCTCTCTCCCCCCGATCCCCCCCATCGATTCTATTCAAAAAGTTTTTGATAAAGCATCCATCAGTTATTGGATGAAAGCGGACAACACGCATTGGGGTGTAGATCAGTATATTGGCGGGATTGAACACGCCGTGCTTCACCTGTTGTATTCCCGTTTTTTTACCAAGGTGCTGAGGGATTTGGGTTATGTGGACAAGGAAATTCGAGAACCCTTCCTCAATCTCCTGACCCAGGGCATGGTCATCAAAGATGGTTCCAAGATGAGCAAATCCAAGGGCAATGTGGTGGATCCTAACTACCTTATTGAGAAATATGGTGCCGATACAGCCCGTATTTTTTCTCTTTTTGCCGCTCCTCCCGAAAAAGATCTTGATTGGAATGATGCCGGCGTTGAGGGGGCCTATCGCTTTTTGGGCCGTGTTTATCGATTGGTCAATAACTGGACAGTCGACGACGATGTCAAAGACCCGCCTCACCGAGATCTCCTCATGCGCAACAAGACGATTAAAAAAGTGACCGAAGATCTGGAAAAATTTCATTTTAACACGGCTATTGCGGCGATCATGGAGTATCTGAATCATCTCCAAAAATCGCTTCCCAAAGTCGCCCGGCTCGATCTCGAGGCGATGATCCTTCTTCTGAGCCCTTTTGCCCCCCACTTTGCCGAGGAATTGTGGGAGTTTCTTGGGCAGAAGACCCTTGTTTCGGAGACGGCATGGCCCACGTATGATGAAGCGGTATTAGAGAAGGTGGCATCCGTGACGCTTGTCCTGCAGGTGAACGGGATTGTTCGTGGGACGATTGAAGTGACCCCGGGACTTACTGAAGACGAGGCCAGGGATGCCGCCCGAAGAGACGAAAAGGTGCAAAAATATCTTTTAAATAAAAAAGTGGTCAAAACCATTTATGTCCCGAACCGGCTCATTAACCTGGTCGCCGTATGATCTATGCTTTAATCGGAGAGGAAGTCTTTTTACTTCGGAGGACCCTGGAAAAACTCCTTAAGGAGAGGGTATCCGCCGAAAGTCGTGATTTTAACTTTGATAGTTTTGATGGAAGTGGCCTCCAGGCCAGAAAAATTATTGAGGCCTCTCAAACCCTGCCTGTCTTGGCTCTGCGAAGAGTCGTTCTTGTTAAAAATGCCCAGGAGTTAAAAAAAGGGGAATGTGACATCCTCGAACCCTTCCTCAAAAATGTACCTGAAACAACAGACCTCATTTTTGTTTCTGAAAAAATCGATCGGCGCTTTTCATTTTGGCAAAAGTTACTGGAGGTGGCCAAGGTGCGTGAGTTTAAGCCTTTGGATTCGGAAGAGGCCCCCCGCTGGTTGATTCAGGAGTCTAAAGACGCGGGTTATGAGATTCTCCGCGAGGCCGCCGAATGGATGGTCACGGCCCTGGGTACGGACCTCTTCTTGCTTCATACAGCCCTGGAGAAGCTCTTTCTTTTTAAAAAAGATCAAAAGACGATCTCACTTTTGGATGTTGAGTCTTGTGTCGTGCCTTCTTCCTGGAAAAATATTTTTGAGATTACCAATGCCGTTGGCGAAAGAAACCTTGAGAGGGCTCTCAAGCTTTTTCGGAGAATGGAAGAAGCTGGGGAATCCCCCATTGCTATGGTTGCCCTGTTGGCGCGTCATTTTCGAATTTTAAGTCAGGTCAGGGAAGGGAGTCAGGGAGGCATTCCTTTTCGATTTCTCAAGGATTATCAACAACAAGTACGCCGGTTTCGCACGGGTGACCTCGAGGAGAAGAGAGAAAAAATATTTCAGGCCGATTGGGCCCTCAAAAGTTCGCCACTGGAAACAAGGCTTCTCTTTGAGCGCTTATTATTTGAACTCTGTCAAACCTAACCGATTTTGGCCACCAGAGAGGATAGTCTGGCAATATGTCTTGAGGCGTTTCCCTTGTGGATTATATTCTTTCCGGCCGCCTTGTGGAGGAGGGAGACCGTCGTACGAAGGGCTGTCTTTGCCTGTCCCGCATCTTTGCCATGAACGGCTTGAACGACCCTCTTGATCGAGGTACGGAGCGTCGAAAGAGTCGACTTATTACGGACGGCTCGGGTAACACTTTGGCGGTGTCTCTTGATGGCTGAGGCATGGCGTCCCTTGATGAGTTTTCTTTTTTTACCTTCTGCTGCTGGTTTTTCGTCTGCCATACTTGTCTATTCCTTTTCTCTAGTGGGGCACTGGGTAGCATTCGACCTTTCGATGTGTCAAGAGAATACAAGGGTGGGGCCTGCGAGTCGTGACTATGGATGAAATCAACCTGCTTCGCACTCTCTTAAAAAAGCAGGCCCAGAAGTTACCTCCACCCATGGATCTTTTTGGGAAGGGTGGGGATGCCGAAATTTGAGCCGGCTTGCATGCAAGTAAAGGCGACCTTTTTCTTCTTTTGACCCATACACCCTGTCTCCTACGATGGGATAACCTGCCGAGGCGAGGTGGGATCGTATTTGGTGACGACGCCCCGTTTTGATTTGAATGCGTAATAACGTGGTTTCCCCGATTACGTGGATGGGTTTATAGAGGGTAACCGCCTCCTGCGCCTTGTGACGAATGGCCTCTTTTCGATTTTTGTACACCTTGACCCGTTTGGCGGATTTTGGATCGGTCCCGATGGGGTGGTCGATTTTGCCATTTCCCTTGACCGCCCCCCGGACGAGGGCCGTATATTCTTTTTCAACGAAGTTGGAAGAAAACTGTTTTCGAAAAAAATCGTAAGTTTCCTGATTTCTCGCGATCAATAAGAGACCTGATGTCTCCCGATCCAAACGATGCACAGCGCCCCAGTCAGACCCACCGACATGTTTTAATTCTGGATATCTCCTACTTAAAATTTCTGTTACCGAGCCTTGGCCCTTCATTTTAAGGGGCTGTGTGGAAAGACTGCCCGGTTTATCAACAACGAGAAAGTCACGATCTTCGAGGATAATGGGGATCATGGAGTCATCTCAAGAATAAGCCGAGCCTATCCAAATAATCACCACATTACTCAGGGCATGAAAGAGGATCGGGGCCACCAGGCCATTTGTTTTTTGCCGCAGCCACCCGAAGACCAAAGAAGGAAAGAAGATGGCAAAATGCCACCATCGAACGGTGATGATGCTGTGAGAGAGGGCAAAAAGGCAGGCGGTGATAGGAATGGCGATACCAATCTCCAGACCCAGAAAGTGAATCCATTTGGGAAATAGTCGTTGCACCAAGGTCTGCAGGTAGCCCCTAAAGAAAAATTCTTCAGGAAAGGCGACCAAAAAAAGTTGCGTTAGGATCAAAGAAAACGGCTCATGCAAGGAAGCGATGTGGAGGTGAAGACTAGAAAAAAGAGTTTGATAAAAATAGGCCAGGACAAGAAAGGGAGGAAAGAGGATCAAGGATGTCCGCAAAAAAAGCTGGATTGAAGAGAGGCCATGCGAGATGTTTTTTTCGAAAAAAGTAATCGGAATCTTTCTCCAGGTGACGTGAATGACGGGGATATAAATTAAAAGAAGGGCAGTAGAGGTCGGAAGAATAGGAGCTACCCAGGGCAGGCTTCGTAAGAGGTACAATCCCTTGATAGCCGCCAAGGTACCAATAAGGATAAGGAAGGCCTCACGTCCCATGGGTTGGTTTTTGCTTTGTGTTAAGATAAATAAAAACGATCAGGGCGATCAGAAATATGCTGAATCCCATGATTTGTCCCGTTGATATCAGATCGTGAAAATAAACACCGCGGTCAGAGTCACCACGGAAGAATTCAATCAAGGCTCGAGGCAGGGCCCATCCCATGACGAGGACGCAGATCGTTTGTCCTTGGTAGGTGCTGCGATGCTCATAGAACCAGTTCACAAATGCAAAGAGAAGGGCGGCATGGATCATGGAATAAACCTGGGTTGGATGAAGTGGTGTATTAGGATAATAGTAGTAAGCGGTTGAGGCCGGGTTTGTAAAAGTGATGGCCCAGGGGACATGGGTTGGTTTTCCATAGCAACATCCTGTAAGAAGACAGGCCACGCGTACAAAGAATTTGATCAGAGGGGCTGCCGTTGCAAAGGAGTCGAGGTAGAGGAGCAGGGGCAACTTTCGAATATGACAATAGACGAAAAAAGACAAGGCGAGCGCCAGAAAAGCTCCCCAGGAGACGAAGCCTCCCCTCCAAAATTCAAAAACCCGGAAAGGTTTTTCCCAATAATAAGCGGGTGCCTCAACGAGGATATGAAAGATACGGGCCCCGATGACTCCGGAGAGCATACCCAGGATACCAATATCCAGAGCCACTTCGGGCCGGAGATGTTTTTTCTTCAGGTGCCAGTACCAGTAGAAAGTAGCGGACAGAGTCGCTACCATAATGAAGAAAAAGAAGGAAGGGACCTTAGAGGAGCCTATTGAAAAAAGAAAAGGACGCACTTATTCACCTCTTTTCAACATCGAGACTATCATCCAGGTTACGGCAACCGAAATAGCAGAATCGGCTACATTAAAGGCAGGCCATTCCAACTTAAACGTAAAATGATGGCCCAAGAGTATCCACCGAGCATAACCTTCATGCCAATGAAAAGAAAGAAAATCGATAACCTCTCCAAGAGTTATCCGGTCCCAGATATTACCTATGGCACCGCCAATCACGAGCGAGAGGCAGATGAAGACAGATTTTTTCTGATCATGGAGATGGAGGCGAAAGAAATAAACCGTAATCAAAAACAGTGTAAAAAAAGAAATAGTCAAAAAGAAAGGAAGCCTGAATGAGTCGGGCAGGTTGGCCATAAAACCAAAAGCCGCCCCCCGGTTGCGCGTATGGACAATGTCAAAAAGCCCCGGAATAACCGGAACTGAGCCGCCTAGCGGGAGATAAGTCATAATAAGATGTTTTGTGAACTGATCCAAAAAGAAGACGATGGGAATGATGATGCCGAGTATTTTAAATTTGGGCTGTAAAGAGCTCAAGAGAGGACTCCCTGGCAGCGGTCGCAGAGGAGAGGGTGGTCCTGAAGAGTTCCGACCATGAGGCTCCACCTCCAGCAACGCTCGCATTTTTTGCCTTTGGCTTTTTGAACCTCGACAAAAAGCGTTGGAAAATTTTCGCTCTTACAGGCTTTTTCACTGATATCCACCCCCCATTCAAATTGGGAAACCTGAAGAAGATCCGGCAATACCTTTTCAAAACTCTTTAAAAGGTGAAGAGGCTCTTCACTCGCCGTTACGACGAGTCTTGCCTCCAAAGAGTTGCCAATCACCTTTTCTTGCCTTGCCTTTTCGAGGGCTTTAAGGATCTCACCCCTGATGAGGCGAAACTCCTCCCAGCGATGGGCCAGGTTTTCATCAATATCCGGTACGGAAGCCGCGGGAAAGTCAGACAGATGCACAGAAGGCGATTTGCCTGTGAAGCTGGGAATATGTTGCCAGACTTCCTCTCCCGTAAACGATAAGATCGGCGCCATCAAACGTGCCAGTGTCGAAACAATACTAAAAAGGACTCTTTGGGATTCCTTCCGGAGGGGACTGCTCTTCTTTAACGTGTAGAGACGATCTTTGAGAATATCGAGGTAGAAGGCCGATAGATCCACCGTACAGAAGCGATTGATCTCGTGAAAGATGACGTGAAAATTATAATCTTCATACGCCTGCTGCACCTTGAGAATCAATTTTTGCAAATGATGAATGGCCCATGTGTTGATATCGGTCGTCTCTCTTCCACGAGTTTCCGTCGCGCTGGTGTCCGGGTCGAAGTCGTAGAGATTGCCCAAAATGAACCGGCACGTATTGCGAATTTTTCGATAGGCCTCGACAAGACGTGTGAGGATCTCGTTGGAGACCCGAATATCATTCCTGTAATCTTCAGCAGCGACCCATAATCTCAAAATCTCGGCCCCGTTTTCTTTAATGACTTTCTCCGGTGGAATATAATTACCGGCAGATTTTGAGTATTTTTTCCCCTGATTATCGACCACAAAGCCGTGGGTGAGGACGGATTTGTAAGGGGCCTTGGAACGTGTTCCCACAGAGGCCAGGAGAGAGGCGTGAAACCAGCCGCGATGCTGATCGCTGCCTTCGAGATAGAGATCGGCGGGAAACTTGAGTAGACCTCTTTTTTCGAGAACGGCCGCAAAACTCACCCCCGAATCAAACCACACATCGAGGATATTTTCTTCTTTAATCCACTTTTTGTTTTGACACTCGGGACAGGAATAATTTTTGGGCAGCAATTCTTCCGGTGATTTCGAAAACCAGACATCAGATCCTTCGGTGTCAAAGAGACTAGCAATGCGGTCAATGAGATCACTATCGAGCAAGAGGTAGGAACAAGAGTCGCACCGAAAGGCGATAATGGGCACTCCCCAGCTCCTCTGTCTTGAGAGACACCAGTCCGGTCGTTTTTCGATCATTCCATAAATCCTCTCACGACCCCAATGGGGGATCCACTCCGTACGGCGAATGGAGTCAAGGGCCTTGCTACGGAGATCATTTTTGGCGAGAGATAAAAACCATTGTTCGGTGGCGCGAAAAATAAGCGGGTTTTTACAACGCCAGCAATGCGGATACATATGTCGGATCTTCTCCTCAAAGAGGAGGGCTGCCTTTTCTTTGAGTCGTTCGACTATCTTGGGATTGGCCTCGAGTACTTTTAGGCCAGTCCACTCAGGATCCCCCGCCTCCGCCGTTAAACGGCCGGCATGGTCGACGGGTGTAAGAATTTCCAGTTTGTAACGGAGACCGACTTCATAATCTTCCTCTCCATGTCCCGGGGCAATATGCACACAACCTGTCCCCGTATCCATCGTGACGTGTTCTGAGAGTACAACTTTGGAAGTTCTGGGGAGGAAGGGATGCTGAGCGACGAGATTCTCAAGCTTCTTTCCCGAAAAACGCTGAAGAGCTTCAGGTTCTTCTCTCTGAAGTATTTTTGAAAAAGAAGGGACGAGCTGTTTGGCTACAATGAAATACTCCGTTTCTTTTTCGTGTGTGTAAGGAATAATCACGTAGTCATAGTTTTCATGAACAGCCACGGCCAGATTAGCTGGCAGGGTCCATGGCGTTGTTGTCCAGATCACAATGGAGACCTTTTTGCCCTTTAGGCTTGGAGAAAGTCCCTCAAGGTTGCTGATGATGGGGAAACGCACATAGATGGATGTGGATTCCTTTTCTTCATACTCTGTTTCGGCATCAGCCAGCGCCGTCTGACAATGTGGACACCAGAGTACCGGTCTCAAACCCTTGTAAATATTTCCCAGTCGTACAAAACGTCCAAACTCCCGGGCAATGGTGGCTTCATAATCCGGTGTCATCGTCAGATAAGGATTGTCCCAATCCCCCATGATACCCAACCTCTTGAATTCTTCCCGCTGTAATTGGACAAACTTCATGGCATAGTCCCGACAGGCCTTGCGAATCTCGATTTTTGTCATTCCCTTCTTTTTGGGTCCAAGATCCCGATCCACTTGATGTTCGATGGGGAGCCCATGACAGTCCCAGCCCGGGACATAAGGACTTAAGAAACCGCTCATGTTTTTGTATTTGATAATAATATCTTTGAGGACTTTGTTGAGGACATGTCCAAAATGGATATTCCCGTTGGCGTAGGGTGGCCCATCATGCAGGATAAATTTAGGTTTTGCTTCGTTCTTTTTTAGAACCCTTTGGTAAAGATTCTCCTCATACCATTTCTTCAGGGTCTCCGGTTCTCTACGAACGAGATCCGCCTTCATGGGGAAATTTGTCTGAGGAAGATTTAAGGTCGACCTGTAGTCTTGTTTATTCGGAAACTCCGACATTTGTCATCTCGAAATCATCGTGGCGAAGTAGATCTGCCATTTTATTGAGGACTTTCTTTTCCTCACTGTAAGCGCTTCTTAATCGACCCACAATGACACTCTTTGTCTCCGTGGAAACCTGCACCTCTGCCTTGCTGTCCTTTTCATCCACGTGGACGTGGACTTTATAATAAGCACCGATGGTGCCATAGTCTCTTCGGTCAAAAAGATCAATATAATGAGAGGCCGCTTTGGTGCTTTGCCAGGTTGTCTGGAGACTTTCTTCAGACTTGTCTTCCTTGTCAATTTTATATCCCAAATCAACGAGGGTCTCTTTAGCTGCCTTGAAGGCTTCTTGAGGAGAGGCGCTAAATGTTCGTGTGATAGGTTCCATCTCCTTATTACGGCCATAGAGGATTGGTTTGTTGCAGGCCGACAGGGGAAGGATCGTAAAAAGAGAGAGGGAGAGTAAGATCAATTTTTTCATGAGATTTTTTCTCCTTTTTTGCGGAGTCGCGTATAGGCCATGATGACCGCCAAGATCAAAAACCCGCTGATCATCTGTGACGTGGAGAGCCAATTGGGGATTACAAATCCCCGAATCGAATCGCCACGAAAGATCTCCAAAACGGATCGAGTGATGCTATAGACCAAAAGATAGACTAAAAAAACCTGACCATCAAAGGTCTTTTTTCGTCTTAAAAAAACAAGCATGAGAAAAATAAGAAAAGCCGCAAGAGATTCCGCCAGCTGACTCGGGAAGAGGGGGATGCCTGCCGGTGCCAGAGAAAACGGCGTATGGGGAAAAGTAACCGACAGGAAGAAGTGAGGATCTACGCGTCCGTAGCAGCAGCCGGCGGCAAAACAACCCAGTCTTCCAATGGCATGCCCCAAGGCCACTCCGGGCATAAAAACATCGGCTACCTTTAAAAAACCGAGTCGATGCTTCCGCAGATAGATAAAACTGGTGAGGATGGAGGCGAGCAGGCCCCCATAAAAAACAAGACCGCCTTCCCAGATTTTAAAGATATCCATCGGATGGGCGGCGTATCTTTCCCAATCAATAATAATATAGAGTACACGCGAACCGGCGAGGGCCGCCAGGATGATATAAAAAGAAAGATCCAGAACCGTATCGGGTTTGATTTTGGCGACTTTGGCTTCATGAACCGTCCAATAGATAGCGGTCACGAAGGCTAGTGCGACCAGGACGCCATAAGTGTAAATCTTAATACCTCCAAAAACGGGGATCTCAAATAAGAGAGGGTGCATAGTGGGGCGAGTATACAGGCGGAAAGCGGAAAGTAAAGTGCGAAGGCGGGAGGTTAGGGAGGTCTAGTGAGGATCGAGCCCGACCAGTGTACCCGTCAATGACTTGTTTTGTGTGTTGAGATTTATAGTCCCCGAAGGTTTTTTTAGTTTGTAGAATTGGACGGCTGCCGTTTTGAGAGAGGCTGAGATCGGGAATGAAGAAACATCGGTAATCACGGGGCCACCCAGGACGGTCCCTCGTCCGTCCTGGGTGTCACAACGTATACAAACGCCCTCGCGAATTCCCGTCTTTGAATCGGTTGTGAGCGGTTTGTAGATATAACGCGGGTCGGCAGTGATCCCTGTGTCCGTCAAGGCCAGGGCAAGCCCCCAACGATTGACGAATTCCGGAAACTCATTGAAGTCGGCCTCTGTGCCTTTGAAGGCATCGACAATATTTTCAACACCTGATTTTGAGTTATTGACCAGTCGATTCATAAACTCAGTGCTATCAGGGCTTTGTTCATAGAGATATTGAAGGAAGAGATAGCCTGCCCCTCGTTCCGCAAGGCCAGGTGAGCCTGACGGCGTTAAAGAAGTGCCTGCGGGGTTGTTAAAGAAGAGTTTCACTCGCGCATAATTCTCTTCATTATGATGGGTGAGGGATTCTGTGAGGTGAGACATGGCTTCATTGAGCCAGGCGACCTCGGGGGCTATGCTCTTTTCAGTCACATGGCGGTAAAAACTGACCATGTGTTGATATTCATGCGGGAGGACACCGGGAAGCAGAGATCCAAAAGTAAAGCTTTCAGTGAGACTAATACCACCGCAGACTCCCTTGGGGTCCGGAACGACCGTATAAATCATGTCTTGTCTATTGGATCCGTCCGACTCGACCATATCGTTTGGATTGAAAAACCCGGTCACAAACCCTCCGGAAGTGGCGAAGGTATTGACGCTGCAAGTCATCAGGATCGTCATGTGTCCATCTCCATTGAGATCGGGCTCGGAGCCATAGAGTGTTTTGAGGACGGGAAAGCTGTCGTTGGTAAAATCGTTGGCCAACTTGGTATAACCCGAGGAATCAATATTGGAATCGGCACGCATATCCACATAGAGATAAACGGCGTCGGTGATGGCGACGAGTTTCGCTTTTACCGAGGTGAATTGATTGAGGGCCGTCATGGAGGCGATCACGTTAAAGGCCGTGATATCGCCGACCACTGGTGATTTACTGAGTGCCGATACCGTAGGGGGCTCCACAGGGGGTATCTCGTCGCGCTGGATTTGGGTTTCCAAATCTCTCAAGCTTTGGTGAAAATCCTCCTCGGAAGAGGGGGGTGTCTCAGACTCCGAAGCGTCAATGTCTTTTGATAATTGAACAGAAAGGTTTCCACTCCCATCCGTCGGTGCGCTCAGGATAAGGAGGTAATCTTCGTTTTTGCTATTTGCTGAGAAATCAAGGGCGGTGTTTGAGCCCGATGAAAAATCGATTTTCTTGATTTGTCCTAATCCCACATCACTTTTATCACTACTGGGGATTCCCGCACTGGTTGTCCCTGAAGAGGGGGTGGATGAGGATGAGCTCCCCCCTTGGTCAGAGCAGGCTGACAGGGTGATGAGGGATGCGAGAACGATGATAAAGGCTTTGCCCGATGGAAGCATCTCCTCCTGTAGTGCAATGATTGTACCATACTATTTATCATTATAATAATAAGTATATTTTTAAACTAAATAGTTAATTAATATCAGTTATTTATTAAGTTAAAATTTAATATTTTTAGATGAATTTTTTGAAAATAAAGAGGTTGATTTAACCCTTAGATACTATCAAACTGATAATTAAAATGATAATGATAAGCCGGGTGAGGGGAGATCTTAGTAGGTTTTGTTGCCGGCAACGGCCATTTTGATCGGTGGGTTTTCTTTTTCAAAAAAACTTTGAGTCGTGAGTGTAACGACCCTGGCCCTTCCTTTTCTCTTGGCCTGGTAGAGGGCCTGATCGGCCTGTTTTAATAAAGTACCCGCCGAGATCTGACTCGTTTGATAACCCGCAACCCCAACGCTCGCTGATAAGGGGAAGATCTTTTGTTCGTGGAGGAAGGGGCGTTTTTGTATTTCTTTTAAAATGCGTTCACCCAATTTAGCGGCTTCACGGATCTCTGTTTCCGGGAGGATAATAACAAACTCATCTCCACCGTAACGTGCGACAATATCAACAAATCGCACCGTCTGGATAAGAAGGCGAGAAATCTGAAGCAGGACCTGATCCCCCTGAGGATGCCCACACGCATCATTGATGGTCTTAAAACCATCCAGATCGAGCATCAGGAGTGAAAAAGATCGGCGATATCGTTTGGCGCGGGCAAATTCTCTCTCAATAGCATCAAGAAGATAGCGATGATTAAAAAGTCCCGTGAGACCGTCACGTTCGGCCTGTTCGCGGAGCCGTATCTCGTGGGCCGCCTCTTCCGCTTTTTTACGTTTCTTCTCAATGATATTCCCAATGACATCAAAAAAAGAGATTGTTTC
>OBEQ010188333.1_pt1 | contig 24242 bp, 19 predicted proteins | sample 1670901 | NCBI WGS metagenome assembly OBEQ01 (sample SAMEA104232315, study PRJEB22302) | groundwater metagenome | biome: forest; feature: aquifer; material: groundwater | place: USA | collected 2011-08-07 | depth 5.4 m | reverse complement strand
ACGACTAAATTGTAGGATGGGGGGAACGAAGTGTACCCCATCAAATTCAATTGACTAAATGATGGGTTACACTTCGTCCCACCCATCCTACGAATCGTTACCCTGAAGCAAGATTTGGAACAGCTATTTAGACCTTAAAATTTTTCACCAAGGCCAACAATTTGCCACTGACTTCGTGCATCTGTTGGCTCACCAATGAGTTTTGCGCGGCAGCGTCGGCAGTGCGTCCACCCACAACTCTGATCTCCTCTATGCTTTTATAAGCGGCGTCTGCGATATGTTTTTTATCATCGACCGCGCTGGCGATGTGTCTGCTGATGTCGGAAATGGACTGCACAGAAGCTGAAATCGCTTTCAAACTTTTCTCAGCGTTCATGGCTTTGATTACACTGTCCTGCGCTATTTCTCGGCTGTTGCCCATCGCTTGGGTCACATTCTTAATACCTGCCTGAATACGTTTTATCATCTGGTCAATCTCTTTGGTCGAGTCGTGAGTTTTCTGCGCCAATTTCCTCACTTCGTCGGCCACTACAGCAAAACCGCGACCGTGTTCGCCAGCTCTGGCCGCTTCAATGGCGGCATTAAGGGCGAGCAAATTGGTCTGCTCGGCAATGCCCTTAATCACATCCAGTACACTGACAATATTGACACTCTCCTCATCAAGCGTGTTGGTGGCTTGCACGGAAGACAATATTTCTTCCGACAAATCCCGCACACTGCTGGTAGCCTCGGTCATGGTAATAACGCCGGTCTCCGCGATTTTTCTTACTGCCAATGCCGCATCAGCCGCGGTAAGAGATTCTTCGCTCACCCCTTCAACCATAGAGGTAAGTTGATCGACAATGGCATGCACCCTTTCTATAGCCAGCAATTGTCTTTGCACCTCCTTCTTATTTTCGTTCGATACGGCGATGACATTTTCCGCTTTTTCGGTAACTTGAGAGCTCATGGACACCACACCTTCAACCAGCTCGCGCACATGTGACACCATCACGCGAAATTCAGCGGATAAATCGCCCAGTTCATCGCGACTCTGCACATCCACCTTGGCAGTCATATCACCTTTTGCCATACGTCGGGTGGCATTTAGCAGACTGTCCACAATGCGATTAACAGAAAAATAAAAACAGGCGTAAAGATAGGCGATAATCAACAATAAAATCGTCAAGCCAGTTACCACGGTCATACGGCGTTGTTGTAATGATTTTTTTCGCTCATCCAAGGTGGACTTCATATAATCGTTCATGACCAGATAGAGCTGATTCAGCTGTTCAGCCTGGGCGGTTAAATGACTGAAATAATCGCCCCAACTGGTCACCGTAATATCTTCCGCTAAAAGAATTTTTTCTTCCAGATAGACCGAGGTTTTGCTCATCAAATCGAGATAGGGTTTCGCCTTTTCACCCATGACCGGCTCGAGAGCGGCGTTTTGCAAAACCGTCAGATTGAGACTATTGCGAAACGACTCTTCAATTTTTAACATCGCATCCGATGCATGTTCAAGTTCTTCAAGAGTACTGCTGGTAACATAACTTTCATTTAACGCGCTGGCACCCATTTGTCGAACATCGGCGAGGGCATTGATCGATCGCAGCAGCGGTTCAGTAATAAACTTGATCAGCATAAAAATTTCGATATTGACGTCCTGTGCAAGATGCGATGAGATTGAAATCTCTTTAATAAAGAATGCGATTTCAGTGGGAAGTGCCGTCACTTCCTCATACACCTCGGGCAATCGCCAGACCTCTGCTTCAGGCGCAGTAGACTCATGCAATTTACTCCAACGTTGCTGCAATTTAACAAAGTGATCGCGCGCCAGCAGTCGTTCAAGTGGAAATTTAGTCGCCATATCCAGCAGAGTTTTATCGATGCTACCTTTTGCTGCGCGCAATTTTTCCGCGAGATCTGCTGGAATACTGCGTTGTTTGTTTGTCATGACATAGACGTAACGCAAATCCTGGTAGGTTTTGACGTCGACATAGAGGCGCAGAGAATTGCTCAACAGATTCAGCCCCTGGCTCTCCTCTTCAACCCAGGTTATTTCTCGCTTGGAATCCGTCATGATGATATAACTGGTGAAGCAGATGGGTAACAGAAAAAGCACACTGATTATGCCAAACTTCGCGGCATAATTGAGGTGATCCATCAGGTAGATTCCAGCAGAAAAGATAGCTTTCAAAGTTCATCCACACTTTATACTTTAAAGGTTTGAACGATTTCATTTAGCCGCGTCGTGGTTTTAGACATCTCGCGACTGATCTCTGCCGCATGATTGGCTTCTGCTGCATTCTTTTCACCAACCATTTTTATCGCCACCAGATTTTTATCCACTTCGTTAACCACCATAGCTTGTTCCGTGGCAGAAGCGACGATCTGTTCATTGGTATTCACAATAGTTCGCACCGAATCAACAATCTTATCCAGTTCCTCAACGACTTTATCTGAAGACTCAACCGTATTAATGGTCATCTCGCGGCTGGAGACCATGGCGCTATTGGCTTCTGCGACGCCGCTTTGCAATTCTTGAATCATTTTGGCAATTTCCGCCGCGGAGCCTTGGGTCTTTTTCGCTAAATTCCGCACTTCATCGGCAACCACGGCAAATCCCCGACCCTGCTCTCCCGCCCTGGCCGCTTCAATCGCTGCGTTGAGTGCGAGCAGATTAGTCTGCTCCGCAACGCCTTTAATGACCTCAAGCACGTGGCCAATTTTTTCGCTGTTGCTACTCAGCTGTTCGCTGACCCGTACCGATTCGCCAATCTGCGTAGAAAGCAGATGGATACGTGACACAGCGAATTCCACCATGCGTTTGCCATCATCCGCCGAGCGCATTGCATTCTTCGCCGCAGCACCGGCTTCCTCGCGATTGCGTTTAACGTCTTCTACCGAGTGCGTCATTTGATTCATGCAGGTAGCCACCTGCTCTGTCTGACTCAATTGTTCGGCTACGTTGCGACTGGTCGCCACCGCCGCCCGCTCCACCACAATCGCCTGTGTAGCAACATCTTGGGAAATAAAACTGACCTGACTGATCAAATGCCTAACGCGCGCGCGCATCATGTTGAATTCCGCCGCGAGCCTGCCCAGCTCGTCATGACTGGTAATGTTTACATCAACAGTCATATCGCCGTGCGACATTCGTTTGGCAATTCCCAGCAGCGCAGCAATGATGTCCCGCACAGAAAAGTAGAAACAAACATACAGATAGACAATGATAATTAAGACTGATACCAGGCTAATGATGATTACGTTGGCGGTTTTCTTTAATACCGAGAGTCGCTCGCCTAAACGAAGATTAATCTGTTTACTACTGGCAGTAAAAAAATTCGCAATTGGCGGAATGCTCTCGTCAAAATGTTCAAACAGGTTGAGCCAGGTCAGTTTTTTTTCTTCAGAAAAAAGCACATTTTCCTCCAGAAATTTTTGCAACTTTTCTTCCACGGCTAACAAATTGTCGGTTTCACCTTTTATCGAATCGCGAAACGCCGCGCCATTGGCCATGACAATTTTTTGCTGATCTCTGAGATGAACGCCTTCATTATTGACTCTTTCCATGGCCCCTTCGATTTCACTCATCAAAGAGCTGTTGACGTATTCAAAATTGAGCCCAGCTGCGGCTAAGGCACGCAGTTCGCCGATTTTGTCCATATAGGGAATTAAACGATTGAGCAACAGCTCCTCCAGTAAAAAGATGTCTGTATCGGCATCCTGCGCCAGCGAAGATTGAATAGCCAATTCTTTGTAGAGTTGGGTCAGCAGCGAATACTGCTCCTTAATCTTGCTGTAAATTTTTTCGCTGAAGTAGGGATTGTCATTGCCCTTGCCTGCTGCATCTGAGCCGCTGCTGTCATCGGTTTTTTTCCATTGCGCATAATTAGCTTCAAAGCGACCGGTGATGGCCTCTTCCTGTGCCAGTGGTTTTAGATAGGCCAACAGGTCAAGATAGGCCTTGTCGAAGTCTGCCTCGCCAGTTTTCACCACGGCTTCAATAGCTGCTGCGTCAGCCAGGGATTGCATGGCCGTTTGCATGTAGATATATCGCAGATCGAGATAACGCCGGGATTTAATGATCAGATCCAGCGTTTTAGACAAGGCGACTATCCCTTCGCGCTGGTGCTGAATAACCTCAATATCATCAAACGACTTTTTAACAATGGAGTAACTGATCAAACCCAATGGCAGCGCAAAAAGGCAACTAATAAGGCCAAATTTATAGGCGTACGACAACCTATTCATCAAGCTTATTCCAATCAGTAACAAACCTTTCACGCGCTAATTTCCCTTGTATTACATAAACCCGTAAATTTTCCGGTCTCGGTAAAACCGACCGACAATGACGGCCTTATATACAAGTGTAGGTTGGTGTTGAATAAAGTGAAACCCATAATGGGATCGGTGACTTGGGTATCTGCTGCGATTACGTGAAGAGAAAGTAAGTCTGCGGCGTGAAATTCATATCGCTACAACCAGGCAGCGCCGCGCACCCCGCTGGAATCGCCCCATTGGGCTTGCAGCAGTTTGGTGTGGATCTCATCGGAGAAGATATGCGGTTGCCACAAAGAGGGAATATCTTCATAGAGGCTGGTGATGTTTGATAGACCACCGCCTAAAACTATGACATCTGGGTCGAGTATATTAATCACTTGCGCCAAGGATACCGCTAATTGCAATTTGTAGATCGCGACAGTGTGCTGCGCATTTTCATCGTCCTCTTCAGCCAACAACACGATATCTTGCGCATTAATTTGTTCGGCCTGTGGATGAATAAGTTGATAGGTGCGGACAATACCTGCCCCGGAGAGAAAGGTTTCTATACAATTTTCGCGGCCACAATAACAGGTGCGCACCGCAGTGCCATCGCCCCACAACTCACCGATACTGCCTTCAATATGCGGTAAGGTGTTATGCCCCCATTCGCCGGCGATACCATTAATGCCACGCAGCAATTGGCCGTTGATAACAATGCCACCGCCGACCCCCGTACCGAGAATAACCCCAAACACCAAGTGGTACCCGTTAGCTACGCCGGCAATTGCCTCGGATAACGCAAAGCAATTTGCATCATTGGCAATGCGGACTTCGCGATTCAGGCGTGTTTTTAAATCGCCCACCAGATCTTTGCCGATCAACCAAGTGGAATTGCTGTTTTTCATGCGCCCGGTCAGGGTAGAAATAGTGCCGGGGGTACCAATACCAACACTCGACGCGGTACATTCAGCTTCGCGCTCTAAATCTTCTACAATCGTCTGAATTGCATCGAGCGTCTTTGCATAATCATTACGCGGTGTAGGCACACGCAAACGAAGAATAATTTTGCTACTCGAGTCAATCACGACGCCTTCAATCTTGGTGCCACCAAGATCTATGCCTATGCGTTTGACAGATTTTTGCTTAGCCATGGGTTAATTGTTCCAGAAGAGAACCTACTTTCCACTATAGTTTACGCTTGCGGCTTTAGTAAATCTTTAAAATGAATCCAGTCAAAGGCAGGCCCGGGATCAGTTTTTCGCTGCGGTGCTATATCGCTGTGACCCACAATACGATCTAGCGTAATTTGGGGGTAGAGACTCATGAGCAATCCCGTGACCTGCGCCAGCGCCGCATACTGTTTTTCTGTATAAGGCTCGGTGTCTGTACCCTCCAACTCGATACCAATTGAAAAATCGTTGCAGTTTTCTCTACCCAGAAAACAGGACTGGCCCGCATGCCAGGCCCGCTGATCAAAGGGCACAAATTGCAGCACTTCGCCCCGGCGATTAATAAACAGATGTGCCGATACTTTTAAATGCGCAACCTCAGCAAAATACGGATGATCGTCCGCATTTAACTGATTAGTAAAAAGAGCCTCAACAAAGGCAGTGCCGAATTGCCCAGGCGGCAAACTGATATTGTGGATTACCAATAAACTGATATCGGTATTGAGGGGACGTTCATTGCAGTTGGGGGATACCAGTTTCTGGCAATTTTCCAACCACCCGTTGTTTGCCGCGTAATAATTTAGCACCTAGTCGTTCCTTTCCTTAACTAGCTTCCGTCTTTTATTTTCCGCAATGATCCTATAACCGACTCCAGCGCCTGGTCAAACAATTGTGCATCTTCCATTAATGTTGCACGGCCTTCACTCAGTTCAGTTGCCAATTCTAGGCGGGTTTTTTCTCCCACTTTCATGCCACCGCGATTCACAAAAATATATTTGCCCGAATGCTTAATAATCGCGGCTAATCGGCAGCGATAACGTTTAGATTCACTCTCGCGGAATTCAACCCAGGTTCCCATGGTGAGTTTATCAACCAATACTAAAAACTGCTTCAGCACTGGCGTTACCGGCGCGGCATCGGCAGTTTCTCCAGCGCTGGGGTTTTGCGGATTCTCCAGCGATGTTTTAGTAGTGGGAGCCACAGTTGCTGTTGGTTTTTGATTTTCTGTTACCGCTAACGTTTTTGGCTTTGTTGCTCCAGCAGAATCAATTTCTAACAGATCAATTGGATTGCTGGCATTATTTTCCAACTCATTGAGCCGTTCGCGTTTTATCTCTGCTTGTTTTTTTCGCTCGTCTAAACGCGACTTTAAAATACGATTGAAGTTTTCTAAATGGATCGACTCAAGATTTTCAAAGAACACACTCATCTCGAAGGGATTGTAAGATATTCGTTCCAACCCTTCGCGGATGCGGGTTAATAAGCTGGGCACCAATTCCATTAAATGTTTGCGATCTTCTTTGGTTTCCAAAATCTGCACACTCCAAATAAGATCCTGCGCGGTCTCAACAGCCGATTGCCAAGCCTTACTCTCTACGCCCTCTTTTAGATGGACCAAAAACATCACGTTGCTCCAAGGACTAAAGAGCAAATCATAAACCACTTTAGGCAGTTGCTGTGCGCCGATGAGTGCCTGAAGAGTTTCTCCAACCGCTTTGCGTGCATAATCCGATTTAGCTTTGCCTGCCTCCGCATCAATGGTGCGTTTTTCAAGGAGTTTCACACGCCGTCGCTCCGCATCGCGAAAGGCGACAAAATCCGTTAATAACTCGGGGAATATTCCGAGGTCGGCATCAAACTCATGCAGAATTCGCTCAACAATAACCTCAATTTTTCGATAGAGTGGGTCGCTCACACATTTTTCATCCGTATGCCAACTCATACTGGCATTGGCGATTTCGTTGAGTAGACGTCTTGCCGGATGCCCACCTTTGTTTAAAAATGAGTGGTCCATAAGTGCGACTTTAAGCAACGGAATCTGCATACGCGCAATAAGATCTTTTAGCGGTTCAGCCCACTCACGTTCGTTGAGCATAAAATCAAACAGTCGGGAAACCAAATTAACCACGTCACTATCACCACGCTGCAGAGTAGCCGGCGGTTGATCGCCAAAAACCTGCGCACGCAAGGCATTATCGACAGATTCTTTTACCAAACAAAATGGTTCACCAGAATTTTTTGGCTTGCGTACAAGATCTACTTGTAAATGCGAGAGTGTAGTGAGAAGTGCTGCAGCATTCAGTACATTTGCTGCTTCACGGGAAGCTGTGCCCGTGTCCGCCCCTAATAACTGCTGGAAGGTATTGAGAATATCATCGGAGGCAAGCGCCGAGTGAAATGCTGCCTCAGTGTTAGCGGATGCCGTGGTAGTGTTAATTTTTGGATGCTCAGCCTTAACACTTTCAATCGCACTAATTTCTTCGTCACTCAGGAGCGGTGTCGACATCAGGCCGCCATCGTCAACGCCGCTGGTAGTGCGAGTGGTTTTGGTTTTTTTCTTTTTTTTGCTGCTATTTTTTACCGCACCGTCACTGACGCATTGCTTAATTAAATAGTCATTGCAGGTGGTGTACAACACATCAACACAGGCGAGCACATAAGTCTCAAATAATTGCAATAAAATCAGTTTTACTTTGATATTTATATCGAGTTCTTTGGTGGCGATAAAAAACGCCTCGGCAATCTTTAACGGCCCCAGTGGATTATTTTTTTCATCGACCGTGCTTTCGCTGAGTAGGCTATTCATTCGCTCAGACAGCGAATAGAAAAACTCATCCAAGCCCTGTTCAGTTCGGCGCACCATCGAATCCACTGCCAATCTAACTTCAATTTCGTCGTGGCCAATTAAAGCGAGACCCTCTGCGGGTATATCGAGCTCCTCATCATCTGTGTCGCCAGCCTTATCAACAAAGGCAATGGCTAAAAAATTAGTGCGAATGTTTTCTAAGAAATTATTTTCAATCTGCCGACGTTGCACCTTAATCTCGCGAACGGATTCGATATAACGTGTCTGTTCCTGATTTGAATCCGCCTTATCAACAAGCTCAAAGAGCGCATCATCGGCGCTGTCAAACATCGCATTAATCAGGTTGCGTAGACCTTGCAGTGCCTTTTCCTGCAATAACTGCAGCGGAGCTGACAAGCGAGCGACTCCTGCTTGCTGCTTTCCCACACCTGGGTGATTATCCGATTGGTTAGCCACGCTTGAGTCCTCAAAAATACAACATCAATTTGCCTTCGGTGGCAGCTGATCTCGGCTAAGTCTTATAGGTTCAACTTTCTTTAATTCAGTATAATCAATGCCCGTAGATCCGGTAGATCTAAAAGCTCAGAGCGCGAATCTGTTCACACAACAATCAGCCAATATGTCGCACTTCATTTTATGCTGATTTAAAAATTCTCCTGAATAAATTCAAATGCGATAATCATCGATTATTTTTATGCAGTTTTAGTTGCACAGTGACAGGTCTGGAAAATGCCCATGGAAAAAGAGATTGAAAAAAACAGTAGAGCAGGCAAAAACATGATGATCATCGCCTGGATAATCGCTTTAGCGCTGCTCACTTATTATTTTCGTTTTTGGGAAGCACGACAATACAATCCCAACCCTGTGCCAAACCAGAGTACAAACCCTGAGGGAATCAACGAAGTGATGCTGGAACGCAATCGTTCTAATCATTATGTCACTGCTGGTTTTATCAATCGGATGCCGGTGACATTTTTACTCGACACAGGTGCAACGGATGTTGTTGTACCTAGCCGGTTAGCCGAAAAACTTGGGCTACAAGCCATTTATTCCGCGACTGCCCAAACTGCTAATGGCCCAGCAACTGTGTTCGCTACGGTCATTGAATCAATACAAATTGGCAATATTCACTTCCAAAAGGTGAGAGCGTCGATCAATCCAAATGTGGGTGATATGGAGGTGTTGCTGGGTATGAGTGCTTTGAAGGATGTGGAGTTTGTGCAGCGGGGAGACACTCTGACCCTTCGACAAGGTAAAGATATATAAGAGGCGCATTAGATCGTCGCATTTTAAGACTGATCTTTGTTACAATTTAGCCCTTATTCAGTTTCTATTATCCTATCCCAGAAAATCATATGAGCAATTTAAACTATCGAAACGATATTCCCTCTGTGGTGGCGTTTGCCCTGGGTGAAGACCTTGGTTCATCAACGACAGGCGCACAGGACATTACCGCACAATTGATTCCGGCTGAACAACAGAGTAAAGCGCGCGTTATCACCCGCGACAAAGCCATCGTTTGCGGCACCGAGTGGGTGAACGAAGTATTCAATCAGCTCGATAAACACGTGACTGTGGCCTGGCACGTGAATGACGGTGATCTCGTTGAACCCAATAGCGTGTTATTCACCTTAGAAGGTTCAGCCAGAAGTTTACTCACCGGCGAACGCACGGCATTAAATTTTTTACAGTTATTGTCGGGCACTGCAACCACCTGTTATCACTACGCCCAGCTGGTGAAGGACACGGGCGTAAAATTACTGGATACCCGCAAAACCATCCCAGGATTACGCACCGCACAAAAATATGCGGTCACTCAGGGGGGGTGTTTTAATCATCGCATAGGATTGTATGATGCGTTCTTGATTAAAGAAAATCACATTGCCGCATGCGGATCTATAACTGCTGCAATAAATACTGCCAGACTCCAGGCACCAGGCAAGCCAGTCGAAGTAGAAGTGGAAAACCTGCGGGAACTTAGCGAAGCCCTGCTGGCTCAAGCCGATATCATTATGTTAGATAATTTTAGCCTGGAGATGATGCGCGAGGCGGTGATTCAAACTGCCGGCAAAACTAAACTCGAAGCCTCTGGCGGCGTTAACGAAAAAACCATTCGCGCTATTGCCGAAACCGGTGTCGATTACATCTCGATTGGGACTTTAACCAAGGATTGCAAGGCGATCGATCTTTCTATGCGGTTGGTTGGGAATTAAAAAATCACGCTGCTGCCAATACATTTATTAATTCGAATTGAATTTTTTTCAATTACAACGGTCCTTTAGCAACACCCAGAATAATTGTTGCTAAGTCACGTTATATACGACTCAGTTGAGCTGAGTTTTGTCAATAGATCGAAGGGTTCCAGATAACTGCGCCATAGACCAGGAAGAAAAAAGAGAAAGTGGTTGTGGCGCTTATGAATAAATTCTAAACCTTAAGAAGGTCCACAGCGCAATAACACCATCGCGCGCTTTTATTTTTTTCCCCTCTGCAACACTGCGTGGTGAGTAACTGATTGGTACTTCAACTATTTGCACACCATGTTTAATCAATTTACAAGTAAGCTCATGGTCTGTCTCAAAACCATTAGTCACTATTGGCAGATTTTTTAAAATTAGATTGGGATAAAGTTTGTAGGCAGTTAAGGTGTCGCTAATATATTTACCAAACAGCAGCCATGCCCACAAGGAAAGCACGCGACCAGCAAGCCATTGTCCAAAACCTTGCTCTTTATGTTTAGACTTAAATAAGGGGTGTCCTGCACTCATTCCCATGGTTCGACTGCCATATATCGCAACCGCTCCCGACTGCCGATTAAGTTCTGTTAGCATTACCTTATAATCTTCAGGATCGTATTCCAGATCTGCGTCCTGCACCAAAAGGTAGTCACCCGTAGAATGATAAATACCATTTCTTACTGCAGCACCTTTACCCTGGTTATTTTGCTTAACCAACGTTACCCAAGTATAGCGAGAGACTATTGCAGCTGTATTATCACTCGAACCATCATCAACAACGACGACCTCTTTGCAATAACCAATGGACTCGGTGTCAACGCCAACGATCTTTTCCAGCAACTCCCCAATAAAACGCTCCTCATTATAGGCCGGAATCACAATTGACAGTTTTTTCATTTTTCTTTGTTACCTTCAGGTTATTTTGCATTGAATCAATTTTAAAATGGCCTTAATTCCATCTAGCGTAGTGATCTTCTTTCCCTCCTGCTGCGTACGGGGTTGAAAATTTACCGGTATCTCCACAAAGTAATAACCTCTCCTGGCTAGCTTGGCAACAATCTCGGTTTCTAACTCCACACCTTTTGATTCCAACTTTAGGCTTTTTAATACTTCAGAATCGAAGGCCTTTAATCCCGTTAACGCATCGGTAACATAGCGATTGTAAAGTAGTAAACTCAAAAAGCTAATCGCATAACCGCCGTATTTACTTAAAAAATACAGCAAGCGATTGCCACGATATATCGTTGCTATTACATTATTGAGATCAACACATTTAGTCACCCGACTACCAAAAGCAGCTTTAAATCCATCACTCACAATCGCATTGACAAGTTTTTTCAAATCCTGCGGCTGATATTCATTATCCGAGGGGAAGATAGCAACTATATTACCCGCCGCATTCTGCATACCCAGCCTTATTGCAGCGCCTCTGCCCTCTCTGCATCGATCTTCCAATACACGAACATTTTCAAAGCGTTTTGCCTTCTCTAAGCTGCCATCCACCGAACCACCGTCTACATAGATAATCTCTTTTGCTAAATGAAGATCGCTGAAATCAAGCAAAACAAGTTCTTCTAATACTTTGGTAATGGTATTGCTTTCATTTAAACAAGGGACAATGATCGACACCATATAGTGATAGTATTTATTTCGTTGTAGACTGATATTTGTCAACGCCACAATTTCGGCAAGAACCCTACCGCCGATATGCGATCCTTGATCTGATTCCCAATTGGATAGCAACACATTATTTTCAGTAAACGGGAATTGTGCTTGGTCGATACGCACATAATCTTTGTTCCGCCCTTCGATGTCTCTTGGTAGTTGAAAGAAATATTTGCTAACTAATTTGTGATGCGGAATGCTGTCACGCCCTCTGTCATTCATATAGTAATGTAATTTTGCTGCCAAACTATTTGCTGTCTCCGATTTTATCTCGACATCCTTGTAGAGATTAGAAACAAATATTTTTTGCGCTTTATTATTATTCGCAATAGCTTCTGCCAACCCTTGTGTAAGATAAGATGGCAACAAGGAGGAGTGCTGAGTGCCGGGTCCATAAATTATAATGTCGGCATTATTAATATAATATCTCACCTTAGAATCAAGCGGTGGCCGCACCGATCTCTCCAAAAGATAAGCATTTTTTTGCTCTTTATTAAGCTTTTCAAGTTGCTCATTCTGTTCTAGGGTGAGGTAGTCCTCTAACAGGAAAATATCCTTTATCTGCTGATCATTCTGAGGCGATACTATCTGTGCCTCATTAGATAAAACCGTGCCATCTGCTTTGATGCCAAGTAAAACCAGGTTTTTACCGTCAGTGACATTCTCCACACGATGCCTGATTTCAGCAAAATTTGAAAAACACTCGGTAGCTCTATTAAAGTCTTGATTACATTGCAGATAGCAACCTGCAAACAGGATATTACCAATAGAACAGTCACCAAAATCAAACCCTCTATTTTTTCCCACTTGCTCTGTATAGTAATCCAAAAACATCTGAGCAAAAGCCGCGATGGAGTTAAATAGCTTGGTATTCAATAGTAGAATACATTCGTCAACCGTTTTGTCTTTGCCGCTAACATTTCTATCTACCATAGCTCTTAAAATCGACAGCGCGTCCTCCGTCGTGATCTCAATCGGTAAACGATACTCAATAAGATCCTTCAATGCTTTCTTTGCGCTGTCTTCCGTATCTATTAGGCTTGAAATATTTTTTCTGATATCAGAGGGGCCCAACATGCCGGGAATAAACTTTCTGATCCCTCCTGTTGACAAACCATCGTCGTAGGCATTCACAACCACAGTAATGTGAATCTGCGCATGCCTTTTAAAAGCGTTCGCCAGAGCGGTAGTACCACGACCACCAGAAAACATCACAATCTCAACTAAACCGTCATTCATCTATTTTCTTCTTTCTCCAATTACAGTTTTGCCAATTACTGTTTAGCCAAATATCCTGCAGCTCTTTCCGCATCCTCTCGCGTATTAACGCCCAGCGTCTGCATTAAATCATCGATTTGCAACGTCACTACGCTATCACTAGCCACTTCAAATTTTGGTAATAATGGCAATAAATTAAACTCATGAGTCGTCGCCCCCTTACCCTCATTATTTTCAAAGGCGTTTTCTAACACCGTCCTTAAGAAAGTTCTATTAAAAAGAAAAATCCCGCAGTCATTCTCGCCCTGCGTAGGCAATTGCGTAGTCTCTCTTCTTTCCAACACGTTAACAATGCGGTTATCTGCATCTCTCTGCAAATGGATATAGGGTTGTTCTTTGATGATAGTAGGTAGGGTAAGCGTTCTGCCAGCCACCTGTTGATGCAACGCTTGGCAGATTCTAATAGTTTCTTGCGAAGCTGTTACCTGATCTCCCCAAAGCACAACTATATTTTCATTACTGGCTTTATCAATACCTGCCCTGATAGCTTTAGCCATACCGTTAGGTGAGTGTTGCAGGGCAATCTTATAATTCACTGGCCTGTTAGCCAAATACTCCCTTACTGGTTTTTCTCCCTGGGGAGATAAAACAAAAATCAATTCTCCACAAATATCGATTAATATATCACACAACCAGTCAACGATTGGCTTGCCTAAAATGGGAAAGAGGAGCTTCGGTTTTTCATACCCGAGTCGACTACCAGTCCCAGCTGCGGGAATAATGGCGCTCCACCTCTGTTTGTCGACTATGGCACAGAGCTGTTGAATGGCCTGCAACTCTTTTCTAACTATTATCTTGCCCATTAAAACCACTCAAGCTAATTGCGATATCAACTCACGTAAGTTATTTATCAGATAATTTGGTTGACAGGCCCGTAACTCCTCTTCACGACAGGTCCCCATCAATCCTATCACCTCAATACCGGCATTTTTTGCCGCCAGAATTCCCATCGGCGCATCCTCAATAACAACTGCTTGCTCTGCTTGATAGCCCGTTAATGACAACGCTTTACAATAGATTTCAGGATCAGGTTTCGCTACTTTTACTGCCTCTCGTGAAATACTCACGCCGAAATAATTGCCGAGGTTTTTGTGTTGCAAAAGAAGCGCGACATTGCGCCGACTAGCACTTGAAGCCAAACATAATTGAAACTGCCGAGCGAGATGTTGCACAACGTTTAGTGCTCCATCAACTAACCGGAGATCTTGCCGTAATAGTTGATGCGCAATATCTCTCTTTTTCTGTGCCAGTATCACCAGCGTGTCACTGTCAACGGCCAATTCATGGTCCGCCAAAAGCAATGTCAGCGCGTCCTCCGTCGACATACCAGATATTTTAACATAATCGAAATCCCCGATTGGGTACTCTTGCAAAGCCATGGCGAAGGCTTTTTTGTGTATTGTAATCGAATCCAGCAACACACCATCCATATCAAATATAATCAGTTTTTTATTGCGGCTAAGCATCTTTCTTTTCCGCAATAATCATCGTCTGGCCGATATTGTATTTAATAGGGAGCTTGCTGACCCCCATCAATTCACTCAATTTTTTTATCTGAGAAAAAAATGCATAATACACTGAAGCACGCTGGGCAATGTATCCCAACGACAATGTCTGCCAAAAAGGTCTACACACCACCACCTTAAAGCCACTATTAGCCAACAATTGCCCTATCGTTTCTGGTGTAAAATAGAAGAGATGTACGTTTAACAACATCGGCCACTTTCTACCAAGTATCTTTGCGGCAATACTGCTGTAGTCGGGGAAATTAACGACCAGCTTCCCGCCAGGCTTAAGTAGCTGGTAAATTTGGGCGAGCTCTTCTCTCGGACTGATGAGATGCTCAATCACATCCCACAGAGTGATTAGATCAAAATAATTTTTCTCAAAACGTTGTTCTGACAAGACACCAGGTCGTATATCAAGTTGATATTGCGCCTTAGCTTTTTCACTTAACCATCGGCTAGGTTCGATGCCTATCACTGAGAAACCAAGGTCACTAGCCGCTTTGGGAAACGCTCCCCCCGCACAACCAATATCGAGAACTTGTGTATTTTTAGCTGCTGTTAAATCGCAAAACACCGCAATTTTTTTTAAGTATTGTTTGAATGTGGTGATCCGATAACGATTAAGCTCAATAAAAGTCGGATCAATTGCTGCCTTGTAGGAATCAATAATAACATCTCCGCGCACCCTGGGATTGAGATAAACCAAAGTACACTGCTTACAAGCAACGAGCTGCTCGGTCAAACAGGTGTCGCTAGAGGATTTATATACGTCAATAAGCGCCTCTCTCGTCTGCGCTGAAGTATAGGTGCTGGGATAAATGATATCATAACGATTCTCGCCACAAACGGGACATTCAATCTGTTGAAATAATGCTTCTCTACTATTATTCATGGTTACTTAGCCGCTTTTGTCGCCCAAAACAATGTGCTTTTATAAGCAGCAGATAGGAATGCAACGCTCTATAGGGCGTCATCTCCATCTTAGTTTGAAACTTTCTCGACAAGAAACGCAGGGGCTGCAACAAAATCTTCTTGGTTTGATAACGTAGCTTCCAAAATAAAAAAAGACGATAGCACCTGATTCTAAACTGATTTAACTTCTGATAATCATCGCGCCATTGTGGTGAAAAATTGAGGTCGGAAAGAGAAGAGTAGGTTTTTTTGAAGGTGGAAGCGATAGCTGATCCCGGGATGGGTGTAATGACAAATAACGCAACCTCGTCAATTCCAACCTGCACCAAGCGTTTGATCATAGCCAAGGTTAGTTCCCGGTCCAAATCACTTTCCTCTGGAAAACCTAGTACAAAACACGCCTGTGTATAAATACCAACTTCATTAAACTTTTTAATCCATCGAATAGCTAACTCTTTATCGAAGGGTTTGTTGATTTTTTTCATTACGGCTTCTGAACCACTTTCTGGCGAGATAGAGATGTATCGACACCCGGCTGCTGCCATTAATTCAATGGTCTGTTCTGATTTAATAGTCTCGACTTTTGTGCCGGCACAGATTTTCCACACAATATTGAGTTTGCGAGCTATGATATCGCGACATATTTCCTGCACACGCTGATCACTGACAGTCGGATCAACATCCTCTAAATGAAACTCCCTTACCCCCAATCGATTTACCCAGTGTTCAATTTCATCGACCACATTCTTTGCGCTTCTCGCCCGCCACTTAACATTGTTCAGCTCTGGGATGATACAAAAGCGGCACTGATAGGGACAACCACGCGAGGTTTGTAGCGGCAGATACTTTGGCGAGCTAAGCGGCCCATGCGCGTAGTGCAAAGACCAATACTGCTCAAGCGGAAAAAGCTGCCACGCCGGAAAAGGCAGTTCGTCTAAATTATTTTTCGCTTTGCCTAATGGGACATAAACAAATTTATCAGCACTACGGTAAGCAATTCCTTCTATGGATGATATTTCTTGGTCGGACAATAAGCCCTGCAACAATGACAAACCACGGCTTTCGGGTTCACCAGTAACAACATAATCAACGCCATTATCGAATAATTCCGTTAAAATATTGCGCAGCGAATACGCTGTTACAGACTGCGTGTTTTCTATAATAATGATAGGGACTTTCGGATAATTCGCTTTAATCGATTCAATCAAAGCCATTATTGCGACATGGTTACAGACGTGGTTCGCATAAATAATATTTGCCTGAGTATCGTGAGGAATTTTTTCAACAACGGTACTAACACTTATTCCTCTAATCACATAGTTACCACAAGTGGTGCAGTTGTTGGGCTGCAGACCAAATGCATCAATGACGGTAAGATCTATAGCGTTTTGCTGCAGCATGCCAGCAAAGTAGGCTAAACCTATCGGCATATAGACTATTCCGGTAGTAAACAGGTCGTTACGCATAGCTACTAGCGGTGGATTGATTAAAGTTACCTGTCCCATTAACAGTTACTCACTTGGTTGCTACGTCCGCTTAACCACAATCGCTTTACATGCTCATAACCATGACTAAAACCAATGGCTGCAAATAGGTAAGCCAGTGGTCTTATCGGTAATGTCAGTCGGGGTATGGGGAAAAGTACCTGTAACATTAATACGTAATAGAAAACTACGGTTAACGGCACGAGCCATAGCAGAAATTGTGCTTCACGCTTGTACATGTTTCTAATAACTATTATTACCCCAATAACACTCAACATCTGTATCGGCACAGAAAGCGCTTTCATAACTGCGCGCACTTTTACCAACTGCTTATCTTCATCAAAAGGATATTTTTTTAAGGGAAACACATAGACATCTTTCGCACCTCCTGGCGCCATATCCCATTGCCACATAGCTATCAACTTACCGATGGTGTACCACTGCAGATAGGTTAAGGGTTGCGCCTGAATGCGTTCGAACAATACCGCAACGGCCAACTCTTTGTTGGCCACCATTTCATTAAATAAAGGGTCATCTATTCTAGGATAACCAACATGGGTACCGCCCTGATGCAGAAAATTGGGATAACTCCCTAGAACAAAATTACCCCAGGCTCTATCGCCCTCTGCTAACGGCGTATCTATAGCAATCACATTGCGCACAAAAAAAGGCACTTGCATCAATACAAAACAGAAAAGAAATAGCCCTATGCCCCAATCCTGTCGGTGCGTAAGATAGTGTTTATACACATAGTGATACCCACAATGAATAAAAACAATAAACGGACCTAGAAATAGTGCCGATGGCCGAACCGATGCTGATACACCATACATAAGGCCAGCAGCTGCCCATAAAAGTAGCGATCCCCTTTGTAGCCCAATACAATGCAATAAAACAGCCGCGATTAATAAAAATGTAAACAACGTCTCAGAGAGAAGATTGGCGCCAATCGCAATCAGCTGCGGGTTGAAGACTATTAATAAGGAAAACACTGCGCTAACGCAATAGCCAAAAAACAGTCTAAACAGAAAAAAACCGAGTACAATTGTCAATCCACCGATAATTGCTTGGAGCAAAAAAACCCTATTCAAAAAACTAGAGATACTTTCCGCCCCATAAAATAGTGGCGTAATAAACAGCGGATAACCAGGCGATCGCGTAGCGTCAGGTGTTATTTTTTCACTAGTTGGTAATGCCGAGGAGTAAATGCCAAAATGGTAGAGATTAAAAGCACAAGAAAAATACTCAGATGCATCGCCACGAATCGGTTGGTCATGTTGCACGACACTCAAATACTCAATGCGAATCGCTAACGCCAGAATAAAGAGAAATGCCGCTAATAAAAAGTTAATTCGTGCATTTCCCATTTTGATCGCCTTGGATAGCCTCGTTAGCGAGAAACTAGTCCAGCTCCCACCAAAATTAATAAGCTGCCGATAATAATATTGCTTGGCAACGATTCTTTTAATATGAAATACGACAAAACTGGCACGGTTACAAAACATAATCCGATAAGTGGATAGGCAACGCTAAGTGGCGTGATTCTAAGCGTCCACACCCATAACATCAGGGAGAATAGATAAGTGCAGCCACCAGCGATGAGGTAAGGATTAAAGGCAGCCTCAAGGATCTTACTGAATGAATCTATCTCGTTAAAATGGCGCGACGCAACCTTCAATAGAATTTGACCTATTGAATTCGCAATAACACACAACAAAATTGAGCCAATTTGAACGAGAGTCACACCCCATACCTGGGACAACTATATCCTGTAAAATATGCCGCTACCTATTATAAAAGGTTAGTCAATTTGTTAGCTTACCGTCAAATTGCTGCTACCTATTATTGCTGTAATCGTAACGCAAATATGCAATAACGTCGACATCCATAATTCCAAAAAAGGTGGATGCGGTAATATCAACGGCCCCTCAAACGCCGGGAAACGCTTGGGCGCCTATTCTCAAAGGTTCGGATTACTCTAAGATAACTTTTTAACAACATCACAGGTTTCGCAGTGCCAGCTCCCTTCATCAAGCGCCTGCATTTTTCGCCCACATTCACAAACGAAACCGACTAATTTAGCCGGATTGCCGTATACCAGCCCATAATCGGGTACATCTTTTGTCACCACTGAACCAGCTCCAATCATCGCCCACTGACCGATGGTATTGCCGCACACAATAATCGCACCAGCGCCAATTGACGCGCCTCGCTTAACCAAGGTCTTCGCCAGAATCCAATCATCACATTGCTTAGGAGAACCGTCAGAATTTATAGCTCGAGGTAAGAAATCATTGGTAAACACACAATGCGGGCCACAGAAAACCCCATCCTCCAGGGTCACGCCGTGGTAAATGGAAATTCCGTTCTGCACCTTAACGTAATCACCAATTTTAACGCCAGAATCAATATAAACGTCTTTACTTAAAATACAGCCTTTGCCAATAATCGCATTTTCACGTATCTGACAATGATTCCAAATTTTAGTACCATCTCCAATACTGGCATTGGAGGAGACCTCGGCACTGGGATGGGCATAATATTTTTCCATGGTATTTGGCTGCTCCTTCCTCTTAGTACTTCTCTCAACTCTTTTCTTGTCTCTTCTAATAATTGTGCGCTGCAAGGATATCCACAATTGCAGCGGAAGGAGACGGGTGTTTACTTACTTCTTGCTGTCGATAGGCATCTCTATTTTCCATAAAATGATTAAATTTAATTTCATCGAATGGACATTCGCAGACATTGCCATAACCCGGTTTTTCGTGTTCGGTTCGCACTAAGAGGCAAGGTATCCCTAAAAATTTGGTTTCATCCTGAGGTCCTCCGCCATCTGTCATCAAAAAATCAGATTTATAAATGGCATAAATAAAATCAAAATAGTCGAAAATACCTCGCAATATGATGTTTTCGTTTTGCGCTAATTTATCGTACAAATTATATCGCTGTAAGGCGTGTTTGGTAGGCTCATGCAAGCCCCAGACAACTTTTTTTTGCCGTGACATTTTAATGGCCGCGTCTACAATAAATTCCATTCTGCTCTTGTTGTAAATAGTTTCATAACGGTGCACAGAAATTAAAAAATAATCATCAGGGAGATCCACGCTGCCCTGATTTTGTTTCGCTATTTCGACCGCATCAACAACCGTATTTTCTTTAACATGAAACATCTTTCCTTTGACGCCTTCCCGTTTGAGGGCCGCTTCACCGTCGTCTTTAAAGACAAAATTAATGTCCGACCATCGATCTACCAGTCGGCGAATAAGCTCCTCAGGGAATGGTTTGAACAATTTATTAGTTCGGTAGCCGGCCTCCACATGCACCACACGCTGACCTGACAACTTGCCCATCACAGCGCCCAGAAAAGTCGACACTGTGTCACCATGAACCAAACACAGACCACCTTTATCGCCTTTAAATAGCTGTTTTCGACAGAAGACGGAGACACAGATGATTTTCATCATCCAACGCAACCCAGTTATCGTCTTGGTAATATCGCTACTCGACTGAGTGCAGATATAATCTGGATCACGCATCTTTAAATGCATTCTAAATTTTTTGGTTAGTGCTTCATGCTGTCCCGTATCGATATAATTATAGGAAATTCCTCTCTCTTCCAATATTTTCAATATAGGAAACATTTTAATAATCTGACCTTTTGTTCCTATAATCACATGGATCATCATCTTGTCCTAGAAATTAAACCGGCATTCATATCATAATCAATTAGCGGTAACTATTTTTAACGCCTCCAAGGCAAAGTCTGAACTCACCGTCAAATTATTTCTAATACAATTCAAAAAATACAGAATTTCTTCTCTTAGCGGTTCCTTCTTTGCCACCGATATCGTAATAATATCCGGCTCAGAAAAACATAAAATATAGTCAGAGTAGTCACCTTCACTTTCTTTATATCGATCATAGTGACTTTTATAAAATTCTATTTTCTGATTAACATAATCTACTTCCAAGTAACCTTCAGTACCTGTAATCGTTAACTTTCTTATTTTTACTGGTGTAACCCAGTTGGCCTGAATATAGGAAGACGCTTGTTTATATTCCATGAAAAATGTCACCGCATCATCGCGCTCTTCTATCAAGTTTCGCTGTTTATGGGCGACAACTTTTAGTGGTATTTCATCCAACAGATAATTAACGATATCCACATCGTGAATAGCCAAGTCGACAGCGATATCTGCATCGCGTATCTGCGGCGGAAAACCTCCGACTCGTCGCGCCATAATATTAATGACTTTTCCCAGCTCATTTTTATTAAGCATATCTTTTACTTTTTGCACTGCGGGATTAAATCGCTCAATGTGACCGGTGAGTAATTTCACATTGTTACTCTTTGCAGTATCAATAAGAGACTGGCCTTGCTCCACTGTCATAGCGATAGGCTTTTCCAGCAGTACATGTATACCCTGATTCAGACAATAGGAAGCCACTTGATGATGATAGAGGGTAGGAACGCAGACCGAGACCATCTCAGGACGTTCCTTGGTGAGCATTTCTTTGAAATCTTTATAATAGGTGATTGCGTATTTATCAACAAAAAATGCGCCAAGCTCCTCATTGAGGTCCGCGACGCCAACGAGTTGCACAGCAGGTAATTGTGAATAAACCCGCACATGGTTTTTGCCCATATTGCCAGCGCCGATCACGGCACATTTCATTGGAGCAGTACTCATTTCTTATTGGCCTCTTGATCTAATTATCCTAAACTTGCGCACTGGCAATCTTCACCGCCGCAAGGATTTCATTCTGTTCCTGTTCCGTCAAAAAGGCACTCATCGGCAAACTCACTACTTCAGCACAAACCTTTTCCGCCACCGGATATTCACCTGCTTTTAAATTCAAATCAGCAAAAACCGGCTGTAAATGCAAGGGAATAGGGTAATGAACCGCTGTGGGAATATTTGCCTGGCTGAGGGAAGCAATGAAGTTCGTTCTATTCTTCACGCGTATTGTGTACTGCGCAAAAACAGAATTTGCAGTGATCAGCTCATTGTCCATCGGAAGCAAAATTCCACTCAAGTCTCTCAGTAATGCATTGTATCGTCTGGCCAGATGTCGACGCTGCTCTATTTCATCACCGTAATATTTAAGTTTGACATTTAATATCGCCGCTTGAATCTCATCCATGCGACCATTGATGCCTAGATTGTGATGGTTATAGCGGGTGAGCTCGCCGTGACTTCGTATACTTTTGAGCTTTTCATATAATCCCGCATCACAAGTAAAAACTGCTCCGCCATCGCCATAACAACCCAACGGCTTAGCGGGAAAAAAGCTGGTGGCGGCCAATTCACTTAAATTACAACTTCTAAGACCATTGTAGGTCGCGCCGAAGCTCTGGGCAGCATCTTCTATAACAGATATTTTTCCGGTTTTAGCAATGGCGTTGATAGCATCCATATCGCAGGGCAAACCAAATAGGCTCACTGGTATAATAGCTGCTGTTTTGTTGCTTATTCTTCTCTCGATTTCGCGCGGCGAGATATTAAAGGTATGTTCTTCAATGTCAGCAAATACCGGAGTTGCCCCAACTAGCGCAATTGCTTCGGCAGACGCTATAAAGGTAAAAGGTGTAGTGATTACCTCATCACCTCTACCGACACCCAGCGCCATTAACGCCATCACCAAGGCATCGGTGCCACTACTGCAGGCCAATGAATATTTCACCTCGGTAAAGTTTGACAAGCCCTGTTCCAGTGCCTGAATTTCTTCACCCATAATATAGCGTCCACTGGATACAACTTGGAGTATTGCCTGATCCATCTCCAGTTTATACGCCTGATACTGCGCCTTTAGATTTGCGAACTCCATACTTTTACCCAATCCACAAATTAACTCGTACAATTTTACGCTGATTCAACTCATGTAAGCGTATCGAGCTTTAGTAAATTAAATCGCCCTTGCTCCCACTCTCGACATTTGCAAAAGCAGAATTATTTTCACAAGTCGTCATTTGACCTACAATACAGATAGCTGAATATTCCCCAAAGACTATCAATAATAATAAGCCATACTCTGTAAAGCATAGACAATGTAACGGAAAGATCATATCCGATACTTGCTCCTACAATACTCACAAATGCCACCTCGCGAACACCAATTCCGCCGGGAGAGAAAAACGCCAAAAATCCTACCAATATACTTAACACACTCGCACAAGCGATATTAATAAATTGCTGTCCGGTCAAATCCATACCAACTGTCTGTGCCATAACGGCGATCACTGCTCCAGTCACTGCCCAGTGAACAATATTGCACACATAGATAATCAACAGTTTATTCAAGCTTAAGTTATTGCTGATCTCCTGCGCCTGATACAAATTATCCTTAAGGCGTTTAAGCATGTGGGCAGTCAATTTAAGCCCTATTTGCAGGAACTGACGAAAGAAAAGAATCGATAGCACAGCTGCAGCAATGTAAAGAACAAATAACTCATGCATAGGCTTGAAATAGACTATGCCGCCAATAATAAAGGCGGAATGTATTCCCACAATCTGCTCTAAGCAAACAACACCGACTAATGATGGGACATTCTTATCGCGCTTTTGCAGGACCCATACTTTTAGCAAACTGCCCCAAACTTTTCCGGGGATATATTTGCCGACCAATACCAATCCAACATGGCTGGCTGCCTCCGCAATGCTGAGCTTTATTTCGGTCGTTGAAATAAGGAGAAGTTTCCAGCTCATGGCCGCCAGATATACAATAAATACCTGTAGAATTAATAACACAACACCATACTGCCATTTAATGATGGCAGGCATAACTATCATGTCAAATTGACGAAGCAGGGCGTAAACCGCCAGTGCAATCGCCAATAGCAAGAACAACTTTATTACTACAGAGACAACGACATTTAATTTAGTGGGTTTTATCGAATTCATGTGTCTTTGAGACAATGATGAGTGAACTTTGGGAGGTAACGATTATTTTTCCTGACTATCCTGATAGAGAAGCACAGTAACTTGCTCAGAAACCAAACCAATCATAAAGATCACTATCGCTGAGGTAAAAAGTAGCGCACTCATATTGGTAAAACGACTCATCGTAATAAAAGTATAGAGGTAGTAGCAGAGTCCAGTCACGAAGTGCGTTAACGCAATCGGGAAAAAAATCCGCATAGGAGCGTAAAGTGT
>OBEQ011929933.1_pt1 | contig 24248 bp, 26 predicted proteins | sample 1670901 | NCBI WGS metagenome assembly OBEQ01 (sample SAMEA104232315, study PRJEB22302) | groundwater metagenome | biome: forest; feature: aquifer; material: groundwater | place: USA | collected 2011-08-07 | depth 5.4 m | reverse complement strand
CATGAATGGGTCCTGGGCCGCCAAACGATCCATGGCTGCCTGAACACCCCATCACTGAAAAACCTCTCCTATCGAATCCTGGAGCTTCGAATTTTCAACACCCCTTTCCCTCAAAAAAGGACTTTTTCAGTGAGCCCTAATTAATTTGAATTCAAAATACAACATATGAAAAATGCGTTCTTGCCAAGCTGGTGAAAAAGAAGAAAATTTGGTGCTCGCTAGTTAACAGTATGCATATCTTTTTCATATCCTGGCATCTTCAGCACCAAGGCATACCTGATGTTTCATGTTCCAATAGATGTCTTTTGCATCATCAAGAGAATCAGGATCCATATGATTGCTGGTAAGAAGTGATCTTATGGTACGGAGTGAAGCTTCTTTGGATCTATCAGATGACTCCTTGGCGGTATGATTTTTCAATAAAGAAATAGCCACATGATTTGATGGTTCGAGAAAGCGTTGCGCACGCATATCTTCGAGGGGCCTGTTCAGATATCTGGAATCAATGGAGAAGATAAACTTCTGATCATAACCAATGTAGGCCGTTGTACTGTCACCACATTTTTTTCCTAAATCTGCGGCTGAATCGCACGAAACGGCATACGTAATGCGATTTTTTAAGAGATGATCATTATCTCCCGAGCGAACAAGCTCTTCATTGTCATGACCCGTGACCGAATCAGCACTTCCATGTCCGTTCAAAATGACGACATCTGGCTTTGTTTTTAAAATTCGTCCTTCGAATTCGGATTTGGTAACTTTTTTATCTTTCAAATCAATCACTTCAAAACCCTTTTCTTCTGCTACTTCGATAATTTTTGAACTCCAAGCAGAAAGATACCTGAGTCCAGGATCATGCTCTGGGCGAGTGATCATCATTTTTTTATTTCCCATACAATTCACGAATAAAACCAGACTTCAAGCCCCGTAACCATTCCATTTCTACTGCTTCGAGTGTTTTTCCGATTTCATCACCTTTTTGAACATGTTGAATCAACTCATCTCGACTAAAAACCCCTTTATCACCAATTGATTTCATAGTGGTGGGAGACCAGGTCTGCATTCTGGCCAAAACAAGCTTTCGAATTTCTTCATCATTTGTCCCCTGATTATTTTTATCCTGATTTGCCATGCGTAGACTTAAATAATTTGAAGATTTTCTAAAGTACTCAAAATTTCCTGGCTGAGAGGGGTATTTGCATCTACTTCAAGATAGGCAACATTCCATGAAATCGGTTTGTTATCTACTACCAAAACGATTTCATCCCGTAATGGAAGCGGAAGATTAGCGTAGAGACTAAGGAATTTTTCTCGATTGTTCATTGAGATGTTCAACGTCTCCAGTATATCATGACTCTACATCTGTGGGGCGGTAGACCTGTACGGCAAAAGCTGTGAGCAGATGTTTTTTTAAAAAATATCTTCAAACCAAAACGAAGAATAATCATGGACTGCACACCACTGTAGAAATCAAAACTCCTTACGAGGAGAGGTACCTCCAGGCTGTGGACTTTGTGAGTTGGTCAATTTTTAGAAAATGGGAATATGTGGAGGAAAGCTATTATCGGCTGATCAAGTCAAAAATTGTTGAAGAAAACCCATTATTTCCATAAACAAAACCCGTTACGCTATTTACGAGCAACCATTCCGGAAGCCCACGTACGAGGATTTACTTGTGGCTTTATTATCTCAGAAATTCTTGAGAGATGCAATACCGGAGTTCAGGGAGACTGGAAAAGTTCGTCTATTGTAAATTTTCTTTCTGTAATAACCGACCAGCCTTTATCCTCGATTTTTTGATCACGGAAAACAGTAAAGGACTCCTCGGAAATAAGGAACGAACGTGCTCATCAGTCATTTCAGCGATTAACGCTAAAAGGTATTCCCTTCCATTTAGTGAGGTAATGCAATTCAGATCTCCGGCAGCGATGTCCTCTTCATAGTCCAAAACATCATCAACAATTTGCAACAAAAGACCCATGCGAGAAACATCTGTCCTTTGATCAAAATGCTCGATCAGTCCCATCTCCATGAGAGTGAAGCGAAAAGCCATGATGCCTCTCTCAAGACCATCATCCGAAAGAGTCTTTGTCGAATCCTTATCAAATAAGTCCATGGCCAGATCAGCGGATCTTCTGTCCGCTTCACGACGAACGATTTGTTCAAAGATCTTCCGCCATCGTGGATTTTCTCGACGCCAATCAGTCGCGACATCATAGGCACAAGACAAAAATCCTGCCCTACCTGCCCCCTCAGCTCGTCTTCGAGTAAAGCATGGTGAGAAACCTTGATAGCAAGTCGCCAGGTTTGCAGCCTTGAGAATGTATCTCAGGACTTCAGCCCTCGTTATCTCTAGTGCGAACCCATACTTCAGCGCGAGTGCTTGGGATTGTGCGATGGCGAGTGAGGTGCCTAAGATTTCCATATCCATTTTTTATATGATTCCCAGCTTATGAAGCCGACAATAAATATCCATTTCCCAAATGAGAGGCATGCACACTTCTCTTGAGCCATTGTCCGTCAATCGACGCTTCCATTGTTTTAGCAGTTGATGCTGAGTTGCAACCTCTCGCTTGATCCATTGAGATACATGAGGATCAGAGGCAACATCATGGTCTGTGAAAGCTGCAACAACCTGCGATGGAGGGAGTTCTTCTTTGGGGATATTTACAATCCCTTGTTTTAAATCCGCCTGCAAATCTCTGACACTATAGAGATGTCCTTGGGTCGTGATTGCCTCGGGCATATCATCGGAACGCAATGAGGAACCAGCAATCATCAAAGCCAAATCCAAAACGGGAGCAAACGTATCCTGATAATATTTTTCCAGCCCCTCTTTTGTAAGGATTCGTCGTGTCTGTGCTCGCCTGTAATCAAAAAGCATGGCATCTTCAATTACTCTTCTGAAGTGCAGCTCTGGATCATCTTCATTCTTGGCCATATCGACTAAATGGCTGATCGCAAAGCGGTACAATTCTACGATTTCAGGGCCACCTTTTCCTTTCCGCATGGAATCCAAGACGTCTTGAACATACTGCTCCGGATCATCTGAAATTTTTCTGTCCCCATCGAGTACATCGTCAAGATGTCGGCAGAAGAAATATGAAGCTCGAAAAACCTTCGCTGGAAGAGCATTTTTGAGACTTTTCCAATACATTTGGAGAACCAAAGGCCAATATTTTGGTGATCGCATCACGAGGCGCTTTGCTTCTTCTCCACATAATTTTTCAACACTCATAACATCGCTTATCAACGCCAGTCATTGTACAGGAGTAGATTGTATTGAGTAGTATGCTTTTGAAAGATAAAGAGCGAACCTTTTTCAAAGGCTGGAAGCCATATATTCGAGTAATAAAATTTGGTGCTCGCTGGTAAACACTATGCGAACTTTTTACACAACGCGGGCTGATTCCTTCAGGGCAGATTCAATTAACTGTTCAAGTGCTGTGAAATCAGCACGATCTGCTTCTTGAAGAGCTTTCACGTACTTCTTTCTGCCGACTGCAGTTTCCACATGGAGTTCGATGGGCGGAAGGTCAAAATTCAGAAGCACAATATTCATGAGAAGTCTTCCAATCCTGCCATTGTAATCAAAGAAAGGATGAATCCAGAGAAATCGATGATGAGTCCAGGCCAGGAGATCAATTAGTCTAGGAATAAAATGATCGTCTTTATCAGACGGAAAATTTTTGATTCTCACTTTCAAGTCCTCAACAAAATTTTCCATGAGCTCCGGAATCAGGTAATGCTTCGGAGGCAAGTGACGTGAAACTTGTAATTCTACTTTTCTGAACTGACCTGCTTCTTTTGGAAAAATCCAAGCAAATCCAATTCGGTGTAATTCTTTGAGAAGTGCAGTCGAAAGTGGAATTTTTCCTTTTTGATATTTTTGCAGCACAAAATCCCAAGCTTTTGTGATGCCTTCAATTTCGAGTGGAATTAGCTTTGATCGTGGAATAATCCCCAAAGCTGTTTCTCGATAACTGGTCTCACCAATTTTCTTTTTCATCGTTTCAGCTGAGCAAGGGTTCTTTTAACCAAGCCTAATGTTGTTTCAGGATTTTCCGTTTTCGTTGTTCGATAAACCATCTTCAATTCGAACTTTTTGAAAAATTTCTTTTTCTTCGCAGCGGAAAGTTTCCGATACTTCTGAAGCGTCTTGAGGAGGGTTGCCGATGACATAGTATGTAATAGCGACTTTTCTAGTATATCATGTCTTCGCATCCGTAGGGCGATAGCCTAGGGAAACATTTTTTCGTGACTACTTCTCTATAACAAAGCTCTCCATCATTTTCTTGAAGACGTCCTCGTAGGCTTTCCCACCGTTGAAGGTAATAAAATACCGATTCCCATTTCTCGAGGAAAAGCCCTGAATGGTATAAAGATTGTCATCTTTGGCAAAAGCGCTTTTTTCATTCGATTTCGGAACTTCATGGAGGCTCAATCTCCCCTCTGAAGTCTCTTCAGCAGTATAGGTCTTTTCCGGGCTGGGGAGATCAAATCCATCCGGATTCATGTAGACCGTTATTCCCGGCTGCCCAGCTGCCTTTTTGTCCTTCAACTCAAATATCCAGGAATTGGGACCTAATTGTTTGCCCACATAGGTATAGGTCGGCGGATAGAGAAACGAGATGTGCAGAGTGAGATCATGATATTGCTCCCAATCTGCAGGTGGTTGAGGCTGAGCAAGGGCGGCAGGAGTTCCGGTAGTGCAGATAAGACCCTCATCATACGTGCAGCTGGTGATACCAGATCCAAGCCCGGCACCACAGCTCATTTTTAAATCCGTGGGAATTCCAAACGCTTTTCTCACATAACCGAGCACACTCTTCGGCTTTTTTGTGGTGCAGGTAGTCTGAAGCTCCCCCATCGTCTTCTGCCACTTTGCTTCCATTTGCTTGATCTCATCATCGCTCTTCCCCTCCTTCACAAATCCAGCTCGGGCCGAAGGAGTGTACGTAAACTCATTTTTCAGGACTTGTTGGGAAAGCACACAGACACCCTTCTTCTTTTCAATGTGAAGTGTACTCGTGATGTTCTGATCAGAAATCCCAAAGGGATCTATAGTAGAAGCGCTCGTGGTGGCGGAAGCTGACTGACAAGCGCCAGCTTTTTTCAGAAAACACTGCTGATCTTTTTTGCAGTCAAAGCCCTTCGCGTGAGTCTGAGGCAAAGCGACCGGGAGTAACAAGAGAACGAATGCAGAAAGAAAGAGTTTTTTCATGGAAAAATTATGAACCTCTGAATCATATCCTCTGAGACCAGGAAAAACAAATACGGAATGGTGCTCGCTGGTTAATCCGCCGCGGCGGACGAACTTTTTTCTTGAGCCAAAATAACACCATAAGTTTACCCCACCCTACTTAATACTATTTCCAAAGGGTTCAAGTATTTGATCACCCTGATTTATTATGGATGCAAAGCTGGGTCAAGAACTTGAAATTTTGGCATATTCATGGATAATGGTGCCTTTAAACTCACAGAGTGGAAGGAGAAGAACATATCGTTGAGGGTTCTGCATCGAAGGGGAATGAAATAACTCCTGAAGGACAAACGGTTAAAAATTCTTGGCTGAGAGCGTTCCTTATTGGAACAGCAATTTTACCTCAATCTGCAGATGGACTAAGAGCTTATACGGCGCAGGCCATATTTGAAGATCCAGTCGATGACTTGGCTCTGTTAGAAGAGTCCTATCTTACCAGAAGACAAATTGTTGCTGCTACACGAAGAATGGATCGTTTGCATGAGCTTTATCGTATACCTGCCAAATCACCAGGTTATAGAGGAGCAAGTGTTGGCAGACGGTTCATTACAGAAGAAGACTTGCAGCATATTTGGCAATTGGCATCTCTCTGGTTTGTTCCAATGCTCGGGAAACTTCTTAAGCACCTCAAAAAAATACCTTCCGACATTCAATTCACTCCTGTTGAAGCCAATGCATTTTTTACAGAAAAAGGAAGTGATTTTTTTCTGATCGCGAGCCTTATCCGGTCATTCAAAGAGAGCATTGGTTCTTCTGAGATAAAAGTTCGAGGTCAAGAGTATAGAACCGGATTTTCAAGAAGCTTTACCCCACATGGTGTGATGGATGACATAAGAAAGGAGGTCGGAGATATTGCTAAATCGAAATTCGGCAAAAGCCATCGCTTTGCGTCCTCTTTAATCATTCGATATCAAAGACTCCTCACCGAGATGCCAAGCGAATACAGGCCGTGATAAGTTGATTGGCAGCCCTTTTGAGCCTGTTGTTGAGCGGCTTTGTTTCTGATGTAAAGAGAACGCACTCTAGACAATCGACATAACAGAGACTACATTGTCCTCTCTTGAGTTTTATGGAAAGAAATGGATGTCACTGAATATCAGCTCGGAAGGGCTCTACAAGTCGTCAGTAACCTTGCAGAGCCGGAACAAGTTTTACTGAAGGAACTCGGACCACGCGATATTCGGTACATGCTTTCTGACAGAGCCTTGACGCCTGCTCAAGAGAGAAGACATGGAGATACGCGCGTCCAGATAGAGGAATTATTTAAGGCGCTTCATATTTTCGACCCTGTCCTTCAAGAACTTATTCTCAGAATATTCGTTCTGGGTGAAGACCAAATGGCGAAATCAAGCAAGGCAATCAAAGACTCCGTTACTGTGGTAGCCGGTTTCCCCGAAAGTGTATATAACGATCCAAAACATACGCAATATGCCATAGGGACACTGCCAGTTGCGAAACTTCCCATCCCAGTCATTGATAGTGATTTTGGAAAGCCTCATGAAATATTCTGTTTTCTTGGTCCCACATGGGATCTCGATAAGGTTTGCCAGATATTAGGAAAATTTCATTCCTTTTCAGATTCGAAAGGTACTTTTGAGGAAGCAATCCTGAAAAGGGATCAGTCTGCTTGGCAGCGGTTAAGTGTTGGTAGTGACATTGCAGGGGCAAAAGCAAACCGCAAGACATTGCCTCCGTATTATAAGCATATTTGCGAAGACGGCATTTTTGCTTTCGAATCTGCCAGTAACGTAAAGACTCCATTTGTCATTATGGGTGCTTGCGATGGCGTCAGCCGTGGTGAAGGATCTATCAGCACAGATAGTCTCTGCAAATGGATATTTATTGAAGTTCTGAAGAGCCATATCACTGAGATATTTTCCAAGTCGCTTTCTCAAATAGCGCATTTTCCCGATGATGAAACTCTGAAAACTGGTCTTATTACAGCTTTTCAGCAAGCTCAGTCTGAGATGCATTTGATATTAAATGCCATCCATTCAGCCCTCACATTTGATGAGCTTGATGATCACTATCGGTTTACACCCTTAGATGATGATAAGAATGACCAAGAACGGTGTCGGCGGTATGTAAACCTTGCAAAAACTGATTCACATCTGGAACAGGCTTTGCGCCTTCGCTATCTTTCATATTTTTCAGGTTCAACAACCTTGGAACTCGCTGTTTGTTTTCCCGGTCTCACACGAGGAGTCCTCCTCAGGGTTGGTGATGGAATGACCGCCGTTGTAGACCCGAGAGGCAGAATTCATTGGGTAGGTGGAAAAGGAAAATTAGCATCCATTTATCCCTTCCTTCACTCAAAACATGTACTTGATAAACTCAAAATTTCCCCCTTCGAATTTTCTGTTGGTTCAACCCTTATGGTGACCACTGATGGGCTCGCAAATAATATCCACGGGTTGATGTTGAAAACCGGCCGAGGAAATAGAATTGATGATTTCTATGACGGAGTAGAAATTCTCGCTCAAATGACGAAGGAAAAGTACACGGCTAAAAAAATGGTAGATACTTTAACAGATATAATTAGTCGATCACGATTATCTCACCCTGATGATGTTGGTTTTGCGATATTCAGAAAACAAAGAAAGAAAAAATGATATTGCTTCTCAGTGGTTTCCATTCCGGACGGCTTACATAAGCCATAAAAAGTTGGTGCGCGGGAGAGGACTTGAACCTCCATGCCTGTAAAGGCGCTACCACCTCAAGGTAGTGCGTCTGCCATTTCGCCACCCGCGCGTGCGTCAGATTGAAATCTACACACTTCTGGCCTTGCTTCGCAAGTCCATTCGGTTCCGATTTCAATCTTCCTCTCGAAAATCATTCATCGGTGGCAAAAACTATTCTTCAGCCAATCTCTTTCGATCGGCCTACATGAGGTTCGAATGTCTTACACTGATTTTCGTTCCGAAACCATACACCGATTTCGGAACATACAATATTCTATCATCAAATTTAATTTTTTAAAGCCCGTTCTTTTCACTGCCATTGAGAGTAAAGATTTTCTGAATGGCTTCACACGTATCCATGGCAAGCTTCTTCACTCTCTCTTCCACGTTCAAAGATCGTTCATCAACCACTTCGATATTTCTCAGGATTGATTCAACCACGCTCTTCAGAAGATCCAGCCATGTTCGAATGTCATGAAAGGCTAAGGTTAACGAGCCCTTGCCAGCTTCCATTATTAATCCATGAATGCTGTTTTTTGCACGCTGGATACGACCCTCAAATTCTTTGTTTCTCTTATAAATATCCTGTACGAGTCCTTCGTAAAGCAAAAATAGAATCTCTTTCAGTTTCTGGTGATCATTGCTGATCCCTACTCCATTGAGAATTTTTTTCATCCAGCCGCAAATCTGAGCGAATTCCTCATTGAATCTCTCAACTCGCTGCTGAACCTTGTGGTGAAGTCGAAGAAGAAATTGTAAATCTGGATGATCTCGAAAAAACGCTTTGAGGGCTTCATTTCTTTTGTTGTAGGAATCGTAATCTTTTACACAAGAAGAACGTTTTATTGTAGATTGCGCGTCCAAAAATATAAACAAACGTTCCAAGACAAGATGGTATCGCACATCTCTTTCTTGAGGATGAGGAAACAGATCTCGATGAGAAATGGAAAGCAGCTCCTTTTTCCATCCATCCCGTAATGCGATATCCGGTGAGCCTTCTGCCATAAAAAAGAATTTTTAGAGGACTTAGTGTGCCAGAGATTTTGCCTATTTCAAGGCTTTCTCCCTTCAACTTTTCAAAAAGCCCGCATTTCTGCAGGCTCTTTGATCTCTCTTTCTTTCGGGATTGCTTAGGAATTTGCCACGACGCAAGCTTGCACATCAGTCTTGAACTTTGCTGACGCGGTGCTCCGAGCATCCTGCCAGGCCTTCTGAGCGGTTTTTTCAGCATCCTGGAATGCTTTCCGAGCGGTGACAAGAGCATCGTGCCGGACCTTCACATCAGCTTGATCATAGGCCTTGAGGACTGCCTCATGTCGAGCTTGGAAATCCGCCTTCTGGCTTGTATACCATGCGTCAAATGCTAATGCCACAGCACTATCCCGAGTCGTGATCGTTGTCTTCGCACAGGCGGAATCGAGATGCTTTCCGGCAGGAAGTGTTGGTGCCTCATCGCCTTCGTTCCCATGATCCTTATCGCTATCATCATCTCCGGCATGTATCTTCCCGCCAGTTTTCAGACCAACACCCAGGCCAAGATGAAGTCCTCGATCGTGACCACTTTTTTCATTCCCTTGTCCATGATCACCTCGGTGACCACCCTGAGCAAAGACAGGCACAATGACCAATGACAAACCCATGAGGGCCGTCAGAGCCGATATGGCAATTTTTTTCTTGAGCATAAAAAAATTTAAAGAATAAAAAGAATGTCCGTGATCGATCACCTCTTACTACGAGTCATGGGAGGAAAAGGTTTCAAGAAAAAATAAATCCTCCGGCCTGAATCTCCCAAAGGTGCTTATAAATACCATTTTCCATCCCGAGAAGGTCTGCATGCTTTCCCATCTCAACAATTTTTCCTCCTTCCATGACGATGATACGATCACATTCCATAATGGTCGAGAGGCGGTGAGCTATGATAACGGCGGTTTTTTTCTCGAGAAGTCTGTGCAGGGCTTGTTTGATCAATTTTTCAGAATAGGAATCGAGACTGGAGGTTGCTTCATCGAGAATGATCAACGGCGACTGCGAGAGAATGGCTCTTGCAATAGCGACACGCTGACGCTCACCTCCGGAAAGCTTGATGCCACGCTCACCGACAAGCGTTTGATATCCATCTTTCAATTGAGAAATAAATTCATGGCTGTTGGCCAGTTTGGAAGCTTCCACTACTTCTTCTTCCGAAGCATCTCTTCTGCCATAGTGGATATTTTCAAAAAGACTTCGGTGAAACAGGATCGGGTCTTGTGGAACGAGACTGATATTCCTCCGAAGGCTTTCGAGTGTGACGCTCGAAATGTTTTGCCCATCGACAAGAATTTCTCCAAATGAAATGTCAAAAAGCCTGAGCAGCAGTTTTGTCACCGTTGTTTTACCCTCACCAGAATGACCCACAAGGGCTATTTTTTCTCTAGGGTGAATGGAGAGATTAAAGTCCTTCAGCACTTTTTTCTCACCCAGGTATCCAAAGGAAACGTTTATAAAATCAATTTTTCCTTCGCGCACGATGAGTTCACTTGCGAAAGGATGATCCTTAATTTCATGAGGCGCATTTAAAATCTCGATCATTTCCTCACTATCAGCAAATGATGTGAAAATATCCTGAATAATTCTCCGAAGTTCAAAGAGCCTGTTGATGAGACCAAAAATATAAATTTGCACCACAATCAAGAATCCCGGGGAAACAACACCTTTTTGCCAGAAATATATGGTCGCTCCGACAATCGCAAGCTCGAGCGTGAACAAGAGCACCGCCTGGATCATATTGATCAGGATGCCGACATTGTGAGAATGAAAAGAAGTCTGATACCAATGACTTGTGTTCTTTTGAAAACGCACGCGCTCATCTTCATGAGCCGTGAAGAGCTTCACATTGGTACTATTCGTAATCACATCTGACAAATTTGCGGCGATGAGGCTGTCTACGGTATTCACGGCAAGATCCAAGGGGTATTTCCATCGGGCAAAGAAGATATTCACCAGACAAAAGATCACCATCCAGATGAGAACAAGAGATCCGAGCACGATGTGATAAGAAAAGAGTACAACGAGGGTAAAGACGAGCCGGACGGTGATATTTAAGATTTCCCAGTACGCATGACTCATGAGACTTTCAAAGGCACGGACCAGGCGTCCCACACGACGAACGAGTGAACCGCTAAAGTGATCCGAAAAAAAACGGTACGAATGAAGATTGAGATACGAAAAACATTCATCATACATATTTTTGTAGATGCTGGTTTGAAAAAAATTGATGCTCAGCTCGCAGATTCTCCAGAGAAGAAAGGCAAAAAGATGGAGGAGGGCAATCTGTCCGAGAATACCAAACATCATGTCACCAGCCCTACTTCTGCTGAGACCTGATGCGAACAGATCGAAGATATCTTTGTAATACAGCGGAATGGTCATATCGATCGAAATGCCGAGGATGAGAGCGAGACACATGAAGAAAAACAGCCATCGATACGGCCTTATGTGAGAAATGAAGAATTGCAGCGTTTTTTTGGAGGTTTTAGACACGGAAAAATGGAAGAAACGATGGCAAGGGATTCTAGCAAAAACGATGGGCTTTGGGAAGAATTCTATTTGACTTTTCCGTCTTAAACGACTAGATTGGCTCTGTTTTGAATACTATGAACAGCCGACGAAACTTTTGGCTTGGCCTCTATTACTTCTCTCCAAGAGAAGCCTAAAGCTGAACCCAAGTTTTGCTTTGTAAGCTTCTCTGAAATGAAAGAGAAGTTTTTTTAGATAGCGATCCAAATCTTTGCTTTTACATCTCGTCTGAATCATTACGTTTCTTAAAATAAAAAAGGCAGTACACATCCGAATCTACGAATGCTACAAATAGTTCTAACAAACTAAAAAGCTAACTTCCTCAATCATGAAATTCTCAGAACAACTCACCACCCTTCGTCACAGCATTGATGACATCGACGATGCCATCATCACTCTGCTCGCACAGCGCCAGCAGGAGGTGAAGAAAATTGCGGAAGTGAAGCAATCCGGAAAACTCCCGGTTTACGATCCCAAGAGGGAGCTTGAGACGGTGACAAGGAGGAAGAAGCTCAGTAAGCAACTCGGACTTGATCCGCTGCGATCCGAGGTGATCTTCGAACAGATTTTGAATCTTTCACGGGACACGCAATATGAGATGGGGCATGCCGATCTTTCTTCGCGAAAGAAATTGAAAGTGGGGGTCATGGGCGGCATCGCGAGCTTCTCGGAGGAAGCTGGAATGAAATTTTTAAACAATCATTCCATCAAAAACTTTGAGATTTTTTACCCCATCACGGCTGAAAATCTCCTGAAGGATTTAAGCAGTGAACGAGTTGACCTTGCTATCTTTCCTATTGAAAACTCCGCCGCAGGCCTGGTGATGGAAAGCATTTATGCCCTTGCTAGCTATCCGGTTGAGATCCAAGAAATCTTCGGAATTGATATCCGTCAGTGTCTTCACAGCTTGCCGGGCGTGAAAAAAAAAGATATTCGCAAAATCATGTCGCATCCGCAGGCGCTTGGTCAGTGTAAGGGATATATCCAGAAGCATTTCCCCAAGGCCGAGCTCATTGAGGCGACCGATACCGCAGAAGGTGCGCGCATTCTGGAGCAAAGTCCGGAGGAACGTGACCTGGGCGTCATTGCCAGCAAGAGGGCTGGGGAGCTCTATCATCTCCAAACCCTTGAAGAAGGAATTCAGGATCAGAAAATTAATTTCACTCGCTTCATAGCAGCAACAAGGCAAGAATAAAAAAAATCCTAATATCTAAATCCTAAATTCTAAACAAATCCAAATATCAAAATTCAAAATACAAAACAAAATATTTTTTTATTTTGAGCCTTTGGATTTTGAAATTATTTAGGATTTCGTGCTTAGGATTTAGGATTTTATTTTTCTATGTCTCCCCTCATCGGCATTATCGGCTGCAAAGGCAATATGGGCAAAGCCTTCACAAAACTTTTTCGAAAAAAAGGAGTGAACGTGATGGGATCGGATATTGCGACGAAGCTCAGCAATAAAGATGTTGTGCGAACGGCTGATATCATTATCTTTTCGGTACCGATTTCTATAACTCCAGCACTCATTGAGAAACTGGCTCCTGGCGCAAAAGAAGGGTCACTTCTCGTCGACCTCACATCTATTAAGTCGCCAGCGCTCAAAGCCTTTGAGCGTTATGCCCAAAAAAGCTGCGAGATCCTTGGTCTTCACCCGATGTTCGGACCTGACGGAGTGGAGCATCTGGACAAGCAGATCATCGCCTTCTGCCCAGTAAGAATAGGCGTTCGCACCAGATGGCTGACCCAGTTTCTTCACCAGCAAGGAGCGCTCCTTCGAAGAGTCACACCAGCTCATCACGACAGGCTGATGGCCTTCATCCAGGGGATGGTACATCTTTCTTCTATCGCGATGGGAATGGCCTTTGAAAAGCTTGACCTCGATCTTGCCGATACTCTAGCCTTTTCAAGTCCCATTTACCGCTTACGGCTGGATATGGTAGGGCGAATTTTCCATCAGGATGCGAAACTGTATGGTGAAATTGCTCTTGAGAATCCAGCCACCAAAAAAGCCATGAAAGCCTATCTTGATGCGATTACAACACTTCAAAAAAGAATTGAGGAACATGACCAACAAGGATTTGAAGGTGATTTCAACTCTGCCGCGCAATTCCTCGGGGATTTTAATCGCAAAGCATACGAACGTACATCTCGGCTCATTGAACGATCGAAAAATATTCTTTAATTTGTCATTGCGAGCGAAGCGAAGCAATCCAGAATTGACCAAGATAATATGAGATTGCTTCGTCGCTTCGCTCCTCGCAATGACACACCCATTCAGCAATATGTCTTCTTTTACTTCCTTATCTCGTCCTATGATTATCTGCATGCGACAGGGCGCTCCCCGAGAGAACGCCGATCATGTTATTCGTGCCGTCACCGATGCCGGCCTTGAGCCCGTGCCACTCTTTGGCACTGAGCGCACCGTGGTCGCTGTGCTCGGCGACGAGCGCGATATTGATGTGAAAAAGTTCCAAGCCATGGCCGGCGTGGAGAAGGTCATGCCGGTGCTGCGGCCGTATCGCTTGGTCTCGCGAGAATCCCATCCGGAAGACTCCATCGTTGATTTTGGGGATCAGGTAAAAATCGGTGGGAAAAATGCCATCGCGATCATGGCCGGCCCCTGCTCGGTGGAAACCGAGGAGCGCATGATGGATATTGCCGAAAATGTGAAGAAACGAGGAGCACAGTTTCTCCGAGGTGGCGCCTTCAAGCCCCGTACAGGGCCGTACTCATTTCAGGGACATGGCGAAGAAGCTCTGAAGTGGATGAAAACATGCGCTGAAAAATTTGGCCTGAAGGTCGTGACCGAGGTGCTCGATACGCAGCATGTCGACATGATGGAAGAGTACATCGACATGTACCAGATTGGGGCCAGAAACATGCAAAACTACGAGCTTCTCAAAGCCGTCGGGAAGAAAAATAAGCCCGTGCTGTTGAAGCGTGGCATGTCCGCCACGCTCGATGAGTTCCTCCTCGCTGCCGAATATATCGTAAAAGGTGGCAATCCCCATATTGTGCTCTGCGAACGAGGCATTCGTACCTTCTGCACCTACTCGAGAAACACCCTCGACCTCAATGTCGTGCCTTGGGTGAAGAAAATGTCGCATCTGCCGATTATCGTCGACCCGAGCCATGGGACCGGATCCTATGACATGGTGAAGCCTATGGCCATGGCAGGCATTGCTGCCGGCGCAGACGGACTCATTATCGAAGTGCATCCGAAACCCGAAGAAGCCTGGTCCGATGGGGATCAGTCGATAACGTACAAGACGTTTGACAGTCTCCTGGACGGGGTGAAGAAGATTGCGGAGGTGGTGGGCAGATAAAAATTATGCTAGCCTGCAGGGGACTTTCTCATTCCTGAGGATGAAGCACTCCATACGTACCAAGCTGATCGTGGCACTCACAAGTCTGATCACCGGAGCTTTGGTGCTCGGAGGAGGGATCATCATCTGGCAAAACATGAAAGCCATGGAGCGGGATATCTATCTGAATATCCTCACCTTCGGCGAGCTCACCAACGATCGGATTATAACCTCGTTTGAGGATTTTTATGAAACCGAGAATTTTCTGCAATTTCGAAAGGATTTGAATCCCATGCTCAGCAAAAATGTCGATCTCAGCAACATCGAAGTGATCGGCAAGTCCGGTGAGCTTTTTTACGATTCTACGAAAGAAAAGGAGGTAGCCTACAGCGGAAATCCAAGAAAGCAAACCTACGAACAGAAGCGAAGTCGGGACATCAAACCGTCCTTACTTTTTAGTAATGGAGAGGTCGTCTATGCGAGGAAAAATGCGGACAATGAATGGCTCGCGGTGGACAGTCAGGATCATGTGACGAAATTTTCTAGCGGCCAGGTGACCAATATCGTGTTTCCACACAAAAATGGTCGTCTTGATGTCGTCTACACTCTCAACTACTCAGCACTTTGGGCGAGAATCACCGCGATGGTCATCAGCATTGCGGCCGTGCTGGGAGTAAGCATTGCTGCGGTGAGCTTTGTGGCGATCGGCATTGCCAAGAAACTGACGAATCCTATCCAAGAGCTGGAAAAAGGTGTGGTGAAGGTCGGCGAAGGTGCTCTCGGCACGCAAGTTGAGGTGCTTTCAGATGATGAAATCGGTGTCCTGGCAGTCAATTTCAACAAAATGAGCGTGAAATTGAAGAAGGACACGGAGGAGCTCCTGATCAAAGAAGCCATTGAAAAAGAACTCTCCATTGCGAGGGAGATTCAGGACAATATGCTGCCGAAAACTTCTCCCGTGCTCGCGAATTTGGAGCTCTCGGGATCTCTCAGCCCGGCAAGCTCCATTGGCGGGGATATTTTTGACTATTTCACCCGATTGGACCAGACTTACATCTTCATCGCTGATGTGACCGGACATGGGGTTCCGGCAGGCATGATCGCCAACATCGCCCACTCCACGCTCTACAGCTTCACGCAAGTCTACCAAAAAACCGATGAAATCATGAAGGCCATGAATACCGTGGTTCATGCCAAGAGCAAGAGGAACATGTTTGCGACCGCGATGCTGACCAAATGGGATGATAAGGCTCGAAAGCTTTCCTACTGCAACGCCGGGCATGAGCAGATCATCCACTACGACGCAGGAGCAAAAAAAGTGAATCTTTTTGGCAAAGGTGGCATGCCACTGGGTATGATTGCCGATCTGAGCAAGCTGCTGAAAGAGCAGGAGCTTGAGCTTCATGCCGGGGATATCGTCATGCTCTACAGCGACGGCTTTCCGGAGGCCTGGAAAACCGAAAAAGAAAATCTTGGCATGGAGCGACTTGAGGACATCGTGCTGAAAGTCTGTCAGAAAGGCGGCGATGCAAAGGCCATCCGAGAAAACTTGATCAACGAAGTGACCGCGTTTCGAAATAATTACCCCCAGCAGGATGATATGACGGTGGTGGTGATGAAGGTGAAGTGATATTCTACCCCCGGCTTTTTCAAAAAACATGTACCGCCCTAATGTCAGTATGATCGTCTTCCGCAAGAGCGATGGGAAGTTTCTGCTCGTCCACAAGGCACGAAAGAACCATGCTTGGCAGTTTCCACAGGGTGGTATTGAGTCCGGAGAAAGCCTCGAGCAAGCGGCAAAGCGGGAACTTCGAGAAGAGCTCGGCACGGACTCCTTTCAAAATTTTTGGAAGAGCAAGCATATCTACTTCTACGATTTTCCAAAGGGACATGAACCTACGGGTGGATTCAGAGGACAAAAGCAATCCTATGTCGTTGTAGAATGGATCGGCGAAGAAAAAGACCTCCATCTGAGCCATGAAGAGCTCGACGAATACCGCTTTGTCTATCAAAATGAGCTTCCGCAGTACTTGGAATCCAAGGACTATCAGAAAAAGGTTGACCAGGTGATTTTCGAATTTCGAGATAAGCTCTAAACAACATATGCTATGACGAATCAGGATGAATCGCTCCTTTGCATTGATCTCGGAACCTCTTCCGTGAAATCGTGCGTTTTTTTGAGGCGATCTGATGGATCACTGGATTTGCGAGGCTATCACAGTCTTGTACAAGAAAGAGGTAATCTTCAGGGCGGAGCGGTCATCCAGCTGGCCAGGACCATCCGTTGCGTTCAGGAATGTGTGAAAAAAGCTGAAAACATGGCAAGAATTTCGCCTCAGCAGCTCGTGCTCGGGGTCTCCGGTGAAGTCGTGCGAGGCATGAGCTCAAGCCTTTCTTTTGAGCGACCCAGAGCTGAAAAACCAATCGAAGACCAAGAACAAAAAACCATCATCTATGAACTGGCATGGCAAGCGTTTGACGTCGCCCGAAAAACCTTGGCCGACGAACTGTCCATCGAGGAGTCCGATCTCAAGCTGCTCAACACCAGCATCGTGAAGGCCGGCATCGACGGAAAGTCATGCTCCGAGCTTCTGGGAGAGACGGGAAAAAAAGTGGATTTGGATATTTTTACCTGCTTCTCACCACTCCAACACTTCGGACATCTTCACACGATCACGGCCGAGCTTGGAATTCGCACCCTGCTCGGAGTTTTTATCAATAGCTTTGCGATCACTTCTTCGCTCCTCAGGCAAAAAAATATTCGAGAAGCCCTGGTGATCGATGTTGGCGGTGGAACAACGAATATCGGCGTGATTATGGATGGAAAAATCATCGGCACGAGATCCTTCGCTCTTGGCGGGGATACGTTCACGAAACGTATTTCGCATGAACTCTCGACTTCTTTTGAAGAAGCGGAAGATATCAAAATATCCTATAGTCAGGGGTCTCTTGAAAAAAAATCAAACAAGGTCATCGAGGAGGCCCTCAGCTCTGATCTCGAAATCTTCCTCAGCAGCCTCCTTTTCAGCCTGAAGGAATTTCAGGTCAAAAAAATTCCAAACAAAATTTTTCTCTGCGGAGAGGGAAGTGAGCTCATGCACCTTGATCGACTCCTGACGAGTCACCCCTGGACCAAGCACTTCCCCTGCGATGGTGAAATGCAGGTTGCTCACCTGGACTATCAGGACATCCTGCCTCATGAATCCCTGTCCAATGCCTTTGAAAAAAGCTACTTGCCGATTGTTGGCGTGGCAGCCACAGCCTACGATCTCCTGCTGTCGCATAATTCTTTTGAAGAAATCTTGAAGGGGGTGATGGGGGACAAAATGTAGGATCCTGAAGATCGTTAAGATTCTTAGGATGGTTAGGATCTTTTTGAAAAATGCATTATCCTAAGGTTCTTCAGAATCCTAAGCGTCTTAAAAATCCTATGAAATACTTGGTCGGTATGTCGGGCGGCATTGATTCTTCGGTTTCTGCCGTGAAATTGAAAAAAGAAGGTCACGACGTGATCGGCGTTCATATGATCCTCTGGGCCGAGGACATGCATAAGAATAAATGCTGCAACACGGGCGACCTGATGTGGGCGAGGAAGGTAGCGACCGATCACGGCATTACTTTTTACACGATCGATTTCCGTGAAGTTTTTAAAAAACGCATCGTGGAGGACGCCTACCTCTCGGTGTATGAACAGGGCATGACGCCAAATCCCTGTGTCTCCTGCAATCGAAATATTCGCTTCGGCGCTCTGCTGGAAAAAGGCCTTGAATTGGGGGTTGATAAAGTCTGCACCGGGCATTACGCGAAGGTGGTGGAAGAGCAAGGGATTTTCCGACTGAAAGCGGGCAGGGACAAATCCAAGGACCAGAGCTATTTCCTCCACCGAGTGACGCAAGAAAAACTCTCCCGCATGCACTTTCCGCTGGGAGAAATGTTGAAATCGGAAGTGATTGAGCTCGCGAAAGAGTGGGGACTCATCAATCCGAATCGTATAAAAAAAGAAAGCCAGGATCTGTGCTTTCTGCCAGAGAAAACCCCTGAGCCATTTCTGAATCGGAATTTAAAAAAATCTTGGAAAGAAGGGGAAATCGTGACGACTCAGGGAAAGAAAGTGGGCAATCACCGAGGTCTTCCTTTTTACACGATGGGGCAAAGAAAAGGCCTTGATATAGGGGGACTTGCAGAGCCGCTCTACGTGATCGGCAAGGATAGCAAAAAAAATCAGGTGATCGTCGGGAAAAAGGAAGAGGGAAGCGTGTCTCGAATTCACCTTCGCAAACTCAGCCTCACCACGCCTGATTTCGACGAATCAAAAACCTACGATCTGAAAATCCGTTATGCCGGACAATCTTTCAAAGGTCGGATAAAAAGAGTAGGGGAGTCCTATTCTGACGATTCCGGAAAACTGTGGAATGCGGAGGTAGAGCTGGAAACTGCCATCGAATCAGCCACCCCTGGCCAGTTTGTGGTGGCATACGACGGCGAGTATTGCGTGGGGGGAGGGGAAATAGTTGACAAAATTAAATATATATGTTAAATAGGTGTATAACCTAATTTTCTCCCATATGGATGAAGCTTCTGAAGCAAGACGAGAGCGAGCTGAAAAACTCATCGGCAATCGTTTTGCTGGTACCGACTATAATCTCTGTAATCTTGCGGAGATTCTTCCAGGAAGAATTATTAAAGCTAAGACCTCTCTGGATGTAAGCCGGGTTCTCGCTTTAGCAAGCGGAAAACTACCTGATGAGAAAGAACGATTTTATGATAATCCAACAGAAAGACATACAGGTGGCCTGAAGGGTGAATATCTTCACGGAACACCGCCACTTTCTGAAGCACAGAAAAAGGCGCTCGTTGATGCTCTAGCCGAGCTGTCTGATATTGAAATGGCTGACACAACCGAAGCCGTTGGTGAAGAAATCATGGATGTACTACTCATCCGAGAGTTTCTACCAGATAAATCTCTGCAACATGCAAAGCCGCGACTTGATGTATATGATCAAATAATGTTTGCAGAAAATCCTGAAGGATTGATCAAAGCCCTCGTGAGATTTTCAGAAGTCCAACCAAGGCCAGATCTTTCTCAACGTGTAAGAAACATCGTAGGAAGAATCCGAACATTAGGGCTGAAATTTGATTTTGAAAGAGTGCGTGAAATACAACACAGCTGTGCCAAAGCTTGTATAGAAAAAATGAGGGAAGAAAAGGTAAAGGAGAATGCCAAGAGAAGAGAAATAAAAGACTTGCTTAAAAAGATTGCAGTAGCTACCGATGACAACATCAAAACCGCATTTGGGGGTCTTGCGTTTGGGAGAAAATCCTTGGGACTTAGCCATTTAAAGCAAGAATTTGAAGATCGGCTGGATGCATTCCTAACAACCCTCAGAGAAATTGTAGAATGTTTAGAAAAAAATAAGCCTGTAAAATTTGATGTTGAAAAATTAATGCCTAAATCAGTCACGGATGTATTTGCACCGTGGAATTTGCCTCCCGCTGAAGAGGATACCCTTAACTAGATTTAACATATCGTCATACCTATGACAAAAATCGACAAAAAGACCGATGATGGGCTTGAAAGAGAAATGAGAGAAGGGAGATGTATTGATATTGCAGGTAATTTCAAGATAGTCAGAATAGAAAAAGGATCGTCAATTGGTTATTCTATTATGGTTCCGGATTCGGAATTCGGCGAAGATTGGATAAGAATGGTATTACCGTATGAAAAAAATCCGCGATCTGGCTTCGATTTTGACCTCGTTTGGAGGGAGGCAGGAAAAGATCCACGAATAGTTACAAGATTTAAATTTGGCCCAGAATTATTTCGCTCATTTTCAGAGTCATTATCTCGATTTTTCGCAAGATTGTCATTCACCCAAAAAAATAAAGAGACCGGGACTGTAGAAGGCTTTTTCCATCAGGAGCTTGGGTTACAGTTACGATTTTCAGAATGGCAGACCTTTATAGGTGATCTTGGAAACAAGGGTGCAATCCCTTCCCTAGGTCCGATTACTAGCATATTTCAATCAAGAGAAGATGAGAGGCAGTTCAAAATTGACCCTCCAACAGTTTATGGGAGGCTTGAACTTTTAGCAAAAGACCAAAAAACTCTCTTGAGAATTGCAAGAGAGGTAAGGGTGAAGGAGAGAGCCGCTGAGAGGATGGAACAAACTCGTTTCAAAATCGAACGTGATTTAAGGGAAGAAGAATAATTGACGATAGAATTTCGGAAAGATGGTGCCCGAGTGATAACAGAAACTGAATAATAAACACCTGCATCATCGGCGCTGAGTATTGAGTTGGGGGAGGGGAAATAGTTGACTAATGATAAAAAAATATTATCGTATCTATTGTCCCACTCATACTTGATTCATTTTATGGCAGAAAGAGAAGAAGTACGCGGAGGCGTTGATAACCAACTGACAACAGTCCTACAAGCAATTAAAGACATGGAGAGAAATTTGAGTCAGTTATCACCAGAAGATTTGTGGCAAAGTTATCAGAAATTTTTGAAAGGTTCAGAGAATAAGCCCGATAAACAATTTCTCGATAAGTTTCACGAGCTGTTGTTACGCTTCGTGATGAAAGACTTTCTCCCAACAAGGTGGAATTGGGAAGGATATGTGGAGCCTCATACAATAGTCATTTTTGATAAGAGCCACTCTCATGAACTTGCACTTCGTATGGACCTCAGTCACTTTAGTGGAGATTTTCCAGGTCTTTATGAAGGGGAATTAATAAATCATATCAAAAAGTTTTCATGGGTAATCATTAGGAATGGTTCGCTTGTTATTGACCTGAATCTTTATTTTTCTCAAAGAGAAGGACTTGATGGGCACCCGGCTAAAGAAACAAGAGATGATATAAAAGAAGCCTTGCTGTAATACTTTTTTTAGAGGCTCTCTTGGAGCCTTTTTGTTTTTCGTGATATGGTGAATGAAATCACTTCACGAAACGCCATTCACCAGCGCCATGTCGCTCTGTATCATCACCGCCGGGTGGGGGAGGATATGACTTTAAACAAGCAAACTGATGTGCTAGAGTGTATTTACTTTCAATGAATCATGTCCCCGACAAAAAAAAGTATGGAATGGCTAGAGCCACTTGTTCTCACTCGTGACGAAGCGAGCGCTTTTCATGATCAATTGCAGCAATCAATTCCCGAAAGTACATTAAGCAAACAGCGAGATCTTTTTAGAAAAGCAAAACAATCTCAATAGCTGACTGTGTCTGAAAAAATTGATATTTCGGATCCTTCTCTCAATATTGAGATTTTTTGTGGAGGAAAATTGCCGAATGATTTTCAGTTCGATCTCGAAGACCAGGAATTAGCTGAATTCTATAATGAGGATGCTGAAAAATGTCAGAAAGAATCCATCTCATTAGTAAAAGATGTTTTTTATCATGGAAAACTTATCGCTTATTTCGCTTACACTTCATCGGAAATCAAATGCGATCATCTGAGTTCGAATGACCAGATCATTAATTTTGCACATCCAGCCTTAAAACTGGGAAGATTGCTCGTCTGCAAATCAATGAGAGGCAGAGGAATTGGTTCAGTCATTCTGCAAGACATCGCCCGCACAGCGTTGGACCTGAAAAATAAGATTCCACTTCGATTCATTATCGTCGATTCGCTTCCCCACGCTGTTAAGTTTTATATGAAACAGGGATTTATTGATAGTGGTATAAAACGTGGCAAAGAGAGAGACCTCAGTTTGTTATATATCGATTTAAGTCGTCTATGACGGCGAGTATTGCGTGGGGGGAGGGGAGATAATTGACAGAAAATAAATCAATAGTATTGTAGTGGCCACCTTTTAAAATATATATGGCAACTCTAGAAGCCCCTGAACGTCCTGAATCAGAACATGATTCCGCAGACTTAGAAAGAAAAGCGCATCTCTCAAGGGCTCAGGAGCAAGTCATATGGGCCGAAGCTTCTGCAGCAGATTCTGATCCCACGCTAGGTTTTGAGCTGATGAGAACGTCTCTTGAGCTTGCAGGAGGGCAGCTCTCTGATTTGAAATTCAAAGACTACCGTGAAGTTACGGAGAAAAGACTGAAAGAGCTGAAGCAACAAGGATGTAAAACTGCTGCAGCAAAAGAACTCGCATGGGCAAGAGCAAATGCTGACGTTCTCGATGTTCAACCATCGCTCAAGAGAATGGCCCATCTTCTTTCCCGTGGAGGCCTCAGACTTCAAGATATCGAATCTTCTGAAGAAGAAGTGAGAGGTTTTGAAGAAAAGATGAAAAAGCCTCAACTTTCAGAAAATGCCATGACAATCCTCGAGTATTTTTGGCAGAGACAATACGAAAACCAGCCAGTTGTTCCGATTACTCAGATCTGGATAAAATTTGGCTCTGCTGCTTTTGATGAAGCAAGAGAGACGCTGATAAAAAATGGCTGGATAGAAGTGACGAAAAAAGAAGATAGTGTTGAGCATTTCGCACTCACGGAAAATGGAAAAACTTTGGCAGAACAGGTTGTCATTTACAAAGGCAATACTGCTGAACTTGCTCGAGATCCCGAAGCGGCCAATACGGCGGCACTTAAAGAATTTCGTGACAAAGCCCTCCAGGCTCTTCGTTATGCTGCGACGAGATAGCAGGGGTTTTCCAAGAGTGTGATATTCTTCGAGGCAAGAACTTCACACCATGACCTTCTTCTTCGCGATCACCATCTGCATCATCACGGCAGGTTGGGGGAGGGTGGTGATGAAGAAGGCGCTGGACCACAAATCACCCCTCGTGTGCGCGCTGATTTTTGAGATTGTTCAAGTCATCGTGGCCTTGCCGTTTTTTTCGTATTATCAAACTCCCATGGCACTCTGGACCAGCATCCTTTCCGGTTCGCTCTTTGCACTTTCGCTGACCTTGTATTTTCTGTGCTACCAGAAGAGCGAAGTTTCGCTCCTGACGCCACTGCGAGGCCTGCGCGGGATCGTTGCCTTGCTGATCTCACTGCTGTTTTGGCATGAAGCGCTCAGTGGTTTTGAAGTTTTGGGACTCATCGTGATCGGCCTTGGCGTGCTCCTGCTGCAAAGGGCGAGCAAATTCAAGAAGCTTCTGCACTTCCTCTTTCACCGTGAAGCTCTTTTCATGCTGCTCTCGGTGCTTCTGGGAGTGCTTTCTTCCTATCTCGATCAGAAGGGAACGGCGGCGAATGGCTATTTCAGCTATTATTTTTTCACCTGTCTGTCGGCCGTTGTGGCACTCTCGATTGCGGTGCTCATCCAAAATGGAAAAAAGACGTGGAAACTTATCACCACCGATATCTCCCGCCACAATATCACCGTTGGAATTATCTTCGCTGTCTCCTTCATTTCCCAACTCATTGCCTTGCAACATGAGCGCGTCACCATCGTGAACGGACTGCTTCCTTTGGGCGTCTTGGTGACAACCTATCTGGCTGGGGCCTACCTGAAAGAACGCGTCATTG
>OBEQ012864100.1_pt1 | contig 24250 bp, 14 predicted proteins | sample 1670901 | NCBI WGS metagenome assembly OBEQ01 (sample SAMEA104232315, study PRJEB22302) | groundwater metagenome | biome: forest; feature: aquifer; material: groundwater | place: USA | collected 2011-08-07 | depth 5.4 m | reverse complement strand
TTGAACCCGGGCATCAACATTCCCACCTTATGCTCCCTGACAGATCCCACATTCCCGCCCCGGCCCATGGCTGCCTCTGGGATTCCAGCGTGGGATTTCCGCCCTTCTCTACGCTGCTACAGCGTGGGACGGGACAAGGGCGGTCTATACGAAAATCGCCCATATCGTCCGACTCTCCGCGCCCATCATAGAGCCCGCCGGCCGCGAGTTCGAGGACAGCCAGTTGGTAACGCTCAGAACCATCGACACCGGCGCGGTAGTCCGCTACACCACCGACGGCACGGACCCTACGCCCACCAGTAAACTCTTCACGCCCGGATCCAAACTGCTGTTGGACTCCACCACGGATCTTCGCGCCCAGGCCTTCCCCACTTCGAGTTCCCTGTTGGCCAGCGGGATGCGGGAGGATAAATACATCCTCAATCCTTCCACCCCATGGGCCACGCCGGGGGCGGCCCAGCCTTTCGCCAACTCGGTATCCGTAACCCTGACCTGCCGCTCCAAGAAGTCGGAGATCCGTTATTGGACGGGAGCCACCCTCCCCAATCTCCCCTTCAGCACGCTCTACGATGGAAAACCCATTCCCATCAATTCCACCATGCGCCTGCAGGCCGTGGCGGTGACCAATTCCGGAGGACAACAGCGCGTAAGCTCCATCCTGGATCTCACCTATGAGATCTACACCACCACCCCTTCGGATACGCTTCTGGCCGGCGCGACGCGCACGCTGACGGGCGGATTCGTTTTCACCAATCTTTCCGACACGCCCGTTTCCGCCAAGACGCATACGACCGCGGATTTCTCCCTCTTTGGATTCCGGGACGCCTCCTTGGCCATCCGTATCAAGCCCACGGCGCCGGGCCAGGCTGTGAAGGTTTCCTACTCCAAACCCGCGGATCTGGCGGTGTCCCTGTACCGCTACGTGAACGGCGGGGTCGAGTACCTCTCAAGCGACAGTCATTTCGATCTGACCGCGGGCGGCGACTATTTCATCGGCGTCGATACGCTTCCGCCCATCCTCACGCTCATATCCCAGCAGGCCATGGCGGGGGACTCGACGCTTCTCACGCTCTCGGTGCAGGACAACATCATCAACCCCACCTGCAAGATCCAGAGCTCCGGGCTCACCGGCGGCGAATCCACGCGCAAGCCCGGCGCGGACGGTTCGGTCATCGCGTCCCTCAAATTCTCCGGGACCGATCTCAAGGGCCTGTGGTTCCGCGCTTCCGCCGGGGACTTCTACAGCACCGCCCATCTGCCCGCGGATCCCCTCGGGAAGATCTACGTCCCGCAGACCTGGAATAAACTCAACACGCCCGCGGTGCTGACCGTGGGCAAGCAGGGCGCGCCCTGGGACATGGCGGGTTTCCCCGTCAGCGCTTCGGCTCCCATCCTGTGGGGCAAGGTCCTGCAGGACAATCCCGACGCGGAACTGCAGGCCATGGTGTGGAGCGACGTCGCCCAGGACAACCTTCCGCTTTCGGACAGCAGCGTGATCAAACCGGGCATGGCGTTCTGGATGGGCAGCACCAAGCTGCGGAATTCCGTGGCCATGACCGGGTTCAACGGAGCGCAATCCGAAATCGACGGTTCCTGCCGCATGGTCCTTCACAACGGCTGGAACCAGGTCACCAGTCCCTTGCTCGACAAGATGTATTGGCCCGTCACCACCCGGAAATCCAAGGCCGGCGAAGGACTGCTTAAGGCACCCTACCGTTATCTCCCAAAGATCCACGACTATGCGCAAGTGGACTCCCTGGAACCCTGGGTCGGATACTTCGTCTACTATTACGGCGCACGCGATACCACCGTGACGTTGCTCACGGATGCGTCCAAGCGCTTGCCAAAGAGCGCGGCGGAATCGCCGGACGCCGCGCATAGCGTCGCCATCGCCCTGGATTTCGGCAGGCCCGATCCTCTGTATCTGGGCGCGCGGTCCTGGGCCGAGGACGGCGTGGGCGCGGAGGACGAACCCGATCTGCCCGCGTTCCAAAGAACATTCAGCGCCTGGTCGCAACGGGGCAAGGGCCGGCTGCTTACGGACCTGGTGAAATTCGGCTCCGGCGAACTCATGCATTGGAACGTCGTGTTGGACGATGCGGCGCGCGAAGGGGGATCCTTAAGCGGTGTCTCCACCATCAAGGTGCTGGAGGGCTCCATGCCGGAAGGATACCAGGCCTGGGCGGTCTCCACCGCGCGCGGATTGAAGTTCCGATTGGAATCCGGATCGGAAATGCCCTGGTCGGGAATGGCTTCGGACACGCTTTCGGTCTATGCCGGTCCCGCGGCCAAGCTCGCGGGAATCGTTGAGCTTTCCCGGGCGGTTTCCACCGTGGACGGATTCACCTTCGCTCTCGAAAAGGACCCCGCGGGCTCCCATCTGCGCATCGCCCTGCCCTGGAACTCCGCCGTGGACGCGGAGATATGGTCGCTCTCAGGCCGCCTCCTGGCCCAATCCCATCCCGGCCGTCTCAACCCTGGAGTCTACCGCCTGCGCTTAAGCGCGGATCATGGTCCAAATTCCGATAACCGCGTGGGAGTCCTCAAGATCCGCTTGCGCACGGAAAGCGGCCCAAGGGAATTTTCGCGTAAAGTCCTCTGGTAACTCCAAAAAGCCACCGTACGTTCCGATTTCCTTCCTTTCCCGGCTAACCACCCATGCCCTGAAAAGCCTAGTTTGACGGGCATTGGCGGGCCTTTGCAGGTGAAGTGCAGATGGGAAACGTGGTTACATTCAGTTATATTTCGACCCGCAATTTCGCGCATTTATTTCCGGGTTGAAAAAAAGAGGCTACCTCAGGGGTGATGGGGCCGTCTAATACCGGGTAGCGGGCGGATTTTTGGGTGATTTGAACCCTAAAGTGAAGATCAGGTTTTGAAAAAACACATTCTGATTTGTTTCGCATTGTCGGCCTTGCTCGGAGCCGTTCCAGGGCACGCTCAAATCGTGGATCAGCCACCCCCTGTTTCCGATCGGGACCCGGCGTTGGTCAATCCCTTCGTGGACACGATCTACGTGAACCTCTCCATGAACGGAGGGATGAAGGCCGGTTCCACCATCTTTTATGACATCAACGGCAAGGGCGAGTTTGATGCGCTCACGGCCCAGACCTACACCGGCACCCTGCAGTTCGCGGCCAATACGGTGCTGCGGGCCGAGGCTTTCACTCTGGATAAGGGATACAGCACCCCGGTGACCTGGACCTACGTGAAGGACGAGGCCCCGGTCGTCACCCTCACCGCGCCCGCCAACGGCGCCACCGTGACCAAAGGAACCAGCGTCACCCTCACCTCCACCTTTACGGATCCGGAAGGTCCTGCGCCTTATACGGTAAAGTACTACTGGGCCGCCGCGGGCGGGGCCTCCTGGAACCTGATCGGCACTGGCGGCACCGATGCTTCGAATTCCCTGACCTGGCCCATCGGAAGCGCCGTGTCCACCGGTTCCACCACCCTCCGCGCCATCGTTACCGATGGCCGGGGTCTGATGGGCACATCTGACGTAACCGTCACGGTGGCGCCGCCGCCCAATGTCCCGCCGGTCATCTCCCTGGATCTCCCGGCGAACAACTCCACCTTCACCCTCCCGGCTACGGTCACCTTGTCGGCTACGGCGTCGGACCCGGACGATGCGGGAGCCAACGCGATCCAGAAGGTGGACTTCTTCTACAACGGTCAGCCCCTCACTTCCAAGACTTCGCCTCCATGGACCTTCAGCTACGTCAATCCGACCGCCGGGGACTATGCCCTGACCGCCGTGGCCTACGACAACGGGACCCCCCAGGCGCATACCACTTCGAACACCGTCAACGTAACGGTGCGCAACAACAAGCTGCCCACCACCAACATCTCCTATCCCGAAAACGGAAAAACCTACTACGCGCCTTTCATCGATAGCTTGCGCGCCCTGGCCTCGGACGCCGACGGCTCGGTGGTGAAGGTGGTGTTCCGGAACGGCAATACCGTCGAGAACATCGACAACACGCCGGCATCCTGGGCCTACCTGAAGACCTATCCGGCCGGCAGCTACAAAATGACGTCAACGGCGACGGACAACCATGGCGATAGCACCATTTCCGATACCGTTTATTTCACGGTCGCGGCCAACAAGTCGCCCGTCGCCAACGCCGGCGTGGATGTCACCCAGCTTTGGCCCGCCAACAGCGTGGTCCTCAACGGGAGCGCCTCTACGGATCCGGAAGGCACCACCCTCAAGTACGAATGGACGGGCACGGGCGTCACCTTCTCGAATGCCACCGTAGCCTCCCCCACCGTGACGGCCTCCGTGCCGGGCGCATATACGATTACCCTCAAGGTTACCGATCTAGGCACTCCGCCCCTCAGCTCCACGGATCAGATGATCTTCACCGTGAACGCCAAGCCGGCCGTTACCAGCCAGCTCACCGCTTCCGGCACCGCCGCGGTACCGTTCAGCTATCCGATCCAGGGCTCCGGATATCCGCTCCCCACCTTCGAGGTTACCGGCAATCCCGGGTGGTTGACCCTGAACGCGTCCAATTGGACCTTGTCCGGCACGCCGCCCGCCTCGGGGCAATTCCCAGTCAATATCAAGGCCAAGAACAGCGTGGGAGAAGACACAAAGGTCCTCAACATCTCCATCTCCGATTCCCTGTACAAGCCGTCCATCACCAGCCCGCTCGCGGCCACCGGCAAGGTCGGGACCGCCTTCACCTATCCCATCCAGGCCAAGGGCAATCCCGCCCCCACCTTTACCACCGGGACCCTGCCCGCGGGTCTTTCCCTGCTGTCGGGAGGGGTCATCAGCGGATCCCCCACGGTCACGGGCAGCTACACCATCCCGCTCACGGCGACCAACAGCCAGGGCTCCGATTCCAAGAACCTGGCGCTCACCATCGCCTCGGATCCCAAGATCACCGTGGATCTCGATACTTTGATCACAGTGATGGAGAAGGCCAAAGCCACCTTTACCATCAGCGCCACGGGATTCCCCGCGGTCAGCTACACCTGGCAATACTGCGCCACCTCCGCGACCGGCACCTTCACCAACGTAGGCCCCAACGCCGCCACCTACGCGATCGACACCGTCTCATCATCTTCGGCCGGGTTCTACAAGGTGATCGTGAAAAACACCGGGGGCAACGACGCGACAAGCCGGGTCTGCCGCCTAAAGGTCATGCCCCTGCCCATTCCCATCCACATCACCGCCAGCCCCGCTCCGTTGACCGTGGTGGTGGGCGACAAGGTGCAGTTCAAGGCCAAAGCCACGGGCGAAGGCAGGCTCTTCTTCCAATGGTTCAAGGGAGCAAACTCCATCACCGCCCCCAAGGAACAGGATACCGTGTTCATCATAGCGGCCGCGGCGGCCGGCGACGGGGGGATCTATAAGGCCCGGGTGACCAATGCCTTCACGGATACCACCAAGTCCGACACCTATGCCTTCAGCGATACCGCCCGCCTGGTGGTGCAATTGCCCAAGCTGCCCAAACCCTACATCCGGCCCGGCACCGGACCCTTCTACCCCACCACCAAGGTCTTCATGGGGGACGATACTTCGGGGACCAACATCTATTACACCACCACCGGCGCCGATCCCACCCAGGCCGCCACGCTCTTCACAACCGACTCCCTGCTGGTGGACGCGACCAAGACCCTCAAGGCCCGCGCCTACAAGCCCGGTTTCCGCGCCAGCGACATCACCACCGAAACCTACACCTACACGGTTCCGGGCAAGGTGTTCAAGCCGACCATCTCGCCGCCGGCCCCCACTTTCAAAATCTCCATGAAGTGCACCCTCACCACGACCACGCCCAACGCCGCCATCTATTACACCCTCGACGGGTCCAGCCCCCTGGACGGCAGCCCGGCCCAGTTCAACGGGTCCATCACCCTGACGAAAACCACCACCATCATCGCCGTCGCCAAGCGGACCGGCCTCATCGACAGCGACACCCTGATGATGACCTATACCCTGGAGGCCCTGTCCAGCAAGGTCCTCGCCCCCATCATTTCCCCGGCGGGCGGCCCCTTCAGCGGCCAACAGAAGATCACCCTCACCTGCCCCACGGACGGAGCCTTGATCTGGTACACCCTGGACGGTACCTCGCCGGATACCTCTTCGACCCATTTCACCTACGTTACGGGCACGCCCATCAACCTGGCCAAATCCGCGGTCCTCAAGGTGGTCGCGACCAAGAAGGATTTCCTCACCAGCGATGTAGTCTCGCAGAATTATACCCTGATACCCGGACCCATCACGGCGCAGCCCGCCTCGGACATCATCTTCGACTCCACGGTGACGGTCAAGCTGACCGCCCTGCCCGCGGGCGCGATCATCCGCTACACCCTGGACGGCACCAAGCCCGCCGCGGACTCCCCCGTGTTCCCCGCCGCCGGCCTTCCCATCACCACCACCACCACCGTCTCCTCCATGGCCTTCATGGACGGCGTGGCCAGCTCGCTTTACTCTTTCAGCTATACCAAGCGGGGCGGCCAGTTGGCAACCCCCACTCCCACCACTTCCAACAACCAGGCCACCTTCAGCGACACCGTGAGCATCTCCCTGTATTCAACTCCGGGATCGGACATCTACTACACCCTCACCGGCGAAATCCCCACCGCTTCCAGCCTTAAATACGGCTCGCCATTCCTGGTCGATTCGACCGTGACCTTGCAGGCCGTTGCGATCCAGAAAGGGTTCACCAACAGCAAAATCATGGTGGCCACATATACCCTGGTTCCCGGGAAGCCCACGGCCTCGCCTCCCGGGGGCAGCACTCCGACCGGCGTCAAGGTCAAGCTCAGTTGCGCCTCCGCCCGCGCCTCCATCATTTACACTTTGGACGGCAAGGACCCCACGCCGGCGGAACACTTCAACTATAAGTCCGGAGAGGAAATCTCCATCACCACCTCCGGAGTGCTCAAGGCCGTAGCGGTAGCCGGTAACATGGCCAGCCCGGTGATGGAAGAGAACTACAACATTTTCGGCATCCAGGATTTCACCCTGCCGCCCGGAAAGATTTCCTTCCTGGAAGGCGGCTACACCCTGCGCAGCCCCGAGGATCAAAGCGTGACCGTGCTGGGCCGCATCGCCGGATCCACGCCTTTCAACCTGACCGGTTTCGACGGGGTCCAGTACGTATTCACTTTGTCCCTCGGTCCCGAACAGGCCGCCGGCGCCGAGTTCCCCAAACTCATCTTCACGGCCCCGTCCTCGGACAGGCGCTCAATGTACAAGATCGACCTTTCGGGAAAGATCTATTTCATCTCCGGCGCGGATACCGTGACCCTGTCCCAGGCCGGTACCTATTTCATGGGCAGCGACGTGTCCCCTCCGACCATCAAGTACATCAGCGAGGCCTTCGACGATCAGGACTCCACCCGCGTATCGTTCCAAATCGAGGACAACGTCGCCAACCTTTCCTACGACCTGAAGCGGAATGACGACGCGAAGAGGAACCTGAGCCAGCAATACGTGTTCAGCGGCTCGGACCTCTCCTTCAAGCTCAAGCATCCCCCGGGAACGCTCAAGCCTTTGTACATCCAGCTGATCGTGAGCGATTACCAATCCGCGTCCTACTACCCACCCGAGGTCAACACGCAACTCTCCCTGTCGCAGCGCCTCGGCGCGTTCAAGGGTCCGGATGCCTGGTCCATCGGCGCCGCGAATTCGCCGTACGATTTCATCAGCATCCCGCTGTCTCTGGATCCGCCCATGACCGTCAAGGACTTCCGCGCCGCGAATCCCGGCGTGGCCATCGAGGGCGTGGCCTGGAGCGACGCCGCGAAAAAATACCTCCCTATCGGCGGCGATGAGACCCTCCGGCCCGGCCAAGGATATTGGCTCGGGGCCCGCACGCTCGTCTCCTCCCTGACCCTGCACTCCGCGACCACTCTGCCCACCGGCAAGGGCACGTTCTCGGTCTACCTCAAGCACGGCTGGAACCAAATCGGCAACCCGCATATGGAAGAACTCTATTGGCCCTTCTCGCGCAACCTCGAAGAAGCGTACAAAGGCTCGCCGATCAAGGGACTGTGGGAATACGTCCCCGCCAAGTACGACTTCGTGGAAAGCGAATCCCTGAAACCATGGCGCGGCTATTACGTCTATAACTACCTGGAGGACAAGACCGTCAATCTGTCCCCCACCCCCATCACAATCTGGTCGATGAAGCAGGCCGGACAGGCTGGGAATTCCGGGCGCATCAACCTGTCCCTGGGATGGGGCGCCACCCGCTCCGTGCGCCTGGGCGCGGATCCGACCTCGGCGGACGGCTTGGGCCTGGAAGACGAATTCTCCCTTCCCCGCCGCGGTGGCGTATTCATGCAGGCTTTACGCAACGGCAACGGCCTCACCACGGATTGGGTCCGTTTACGACAGGACGAGATCCACGAGTGGAAGGTCGCCATGGACGGAGCCGGGGATTCCCTCCCTCCCTTGCGCATCCTGGAGCAGGATCTCCCCGCCGGATACGAAACCTGGGCGGTCTCCCCGTCCCGTTCGATGAAATTCCGCCTGGAAAAGGGCGGGCAAATCCCCGCCTCCGGATTGGCCCAGGACACCCTGAACATCTATTCCGGCCCCAGGGAAAAGATGGCCCGCTTCAGCCTCCTGCAAAACCTTTCCAGCGTGGCACCCTCCTTGGATTTGGAGCTGCTCGCCCGCAATGGGGGCTTCAACATGCAGATGGCCCTGCCCTCCAAGGCCAGGCTCCGGGCCGCGGTCTGGACCCTGCAGGGCGCGCGTAAAGGCGAGTTCACGGTAGGCCCCCTTTCGGAAGGGCGCTACGCCTTTTCTTACGAGGCGGATTTCCACAACCGGCCCGCCCGCCTGGAACCGGGTATCTATTTCCTGAGCCTGGAAATCCAGGGCGCCGGACTCAATACGCGCTTGGCCCGGAAAATCGTATTGCAACAGTGAATCCGGGGTCAATCCGCCCCGCTTTAACGCCCCCACTTTCCAAACCTTCCTTAGCGACGCATGCCCTTCAGTGGTACATTTCATCCCGGATCGACAGGGGTTGATCCGACGGGTTTTATTGGACAGAATCAGAGTTCCACTTCGATGAAAACGCTCATCCGGCATGCCCTAGCCTTGGGGTTGATATTGTGCCTCGCGCCCGCCAAAGCCGGCGGAACCGACGAGGATTTGTCCCGGGCGAAATCCTATCTCAAGGATTACCTCAAGCAGGTCGGCCAGAAATATCCCTTCGCGGATTGGGAAAAGCAAGCCACGCGTTGCCGCGGCAATCTGGACCGCATGCGCTCCAATCCCGCCTTCTCCGGCGAGGCCTTCGACAAAAGCGGCTATTCCCAACTTGAGCCGATGGACCGCGAAATCCAGGACCTCCTCAAGCACCGCGCCGAAACCGATCGGCTCGTCAAGGAACTCTACGTGTCCTCCCTGGTGGCGCGCATCGACGGGGAATTCTCCCGCAACGGAAAGCATTGGGATCCGGACGCCAAGCTCGCCTTCCAGCGGGCCCTCATGCCCTATGAGGCGGGAAGCCTGCGGCCCAAGACCGCATTCCAGGCCAATGTCGCCGCGCTCGACCGGGACTTCCGCCAGGTGCAGACCAATTGGCTTTTCTCGTTCGCCCAGGATTACCTGGGACGGCGCGTAGAGGATCATCTGCGCGCCTACAATCTGGCGAAGATCGAGGCCCTCTACGACGACTATTCCCTGCAGCTGGATTATTGGAACCGGCAAATCCAGGCGAACGCCACCCAGACCCATGAACAGCTCCTGCAATTGTCCAAGAAGTTCGAGGACAACAAGGGATGGCTGCGCCAGAACCTGGCGAGCCTGCTGGAAGTGCTCAACACGGACATGCTGTTCAGCGACCTGCTCGAGTACGCGCACAATCAGAAGGTGGATTTCACCATCGAGGTGGAGGACAAGATCGAAGCGTCCCTGAAGGAGCGCAACCAGTCCACTCTCGCCCCCATCCAGGCGCGCATCGCCCAGTGGAAGAATTTCTCGGCCGTCTTGCGCGAACGCACCGCCACCGCCACCGAACAGGCCAAGAACCAGGAGAGCCAGGCCCTGGCCCGCGCCGAGGACGACCGCAAGGAACATGAACGCATGGAGGCCCTCAAGGAGGAGCAACAGCGCATGGAGCAGGAGCAGAAGGAGAAGTTCAAGCAGACGCTCACATCCCTGCGCACCTTCACCTTCAAGAGCGAAACCGCCGTGGAGCTGGACGACGATTCCAAGAAGGCGCTCTCGACCAAATCCGGATTCCTCAAGACCAGCTATGTGCGCTCGGGCGTGGTGAAGCTGAAGGTGGACAAGGCCCTGTTCAACGATACCCTGGCGCTGGTGCAGAAGTTCTCCGTGGAAGAAGGCCAGGTGGACTTTTCCAAGATGTCCCTGCAGGAACGCTCCAACCAGAGCGCCTACACTTACGCCTCGCCCGCAGGCCGCACCAGCCAAGGCGATCTGCAGAACTTCGTGTCCGAGGTCGGGCTGGGGTCCTACAGCACGTACTACAACTTCCTATCCTACGTCACACCCGGCCGTTGGAGTCCGGGCCGCGTTTCCTGGACGGCGGACCGCAACGGGATGAAGATCAACCACGACAGGGAATTCAGCTACGTGGATATGGTGGTGGACGCGCACCGCAAGCGTTCGGCCGGGCCGGCCCACGACGAAAGCACCGTGAACCTGCCCGCCAACATGATAGTGATTTTCGATCCGCGGGGGGCCGTCATGCGCTTCCAGTCCTTCGCGGACGTGGACCAGGTGTCCATCCGCGCCGGGGATCTGGTGGACGGAAAGCTGTACTACAAGTTCCTCAACTACTCCACCGACCGGCAACACATCTACCTGAACGGCATCGATCCGGAAATGAAGGTCGCGAGCCCGGGAGGGAAGTCTTAGGCCTCGCAGTGGGCTGTGCTGCGGTTAAAAAGTCTAAGTTCAAAGTGCAAAGTTTAAAGTTCAAAATTAAGAAGAGAATCCTCTGAACCGAATTTTGAGCAACTTGAATCTGCCGCGCTTTATCCCGGCTTCCCAATTTGCATTTTTCACTTTTCACTTTGCACTTTGAACTCTCTCTTCAGTCACTCCTCCGCACACCCTCTCCACTTCACAGCTCCACCAACCTCTTTCGTCACCACCGGCAATGCCGAAATCGCCTTGTCGTGCACGTCGTGGAACAGCAGGATGCCGTGCCTCCATAGCAGCATCAGGGACGTGATGCGGTCCGCCGCCTGGGCCGCCGTGATCTTGGCGTTCCAATCCTGGGAATCCAGGTTCCACAGCATCAGCTTGATGCCCAGGCTGTCCAGAAACGGTTGCGCCGCCGCGGTCCGCTGGCCGTATGGTGGCCGGAAATAACGGATGCGGCCCTTGTTCTCCGTGAAGACGGAATCGAGCAAGGACTGGGTGCCGCTGATGCTGGCGCGCCATTGATCCCATTTGGCATGGCTTTTGTGTTCCAGCCCATGGGACGCCGTGCACATTCCGGCGTAGGCTCCCTGCACATCCGCCGCGCTCTGTTTCTCCATGCGATGGCGCAGGTTGCCGCCCAGCATGAAGAAGGTCCCGTTCAGATGATTCTGCCTGAGCCAGGCGATCAAGATGTCCGTGCCGCCGCCCGGAAGCGTGGGACCGTCATCGAAGGTGAGCAGGAAGGACTTGTCCGGATAAGCGTCCCCCTGGATCTCCTTGGGAGAGTAGGTGAAGATTTCGCTGGATACCTTGGTGAACAACGCCGCCAGGCGCAATTGCTCGTAGAGATAGTCTCCGTAAAACTTCTTGGCCGCGTCGCGCCAGGGCCGCAACTCCGCCGGCATCGCCGAATCCGCGTCCGCAGCCAGCTTTTGCAGCGCGGCCAAATCCGCCGGAGGCTTAACGCCCGCGCCCCAGAGAGGCGAGGGCTTGGCCTCCTTGGCCAGCCGGAAATTCGCGAGCATGGCCGCATAGGCACGGTCCTTCCATTTGGCCGCTCCCGCTTCGTCGGCCTTGGACAGGCCCAGGAAAGGCGCCAGCGCCGAGCCCTGCAATTGCGGTTCCGCGTCGTGAAGACACTTCACGAAGACCAGGATCTCCATCCGGGACGCGAAATCGAATCCCGCCGCATCCGCGATGGGATAGGGCCAAAGCTTGCGATCGATGCGGGCGATGCGATCCGGTCCGGCCGCGGCGGCCCGTCCCGTCCCTAGCACTGCAATCATGGCGAGGCAGGTGAGACCCGTCATGACTTTTATGCCGTTTAGGCGATTAAGGTCCATCAAGCTCATCAGACCTTTCAGGCCCATCATGTCAATCAGGCCCTTCGAGCGGTAACCGACGGAACGTCGGCAATCACCGTCGGATCGCAGGGTAGCCATACGGTTACCTACCGGCCAGTTTATCGTCCATCCGCTTCACGCCGGTCGTGTACGCCGCGTTCTGCTTGTTGCTCAAAGCCGAGGCGTAGTTCTTCTTGGCCTCGGACCATTCGCCCTTGTCCTCGTAGATGCGGGCGATGTTGTAATAGGAGCTGGCGCGGACGGTGGCGGCCTTGTCCCCGTTGGCCAGGGCGATGGCCTTGCGGTCGGCCCAGATGGCCTCGCTCACCTGGTTGTTCTTCTGGAAGGCCAATCCCAGGTTGCTGTAGGCCTGGCCGTTGTCGCCGTCCAGTTCGATGGCCTGCTGATAGAGGGTGATGGCGCCGTCGAGGTCCTTGGCGTGATAGGCCTTTTCGCCGAGCGTGTTGATGTTCTTGGAAGCGGCCTTGGCATCGGCCGAAGCCATGGCGGCGGCATCGAAGCCCGCGCGCTTGACGTATCCGTCCAGGATCACGCCCGCGGCTTCGGGCGAGCCCGCGGAAGTGAATTTGTTGATGTCGTGGATCTCCCCCAGTTCATCGATGCCGAACACCACCCACAAGGTTCCCGTCTGCCCGCCGGGCACATAGTAGGTCTTGACCAGGGTCTGGCCGATGTACACGAATACCTTGGCTTGGCTGGTTCCGGAGAGGGCCTTGGAACCGCTCACCGTCTTGTCGGAGAAATCGTGCACGGCGTACACGTATTTCTGGCCGTCATGCTTCTTCTCCAGGGTGATGGTCTCCGGGCCGTAGCTGTCCACATCGTCCACGTCCAGGTTGGCGTCCGTGCCTTGCTTGTGTTCGAAGTAGACGTGGTTGTCCGGGAAGCTGAAATGCGAATCCAGATCCAGGGGATTCTCGCCCCAGTTCAGGACCACGCGCACGCCGTCCAGGGCGGTCATGGTCTTGCTCAACGCGTAGGTCATGCCATCGCAGGGGCATTTCGCGACCAGGGAGGAATAGCCCGCCTTCTTCACGATCATGAGGACGGAATTGTCGTCGGCGCCCAGGCCGTTGGCCACGGATACCTTGCCGCCGGCATCGGTCTTTCCGGACACGGAAGCCATTCCGTTCTTCTGGAAGATGATTTCGGCATCGGCGATGGATTCATCCTTCACCGTGGCGCTGAGGATGTGGACGTTGAGATTGGGCGCGGCGGCTGCGGCCGCGGTTGAGGTTACGCCCGCGATGGAAGCGAGCGAGGCGATGGACAACAGGGAAACAAGGCCGTGGGCAAGACGAGTACGCATGAGGTTCCTCCCGGAAGGTGCGGATGGTAAGGTTGCGGAAACCAGGACATGTCGAAAAAAAGAGCGCAGCACGGAAAGTAGTAATGCAGGGACGCGGAAGGGAAGACCCCGTCGTACGCGGCGCATTTTTCAAGAATCGGTCAGAGACGCTTGCGCGAAAACAAATAGACGCCTGCGGCCAGGGAAATCGCCGTCCACACCGCGGCGTTGGCGAGGGCATGCCAGGAATCCGGCCGCTGGAAGAAATCGCTCACCATCCCCAGTGACCAGGCGTGGATTCCGCCGAACTGGGGCAACAGGCTGACCGTCTTGGTGAAAAGGCCGCCTTCCCGGAGCACGCCCGCGTAGTAGGTCCACAAGTTCACCACGTATATCACGGGAAGGAGCAGGAGCCAGAGGAAGAAAATCATGAAATTGCCGAGGAAATTCCGCAGCAAAAAGTAGAGGCTCACCAGGCACAAGGTGCCCAGTCCCAGGGGTATGATCAGGATGAAGACATGGAAGAGGTTGACGCCGGCGACCCGGTACATCTCTTCCCAGAACAGGCAGATGGCAGCCATTCCAAAGGCTAGAGCGGGAATGAACACCGAGGCGATCTTCGCCAGATAGAACGCCGGGCGGCCGACGTTGCGGGAGAGGATCAAAAGATCGTTGTTACGCAGATAATGGGTTCCGGTGCGATCCAGACAGAAGCACAGCGCGAACAGGGTAGTGAGGAAGACGAGGGTGGAGTAGCCGATGGCCACCGTGTAGTTGAGGCGCAGGGCCTGTCCCACCAGTTCCCCGTTGACCTTGATGTCTCCGACCATGATGTAGCGGATGGGAACCATCAGCAGGATGAGGCTGGCCAGGGCGGCCCACAGCAAAGGCCCTTTGATGACAGGGGAAAGTTCGAAGAGCAGGATGGCGCGCAAGCGCATGGAGGGTCCGGCGCTCATTTGACCCGATCCAGGAAATATTTTTCGAAAGCGTTGAAGTCCTGGAACTCGGACATGGGACTGGCTCCCGCGACCTTGCCCTTGTGGAGCACCAGCACCTGATCGGCCAGGTGCATGACCTCGGCGAGGCGATGGGTGGAGATGAGCAAAGTGGTGCCGGCCGCCTTGAGCGCGTCCAACTTGCCACGCAGCATGGCGATGCCCACGGGATCCAGGCCGCTGTTGGGCTCATCCAGGATCAGCAGGCGGCCGCAATCCAGCATGGCGATGGCCAGGGCCAGACGCTGTTTCATGCCTTTGGAGTAGGCGCGGATGGGCTTGCCGGTCAGTTCCAGGCCGAAGCCGTCCAGATAGCTTTCCAGTTCCTGCGCGGCCTTGCGGCGATCCCCGCCGGTGAGCCGCAAATGCAGGGCGATGAGATCCTTCGCGCTCGCGCGCTCGGGGAAGTCCACGGACTCCTGCAGGTATCCGATGCCGCGCCGCGATTCGGAATGCCCGGCGGCCTGCCCGAACAGGGCCGCGGTCCCGCGGGTGGCGGGGCGCAATCCCAACAGCATATGGATGAAGGAGCTTTTGCCCGCCCCGTTCTCGCCCACCAGGGCCACGCAAGCCCCTGTGGGGATGTCCAGGGAGAGCGGGCCGATCAAGGTGCCGCGTCCGTAGTCCAGTTCCAGCCCTTGGCAGGTGATGGCGGGTTCGGCCAGGCTTCCCTCGCTTGCCATGCTCAGAGCCTCTCCACCTTCCGGCGCAATTCCACCGATGCCGGCGCGCCTTCGGCGGTCTTGGCCGGTACGGTCCCGTTCTCGCTGCGCCAGCCGAAGCCGGCCCAGGTCTGTTCCGCCTTGAGCAGTCCCGAGGCGCCGTACCAGTACCTGCCCATGGCCACGGCCGAATCCCCGTCGCTCACGGTTTCGGAAATACCCCAGGCTTCTTCCAGATGTCCGCGGTAGGTCAAGGTGTCGATGGAGGTCTGTTCGCGCCTGACCTGCAGGATGCCCATGTTCCGTGCCTCATTCCAGCCTTCCACCAGCAGGGCGGGAATCGCGAGCACGGATGTGCTATCTGTGACGGTTTCTGATTCATTTGATCCCGCCGCGACCTTCAGGGGAAAATACCGGGCTCCGCCGCCGGTAGCCGTACCCTCCAGCACCACGCCTTGCGAAGAGAAACGGACCACACGTTGACTCGATTCCGTAATGGCGCCGGTGGAATCCTCGCGGATGACCAGCGCCAGGATCTTCAGGGTATCTCCGGCGTCGAGGGAATCCCCCTTAAGCGTGAACTTCAGGCGCCGCACGGATAAGATGCGCTCCGGGGACACGGATCCGGATTTCCAGACGGACTCGGTCGCGCGGAAAACCACGGAGTCCCCGGCATGGGACAGGCCGGAAAGGGAACGGATATCCGAAGGCTTGGAGCGGAATTCGCGCGTGGAGAAGAGGTCGCAACCCCATAGGAGTACGGCCGCCGTAACGAAAAGGCCGGATTTCCGCAGCATTTGCCTAGGCAATATACTTGCAAACGGGGGTCCCGCCAAGACAAGCCCCCAAGGTTTCCCCGAAGCGCTTTCCCCATCCCGCCCCCCTGGATCGCGGGATTGGTTGTTAGGTTTTTTCCATGCCCGAATCCGCCGAGCGACAGGAACAGGGAGGCCAGGCTCCCGATCGCCCCAAGACCCTGCAAATCGATCTGCAAACCCGCTACGGACGGATCAAGGGTAACCTCTCCGTTCCGCCTGGGGCCGTGCGCCTGGCCGAGATGGCCTGGAACGCCATGGCCATCGACGAACGCCTGATCGGCATGGCCGTGGCCTCGGAAGCCAAACAAGGCCGACAGGTCTCCTGCAAGAAGGGGTGCGGAGCCTGCTGCCGCCAAGCCGTTCCATTGTCCCCGGCGGAAGCCTGGATGATCGCGGACGTGGTCGCCTCCCTGCCTCCGGACCGGAAAGCCGAGGCTCTGGCCCGGTTCGCGACGGCGAAACAGCGTCTGGCCGACGCCGGCTTCGGCGAGCGCTCCCTGCATCATGCCGGCGAACAGGAAGTCCTAAGGCTGGGGCTGGACTATTTCAAGCTGGGGATTCCCTGCCCCTTCCTGGTCGACGAATCCTGTTCCATCCATCCCAATCGGCCTTCCGCCTGCCGGGAATTCCTGGTCAGCTCCCCGGCGGAAAACTGCTCCGATCCCGGAGCCAACGGCGTCCGCTCGATTCCCACCGCGGCCAATCTCACCGAAGCGCTCTCCAAACTCTCCGCCCTGGTCATGGGCGGCGATCCCCGGACCATTCCCATGACCCTGGCCTTGGAATGGGCCGCGGCCAACCGGGATGAGGGAGTCAAGCGCTACGACCCCACCTTGTTGCTCACCGCCCTGGTGGAGTTCCTGGGCTCGTCCCGGCCCGCCGAGCCTTCCATCGGGCCTTCTGCCGACCCTCTCGCCTCGTCATGAGCGTCAAGACCGCTTTCTCCATCGTCGTGTTCGTGGTGGCCGCGGGCATGGTCATCACCTTGCTCGTATTCTGGAACGTGTACATCATCTCCGACTACCACACCATCAAAGAGCTGTACATGGTCACCCACGGCACGCCGGAAATCCCTTCCGCGGGCCGGTGGACCGTGCTTTCCATCGGCATCACCTTCCTCTCCCTGGTGCTGGTGGTGCTGTCCTTCTACTTCGTGACCTTTCTGCGCGGATCGCGCTTCAAGCAGCAGCAGAAGGATTTCGTGAACATGATGACCCATGAGCTCAAGCTTCCCATGTCGTCCATCCAGATGTTCGCCCAGACCCTGCGGCAGAAGGAACCGCCCAAGGAGGAGCGCGAACGCTTCCTGGACGCCATCCTCAATGATTGCGCCCGTCTGAATCTGTTGGTGGATCATCTCCTGAAATCCCAGCAGATCGAACGCGGCAAGCTGCCGGTGAGCCTGCGGCGCATGGACATGCGCATCTTCCTGGAGGACTTCGCCCGCAAGTGGCCGCGCTCCCTGACCGTGAATCTCTCCGGCGACGCTTCGGCCCAGGTGGATCCGGTGCTCCTGGATCTGGCCCTGGCCAACCTCATCAACAACGCGGAGAAATACGGCAAGGGCAGCGTGCCGGAACTGGTAATGGACATGCAGGACGGAAAGATCCGCATCAGCATCCGGGACACCGGCGCCCCCATCCCCAAGAAGTACGCGAAGAAGATCTTCAAGCGCTTCTTCCGCATGCCCAACCGCGATACGCGCCGGCAGAATGGCGTGGGCCTTGGGCTCTACATCGTCAAGACCATCGCGAAACAGCACGCTGGGAACATCGAACTCGCCAGCGGCGATCCGGAGACCGACGGCTGGAAGGGGAACCGTTTCACCTTGACCATCCCGAGGGCGAAATGAACCGCATCCTCCTCATCGAAGACGATCGCAACATGGCCATGGGCCTGGTTTTCAACCTGAAGTCGGAAGGCTTCGACGTGACCCATTGCATGGACGGGGAATCCGGCATGGCCGCCATGGAAGGGCAGGACTTCGATCTGTTGATGCTGGATTGGATGCTTCCCGGAGTGGATGGGCTGGAGGTGCTGCGCCAGCTCCGCAAGAAGAATGTGTCCGTTCCCGTGCTGCTGCTCACCGCGCGCGATTCCAAGGAGGACATCGTCGAGGGCCTGGACAGCGGCGCGGACGACTATCTGGCCAAGCCCTTCGATCTCAACATCCTGATGGCGCGCATCCGTTCGCTGTTGCGCAGCCGCGCCTGGCTGACCAAGAAGGACCAGAAGGACGGGAAGGAAAGCCGGCAGGAAGCCCGCTTCGGCAACGCCTACGTCAATTTCGAAACCTTCGAGGCCTCGGTCGGGGACAAGCAGGTACGCCTCAGCTACAAAGAGGCGATGATCATGAAGCTCTTCTGGGAGAAGCGCAACCAGGTCATCACCCGGGAAGAACTGCTGCAGAAGGTGTGGGGCATCGACGGTTATATCCAGAGCCGGACGGTCGACAACCACATCGTGCAATTGCGGAAAATCTTCGAGGAGAACCCCAAGAATCCGAAACTGATCCTGTCCATCCACGGATCCGGCTACAAATTCGTGGGCGGATGACGCCGGGGCTTGGATATTGGTGTCCGGGTGGGGTAAGATGGATAATCCCGGGAGGTTTTTGATTCGTCCGCGATCTTCAGGTTTCCACCACGGCGCACTATTCAGCCTCGTCCGACGTCAACCCGCGTCCAGGCTCCCCGCGGCCCGCGTAGCGTCCGTGGTTTTATCGGCGGCTTTCCTGACCGCTTGCTTAGCACTCACCGCCTCGCCCGCGCGGGCCGCCCGATGCGGTACCGCTTTGCTGTTCGAGCCCGGCAAGGGCTTACGACCCGCCTATGCGATCGGCGCGAAGAGAGGCGGCGCACAGGCCAGCGGCGCCGCCGTCGACAACCGCGCCCGCACCCTGACGTCGGACCATTTCCTCATCCACTACTCCCTGCGAGCCTGGCACCGCGTGCATACGGAACCGGAAGACTCCGCTATCGTGCGCGCGGCGGATTCCCTGTTCACGCTGCTCTCCTCCCTTCCGGACGCGAAGCAGGACTCCGCCGTCTACGCGCGCCTGGACTCGGCCGGCTTCGGCCACCCGGTGTACATCCGCAAGACCCGGGATTATTTCGAAGCCGCGCGGGCCTATTACGTCGGCAAGCTCGGCATGCTCGCCCCGGCCTCGGACGTGCAGTCCGTGCAATACAACGTTTCCCCCGCCCTGCCCCGCAGGTTCCCCATCGACGTGGTGGACGTGGGAACGGCCGATCGCGATTTCGCCGGGGAGACCTACGGCGTGACCTATCCACCGAACAACCTGTCCATCACCTTCGAGAACGATTTCATCTGCCGTACCAGCCTGGACGCGCAGGGCAAAATCCACGGGGACAGCATCAAGAGCCGCCTCGCGGGCGAGGTCATCCACAATTACGCCCTCGACTGGGAGCTGGGGATCAAGGTCACGGCCTTCCACGAGTTCTACCACGCGGTGCAATTCACCTACATCCCCCGGGTCAACACCTACCATGCCTGGTACGAGATCTCCGCGACGGGCATGGAGGAACGCAACGCGGGCGAAGTGAACGACTACCTCCAGTACCTTCCCTGCGTCCTTTCCAACCATGCGACGGTATCGCTCACCTCCACCCTGCAAGGGCCCTGCACCCATTACCCCATGTACGGCCAGGCCATCTTCCACCAGTACCTGAGCGCGGCGCTGGACTCGTCCTTCGACGTGAAGGTGTGGGAGAATCTCAGCCACAACGGCGACGCCCTGAAGGACGGGCTGGAAACCGCCTTCGCCAAGTACGGCAAATCCATGGCCAATCTTTATCCCGATTACGTCTCGCAGGTCTTCTTCGCCGGTAAACGATTCCATCCTCCGGGCCCGGTGTTCTCGCCGGACATCGCCCTGTGGCCCAACCTATCCCTGGATTCCGTGGACCTGACATCCCCTTCCGCCAATCGCGTCATTACGGTGCCGACGCTGACCTTCGCCGTGATCAAGGTGAAGGGGGGCGCCACCGGCGTCCCCCGCATCCTCCAAGCCGTGGGGATAACCGGGATGTCGCGCATCCATGCGACCGCGGATACCTCGGTGGTGGAGCATTTGCAGGAAAGCCAGTTCACCTTGGGCGCTCCGCAGCCGGGGTTCAAGGAGTATTACCTGGTCGTTCCCAATCCATCGTTCACCGACAGGGCGACGGTGGAAATCAAGGAAGCGGATGCCGAGTTCTACGCGTATCCCAATCCGGTAAGCCTCGCCTTCCCGTCACTCGTCTATTTCTCGCAGGGGCGCGACATGACGTTTCCGGCGCAAGTGCGCGTCTATTCCGAGAACGGGACCGTGGTGAAAAACCTGACCTTCGCCTCCGGCGACAAATCGATGTATTGGTACATGGTGGACGACCTGAATCAAAAGCTGAAACCGGGATTGTATTATTACCGGCTCAGTGGAGGACCGCTCAAGGTCCTCTTGGTGCTCCACTGAGCCACCTCGGGTCGACCATTGAAAAAGCCTCTCCGGAAGGAGAGGCTTATAGTTGATGGGAGCCGAAGGATTCCAGCCCGATCATCCGGGCCAGGGATTCGGAGTCGAAGATTCAATCCTCGTCGTTACCCTGGCTGGAAAGGTTGGTTCCGGAGTTGGGGCCGCTTTCCATCCCCGACTTGAACTTCTCCATTTGCTGCCTGCGGAGCTCTTCCTTTTTCTGCTGCTGGAGCTGGTAGATTTCCAGGCGCTGACGGCGGACTTCCGATGCGTCATTCTTCTTCACGGCTTCCTGTTGTGACTGGATCTGTGGCGTCGGAACCTGTGGCGCCGCGACGGCGGGTTTTTCCGGGGCCACGCGGGCGGCCGCAGTAACGCCGGTGGTACCCGTGCCGGCGGCGGGATCCTTTTCCAGGATCAGGCTGTGCAGTTCCCGGGCCAGGGCCGCGCGTTCCTCGGGCTTGGCGTCCCGCATCGCCTTGCGCTTTTCCTTGATGACCGTGATCATCGCTTCCATCTTTTCCTTCCGTTCGCGGAAGGCCTTCTTCTGATCCTCGGTGAGGCCGCGGGCGTGATTCTTCTGCCAGGCCTTGGATTCCTTGGCCGAACCCATGGGCGCGGAGGACTTGGGCTCTTCCACCTGCATGCGGCCGGGGCCTGGAGCGGCCTTGACGTTGGGGGCGTTCTTGGAGGCCACAGCCTTGACGGGCTTCTTGACGGACTTGGACGCATGCGCGGCCGCGGGTTTGACCTGGCCGGTTACGGCCGCGGATGTCGCGGAAGTGGAAGCATCCGTGATTGTGGAAGCTCCGCCGTCGGCGAACGCCAATCCGCTGGCCACGCTCCCTAAAAAAGCAGCTCCCGCCAATGTCTTCCGTACCGTACACATAATGTTACCGATGTTCCTTATCAAGCTGTCCGCCTCGATCAAGGTAAAAACCATGCAAGATTTGCGCCTAAGATTATGCCTTGCAATCACGCCGGAATCGGCACTATCCGAATCGCAAATCCCTTCAGAAACGACACCTTTCGTTCCAAACTTATTCCCGTTTGCCCAAAGGCAGGGTCTAAGTGTAAGGCATCAGTCCACTTAGGTGCCTGCGTGAGGTCAGGAACGTTTTAACCCGGAAAAGCTCAAATGCATCGGATGCTTAACACGGTATCCAGTGCTCTCACACGAGGGAGAGCACACAATCGCTGAACGCGATTGCGGGCAATCGCTAGTCGCGGATGCCTGGGGTTCACTCCCGTGAACCCTTGAAATCCTCTTTCTTGATCCCGAGGCGCTCCATGATATCGCGGAGTACTTTACGATCGATGCCCAGGAAAGACGCTGCCAAGGTCAGGTTGCCGCGCGCCTTGCTCAAGGCCAGATTGATCGCCTGCGCTTCCGCCTGTTCGCGCGCCGCCTTCAGGGACAATAATTCACGATCGGGATCTTCGGGAAGATCGAGACTTTCCACGTCGATGACGCGGGAGCTGGAATTGAGCAAGGCCTTCTGGATCTTGTTCTCCAGTTCGCGCACATTGCCGGGCCAGGTGTATTTCAGCAAGGCCTTTTCCGCTGCGCGGGTGAGCGCGGCGGCGTTCATGTTGAACGAGGCGCAGGCCTTTTTGAGGATGTGGGTGGCGAGCACCAAAGTATCGCCTTCGCGATCACGCAGGGCCGGCAGGCGCAGTTGCACCAGGTTGAGGCGGTAGTAGAGATCCTCGCGGAAGCGGCCCTCGCGGATTTCGGCGGTAAGGTCGCGGTTCGTCGCGGCGACGATGCGCACGTCCACGGGGACTTCCTCATTACCGCCCACGCGGCGGATGCGGCCGGTCTGGAGCGCGCGCAGGAACTTGACCTGCATCAGCACCGGCAATTCGCCCACTTCGTCGAGGAAGAGCGTGCCGCCGTTGGCCTGTTCGAAAAGGCCGCGCTGCAGGCCGGTGGCGCCGGTGAAGGCGCCCTTCTCATGGCCGAACAGTTCGCTCTCGATGAGGTTCTCCGGAATCGCGCCGCAATTGACCGCGATGAACGGCTTGCCCTGGCGCGTGGAATGGCCGTGGATGAAGTTCGCCAGCACATCCTTGCCGGTGCCGGTCTCGCCGGTGATGAGCACGGGCACGTTGCTGACCGCTGCGCGTTTGGCTGCCTCCACCACCTTGCCCATCTCCGGGGAGGAATACACGAGATCGCCGCTCCCCTTGATCTCCTTCAGGGTCTCGATGCGCTCGGCCTGTTCGATCTGGGTCTGGTTGGTGCCGAGCACGCCGCCCAGCAATTGGCTGATGCGCGCGAACAGCTTCCGCTGGGCCTCTGAGAAAGGCGAGTCCGGGCGCTTGCTGTGCAGGTACAGCAGGCCGATGATCTGGCCGCTCACGCGGTTGACCAGGGGCGAGACCAGGATGGAATGGATGTTCTTGTGCGCGATGGACTGGGCGCTCACTTCGCTGGCCGGGCCTCCGCCGGATACGCCGTCGACGGCGGACCAGATCAGGGTCTCGCGGTTCTTGAGCGCCGCGTTCACGGCGGAATGGGAATAGCTGTCGTTGTCTTCGGGAACCGATCCGATCAGGCTGAGCCCGCCGCCTTCCACGGAGAACAGGTAGCCGCCGTCGGCTTCCATCAGCTCCATACCCAAGGACAGGATTTCCTCGGACGAGCGGCGCTTGTCCGGATTGTCCAACAGGCTGATGACGCCCTCCAACAGACGCTCGTAGGGATTGCCCGCGGCGGATGCGTTGGCGGAAGGTTCGGGCGCGGACGCGGCCTCGGGGAATTCGGCGATGAAGGAATCGACGCCGGCCTTGATCTCGTCCCCCTGGGCCAGCACGTGCTCGGCCACCAGGTTGCCGTTGATCTCCACCGTGCCGTTCATGGCCATCAGCTTGAACTGCGTCCCCTGCTTGAGGATCTGGAAATGGATCTTGCGGATATGATCGCCCGCGAGCATCAGGTTGTTCACGGCGCCGCTGCCGGCGGTGAACACGTTATGGGCCATGGTATGGGTTTCACCCGAGGTCTTGTTCTTCAGGATCACGGCTTGCCGGCCCTCCTTGAGAAATCGTAAACGGTTGGCTCTCCCCCGCCGATGGCGACGGAGTCCCGCAGCACCGGGCGGTTCCCGGCGTCCTGCACTTCGAGAAGATGGCGGCTGGCGGGAAGATGGATTTCCCCGCCGACGGGATAACGTACGCGGTTCACCAGCACGCGGTAATCCTTGGGGATCCCCGTGACGATGAGGACGCCGTAAGGACGCAACGCGGGCCGACGAGCGCCGGCCGGAGCGGCCTTGGCGCCGGCTTCGTTCTCCTTGGACAGAAGAGTCATCTCCCTTTCCACCAGATCGCGGCCCAGATCGTTGAAGTCCGGGCGTCCCTCAAAGTAAAAAAACGCGCCGGTTATCGCCACGAAGGCCGCGGAAGCGGCGATGGCCAGGAAGCGCAGGCGCGCATTGGCGAAGGCCGCCTTGGCCCGTCCTCCGCGCCGCCGTGGGGGGGCCCCGGCCTCGTCCGCGGGTGACGGGGATGTTTCCGAGGCGATATTCATGCGCTCGCCGAGCTCCTGGAACTTGGCCTGCACTTCCGCGTCCGCCGGATCGGATTCCAGCAGCTCGCGTAGCCGCGCGAAGGCATCCTCGATCTTGCCCGTGCCTTCCGAGGCGCGCACCATGGCCCACAACCAGGCCTTCTGCTCGCTGCGGATCACGGCCTCGAGCGCCTCGCGCCCGCCGGCCAGCGCCAAAGTGTTGCTCTGCATCCCCTTCAAGCCCTTCAGCAGGCTTTCC
>OBEQ010263372.1_pt1 | contig 24250 bp, 29 predicted proteins | sample 1670901 | NCBI WGS metagenome assembly OBEQ01 (sample SAMEA104232315, study PRJEB22302) | groundwater metagenome | biome: forest; feature: aquifer; material: groundwater | place: USA | collected 2011-08-07 | depth 5.4 m | reverse complement strand
TATTAACTTTTATGTCAATTAGTAATCATAACAAAAACTTAATCGAGTACAAAATCTCTAAAACCCATGCAATCCCTTAAAAATCCAATATCATCATATAAAAATAAGAAATTAGAGGCCATAAGACGAAGAAGACAAAGCCAAAGAAAGCTAGAATCAGCTATTTCACTAAAAAGAAGGTCATCCTCTGGACTTTCCTCTCTTGAAAAAAGAAAAGAAGCAGCTATCAGAAAAAGGAATGAAATATCAAGACTGCTAAGTCAATTCTTGGCGCAACAAGATAGCATAAAGAGGTTGAATATTGCTGCAGAAGATCGGTTAAAACAAGAGCAAGAAGCAAAAGATCGAGTTCAACAAGAAATCGAGTTTGCAAACTCACCAGAGGAGAAGACGCGTACCTTGGAACGACTTAAAATCATTGATGAGAAAATTGGTGAACTAAATTCTGCGATAAAACAAAGAAATGTGACAGAACAAAGATTGTCTAAATTAATAGCAGACAATACTAAAAGCAAATCAAAGATCGAGACTCAAATTAGGCAACTCGCAGGTTCAAAACCATCGCTTTTGGACCAGCTCAAATCTAGTGAGAAGGCAGAGGAACGGCTGCGCTCTGAAATTAAATCAAGACAAGGAAAAGAAATCCAAGCTGGTCGCATTTTAAGTATAGCTCAGCAGAGACTAGAACTTTTAAGAGCTAAAAGACGAAAACAAAGGCACAAAGCCAAGAAAAAACCAAAGAGGAAAATTATCAAATCAAAACGCAAAGCAAAGCAGCGAAGAAAAAGACCAGCAAGAAAAACAAGAACGAGAACAAGAAAGGTAAGAAAAACAAGGACCAGAACAAGAAAAAGGAAATTAAGACTAAAACGCAAGGTAGGAAGAAAAGCCCGAAAGGGAAAAAGAAGATAGAAATTCTACGCTTAATTAATATTTGAATGAAACATTCTTCCCATGATATGTCGTTTCAACCAAAAATTACTACTGAAATTTATGAAATGCCAAAGCTCAAAAATCCACATCTTATCTGCGGGCTTCCAGGTAGCGGATATGTAGGTAAGCTTGCAGTTGATTATCTAATAGAGGAACTTAAGGGAGTAGCCTTTGCAAACATATTCTCTTCGTCGTTTCCGCCACAAGTCATGATATTGCCAGATGGAACCGTCGATCAGATGAAGAGCACCTTGTACTATTGTAGAAACACGCCAAATGACATTGTCTTTCTTACAGGAGATGCTCAACCCGTCACACCAGAAAGTGAATATGCGATGGCTGAGGAAATTGTCGGTCTTTGTAAAAAGCTTGATGTTACGACTATCTACACTCTTGCGGCTTACATAACAGGCTCTTTTTCAAAAAATCCCAAAGTATACGGAACAAGCACCTCAATTGAGGTTGTCAAGCAATTTGCAAAACAAGGCATCTACACAATGAATGCAGGCAGCATTACAGGCATGAATGGTCTGATAATAGGAGCTGGAAAAGCAAAGGGAATCACTGGTATTTGTCTACTCGGCGAAACATCAGGCTACGTCGTTGATGCAAAGGCATCAAAGGCTATTCTGGAAATTTTATCAAAGATGTTAGGGATCAAGATTAATATGGCAACTCTTAGCAAAAGGGCAGAAGATACAGAGCACCTTATAAAAACAATCGAAGAGCAGATGGGGCAGAGACCTACAGGAGAACCACTTCCTTTGCAGCAGCAGGACAAAAAACTGGGATACATAAGCTAGATATGATCAAACGCGGTTATCTAATTCTCATAATTGGAGCTGCACTTGTAGCATCATCTTTTGTTGTTGCATTTTCGATACTGCCAGACGTTCAATCTTCAATAGAATCAGGAAAATTCCTTCCTTCATTAGAAAGCATGTTTGATTCTGTCTCTGAAAAAACCCAGATACTGCCAGGTGATTCTTACTCTTTTCCTTACACGAGTAAAACATCACAAGTAGGTCTGATGTGGGGACTTAAAATAATGGATTATGAACAGGAGGACAGGATTTCAGTATCTATAGCTAACATCTTTGGAGATGATTTAGGCAAGTTCGAATCAAGCGATTCGGTCTTAATTGAGACATTTAAGATTCCTAAGGTTGATACATACAATTTCAATGTCTTAAACGAAGGTAAAAGGCCAATCTCCGTAATCATGATGTTTACTGAAAACCCAGAACATTCTGAGGCCATCGCAAATCAGAACCTGCCATTTTTTAAGAATCTAATTCCACTGGCAGTCTCTGGCTTCCTTTTGATAATAGGTATTATAGTGTTGTTTATAGGAACTATCCTAAGTATACTGGATTGGAGAAAGGGAAAAAATCAATCCAGATACATTTAGAACTCGATTACGTTTAGCTTTCCATATTTACCAACATTAAGGGAGTTTTCGCCCTTGAAGCTGTTTATGTAACCATTTTCAATTGTTACTTTCGAGCCTGGCTTTATCATCTTAATCTGTGCATCCCACAGTGTTAGTTTGATTTGACCTGTATCGTCCTTCAAAATTGCATCGGCTACTTGTGCTTGTCCCCCTGCTCTCAGATTTACAGTTCTGGGTTCACCGATACTATCTATGGTGCCTTCTACGGTGTCAAGTCTTGTCATCCCGCTTCTTAGCTGGCTAATTGTTGTCATCAGCCAAATTTTTCGTAGACAAATAATAAGTGTTTTGATGCGAACTTCTGGTCAGTAGGCGGAGGTTGATCTAAGGATCTTCTAGGTGTTAAGTTTCGGAGGTCATGCAATGGTTCCTTATAGGTTGATAACTAACTAATCTTTATGGCACCAGCAATCGCAATTAATCGAAGGATCTTTCTTCATCTTTTCTGTATGCGTACCAATGGTATCACGATACCACAGACAGGTATTGGTGTGTATGTGGTACCCTTCAGCAAACCTAGATTCCTTGCTTGTTCGCATCCTCTAACCCTTGTAGTTTGTACCATAGTTTAAAACTTCTTTATTTTTAATTTGGGATTTGACTAAGGCTTAGCTGTTTGTATTTTGATCAGCTTAAATCCTTGAATCCTACCCTTTCATTTCTTGCGTGAAATTAGAATCAAAATAAACGAAAAGGATTACCTAGACTTTCTAAAAGCATCTAATGGCTATAATTTAACCATAGAAGAAAAGATACTTGAGATCATCAATTACTATGTTATAATAGAACGAAAAAGAATGAAGCTAGAAAAGATGAATATCAGGTTTAAGCCTTTGATTCAGTAGTTTTGTTTGGGAATCTGGATTCTATGTATTGAAAGTTTAATTAAACTAACCTCAGTAGGAAAATAAATGCTATTTGGGGTTTTTGCCACTCACAGTCCTGAATCATGTCCTCTAAATAATCAAAAGAGTAGGAGAATTTTTCTGGACATTCAAAACAAAATGAAAGCGAATGTAAGGAAATTCAATATATTTAAAATCATTGGTTTTTACATGTCTGTACTTGAGCATCAATGGATCATAATCGTAGATGCTAAAAATGCACATGATATAGAACAGCTTTGCATTGCCGTGGGCATTTCAGCGATCAGTACAGTGAAAATTGTACCCATGAATGATTTTAGGGTAGCATTAAAGAGGATAAAATCTCAAAAATAACACAAACCTAGTCCAACTTAACCTAATCCTACTTGTGCTTGTATACTAATGGTTCTTATTTGGCAATAAAATGCCGTAAATTATGTCAACAGACAGACAAATGTATCCTGCCACTTGTGCGGATTGCAAAAAAGAGACACAGGTACCATTCCAACCAAAAGAGGGAAGGCCAGTGTATTGTCGTGAATGTTTACCAAAACATCGTGGCGAACGTAGATTTTAAGCTGAAATATGCTTAAACCATTTTTTTAATCATTTTAATAATTCCTAAATTCATGCTCAAAAAACCTCATTTTCTGAGAAAATTTGGCGCAATTTAATCCAGGATTGGCAGTAAGATGCTATTTATAGTAGACTAGTAGCGACACTGCCTTTAAGACCACAAAATTTACACTCGGCACTTTTTCCCAAGTATCTCTTGAAACTCCATTAGGAATACTTACAGTGAAACTTTTACCACACTTGCTGCAACTGGCCTTAACAGAGTATGACATTTCGATAATTACGATCGAAACAGCTTATTTATCTTTTTTGAGATCAAAACTAGGATTAGTATTTCTTTATTATCTTACGAGAAGCAAGAATCTGGAAAATCTCATTTCCATAAAATCTACGAGTTGGTCTAAATTCATTAAAATCGCATATTTTGCTAGCTTCAGTTATATAATCTGCCTTTGAATCACACCTTGCAGGGGTATCGAAGCCCGGCCAACCGAGAAGGACTCAAGATCTTGGCAATGGGAAATCCTTTCCCTTAGGGGTTCGGGGGTTCAAATCCCTCCCCCTGCATCTTTATCTTCTTTTTCTGTTTTCTTAATCGTTGTTTCCTATTTAGTTCATCAAAGCCTCGATGCTTTTCCACATATAGATTGGTTGATACTCTCTCAAAAATTTTTTGTTTTTATGCAATTTCAAAACTCACTTCAGAAAGATAAGGAATCAGAGATGTGGATTAGACTCACGTAATTACCAGAAGATAAATGCAGATCCTATAAATCCAAATGTCTAAGCCTTGATGGTCTCAATTTCTCTTACAGCATGTCGCGACAAATCTTCATGGAGCATTGCGTGGGATTCATCTGCAAAAATCAGATTACATCTATAACATTTCCACGCTTTTGTGCTCACATATTACTAATGTGATTTTATTCTTATAAGGATATTGTACGAATTGTCCAGTTTATTGAACAATATAGATCGGGCGATGACAACTTTACGATTTTTATGGTAATTCTACATCATTTTTGCATTTTTAGGAGGCCTAAAATTCGTGACTAATTATCTTAGAATCAATTAAAGGATCCGTAGAGCTCACAAGACCAATGATAGATATCCTTGAGGAATTTGCAAAGCTATCGTATCTTGGAATTTTTCTTTTACTTGTTGTAATGAACGCGTCGCCTATTTTGATGCCTCCAAACTGGATTGTTTTGGCCACTTTTTATACCGTGAATCCCGGATCGAATATTTTAGGACTTGCCCTTGTTGGAGCCACAGGTTCGTTAATTGGTAGAGTAATTTTGATGTACATAAGTAGATTGTTTAGAAAATTCATGGGGTCAGAAAGAAAATCAAGCCTTGAAAGACTTGAACAATTCATTAAAAAGAGAAAGTACGGCTTTTTTTCTTTATCATTTCTCTTTTCAATATCACCTTTGCCAAGTAATATGTTATTTATGGCATACGGAATTATGAAGGCAAAGTCCATAGGTATCTTTCTGGGTTTTTGGGTTGGAAGAGTAATTGTGTACTATGTTATGATATCGATTAGTAACGTGACAGTAAAACCGTTTATTGAATTGTTTCACAATAGCCTAGTGGGAATACTTGTTACAGACATTGGCAGTCTTATCATGATCGTGCTTTTTGCATCAGTAAATTGGACTAAGTTGCTAACAACAAGAAAACTTGAATTTGTAAAACCAAAGCTGTGGAAATTCTAAAATGCCATCTATAGAAAAACTAAAAGAAGAAGTAAAAAAATTGGTCAGAAAAAATGATCCTGCCCATGATTTCGAACATGTAATGCGAGTTTACAGAAATTCGGAGAAAATAGGCAAAAGGGAAGGGGCTAGAATGAAGTTGCTACTTTCAGCTGCATTGCTGCATGATATCGTTTCAATTTCAAAATCTGATAGAAAATCAAGTAATTCCTCTCTAAAAAGTGCGATTTTAGCACAAAAAATACTCAAAAGGCATGGGTATTCACGAGACGAAATTGGTATAATCTCAGACGCAATACGTGACCACAGCTTCTCAGGGGGTAAAGTTCCAGAAACCATCGAAGGTAAGGTCCTTCAAGACGCTGACAGGCTTGACGCAATTGGGGCCATAGGAATAGCTAGAGCATTTTCTGTGGGAGGACGCGGCAATAGACCATTTTATAGCAAACTAGATCCCTTTTGTCAAAGAAGAAGACCAGATGACCAAAAGTGGACATTGGATCATTTTTACAAAAAATTGCTTATTCTAGAAAAAATGATGAACACAAAGACTGCAAAAATAGAGACCAAGCGAAGAACCAAGATAATGCAAAAGTATCTTAACGACTTGAAAAAAGAGATCTACCCATAATCGACATATCTATCAAATCTCTTTTCTACCTCAAGATTTTTGCCTGCAAGGACTTTTTCTATTTCTATCTTTTGTCTTTTTTTTGCAAAAGCAATCATTTCATCAAACTCTGCAGACTTTGGAAAAGAATCTATTAGATTGTCTAAGATTTTGATATATTCTACAACTTTGTTTCTATACTCTTCTCTGGTTGGACTTCGAATTTTATTTACGCGAAACCAAATTACTGCCCAACTCGAACCGATGACATGGGGTAATAAATCGAAGGCTCGGTCAATTTCAAAACTAAAATCTTCTCTCATTTCCTATCCGTTGAGTGTCTTTGCCGCAATTTTTGACAGATATGTCACTATCATGTCCGCACCAGCTCGCTTGATTGCTGTCAAGACTTCCATTGTAACTTCACGTTCATTGATCCACCCTTGTTTTGCTGCCGCCTTTATCATAGAATATTCACCTGATACGCTGTACGCAGATATTGGTATATTGAAGCTACTTCTTGTCTTTGCAATCAGATCAAGATATGCAAGGGCGGGTTTTATCATTACAATATCGACTCCTTCTGATATGTCTGTCTCAACTTCTCTCATTGCTTCTGTCGGGTTTGTGTACGGCAGCTGGTAGGTTTTTCTGTCACTGAACTTTGGTGCACAATGTGCCATGTCCCTAAATGGTGAATATAGTGAGGAACGATGCTTTGCGGAATGTGACATAATTACGACATCCGTAAATCCACTATCATCAAGTCCTTGCCTTATGGCTTTTACTTGACCATCCATCATCGCAGAAGGAGAGACTACGTCAACACCAGCTTGCGCTTGACTTACAGCTATTTTTTTTAAAACATCCAAAGTGGAATCATTGTCTATCTCATCTCCCTTAATGAGGCCACAATGTGCTGCAGTCGTGTATTGACACAGGCAGACATCAGCCATAATTGCTATTTCATTGCCAAGACTTTTTCTAATCTCAGAAATTGCTCTTTGAACTATGCCATTTTCTAAAAATGCTGCTGTACCTAGGTCATCTTTTTTGGCAGGAATTCCAAATAACATAATTGCAGGGATCTTAAGATCAGCTATAGAATTTACTTCGTCTACAACATCCTTTAGTGGGAGTCTTTCGATATCGGGCATAGACTCTACCTGTATCCTTGATTTCAAATCCTCTTGGACAAAGATGGGACAGATGAGATCCTTTGTGGATAGTCTGACTTCTTCTAAGAGCTCGCGAATTTTTTTGTTTTTACGTAATCGACGAAGCCTGACAGTAGGAAAACTCATACGAAAAAAATACTCTTTGCTAGCAATATAATCTGTTACTCTTTTGTTTTATAATCAAATAGTTTGCTGAACATCTTGAGCAATTCCGAGTCGCCTTGCTCTGACGCCTTCCTTAAGTTGTTCATAGGGGTTGATACGATTCCTTCCACAACTGCTTGAGTGAGCTGATCAATTATCCTGATCTTTTGTTCGTCTGTCTCACCAAGCATCTGTAGAGCCTTTTTTAGTTCTTTTATTCGTAAAATATCTATATCCTTGAACACACTCTTTACAACAGGCTCTACTTCCAATCTCTTCATTACTGCCTCTACAACTGGAAGCTCTTCACTAATTATTTTTTCCGCAGAAGAGACCTCGCCTATCCTGCTTCGCATGTTCTTGTCCACCATTTCAGCTATCTGATCCAAGTTGAACATCTTTATCCTTCCTATCGTCGAAACTTTTTCATCAACAGTTCTTGGGTTAGACAAGTCAAGAATCATCATTCCTGTCTTTTTTGATTCCATTGCTTCTTTTACTCTTTCATAAGTCACAAGGAAATATGGAGCAACGGTTGCTACAAACAAGACGTTGACTTTTCTAAAATTGGAAATAGCCTGTTCAAATTTCATTGGTTTTCCGCCTACTGTTTCAGAAAATGATTTTGCTCTTTCGAAGGTTCTGCTTGTAACAAAAAACTCTATGTTTCTTTTTTTAAGTGATTTTGCAACAAGACTGGCAGCTTCTCCAGTTCCGATAAGCAAAATATACTTTGATTTTAAATCATCTATATTTTCTTCTGCAAGCTTTACGGCCATAGAACCAATGGAGATACTTCCGCGGTTTATTCCCGTGGCATTTCTTACTCTGGTTCCAACTCGAATTGCCTTGTCAAAAAGTGTGTTCAGATTGTTTCCAGAAGATTCCATCTCTTTTGCAGCTGAGATTGAATTCTTAATCTGACCAAGTATTTGTTCTTCACCCACAACAAGTGAGTCTAGACCAGCTGTGAGTTTTAGCAGGTGTTCATATGCTTCTGGTCCCTCGCTTATCTCCATGTTCTCCTTGAATGCAGTCTCATCAAGGCCTGCTAGGGATGCCCAGGTTTTCTTAATCCTTTCAATATCGTGGTTATTGCTGGCACCAAAGATCTCGACCCTGTTGCATGTTTGAAGTATGACACATTCACTCAGTCCAGAATGTTTGAGAAAGGAAGAATACGCTGACTCTATGTCTTTAAAAGTAAACCTTTCCAGCATGTGGATGGGAGCCTTGCGGTAAGTAACCCTCGCATTTATGACGTTGTGACTCATTTCAATTCACCTAGCATTTCTACAACACGCTTTTGTGCCTTTTTAAAATCTCCTACTTTTATTAACTGTTTAATATGATTATCATTTATGACCCCATAGAGAAATCTTTTTCGTTCAGGAAAGGTCGGCAACTTCTTTTTTGCTGCCGATCTAGCCATTTCCTGGAGTTTTATCTGGTATATGTCATCTTTTTTAATAATTTTTTTAAAGATTTTTTCTGCTCGCATTCTTATCTTTCTTGCCATCGCAGGGCTCCTACCGCCGGTAGAGACAGCAATCTGAACCGTATCCTCTATATTTATCACAGAGGGATGTGCAAAATCACTGACTGCAGGATCATCTGCGGCATATGCATAACAACGCATTTTCTTGGCCTGTTCGACTATCTTTCGGTTTAATTTCTTATCGTCAGTAGTGGCCATGACCATAAATGGTCTATACTTATCAAGGAAGCCGGCATCTTTTAATTTCATTTTTTTAAAGGTAATTTTTTTTTGTTTTACATAATTTAAAATCTGACTATTGGTTTTGTCACTAATCAACAAAATCTTGCAATCCTGTGTTAGTAGAGAGTTTATTTTCTTTAGCCCTTCTTGTCCCCCGCCAACAACCATGACCAATTTTCCGTTTAGGTTAAGGTCTACTATCAATGATTCTGGCACGTTCTGAATGATATTTATAGATTGCAAGAAACGCGGTACATTTTTTAGTTGCAAGCAGAGCTGTGTTCTTAATGTCTATGGATACACTTGATAAAGCAATTCTAAATGAGATCCAATGGACCTTTCCATTAGTTCCTGAACCTTTTGCAGTTATTGCTCAAAAATTTGGAATTAAGGAAGAGGAACTAACAAGAAGACTCGCAGCCCTAAAAAAGACAGGCATAATCAGACAGCTGAGCGCCATCTTTGACACAAGAAAGCTAGGCTACAAAAGTGCGTTAATTGCAATGTCAATAGAACCAGAAAAGCTAGATTATATTGCAAATCAAATTAACAAGCATCCAGGTGTTAGTCATAACTACGAAAGGAATCACGAATACAATTTGTGGTTTACCCTTGCAGTTCCACCTGGTAATGATCTCAAAAATGAGGTCGATAAATTTTCAAAATTATCAGGAATAAAAAAGACAAGACTTCTTCCTACCATCAAACTTTTCAAGATCGGAGTTAAGCTGGATATGGTTGAAGAAAGTGCACCAGAAGTCAAGCCAACAGAAGAAAAGAAGAAGATCCGAGATGTAAAATTTGTTGCAACGGACGAAGACAAGAGATACATACGTGAACTTCAAAAAGATTTGGAAATTGTAAAGAGGCCATTTTTAAAATCTGCACAAAACCTTGGAATCACCGAAGAAGCTTTGCTTGAAAAGGCAAAATTTTATGAAGAGATTGGCGTTATGCGAAGATTTGCCGCCATCCTAAGACACAGAGACGCGGGATTTATCGCAAATGGAATGATTGTATGGAAAGTTCCAACAGAAAGAATTGATGAGGTTGGTGCAAAGCTTGGTGCCTTCCCGCAGGTTAGTCATTGTTATGAAAGGCCTGTATACCAAGATTGGCCATACAACATATTTTCGATGGTTCACTGCAAAACTGTTGAAGATGCAAAACAGATGGCAAAGGAAATCCAAAGGCACATCAACGTAGATGACTACAAGATCTTATTTAGCTCACGTGAATTCAAGAAGACTAGAGTGGAATATTTCGTAGAGCACGAATACAAGATAGAGGATTACGTTACAGCTTAGAATTTAAATTATCATATAATACTGTCATAATTTTCCCTATCATATAGTGTTAGGTTGTTAGAACTGATGCCTTCAACTCGTATTGAGGCCACTGATTGAACAAATCTGTTATTTCCTTCATGTCTTCCTCACTAAGATATTTGCCATCTGACATCTGAGAAAACATCTCTATTTCTTCTAACTCTATCACCGTTGGAAGAACAGATGATACTGCCCTCTTTGACAAAATAAACTTGATTGCAAGTTCAGTTATGTTAAGACCATTTCTTTTCGCAATTGGCATGAGCTGTTCCACTTTACGTAGGGATTCTTTTATCCACTCACCCTTTCGAACTGATCTGTGATCCTTTTCACTAATCTTTGTGTCTGCATTTACCTTCCCTGTCAAAATCCCAGAAGCATCAGGGACCCTCACAAGCATTCCAACATTATGCTTTTCAGCTTGAGAAATCAACTCGTTTCCAGGATTTTGTTCTAAAATATTGTATACTGTCTGAACAGCTGCAACATTTCTCTTTTGTATTGATTCTATTCCTTCTTGGGTCCAGCCTATTGCTGGGCCCAATGCCACTTGGTAACTCCTTATCTTACCTTCCTTGATTTTTTTATCTAGAGCTTGAAAAATTTTGTCGTCCTTTATGGTATGAATTTTAGGATTGTGTAGACCATATACATCAATATAATCAGTTTGCAATCTTTCAAGACTTTTTTGGAGTGCAAAATCAGTAAACTCTGGAGTAAATTTCTGAGGAAGTTCTTGGTGACCTATTTGTTCTGTACTGTAGATGTCATATCCATACTTTGTGGATATTACCACTTCGTTCCTTGTACCAGCGAAGACTTCACCAATAAGCTTCTCGCTTTTTCCTCTTCCATAGATGTCACCGGTTTCAAAATAGTTAATGCCAAGATCATATGCCTTCTTTAGAAGTTTTTTGGCTTCATCATCCTCAATCTTTTTTCCCCACCAGTCAAGTGCGATTGTCCAAGCTCCAAATCCTATCTCAGATACCTTTATTCCGCTTTTGCCAAGAGTTCTGTACTTCAATTCAAAATCTCCTTAAATCTTTTCAATTTTTCATCAAGCTCTCTCTCACTTAAAACCGATTGTCCAGATTCTGTATTTACATTTATGTTTATCCAAGATTTGCAACCTTGGTATTCGGGAATGATTGGTACTTCGACAGGTCTTATCTTAAAGACCTTGAGAAAAAGCACCTTCATTGGTTTTTCTGGCATCCAGTTCATCCTTTCTTTTATGTATGAATCACTCCATATGTGAAATTCAGAAAGTTCTTCTATCTTTTCAATAGAAGAAATATCATATTCATCAGAAACTGCAGCATAGGATGTTATTTTATTAAAACCAGATCTTGGTTGGTTCTCCCTTACATCAGCTAGATATCCATGAAACTGTGATTTTAGGGAAGAAAGATCCTGATGCTCAAATGTTGGAAAGAGAAGGAATATTTTTGATTCCACATTAAATCCTGAGCCAGTTTCAAGAATGCCTCCCTTTCTTAGAAGAACGATCTGATTACCATTCTCCAGAGCCTTTACAACAGACGCCCATTCTTTTAGCGCGTTCATCATCCGAGACTCTTTATCAAAGGTATGATATCCTTCTTCACGCAAACTATCATAGGCGTATCAACCTTGATGTAAGCACTTACTCGCGCCTCTCTTAGCTCCATTATAAGATCTTGGAAAGCATGGAGGTCGTCGGTTTCAAATGCCAGCATAAAGTCTTCATCATGAATCCCAAAAGAATAAGTCGTATTTAGCAAGACTTGGGGGTATTTTTTTCCTACCTCGATATGCTCATCCATCATTGCTTTTCTCTTCTCAAGCGGAAGGAGATACCATTCTCTTGTTTTGACAAAAGGATATACTACTACGTACTTTTTTTGTTCGCTTCCTGCAAGCCATCCATGACTACCAGAACCTTTTGCATAGATAGAAGGCCTTGTGCTTGATAGATAGACATGCGTAGGAATAATGTATTTGCCAAAAATTGTAAGATATACCTTGGATATGACATCTTGAATTTGTTCTACTGATTCTGAGGCAAACCATAGAAGAAACTCCGCATCATCTCTTAATCCTAGTGTAGAGTAACTGCGGAACATTATCTGAGAATTTTTTATTATGTTCTCAACCTCCTTTGCAGACTCTTCCTTTGCCATGTCTGCCATCCACCTCCACTTTGGGTCTACTTTAAAAAATGAGAAATTGAAGAATGACCGTTTTTCCGCTTCCATTACGGATACTCGACTATGACCTTATTTAAAATTAAGACTTGGCCTCTTCTATTCCAAGCCAAGTATAGCCTTTCTGTTCTAGCTCGTCAGCGAGTTCTCTTGTTCCCTCTTTTATTATCTTGCCATCGGCCATAACATGCACGTAGTTAAGCTTGTCAAGAAACTTCAAAATTCTAGCATAGTGAGTGATTACTATTACAGTTGAATCCTCTTTTGAAATCAAACTGATTGCTTTTGCAACAGATTGTACTGCATCGATATCAAGTCCAGAGTCTGGCTCGTCCAGAATAGAAATGCTTGGTTGGAGAACTGCCATCTGGAGAACTTCGGATCTCTTTTTTTCTCCACCGGAAAATCCTTCGTTTAAGTATCTTGATAAGAAGTCGTGTTTTAGACCAACTGAGTCTAGATTTTTTTTAAGATAGTTTTGAAACTCTCTTACTGTAAGAAAGACTTCTCTTTTCTCACTTCCAAGAGATTTGCTCAATGCGTTATATGACGTTCTAAGAAAGTGAGAAAATCCTACACCGGAAACTTCAGTTGGATATTGGAATCCTAAAAAAAGTCCCTTCTTCGCTCTTTCATCTGTCTTTAGCGCTAAGATGCTCTGGCCATCCAATAGAATATCTCCTTTTGTAACCTTGTATTTTGGATGTGCAAGCAGTGTATAAGCAAGTGTACTTTTACCTGAACCGTTTGGTCCCATTATGGCATGAACCTCGCCTGGCCCAGTTTTTAGATTGGCACCTTTGAGAATCTCTTTTCCGTCTCTTTCTACATGCAAATCTCTTATTTCAAGTGTTGGCACATTTTTTCTCCCTTATTTCGTTATATAAGTTAACGAAAAATTAGCTACGTCTAATTCATAGTATCTTGAAAACAAAAAGAAGGGGGTTTTAGTTTTTGGCTAACGACGGTCGCAATGTTATTCTCATCTTATAGGCAGTCAAAATCTCTTTGCACCTGTTTCGTATGGTTACTTCGGTGATGCCTGCTATGCTTGAGACGTCTCTTTGTAGAACACTTTGCCCAAGGAGAATTGAGGCAATGTAAAGATATGCAGCAGCAAGCCCATTGGGTGCCTTTCCATCAGCTAGGTTGTGATCCTGCGTCTTTTCGGCAATCTCGGCAGCAAGTCTCTCAACGCGTACCTCAAGCTTAGCCAAGTTGGCTATCTTTGAGATATACTTGTCTAGGGTCACGACAGGAGCCATCGTTGATCCCATCTCCATCACCATGGTTCGATAGTATTTTGCTGTCAACTTTACGTTCATTTTCTCGTCTTTTGAGCTTCCCGTAGCTTTGCAGATCTCGTCAAGTGATCTGACCACATCGCATTGCTTGCATGCCATATAGATAGTTGCAGCAGACATGCATGCAACAGATTTTCCTTTTGCTTCGAACTGACCTTCAAAGTTTCTGTAGATCATTGAAGCGGTTTCTAGGACATTTCTTGATAGAGTTAATGCTTGGCAAGTCTCACCAACTTTTGACAAAATATTGGCAAGTCGTCTTTCTCTTGGACTGGCAACCCGAATTCTTGTCTGCCACTTTCTCAGATTGTACATCTGGTTTGCCACTTCGCTGTTTATCGTTTTCCCGCTGTAGTCCTTTGTGCCCATTGCGATTTCGGTTCTTATTCCCAGATCGTGTTGTGAATAGGTTGTCTGCCCTGTCGCCCTTGCAAGCTTCATCTTCTCTTCTAGGTTTGTGCCACGTGATTCTGGCCCATAGTCTGGCATTTGTTCCATTGCAACCAAACCGCAGCCTGAACAGATCTTTTCTCCATTGTGAACGTCATCGATTAACGCCGACTTACATTCAGGACAATGGGTTTGTAATTCTGTAAAGGTCATCTTTTTCTTCCTCTAAATCGTTTTGGTCTTGTTGCAGGAGTTTCTTCAAGCATGAAAATTTTTTTTCCAACATATTTTTCGATGTTGTTAGTCAGCGGAGTCGCAGATGCATAAGGCGCATGAACGGGACCAATCATTTCGGACACCTTGGCTATTTTTCTGCCACTATCATCTACTAGCAATTGGCCATCCCGCAGCTCTTTAGTTAGTCGAATTATAACTCGACCGCTACTGGCTAAATGCAAAACTTCGCCTACCCCCTGCAATTAATTTTTCAAAACAACCAACTCTTATCAATAGAGTTCTGTCAAATTTACTTTAGCAACAAGCTAGAACTGCTCTTTACTTTGACTGTTTTGCTCTTCTTGCCACAAGTTTTTCTGAAATTTTGGCAAGTATTTTTGATTTTGATATTGTTTTAGGTATTACAATGTATCCAGACCGAACATAAGATCTTCTTGGATATCTTACTTGGTCACTTGTTTCTTTTGGTTCAAAACCTGCAGCCTTTGCCGCATCAATTAATTCTTTTAGGGAAGGATCAAAGACACCCTTTTCTCTAGAAACTTTTCTTCCCATTTTCTTGGGGAGAGTTTTGTTAAAATAATCAAGCCAGACTACGATGTGTTCGTAATCTTTCATTAAATCACTTTATCAAAATTGCATTTACAGCCCCATCTTGACCGGGCCTTGAAATTACTCTGCACTGACCTTCCTGTGTTTCCAGTACGGCGCCTTTTGAAATAACACCACGCCTTTCATAGTCATTATTTGATGGGTTTTTTAATACTTTCAAAATCTTTGTTCTTTTTACTTTTGCACCTGGGATGGCCAAGTTAACAAAATCTGTAGTCTTCAGCGCAGTCTTTGAATTCTTGCCGCGTACTTTACGCGTTACTGTTACCTGTTCGCCTGACAAAGTTTCTACCGGATATCTATCTAGCTCGTACTTTCTTCTGGTTCTAAGGGGATATCTTCTTCCTCCAGTAATTTTGCTTGTAGCAAGATTCTCGACTGATTTTTTCACGCCTTTTTCAGTAAATAACTCTAATTTATATCATAATCGTTTGCCAACCTGATAGAAAGCAGACAGGAGCTGAAAAAATCTATCTGAATTTAGAAAAGTTATGCCTGTATTGCAGGTTCAGTTTGAGCTGGAGTCGGTTGCACGTACGTGCGTACTTTTGTGAACAGCTTTTGTTTTAGTGCATCCTTGTCCCCTTGAATTCCAAAGTATTTTTGGAATTTATCCGTTGTAGTGTAAATCTTCATTCTCCCAACATTTTGGTGTTCTATATAGTCAAGCTGACGCAAATGCCTCAGGTGCAAATACACACCTGAACCTCGTATCTCGACTAGCTGCTTTGAGGAAATTGGCTGCATGTAGGCTATGTATGAGAGAGTCTTTAGAGTTGCTGTAGGCAAGATTGGCTTTGATGCATACTTTCTGATAACCGTATTGTACTCAGGCTTGAGCTGGAAGACATAAGAGCCATCAGGAAGGCTTGCAACCTCTATGGCTTTGAATGCTGACTTGGTCCTCTTAACCAAGTTTGTCATGAGTGCAAGTGTCTTGCTTCTTGACTCAGTACCGGATGCCTTTATCAGCTCCTCCGTGGTAAGTGGCCTGCCAGCTGAATAAAGTGCAGCCTCAAGCCTTGCGCTTGCCTCGTCATCACTTTCTACTTTGCCCATTTGTAGAAAAGTGATTCAAAATGTACTTAAAAAGATCAATTCTTTGCAATTGATTATGTTGTTAACTTCTGTTTTACTAAAGTTATGGTGATATCATTATCCAACTGCGCAAGTTCTACTTTTTCGTCCCTTGCAAGAAACAGTATGGCAAAAAAGCATCGTACCACATCTATTGACTTCAGCTCGGAAACTATGGCATGGAAAGATCCAGAACCAGTAGAGCGTATCTTGTTTACAATAAGTTCTTCATACTGACCAATTATTTTTTCAAGACCAATAAAATAATCATTAAAGTCAGGAACCTCAACGGGTTCAAATTGCATCTGCCTTCTGCTTGAGCGCGGGTTTGCTATTGTGCCTATAAGATTCTCAAGAACTGCAAGAAGCTCATCAAGTGTTACTGGATATGTTGACTCGTGCCTATAGGGCATATCTATCGTATCCACATCTATGTCTGGTCTCTGGCGGAGTGGTTTTTTCTCCATGGCTGCTTTTTGTAATGCAAATATGCTCTCAACCTTCATTCTGTGAATCATAGCAGAAGAAAGAGCAGCTATGCCAGCAACTCGAAGATCCTTCTTGCCTGTCTGATTTAGAATTTGTATGAGCAGTTCCAAGATTCGTATTATATCAATGGTCCAAACATCCTTTTTTGATATGTCTACAGGATTGAACAACACATTGATAGGCGGTTGTGAAATCCTCGTACTAGGATTCTCTTGGCTCACTGTTCTTAGAGAATTTTTTGTTTATAATATCTAGGGGCTCTATTTTTTTCTCCGAGCTGGTCAATTATGGATGATTTATTCGAATCAATCCTACGCACTTTTTATAAACAAAAACTCAGAATATGGTTTTATGAAGGAGCTAAATGTGAAGTGCCCAAGGTGCAACAACTACGGTCTACAATATGTCAGCTACCACTCGATCTTCAAACAACGCAACTGGCTTTACTGCAAACCATGTGGTTATCAGGTCGACATGAACGAATTTAAAAAATCTCTATTTTGTCCTTGACGGTCAACTCTTATATTATTAAACTAAAGACACTACTGCCATGAAGGCAGCACAGATAGTAGCTCCCAAGGAACCGCTCGAATTAAAAGACTTGGAGATACCAAAACCAAAGGAGTTTGAGGTTGTACTAAAGGTCAAAGCGGTAGGTGTCTGCCACAGCGATCTACATCTGTGGGAGGGAGGCTATGATACAGGTTCAGGTACATTTATGAAAGCTACAGACAGGGGAGTAAAATTTCCTGTAACTCCAGGTCATGAAGTAGTCGGGAGCGTAACCCAGATAGGAACATCTGTTTCAGGCATAAAGATTGGAGACCAAGTTCTGGTATACCCATGGATAGGATGCGGCATCTGCCCTGCTTGCAAGGTAGGAAACGAGAATCTCTGTGACACTCCCCGTTCACTTGGAGTATTTCAAAACGGCGGATATGCAGAATATGTATTGATACCTCATTTCAAATATTTAATAAAAATCTCTGGCATTGATCTAGAAGGGGCGGCATCCCTTGCTTGCTCAGGATTAACGGCCTTTACAGCAGTAAAAAAAACCAACGCTGGCCCACAAGAATTTCTTGTGATAATAGGGGCTGGTGGTCTTGGATTGATGGCCATACAAATCGCAAAAGCTATAACGAAATCGATTGTTATTAATGTGGATTTAGATGACAACAAACTAGAGGCAGCCAAAAAAATGGGTGCCGATCATGTAGTTAATTCAAAAAGTCCAGATATTGTACAAAAAATTATTTCAATTTGTAATGGTAAGGGTGCCGAGTCCGTAATTGATTTTGTAAATGCGCCACCGACAGTAAAGATGGGACTTGCAATTTTAAGGAAGCGCGGTAATCTTGTTTTGGTCGGACTTTTTGGGGGCTCGGCAGAAATTGTTCTTCCAACTATTCCACTAAAGGCAATAACAATTCAAGGAGCATATACTGGAAACTATCAAGATCTGGTTGAACTAGTGGAGCTTGCAAAAAGCGGCGTGATAAACCCAATAATTTCAAAAAGATATTCTATCGCACAGGCAAACAGTGCTCTTGAGGACCTCAAACAAGGAAAGATAATAGGACGCGCAGTCATAAACCCGTAAAATGATATAAGCATACTTTACTTATTTTTCAATATTGGTAGGAAAAGAAATCAAACAAAAATATGATCTAGCACGCACATATCTTAGAAACAAGCAAACTGCTTCTGCGCATAACCTATTTTTGGAGCTTGCAGAAAAAGAAAAGAAAAACAAAAGTTTTCTTGCAGGGTTGTTTTTTATACTCGCAGCCGAATGTAAAATACAACAGGGAAAGGACAGTTATGATGAAATACTAAACGCCGGAAAATCCTATCTTGAACTGGCTAAAGCAGAAAAATCGCAGAAGGCAAGGATTGCATATCTTTGCGCAGCAAGATGTTATTTAAGAATCGGCCAATACGAAGTTGCAAGAAACGCTTTTGATAAATCAAAACAGTTTGTTGTCAAAGTTAGCGAGGAAAAAAGGCCAGTGATTATTGTCGATGACAGTCCAGCTATAACCATGAAGCTTACTAATTATTTGAAAAAGATTGGCTATAAGGACTTGTACACTTTTGAAAAGGGCAAACAAGCAGTCGAAGCATGCAAAAAACTAATCCAATCATCACAAAACCCAATCATACTACTTGACATGGGCCTTCCAGACATCGAAGGTGACGTAGTAGCAAGCAAACTTTTAGAGCTAAAACTTGATCTGCCAATCATTTTGATAACGGCTGATGAAAAAACCTCACCCCGCGTCAAAAAGACTATAGGGTGGGGCGCAACGGCGTTTATTCAAAAGCCCTTTACTATTGACGATCTTAGGGCTGCGCTTAATGTTGCCGAGGTCAGTTAAGTTATGCAAGAAGCACTAGAGACATGTTAAGAAGGTTAATGTCTTTCATCTGAATTTTACTTATCCTGTAATCTAGAATTTGTTCGGAAAACTTTTCAACTATTTTCGAGCCGGGGTTTTTTTGATAATCTTCTATCTTCATAACGATGATCATATTCCATTCTCCTTCAAGTGTAGCAACAAGAAGGTAGTTTGGCAATGTCCTTACGTAATCTTTTATCAATTCGATTATGTCCTCCATAGATTTTGTAACTTTAAATTTTAGAAAGATTGCTTCAAACTCATCGGATCCAGAAATATCAGTTAGAACTGCTTTGTATCCTTTTATGATTCCATTTTTTTCTAAACGTTCAATCCTTTTTCGTATTGTTCTATCAGAAACATCTAATCCAGCATTTCTTAATTGTGACGCTATCTCTTTAGATGGTGTCCTTGCATTTTTATTGAGAACCTCAATAATTTTTTGATCTATCTTATCCAATGGAGACCAGTTCTTGTCCGACATTAACTCCACTGAATTACTGATGCTTTTGAATTTAATGTTAATGGTCCCACGCGCAGGACTTGAACCTGCGACAACCCGGTTTCTGGATGCCTGATAGGCTGACATAAGTTAGCCAAAAGCCAACCACTACAGCCGGAAGCTCTACCAGGCTGAGCTAGCGTGGGACTAGATTTCACGCCACACTTTCGTATTAAATAACTATCGTTAGTTTATCTGAAAAGTTTGATTGAGCTTCAAAACCATAAGATTTGCATCAAATTAAAATTTTTCACGATCTCTCAAACAATATATAAGATACCGGTGTATCACGATCTACGTGTCGGGGGTATCATCGCTAGATACAGGGTACGTATGCGCACCATACTTGCATAACGAACCTTCTGTAGAGCTAAAAGAGATTTGGGAGAAGTCAAAAAACGTAGATGATATGTACTTTGTTACGGCAACCTTTTCCGAAGATGGCGGAGCCTACTTTCCAGAACGCGCAAATCAGTATCTAATGGCCAGATTCAAGGATGACAAAAAAATTCTAAAAGAGGTTGAAGAGTACAAACAGGACAAACTCTCTTTTGTTTTTACGTTAGATGATGAGCTTTTTCAAAGAGAGATAGATGGAAAACTAAACTATGTTTCCGTTTATTACTTGGAATATGCTCAATCCGAGGATGATGTCAGAGACGTTGCTGCCATCATTGCAAAAAGAGACAGGGTTAGAAGAGCGGGAATCGGCCATCTCAATTTGTCTGCAAATCAGAATCCAAAATTTACGTTTCCATACAGCGAGAGCTTGGTAGTACTTGAAGTATCAGGTGACAAGAGTCATCAAAGCGACAACAAGTATTGTGAAAAGACAAGAAAAGATATTGCAAGAAAAGGAATAACAATGACAAGACTTGTCAGTCTTTCAGTTTTGGACAAACTAAAATAGAAAAGTTAAATACTCTGCCAAATTCTGTTTTTGTCATGAGCAAACCTGCAGAGCTTGGTTCACTAAAAATTGGATCTTACATACTACTTCCTGTTGACAGCCAAAACGCAGAACCATGTAAGATCGTAGAATTTGATACTAGTAAACCAGGAAAGCATGGTGCAGCAAAGGCTCGAATTGTTGCTGTGGGTATATTTGACAACAAAAAATATCCACATGTATCGCCTGTGAGCGCGCAGATACAGGTTCCTCTAATTGACAAGAGGATTGGTCAGGTAATATCAAAGACTGATTCTGCAATGCAGGTTATGGATTCTGAAACTTTTGAAGTGTTTGATGCAACCTTGATCGATGACGAGATAAAAGACAAGATAGCCCAGGGACAAGACGTCGAATATTGGAAGGTCATGGATCGAACTAAAATAGTCCGCATCAAAAGCTAATCAAGGATGCTGATGATGAGGAGAAAAGCCATCTGAGTAGTGATGAGGATTATGAGTATTGAAGCATCCGGGCTTTTCTAAGACGTTGGAAATAGGATTATACTAGGCACGTTCCATAGATAGATTGTGAAGGGACTATGTCACGTGTGTCTCTCATCTAATGTAGAGATAACCGTAAAAGATAGCCTTTCGCTATGCGAAAAATGCCTAAAACAAGTCCATAAGCTTGAAAGAAATTAATTTGCATCCTAACTGCGTGAGTTCTAATTGAATCTAGCTGTACTCTTTTCTGGAGGCAAAGACAGTACGTATGCCATCTACAAGGCAAAATTAAATGCCAACAAGATAAAATGTGCTCTAACAATTTTTCCAAAATCATATGAAAGCAAATTTCTTCACTATCCAAACATTCAGATCACAAAGCTTCAAACAACATCAATGAAAATTCCACACGCCTTCCATCAAACAAACTCTGATGATGTTGAAACCGAAACACATGATCTGGAAAGTCTGATCAATCAAGCAAAAAAAGATTTTGACATAGAGGGTGTTGTACATGGAGGGATATTAAGCGAGTTTCAAAAAAATCGATTTGAAACTATCTGTGACAAATTACACTTAAAGATGATCTCACCACTGTGGAGAATAGATCAAAAAAAATACATGAAAGATTTGATTGATTCAAAATTCAAATTCATAATCACAAGTGTAACATCGGCAGGACTAGATGACTCATGGCTTGGCAAAGAAATCACAACAGATGACATCGACAGGCTTGAAGAGCTTTCCAAAAGATACGGTTTTAATCTCAGCTTTGAGGGCGGGGAGGCAGAAACTTTGGTTTTGAACTGTCCCCTTTTCTCATCGCCCTTAAGAATAATAAAATCAGAAAAAATCTGGGATGGTTACAGAGGAAGATTTGAAATAATGGAGGCAATCTTAGACAAGTAAATGCTTGATATTTTAAAAACTGGCCTTCGTGCAGCCTTGAAGAAAATTATAAACTCATCAGGAATAGATGAGGCTCTCATAAAGGAACTTGCAAAGGACATCCAAAGGGCACTATTACAATCTGACGTTAATGTAAAACTAGTCTTTGAGATAACAAAGAACTTGGAGACACGGTCACTAAATGAAAACCCTCCGCCAGGACTTTCTAGAAAAGATCACATTGTAAAGATACTATATGACGAACTTTCAAAGTTACTTGGAACAGATAAGCAATTTTCGTTCAAGCTTGGCAAGAAAAACAAAGTATTGATGCTTGGAATACAGGGAAGCGGAAAGACTACGGTGACTGCCAAACTATCAAAATTTCTTACAAAACAAGGCTATCGCGTTGCAGTAATAGGTGCTGATACCTACCGACCTGGTGCACTAACCCAGCTTAAAACAATGTGTGAAAAATCAAACATCGAAGTTTACGGCGAAGAAAATATCAAAGATTCGCCACAAGTTGTTAAAAATGGTCTCAAACATTTTGAGAATTCAAATTATGACATAATACTCATAGATACTGCTGGTAGACACAAAGAAGAAAAAGAATTGCTAGATGAAATGACTAGAATAAACGCAGTAGCAAATCCAGATCTTGTCTTACTTGTAATTGATGGAACCATTGGTCAGCAGTGTTATAGCCAGGCCGAAGCGTTCCATAAAATAGTTCCAGTTGGTGGCATAGTAATAACGAAACTAGACAGCAGCGCAAAAGGTGGAGGAGCCCTTGCAGCAGCTGCGGCAACTGACGCCCAGATAATGTACATAGGAACCGGAGAGAGAATAGACGATATCGAAATTTTTTCTCCAACAAGATTCGTAGGCAGACTTCTTGGCATGGGAGACATTCAGGCTCTCCTAGATATGGCAAAAAGACTTGAAAGTGAGGGAGATGAGGAACGACTAAAGCGAATCTCACGCGGAAAGATGAACATGGAGGATTTTTACTATCAAATCGAGGAGGCAACAAAAGCCGGTGGTCTGAGGAACATTTTGGACAACATGCCAGGCTTCTCTGGAATGATAAAGGAGGATCAGCTTGATCAGACTGAAGAACGTGTAAAAAAATGGAGGTACATAATACAATCTATGACAAAACAAGAAAAGGAAGATCCGGATCTTCTAAACGCATCCAGAATAAAACGAATAGCCAGAGGTTCGGGTTGGACAGAACACGATGTAAAGGAGCTCCTGAAGGCTTACAAGAATTCTAAAAGTATGATGAAAGCTTCAAAGGGCAGACAGATGCAGGGAATGCTCAGAAAGATGGGCTTGGGGTAGGCAACATATAACTTGAATTAATTATAATAAAATTCGTTCATACCACTTACAAGTCTTTTTAAAATAGTTTGATGTGTAATAATCAATGAATAGCTACCAATGCCACCAGATTTTAGGTGTTGGAAACGACGTCACGTTCAAGGAAGTAAAATCTGCCTATAGAAGACTTGCATTACAATTTCATCCAGACAAAAACATGTCAGAAATAGGTGGTCAAAAATTTAAGGAAATAACAGAGGCCTATCAATTCTTACGAGCTGAATACAAGAGAGCAATTGGTTCAAAGGCACATAGCTCTCAAAACACAGGTTCTTGGGACTACCAAGAAAAAACATCAAGTAAAAAACATGATTTTTCGGGAGAACAATCTTGGTGGGGAGCCAAACCAACGGACAAACCGCCAGAAGAGGACTGGGGGAGATATACGAAGGAAACAGAATCAGCCTATCAAGACTTTTGGAGATATTATGAAAAAACTTTTTGGGAGTATTATGAAAGAGCACAAGGAGATGCTAAGGTTAATGATTCTGAACCTCTCCAAGAAGCAGTTGATGTAGAGGTTTCCGTGAACGTGGACCATAGTCGTTGCATAGGATGTTGTAGCTGCGAGACAATAGCCCCTACAGTCTTTCAGGTAAACAAGAATGTTAGAGTGAATCCAAAGTCAAATGTGATAAATCCGCGTGGAGCCAAACCTGAAAAAATACTCGATGCAGCCGAGACATGCCCTACAAAAGCAATCAGCGTAACAGACGCTGATTCAAAAAAACAGCTATATCCATGGTAGTGCATCATATGCCATTGCTATTCTCAAAACACTTGTGATAAAATAATATTAATTTTAAAAATAGTTAGGAAATACTCAGGATGAACAAAGGAAAATAGTTTT
>OBEQ012157023.1_pt1 | contig 24260 bp, 24 predicted proteins | sample 1670901 | NCBI WGS metagenome assembly OBEQ01 (sample SAMEA104232315, study PRJEB22302) | groundwater metagenome | biome: forest; feature: aquifer; material: groundwater | place: USA | collected 2011-08-07 | depth 5.4 m | reverse complement strand
TTGTTCAGCACCGGCACGATTTCGTGGTTTGCGTCCATCGCCTTGTAGACATTGGCGAGGGTTTGCGCCTCAACCCCCTGGCTGGCGTCCACCACCAGCAGCGAGCCTTCACAGGCCGCCAGCGACCGGCTGACCTCATAGGCAAAGTCCACATGCCCCGGCGTGTCCATCAGGTTCAGCACATAGGTCTCGCCGTCTTTGGCCTTGTAATTAAGCCGCACGGTCTGGGCCTTGATGGTGATGCCGCGCTCGCGCTCCAGATCCATGCTGTCGAGCACCTGCTCCTTCATGTCACGCGCAGCAAGCCCGCCGCACACCTGAATCAGCCGGTCCGCCAGCGTGGACTTGCCATGGTCAATATGGGCGATGATGGAGAAATTACGTATATGCGATAATTTGGTCATGTATGCGGGCTTTTAGCACTTGCGGGGGCCAAGGCCAAGGGGTGTTAAGGCGTACCTCTGTCTGAATTGAAGACGGCCGTTAAACTTCCGTTAAAGCAAGAATGCCGGTTTTGGTCCGCCAACCCCTTGATATGGGCTGTGATCGTTCTACATAGAGATGTGCGGCGCCAGATCGGGCCGTAACTATCAGTCGCCGGATGCCCTTTTGGGATCTGCGCTGTCAATGTCGCTTTATAGGAGGACTTGACCCCATGTCGCATGTATCGCTTTTTTCCAGCCCCCTTTTGCTTGGTTTTGATCGCGTTGAGCGCATGCTCGACCGTGTCGCCAAGTCTGCCAATGATGGCTATCCCCCGTATAATATTGAACAGATTGGCGAACATAGCCTGCGTATCAGCCTTGCGGTTGCGGGCTTTACGCTGGATCAGCTTACCGTCAGTCTGGAAGACAATCAGCTGACCATTCGCGGCAAGCAGGTTGAGGAACCGGGCCGGGTCTATCTGCATCGCGGCATCGCGGCGCGCCAGTTTCAGCGCAGCTTTGTGATTGCCGAAGGCATTCAGGTTAGCGCCGCCCGGCTGGATAATGGTCTGCTGCATATTGAATTGCAGCGCCCCAAGCCTGCCAGCGTGACGCGCAACATCGAAATCACTGGCGGTCAGCCCAAAGGCGGCCATGCCCATAACGGAACAGCCCAGCAGGCCGACGCCACAACCGTCGAACCCCAATAAATACGGCTGAAAGGATCAGACAGATGAATAACCATAATGAAGAAAAGAACGGCGCTAATACTGATGCAACAGTTGCAGCGAGCGTAACGCTGCAGCCAGGATCGATAGTGTATGTGAAGCCAATTGATTCTTCCCAGGTGCAGGGGCTGCAGGGTGTTCCGCCCGGAACCATCGTGTACGCCATCCACTCGGAGGCGGGTGCGCCGCTTGCGGTGCTTGGCAATCGTGATGCGGCTTTTTTTGCCGCCCGGCAGCACAATATGCTTCCGGTAAGCGTGCATTGATCCTGAAGGTTTTGCCGCGTCTGCCGCTTCAGGCGGCAGATAATAAATGACTTGGCCGCCGGCTACATGCCGGCGGCGATCATTTCCTCGTCGACGCGATCGATGAAATCCTTGCCCCAATTGATGGCATAATGCAGATCGCCGGTGAATTCGGTGACGCTGGCCGCCTGAAGCGTGGCCGTTTCCTGATCTTGCGCAAGGATGATCTTGGCATTGAATTCACCGGCCTGAAATACCACCAGAAACTGACCGCCTGTAGGCAGCGCCAGAACCAGGATGTGCGATCCGGAATCGTTACGCATCTCCGACAGCACCAGCGGCGTGATGGCCGCTTCCTGCTCATCGTCCATGGCGTCTTCCTGGTCGTCGATCCAGGTCAGGTAATGATCGGCCACGGATTGATTTTCCATCACCAGGTCCAGCAGCGTCGCGCTGATATCTATGAACCGGTAGATAAATGTGTCTTTCATTAAATCGCCGGACCAGCTGAGTGGTTCTATCCCGGGCGTCTGGCTATTCATAAAGCCTCCAATTGGTTCGCAGGACCGAAATCATGTCCGATATGGGTAACAGACGTCAGAATAAGGGCGACAAGGTTAACGCATCGTTCCTAACAGGCCCTATTTTCAATGTCTTAAAAATTTACTTTTCAATTTGGTTGAAGGCAGATACAGGCGCTACATCTATAGGGCGATGGGGGATGATTCACCGCGCCCGCGCCAACCTTGTTGAAGGGGATATGCTTTAATGAAATCAGCACCACCGTCTGGCCAGCCGCATCGCACCCTGGGCCCGGTCTCCGATCTGGAGCGCCATTTGCCTTCGGAATGGTGGCGCACCCTGTTTACGGCGGTCTACCTGCAAACGGATGGCGACGTGGTGGAAAATGACGCCAATACCAAACAGGAAATAGATTTTCTGCTGGCTGCGGCAGCGCTGGAGCCAAACGATAAAATTCTTGATCTGTGTTGCGGGCAGGGCCGTCATAGCCTGGAACTGGCGCGTCGTGGCTTTCGTAATATTACGGGCATTGACCGGTCGCGTTATCTGATCCGGCTGGCGCGCCGCCGGGCCAAGGCCAGTGGCCTTGATGTGCGTTTCCGTGAAGGTGAAGCGCGCAAAATCACAGCCCCCGAAAGTGGTTATGATTGCGTCATGCTATTGGGCAATTCGTTTGGTTATTTTGACCGGGAAGAAGACGATCTGGCAGTTTTATCGGCAATCAAGCGTGGTTTGCGCAGCCAGGGGCGGCTGATCATTGATCTGACCGATGGCGACTGGATGCGCACCCATTTCGAGCCGCGATCCTGGGAATGGATTGATCAGAGCCAGTTTGTTTGCCGCGAAAGGTCTTTGTCTTCGGACGGCGACCGGCTGATTTCACGTGAAGTGGTGGTGCATGCGGAAAAGGGCGTGATCGCCGATCAGTTCTATGCCGAACGGCTATATTCGCGCGCCCGCATCCAGGACCTGCTGACCCGTGCCGGTTTCAAGGACACCCGCATTCATGGCGAGGTCGAGGCGCTTTCTACCCGCGGCGCCGATCTGGGCATGATGGCGCGCCGCTTGTTCATTACTGCACGGGCCCCGGAAAGACTGGTGACACGGCGGACAGGCGGGGTGATTATTCCGCAAGTGACGGTATTGATGGGCGATCCGCGTCTGCCGGATAGTGTAAAGCTTACGGGTGCGTTCAATGCGGAAGATTTCGACACTATCGCGCGCTTGAAAACGGCTTTGTCTGAAGTGCCGGGCTATAGTTTTACCTATATCGACAATCACAGTGCGCTATGGACATCGCTACGTGAACAGCGTCCGAAATTTGTGCTGAACCTGTGTGACGAAGGCTTCAATAATGACGCGCTGATGGAACTGCATGTGCCCGCAGTTCTGGAAATGCTGAATATCCCCTATAGCGGCTCGGGGCCTGCTGCGCTTGGCCTGTGTTACAACAAGTCCCAGGTGCGTGCGATTGCAGCTTCCTGTGATGTGCCGGTGCCGCTGGAAACCTATTTTGACGCCGATGATCAGGCGGCCACTATCCCGTCGATTTTCCCAGCCCTGATCAAACCCTGTATGGGCGATAGCAGCATCGGCATTACCAAAGACGCGGTGGTGCATAATCCTTCAGAAGCCGTAAGTTATCTGAGCGAATTGCGCCGCATATTGCCAGGGCGGCCGGTGCTGGTGCAGGAATTTCTTTCCGGTAATGAATATAGCGTTGGCATTATCGGCAACCCCGGCATTGGCTTTACGGTGCTGCCCTTACTGGAAGTGGATTACAGCGGCCTGCCGCCTGAACTGCCAAAGATTCTTGGCTATGAATCCAAATGGGATCCGGCCTCGCCCTATTGGACGCAAATCCGCTATCGCGAAGCCAATATCGATGAAGAATTGCGGCGCAACATGATCGACTGGTCTACGGCGCTGTTTGAGCGGCTGGACTGCCGCGATTATGTGCGTTTTGATTTTCGCGCCGATAGTGCTGGCGAGATCAAGCTGCTGGAGGTTAACCCCAATCCCGGCTGGTGCTGGGATGGAAAACTTAATTTAATGGCGGGCTTGGGCGGCTATCGTTATGCCGATATGCTGCGCATGATCCTTGAGGCAGCGCAGCGCCGTATCGCCGTGACTTTGACGGGACAGCAGACGGCGGCGGCCGAAACCGCCCGCCGTGCAGGTTGAAGAGATTAAGCCGCTTCCAATTGGCGAATGGCGTCGGCAATGGCGACGGTGCGTTTGGCCATTTCCGCATGCAGCAATTCGGTCATGCGTCCATCAACGGTAACCACGCCCTTGCCGGCATTTTCCGGCTTGGCGAATTCGGCGATGATCTTGCGCGCCATTTCAACTTCTGCGGCGGTTGGGCTGAAGATCTCATTGCAGGGGACGACCTGGCTGGGATGGATCAGCGTCTTGCCGTCCATGCCCAGTTCCAGTCCCTGGCGGCAGATGGCGGCAAAGCCTTCTTCATCCTTGAAGTCATTATAGACGCCATCAATAATGCCGACACCGAAGGCGCGCGCAGCCAGCAGGCACAGGCCAAGGCTGGTGATCATTGGCAAACGCATTGGCGTGTGGGCCGCGCGTACTTCCTTGGCAATGTCATTTGTACCCATGATGAATACCGCAAGACGTGGCGTGGCGCTGGCGATGGCTTGCGCCTGCAGAATTCCCAGCGGGGTTTCCATCATCGCCCACAGAGCCGTGTCTTTGGCGCCATGCGCGTCCAGCAGGGCTTCTGCCTGATGCAGGAGGGCGGGGTGGCTTACCTTTGGGATCAGGACCGCATCAGGTTTGACTGCTGCGGCGGCAACCAGATCCGCTAGCCCCCAGGGCGTATCCAGCGCATTGACCCGCACCACCATTTCACGTTTGCCATAGCCGCCCTCGCGCAGTGCCGCACAAACCTGTTCGCGCGCCACTTCCTTGGCGTCGGGAGCGACGGCGTCTTCAAGATCAAGGATTAATGCGTCTGCTGGAATCGTACGCGCCTTTTCCATTGCCCGTGCATTGGAACCCGGCATGTAAAGAACGCTGCGGCGGGGCCGCGCTTTATTGGCCATGTGCTTTTCCTGTTGCTGTTCAATCATGATATTGGAGGGACAATAGAACATTTTCTGTTCGAATTGAACCACAACTCTCTATAGCTGAAGCAAACTCTACGGTGCATCGCACACAAGCAGCTTGGAATCGAAAACCGGTCCGAGCACAAGCTGCCTGTTGTGCTTTAGCGCGACGGAGGCAGCAGAAATCTGCTCTCCTCCATTGAGATAGACCTCTTCCACGCGACTGCGGGCATTACGCACCGGCGTCACCTTAAAAATCTGCGCGGGGGCAATGACAGTCCGATCCGTGCCATGATGCAGAAAATCCGTCAGCCTTGGATGCGCGCCAATCCAGAGATGGTCATCGGCATCGGCTGTGACATTATCTAGAAAAGTGTTAAACCCGACCGTATCGGTAAGTGTCAAAGCGCCGGTCATGGAATTGCGGTCATAGATGCGCAGATTTTTGCCTGTCATTTCCGTCACGAAAAACTGCCGCCCGTCATGGGACAAGGCCGTGCCATTGACAAATGATAAGCCCTCCGCCGCGACCGAGGCTTTTTCGCCATCGAAATAAACCACAGTGGACCGCGCCAGCGGCAAAAGCATTTCCACCAGCTTCATCGCAATGTTTTGGCTCATCACATCATTGCCAAGATAAAATGTGCGCCAGCCGGTCGCGGTCAGATCATTGGGGCTGACAAACAGCGGATCACTGATGCTTTCGACATGGGTCAGCCAGCCATCAACGATATCGAATATTTCAACCCGTTGGCGCCCGTCTGCCGGATGGTTGATAACAAACAGCCGCTGTTTTCCATCACCGGTACGATAGAGACTAATCCCGTGCGGGCGAAAATCTCCATCCCCCTCCCCGCGCCATAGCGGAATAGGCTCAGCCTCTGTATCAGACAAATCAAGCCGGTACAGTGCGCCATTTATGGGTTCACCAGCCAGGACAGCACGGCGGTCATAGGCCGAGATAAATACGGTGCCTGTTACTGGGTCGATATCAATATCCTCACCACCGGTTACCCCAGTGACAGTGCGGCAGTCTCCCGAAAAATGCGGATTAATTTGGGTGAATTGTCCGGCAAAAACCAGCGTGCGTAATAATACGGCTGCTGCGATTAAGATTATCCCAAGCGTGATACTGCCTGCCCATAAGAAAAATTTACGCATGGTGATTTTGCATTCCCCAACGCTTATGCTTTTTGTTTTTAGGTTGAAGCATATCACTACTCTTTGGCTGTCATACCCCGGACAAGCCGGGGTAGCCAGAAGCCGCAGGCTAAAGCCTGTATCAGCGGCCATGGATTACCCGGATAAACCGGGTAATGACAAAGCGGGGCGGGGCGATTCAACCCCATCGCAAATTGCTGCTCTAATGACTTTTTATACGTCCCGGAAACGATTGGTGATCGGATAGCGGCGATCGCGGCCGAAAATCTTGCGGCTGATTTTTACGCCGGGGGCGGCCTGGCGGCGCTTATATTCGGCGATATACAGCAGATGCTGAATACGGCGCACCACATCTGGCGCGTGCCCGCGCGCCACTACCTGGGCTACGCTCATTTCCTGCTCGACCAGACAATCCAGAATATCGTCCAGAACTGCATAAGGGGGCAGACTGTCTTCGTCTTTCTGACCGGCGCGCAGTTCGGCTGTTGGCGGGCGGGTGATGATATTTTCGGGAATGACGCGGCCCGCCGGGCCAAGTGCGCCAACCGGATGATGCTGATTGCGCCAGCGGCTGAGCGCGAACACCGTCATTTTGTAAATGTCCTTCAGCGCATTATAGCCGCCGCACATATCGCCATAGAGCGTGGCGTAGCCCACCGACACTTCGGATTTATTGCCGGTGGTCAGCACCATCTCGCCGAATTTGTTGGACAGCGCCATCAGCAACAGGCCGCGCGCGCGGCTTTGCATATTTTCCTCGGTAATGTCCGGTTCACGCCCTGCAAACAGCGGCGCCAGCATCTGTTTGAACGATTCCACCGCCGGTTTAATGGACACGATGTCATAGCGCACACCCAGCAGTTTGGCGCATTCCGCCGCGTCATCCAGGCTTTCCTGCGCCGTGTAGATGTATGGCATCATCACGCAGCGCACCCGCTCCGGCCCCAGCGCATCGGCCGCGACGGCGGCGCTCAACGCGCTGTCAATGCCGCCGGAAAGACCCAGAAGCACGCCGGGAAAGCGGTTCTTGTTCACATAATCACGCAGGCCCAGCATCATCGCCTGATAGATCGCTTCCATCTCATCAGGTGGCGCCGCCCGTTCGCCCGCTGCGCAGCGCCACCCGCTGGCCTCACGCGACCAATGGGTGATCACCAATCCTTCGCGCCAGTGCGGCATCTGCAGGGCCAATGAACAATCGGTGTTCAGCACGAACGAGCCGCCATCAAACACCAATTCGTCCTGGCCGCCATACTGATTGACATAGACAAGCGGCAAATGGCTTTCGGTCACCCGCGCCACCACCCGGTTCATGCGCTGATCGGCCTTATCAACCTCATAGGGCGAACCGTTGGGAACCAGTAAAATTTCCGCGCCGGTCTCGGTCAGACATTCGACCACATCGGGCTGCCAGATATCTTCGCAGATCGGAATGCCTAGCCGTACGCCGCGAAAGTTTACCGGTCCCGGCATTGGCCCTGCGGTGAATACGCGCTTCTCATCAAACACGCCATAATTCGGCAGATCATGTTTGTAGCGGATGGCGGCAATCTGCCCCCCCTCGCATAGCAGCATGGCATTGTGCAGGGCGGCGCCCTCACGCCATGGCGCACCGATCAGCATGGCCGGACCGCCATCTGCGGTTTCCGCCGCCAGGGCCTGCATGGTCTGGGCAATGGCGTCCTGCAATGCGGGTTTTAGCACCAGATCTTCCGGCGGATAGCCCACTAGGAACAGTTCGCTGAACAGCACCAGATCGGCGCCTGCCGCTGCTGCCTCCGCCCGTGCCGCGCGGATCAGGCTTGCGTTCCCCGCCACATCGCCCACGGTGGGGTTGCGCTGCACCAGTGCTATTTTCAGATGATCGGTCATTGAGAACCCTTAGTGACTAAACACCCTAAATAGCGCCCTTTGTGTCAGCGCTCAACCATCTCAATGTGAGAAAAACCGCCCACCTTATTTCGCGTGATGGATGCAGAACGGCGTTGCGGGGTCAAGCGCCAGGCGTTCCGGGCTGATGGGCTGGTCACAGGTGACGCAATCGCCGAACACGCCATCTTCCAGGCGTTTCAGCGCCGCGTCGATACGGTGCAGTTCCGTATGGCGGCGGCGCGTAGTTTCCGCAGCCATTTCATGATCCAGCACCGCTTCGGCGCGTGCTGACCGGTCGCCCACTTCCTGATCGCTTTCCGGCTGGGCGCGCGGTTCCTCGTGGCCTGCCAGCAACGCCTCTATATCGGCGCGCAGGGCCAGCAGCCGCGCCTTCCATTCACTCAAACTTACAGTACCGGATTTTTTTTTGCTCATAACTTATATCAACCTGGTGTTTGTTCCCGCGTCTTCAGAAAGCGTATATCAGGCCAGTCATCTGCGGCGCGGTCAAGATGCCAGGCGTTACGCGCCAGAAAAACCGGGCAACCATCATGATCTTCGGCCATGGCGGCCCGATTGTCTTCAAGAAACTTTTTCAGCTTTTGTGCATCCTCAGCCTGGACCCATCGCGCGGTATGAATGGGTGCATCCTCGAAGCGCACGGGTATAGCGTACTCTGTCCGGATGCGATCCGCCAAGACATCAAATTGCAGCACACCCACCACCCCGACAATCCAGTCCGCCCCCAGCAGGGGCTTGAACACGCTGCCCGCCCCTTCTTCGGCCAATTGCACCAGCGCGCGGCCCAGATGCTTGGCTTTCATGGGGTCATCGGACCGCACCCGGCGCAGGATTTCCGGAGCAAAACTGGGAATTCCGGTGAAATGCAGCACCTCGCCCTCGGTCAGCGCATCGCCGATGCGTAACTGGCCGTGATTGGGAATGCCGATAATGTCGCCCGCCACCGCTTCTTCCGCCAGTTCGCGTTCCTGGGCCAGAAACAGTACCGGATTGTGCACATTGATGATTTTACCGGTACGCGCATGTTTCAGCTTGGCGCCACGTTTGAAATGTCCCGAACATAACCGCACAAAGGCGATACGGTCGCGGTGCTTGGGGTCCATATTGGCCTGAATTTTGAATACAAAGCCGGTGACGGGCGCCTCATCTGGTTGTACTACCCGTTCCAGCGCTGGGCGCGGGCAGGGTGGCGGCGCATAGGCGGCCAGTCCGTGCAGCAATTCCCGCACGCCAAAATTATTTACCGCACTGCCGAAAAACACTGGCGTCAGATGGCCTTCCAGAAAGGACTTTGCGTCAAACGGCGGACACAGGCCGCGCACCATGGCGACATCCTCGTGCAGTTTGGCGACAGCGGCGGCGGGCAGCAATTCATCCAGACGCGGATCATCAATGCCATTACAGGCCTCGCCCGCATCCGTGCCCTCGCCGTGGCGAAGCCCCTTGGCGTAGCCTGGGCCCCGGCTCATCAGAAGCAGCCGGTCATTCAGCAGATCATAGCAGCCCAGAAAATCGCGCCCCATGCCAATCGGCCAACTGGCGGGTGGGGCGCCCAGGGCCAGCGCCCGTTTCACCTCGTCCAGCAGATCGAAGGGTTCGCGCCCTTCGCGGTCCAGCTTGTTGACAAAGGTGATGATCGGCACATCGCGCAACCGGCACACTTCAAACAGCTTGCGGGTCTGGGTTTCAATGCCCTTTGCCGCATCCAGGACCATCACTGCGCTGTCAACGGCGCTAAGCGTACGGTAGGTGTCTTCGGAAAAATCCTCGTGGCCTGGCGTGTCCAGCAGATTGAAGGTGCGGCCTTCATAATCAAACGTCATAACCGAGGAAGCGACGGAAATACCGCGTTCCTGCTCCACCTTCATCCAGTCGGATCGCGCTCGCCGCCGCTCGCCCTTCGCTTTCACTGCGCCGGCTTGCTGAATGGCGCCGCCGAACAGCAGCAGCTTTTCGGTCAGGGTGGTCTTGCCGGCGTCTGGATGGGCGATGATCGCAAATGTCCGCCGCGCGGCGATGGCTTCGTGAGTATTGTTCATTGGGTTGGGAAACTTACTTATGTTAGCCTGTTTTTTACAGGCTTGGGAGAAAAGGGATGATCGTATTAAAGCAATATGATTTTGGTTTGAACCATCCAGCCAGCGTCGTGTCTTCGACTGAAGCAATAACACAGCTTTATTGCTCTATGCTTCTTTAGTAAACATCCTAATGATTACCTTTAGGCTGAAGAACACGATAAGCATGCCTGCGGGCAATTTATAATACCCGCCTTTGTTTAGCGAACCCATGACCCACAATATTATTCTGCCAGGCAGTGTTGTCCTAAGGGGTTCGCCAAGAGCAGCCGAATTGACGTCTCTGGTATGAGTGAGGCTGATCGGGGCCGCATAGTCATATTGATAAACGGCGTTGCTGGACCTGTCAGCGGGACTTGAGCCGACAGCTTCTTGAATGGCGTGAATGTCCATATTGCTATTACGAACAAATGTGCGGACAGAATCATAGAGAAACAGGTCAAACGATTTGATTTGGCCGGAGAAAGGCAAAAGCTCATTTCCAGAAAAAGTTTGAATATTCTTGTTATCCTGATGTTTGGCGGTTTCAGCTTTTAAATCAATGTTGTTGGCAATGTCTGCGCGGATTATATCGATGTTGTTGATGGTGGTGGTTTCGACTTCCAATTTGGCATCGGGCAGATTAGCTGTTGTGATAAAAGAAGTGTCGCTTGTCGCGAAAAATGAATATTCTTTAATCTCTAAAGGAGTGGCTATTGCCGCCTGCCCGATAAAAGTGGCCTGGGCATCAGATGGCGATATAACTGCGGTCAGCCCAATTGCCGCCAATACTGTTGCCGCTTTGCTATTTATAAACCTCATGCCGACCATATCCGCGTTTATTCGACTGCATTTATTGACGCTTTATTGGTTTGCTGGGGGTATCGTGAAGCCCGAAAATATACTGGCCTAAATCAGCACCAGCCAAACTTGATAACAAACACATTCCAGATGAACACGTAAAAGCGAACTAGACGGTAGGCTCACGTAGTTAAAATATTTTTACCTGCACAGCTCACATTTCACAGCAACCCCGAATAATTATAAAAAATCAAAATGATTTAATATTTGTATAAGAGAGGGCCGCTTTTAGATTTTTTGTCCTATTTTGATATGTATTGAGGGTTGGGGGGCAGCATGCCTACACTATATGACAACTTGGCTTCCGGTAATGGCTATAAAGTCCGGCTGCTGCTGACGCAATTGGGTATTCCCTTCAAACGGGTGGAAAAAAGCGTTACCAACGGCGAAACCCGGCTGCCGGAATATCTTCGCATCAACCCGAATGGCCGCATTCCAGCCGTTGTTTTCGACGATGGCCGCATATTAGCGGAATCCAACGCCATCCTGCTCTACTTCGCGGAGGGCACACCCTATCTGCCAACGGATAAATTCGCCCGCGCTCAGGTCAACCAATGGCTGTTTTTCGAACAGTACAGCCATGAACCCTATATTGCTGTGTTACGGTTCTGGCGGCATTATCTGGGCACGCTGACACCCATTCAGGAAGCCCGCGTGCCGGAACTGCTGGACAAAGGCCATGCGGCGCTAAAGCTGCTCGATGATCATCTGAACACGCGGCGATTTCTGGTCGATGATCGCTACAGTATCGCCGACATCGCGCTTTATGCCTATAGCCATGTGGCAGGTGACGGTGGCTTCGATCTGGCGCCATATACAAATCTGAACGCCTGGCTGGACCGGGTACGAAAAGTACCCGGCCATATACCGATAGACCAGCCGGGCGGGGCTTAGGTTTTGCGGCTTAGCAGATGTTGTAACAATTCAGCGCTGGGCTGACCGTCGGTCGCCAGGCCATTGTCACGCTGATAAGCGGTAATTGCGGTGGTTGTGCGTGGACCGGCAAGCCCATCGGCTGGACCCGCATTATAGCCCGCGCGTCCCAGGGCCGCCTGCACATCCTCAACCAATGGCGACGCCGCCAGGGTGGCCCGTGCCGGCGGCGCATTCGATGCGGTTTTATGTGCCGTAGAACCCGCATTCCCGGAACCGGAACTGAGCGAGCCAAGATTGATCTGATCCTTGTTTGTCACGGCGCCAACCACCGCGCCAACACCGGCGCCAATTGCGACACCCTGCAGGACGGTCATGCCGGTAACGGCGCCGATTACCGCACCTGTGCCTGCGCCAATGGCGCCGCCACTTAGTCCGCGTTCTTTGGGATTGGAGCCACAGGCGGCAACCGCCAATGTAAGCGACACAACCATAAGAAAACGTGCGTTGGATTTTGGCATCATGTCCTCCTCATCTCAAACTCACCTCAAAAAAGTGAGGGTGTTTTTCCAAGCGAATCAACCTGTTCCAGAAATAGCTTATATGGGGCGTGATTTACAAATTGCTTGTAGAACAGGTTAATCCTGAGAATAGGGCGAAATTTAGGCTAATCAGGAAATTATCCGCTGGGTGGGGGCCTGTCTGGGCGCGGTCCGGCAAGCGCGCCACCAGCGATCCCGATTTTGCGCCTGATCCCAAGACTGGGCATGTAGCGCGCTCTCCAAAAGCGCCCGCCAAGATTTAGGTAAAGAATTAACAAAGTGGTAATAACTGGAAATGCCCAGAAGAGTTAGCTAGATAACCGGTCATCAAAACCAGGTTATCCTTATGGTTGAGCGGGCTTGTTAAATTTTTATGGCAATAAGCCATCAGAGTAGTGGAAATGACCGTGCGCATCATCGGGATTATATGGGCTATATTCATTGCACTGCTCGCGGGGCAGGCAATGGCTGGCGGCCCGGAAGTTGTGGCCAGTATCAAGCCTGTCCATTCTCTTGTGGCCGGGGTCATGGCGGGGATTGGTGCGCCAAAATTGCTGGTGGAGGGGGCGGCGTCGGAACATGATTATGCATTGCGTCCTTCCCAGGCTAAAGCCCTGTCGCAGGCCGACCTGATCTTCTGGATAGGGCCACAGCTTGAAACCTTCCTGATCCGCCCGCTTTCAAGCCTTGCGCCAATGGCAGGGCAGATCGCCCTGTCTGCCAGCGATGGGGTGCGGTTGTTGCCGGTTCGTGATGCCGGCACACTTCAGGCCATGCGTCCTGTATCAGATGAAAATCCGCAGGATATGCATATCTGGCTCGATCCGGATAATGCAGCGGCGATGGTGCGAAAAATTGCAGCGCAATTACAGGCCCGCGATCCGGCCAATGCAGCAGCATATGCGAAAAATGCGGCGGCCCTCGAAGTGCGGTTGCTGGCCAGCAAAAATCTGATCAGGGCGCGTCTCGCGGCCACCCCAGTGCCGCCCTATATGGTGTTTCATGACGCCTATCAGTATTTCGAAGCCCGGTTTGGGCTACGTCCTGCGGCCATCATCAGTCTTGATCCCGAACGTCCACCGGGCGCAGGGCGAATTCAGGTACTGCGCAAACTCATTATTGACGCTAATGTGGCCTGTGTTTTTACTGAACCGCAGTTTGAGCCCCGATTGGTCCATACCTTGACAGAAGCCACTTCAGCGCGAGCGGCAAGCCTGGATCCACTTGGTGCGGAACTGGCCGAAGGCGGTGATATGTATTTCACTCTGCTGGACCAATTGGTAAATGCCCTTACAGGTTGCACAGCGCAAAAATAGGCCCGCAAAAGGGCTATACCGTTCCATTCAGAGGAAACGGGCCTATTTCGGCCAGCCTAATCGCTAACTCTGAATGGATATTGCTCTGGCGCCAAAAATCGCATAGGAATCAAGCATGCGTTAATAAATCCGTAACATGCCCGTAGCGGCAAATTTGCGTCAGTAAAATAAAGGGGCAGGGGGGTATGGCAAAAATCAAAGTGGCAATCGCAGGGGTTGGAAACTGCGCCAGCTCTTTGATTCAGGGGATCGCCTATTATGCCCTGCAAGATCCGGCTACCGTTACCGGCCTGATGCATCCAGATATTGGCGGCTGGCGCCCCTGGGATATGGAAGTGGTGGCGGCGTTTGATATTGACCGCCGTAAAGTCGGCAAGCCTCTCGAAGTGGCGGTATTCGCCAAACCCAATTGCACCATGACTTTTCAGCGTGATCTGCCGGCCTCCGGTGTGACCGTGCAAATGGGCCCTGTTCTGGATGGTATCGCGCCGCATATGGCCGATTATCCCGATGACGAGGCTTTTCGCGCTGCCGATGCGGCGCCTGTAAATGTGGCTGAAGTATTACGCCGCACGGGGGCCGAGATTCTGGTTTGTTATCTTCCGGTCGGTTCGGAACAGGCGGTGCGCCATTATGCCCAGGCCTGCCTGGATGCGCACGTGGCGATGGTCAATTGCGTGCCCGTATTTATTGCCTCTGACCCGGAATGGGCGGCGAAGTTCACCCGCGCCGGTGTTCCCATCATCGGCGACGATATCAAAAGCCAGGTGGGGGCCACGATTGTGCATCGCGCCTTGACACGCTTGTTCTGTGATCGCGGTTATGTGCTTGACCGTACCTATCAGCTGAACACCGGCGGTAATACGGATTTTCTCAATATGCTGGCGGCGGAGCGGCTGAAGTCCAAAAAGAAATCTAAAACCGAATCCGTGCAATCGCAACTGGATGAACGGCTGGAATCCAGCAACATTCATATTGGTCCATCTGATTATGTGCCCTGGCAGCGCGATAACAAGGTGGCGTTCATCCGCATGGAAGGCATGGGATTTGGCGGCGCGCCGATAGAACTGGAATTGCGCATGTCGGTGCAGGATTCACCCAATAGCGCCGGTGTCGTCATCGATGCGGTGCGCTGTGCGCGGCTTGGCTTGCAGCGGGGGCTTGCCGGACCATTGGAAGCGCCTTCGGCCTATTTCATGAAGACCCCGCCACGCCAGATGCGCGATTCCGTGGCCCATGACGCCTGCGAGGAATTCATCAACGGCCCGGCTGTGCCCGCGCTGAAGAAAGTGCGCGAGGCCGCCGCCGAATAAACGGACTAGCTGAAGCTGAATGCGGCAGCCTGTTCAAAGCCGGGTAATATCGGGGCAGCAAGATCGCGCACGGTACGCCCTGCAGATGCGTCCCCGTCACGGCGGTATATGCGCGCCCGGCCAACGCCATTTTCATATTCAACGCACGCCAGCCGCCCGCCATCACGCAATTGCGCCAGCAGCGGCCCAACCCCGGTTTCTGTCGCGCCATTTAGTATAATCACATCATAGGGCGCCTGTTTGGCGTATCCCGCATTCAGATCCCCGCTGACCAGTGCAATATTATCAATGCCACATGCATTCAGTTGATCGGCTGCGCGTGCGGACAGGGCAGGATCGCTTTCCAGCCCGATGACCGTTCCCCCCAGCTTGGCGGCAAGCGCCCCCATATAGCCATCCCCCGCCCCCACGACCAGGATCACGTCGCTGGCTTCAATTTCGGCGGCCTGTAACAGTACGCCCAGGCACAGCGGCGCCAGCATGTAACGGCCGGGCGCGATACGGACCGAAGATTCGCCATAGGCAAGGGCCTGGGCTTCTTTGGCAAGAAAACGTTCGCGCGGTACGGACCCCGCTGCCGCGAGAAGACGTGCATCCGATATAGCATCGGCGCGAAGCTGGCTATCCACCATATTGCGGCGGGCTGTCGTAAAATCGGTCATGTGTACCCTCTGATCAGGATAAGCGCTTCTGGCTTATAACTGGGATAGGCGCATATGACAATGTTTGCGCCAACAGGCGCTCTATGATACGACCCCCTGTGTAAGCTGCTCTAGCGCTGGTGACGTGGCGGAATGGTTACGCAGCGGATTGCAAATCCGTCTATCCCGGTTCGATTCCGGGCGTCACCTCCAGCAGCACAGGCCCTTATGCGCCGGGCCAGCCGATACGGATCAAATCCGATTGCGGCGCTCCGGATTCATACAGTGCAATCAGGGCTTCGGGATCAAATTCCACCCCTATTGGGTTGGCCGCAAATTCCGGCCGTGTGAACCAGGCCTGTAACTCTTCGGATGTTGCAAAATTATCCACCTGCAGCTCCACCCGGTTGCCGTCCGGGTCCTGATAATACAGCGATGTGGTCAGCCCATGATTGACCGGCCATACGGGAAGGATGCCATTTTTCTTCAGCCGCGCATAGGTGTTCAACAGCGCGCCTATATCCGGCAAGGTATAGGCCAGATGATCAAGCCCTGCCTGTTTGCCATCGCGTACCGACAGCTTGGGCCGGTTGATAAAGGCAAGGCGATGATGCTCCTGATCAAAAGTCATGAAGCTGAGCATTGGCCCGCCCGACACGACCCGCGCATTCAGCACCGCACCATACCAGGCGATCATCTGTTCATAATTCGGGGTGGCGAATACCGCATGGGCAAAAAAACGCGGCGCTACGGGCGCTGCATTTGCATCAACTTTTCGTGCTTCATGTGTGATGGCCATAATTTCCTCCCGTTTGATGCTTTTGCACATTCTAGCGCTAGCCAATTGCCCGGCGCTATATCAGAATAAGAAAAAAGGGAGACGCCCATGTCGCTAGGTCTTGGAAAGTTTTCTTACACAAGGGGTCTGCAGCCGCTGGGTAATGGGGCATATGGCTGGTTGCAACCCGATGGTTCCTGGGGCTGGAGTAATGCGGGGCTGATTTGCGATAGCGGGCAGTCGTTGCTGGTGGACACCCTGTTCGATGTGCCGTTGACGCAAACTATGCTGTCCGCCATGCGCCGCGCCGAACCAAAGGCGGCGGCAAACATCAAGAGCCTCGTCAATACCCATGCCAATGGCGACCATTATAACGGCAATGAGTGTGTAGAGGGAGCCGAGATTATTGCGTCCCGCGCCTGCGCTGAACAGATGGCCGCCGATCCGCCGTCACGCCTTGCGGCGATGCAGGCCAATGCCGCATCCATGGGATTGCCGGGGAAGTTTTTTGCCGAAGTATTCGCGCCGTTCGATTTTTCCGGTGTAACACTGACATTGCCGACGCGCACCTTCGAGAATGACTTGTCGTTTCAGGCCGGCAACAAGCGCATTGAACTAAACAATGTTGGACCCGCCCATACGGCGGGCGATACGCTGGTCTATGTGCCCGCAGACAAGTTGTTGTTCACCGGCGATATTCTGTTCATCGACGGCACACCGGTCATGTGGGAAGGCCCGGTCAGCAACTGGATTGGCGCGTGTGACCGCATACTGGCGATGGAAGTGGAGGTTATCGTTCCCGGACATGGTCCGATTACGGACAAACGCGGCGTGCGCGCGGTAAAAGCCTATCTGGAATATATTACGGCTGAGGCGCGGGTGCGCTTTGATGCGGGTTTAAGCGCTACGGATGCGGCCCATGATATCGCTTTGGGCGATTATGAAAGCTGGGGCGATGCGGAACGCATTGTGGTCAATGTCGCGTCGCTGTACCGCGAATTTTCCGGCGATCATTCACCGCCCAATGTGCTGCAATTGTTCGGTCTGATGGCGGAGCTGTATTTTGCGCGCAAGAAACGCACGGCACGGGCGCCTTACTAATTCGTCCTGCCTGAAGGGGTCAGGAATGGCTCATTTCGGTAAACAGCGCTTCGCCGCTACGCTCCGGCGGAAACTGCAAAATCGCAATTGTTCCGTGCGGATCGTCCCTTCTAAGTTCCAGTTTCGCATTGTGCAGTTCGGCCAGCGCGAGCGTAATGGATAGACCAAGCCCCGCGCCGCCCTTGTCTGCCGTTTCGGCGGCATGCCCCGTCTCAAAGGGCAGTAAAATAAGCCCCATATCTTCTGGAGCAATGCCCTGGCCCTGATCGTGAATTTCAATACGGAAACCCTCATTGCTAACTTCCGCTGTCACCCGTACTGCGCCCTTGTCAGGAGAGAACTTCACGGCGTTGGACAGCAGACTGGCCAGCATCCGCCGCACCGCAGCCGGATCGGCGTGCAGCCTGGGCAAGCCCGGCGGAATCTGCAATTGTATGTCTAGCTGTTTGGCCCTTGCCTTGTCTGCTTCTCCCTGCACAACCTCTTCAATCAGTGTACGGATATCCACCTCCTCTTCCCGAAGCACATATTCGCCATTTTCCAGCCGCGATTCCTCCAGCACCGCCTCAAGCAGCTGTAACAGAGTGCGCCCGCTACTGAAAATATCGTCGCTATATTGCCGGTAAACCGGGCTTCCGAGCGGACCAAGTAATTCGTGCCGCATGGCGTCAGAAAAGCCTAGCACCGCGTTCAACGGCGTACGAAGTTCATGGCTCATTTGCGCAAGGAAGCGCGATTTAGCGCGATTGGCGGCTTCCGCACGCGATTTGGCCGATTCCAATTCCAGAAGGCTGTTTCGCAGTTGCCCGTTCCGCTGGCTTAGCTCCTGTGTCCGGCGGGCAACCTCTTGTTCCAGGACCTCATGGCTGCGCTGTAACAGCGCTTCCGATTTTTGGCGCAGCACCACCATGAACGCCACGATTGACAACAGCAAAACGGTTATTATGCGGTTCAATATTGCCAGTTGCGGGAGATCACCGTTTTTGAATATCAAACCGGTTAATACGAGCGTTGAGCAAACAACAAGCGTGATAATAGGGGCCGGCCGCCACGGCATCCATATCGTGAGCGCCATGGCTATAAAATAGGGGAAAACACCCAAGGCCAGACCAGGGGGCGTAAGTGTGTCAATAACGAACGTGATGGCGGTGATGGCGGCTGCAAGAAAGACAGCGCCCGTGCCGCGGGGTTGGCTTGCGTCTTTTGGCAGAGGGGACGGCGGGGCCGCGTTCATCTGTTTCCCGCCAGGGCGGCATTGAACCCGTTTAAATCATGGAATGTGCCGAACCGGTTCCGGGAATACATCCTCAATTCCATAAGATTATGGCTTAGACTTGCCAGCACCTAATCGATGGAACATAATCTACAACTGATAATTGCGCGTGCACAAGATATTAGTAAGCATTTGCGGCAAGGGATTTTCTTGTTTATTCTTATAATGATCAGAAACGCCCGCAAAATTTCTTGCGGTGACGGCCTCCGGTTGCGAGCTTTTTGAAAGCGCGGCCTACTCCGCCGCCTGTGCGGGTGGCGTCCATTTCTCGCGCATGGTCACAAATTCTTCCGCCGCCGTGGGGTGCACAGCCATGGTGGCGTCAAAATCCGCTTTGGTTGCGCCCATTTTGATGGCGACCCCAAGACACTGGATCATTTCGCCCGCATCCGCCCCCAGAATATGACAGCCCAGCACCTTGTCCGTATCTGCATTGATGATCAGCTTCATCAGCATGCGTTCTTCACGGCCCGACAGCGTATGTTTCATGGGCCGGAATTCCGCTTTATAGATGTCGATATTCTTATGGCGCTGGCGCGCGGCTTCTTCCGTCATGCCGCAGGCGCCGATGCCGGGCTGACTGAATACGGCGGTCGGGATCAATTCATGGTCTACCGGCAGGGGCTTGCCGCCAAACACGGTAGAGACAAAACACATGGCCTCGTGAATGGCGACAGGCGTGAGATTCACCCGGTCGGTCACATCGCCCAGCGCCCATATATTTTCCACATTGGTGTGTGAATATTCATCCACCGCAATCGCGCCCTTTGCATTCACCGCAATGCCGGCGGCGTCCAGGCCCAGGCCCGCAATATTCGGCTTGCGCCCGGTGGCGTACATCACGCAATCGGTTTCGATGGTTGCGCCATCATCGAGCGTAACGATCAGCGCCGCGCCGCGTTTTTCGATCTTCGCCGGATTGGCGTTGACGCGCACGTCCATACCTTTTTTCGCCATTTCCCGGCGCAGCATGGTGCGGACATCCATGTCGAACCCGCGCAAGATTTCCGCACCGCGATAGAGCAGTTTTGTTTCCACACCCAGCCCGTGAAAAATTCCGGCAAATTCCACAGCGATATAACCGCCACCGGCTACGATTGCGCGGCGCGGTAGTTGCGGCAGATGAAAAGCTTCGTTCGACGTGATCGCATGCTCAATACCGGGAATTTTCGGCAGGCTGGGCCAGCCGCCAGTAGCGATCAGGATTTTATCCGCTGTCACAGTACGATTATCCGTGAGCAGATGAATCGTGTGAGCATCGCGCAGTTCCGCGCGTGAATGAATGATCTCTGCGCCTGCATTGTTCAGGCCGCGTTCATACATTGCGCTAAGGCGCGCAATCTCTTTATCCTTGTTGGCGATCAGGGTTGGCCAGTCAAAGCGGCGCTCCCCCACCTGCCAGCCAAAACCCGCGGCATCATCAAACTCTTCGGCGAAGTGGCTGGCGTAAACGAACAGTTTTTTCGGCACGCACCCGCGAATGACGCAGGTGCCGCCATAGCGGAATTCTTCTGCGATACCAACCTTGATGCCGCGCCCCGCCGCCATGCGGCCCGCGCGCACGCCGCCCGATCCGCCGCCAATTACAAACAGATCAAAATCATATTCCGGCATGGGACGGTTCCTCTACAATATCGGAAACAGGCTGCCTTCGGGCCGCACAATATGCACACCCGACGCGCCGCCAAGGATTGCAGCACTTGCCAGGCCGATAAACAGGCCGTGCTCCATGACACCGGGAAGCGTATCCAGAAATGCGGCAAGGCCTTCAGGATCGCCAATACGTTTCAAATCGCAATCCAGAATATAATGCCCGCCATCGGTGACAAAGGACGACATATTCTTGTTCCGGCGCAGCGCGACGGCGACATTGCCGACATCAAAGCGCGAAAGACTGTCACGGATGCGCCGCGATGTGGTTTTCCAGGCAAACGGGCTGATTTCCACCGGCAGCGGAAATGCGCCAAGATGCGGAACCATTTTGCCTTCATCGGCAATGATCAGTACACGGTTTGATCCTGCGGCGACAATTTTTTCGCGCAGCAACGCCCCGCCGCCGCCTTTAATCAGGCGCAGGTCAGGATCAATTTCGTCGGCGCCATCCACGGTTAAATCAAGCGTTCCCGCCGCATCAATATCCACCAGCGGAATACCGCATTCGCGCGCCAGCGCCTCGGTGCGTAACGAGGTGGACACGCCGATGACCCGCAGGCCATTTTCCACCGCCTCGCCCAGCGCACGGGTAAAATGATCGGCGGTCGATCCGGTGCCAATGCCGACCTTCATCCCGTCCGAAACATATTCCAGGGCCTTCAGCGCAGCGGCGCGTTTATAATCGTCAATCGGCATAGAGGTCAGCTTTCGTTAGGGCAGGGGAAGCGGCTTGACCCCCCTATAGGCACAGTCTAATACACCGCAAATGCAACTTATCGCACAAAATTTAACCGGGCGGTTCGTCCGGCTGGAGCCCCTGGCCGAGGTGCACCGGGAAGGGCTGCGTGCGGCCAATGACCCGGCCATCTGGACATTTTTGTCGATGCGCGGTTATGGCCCTGATTTTGATATATTCTTTGATACCGCGCGCCAGATGCACGAAAGCAGCGCGCATATTGTGTTCTGCGTGCGGCGGCTGGCCGATGATATGGTAGTTGGCACAACCCGGTTTGCCGAGATTGTGCCCGCCCATAAGCGGGTGGAAATTGGCTATACCTGGTATGCGCCCGCCGCCCAGGCCAGCCCGGTTAATCCGGAATGCAAACTGCTGTTAATGACGCATGCGTTTGATGCGGGGGCCAACCGGGTGGAATTGCGGACAGATTCGCGTAACGCCCGCTCGCGCGCCGCCATAGCCAAATTGGGGGCAAAGCAGGAGGGTATCCTGCGCGCGCATATGGTGTTGCACGATGGCCGTCTTCGGGATTCGGTATTTTTCTCAATCATCCGCAGCGAATGGCCCGGTGTGCGCGCCGGGCTGGAAGCGCGGCTAAAGGCGAAGGGCTAGGACCGCCATCTTACTCCAGCGCGGGCCTCACCTCCTTGGCGAACAGTTCCATCGATCGCTGGCTCTTGGCCGGGTCGAGGCCCGGCAGGTGCATGCCCAGAACCAGATGCGTGGTGCGCATGCTCTTTGTCATGGCGTTGATCTCGCGCGCCACTTGCTCGGGCGTTCCCACAATGGGCGCGTTAAGGCTGCTCGCGTAAGGCGAATCTTTATCCCCGTCATAATTCTTTTGGGAGAGCGCGCGTAATTCTGCGATGGAGGGTGTCTGGGCCATCTGCGCGGCGCCGGGAAAATCATTGGCCTCCGATAGCCAGCGGCCATACCATGTCAGCATGTAATGCAGATGCGCGCCTGCATCTTCCCAGGCCTGATCATGGCTGGGCGCCACATAGGCAAAACGCAGTTGCGCCGCGTTAAAGTCTTTTGGGTCGCGCCCATTTGCGCGCAGCGCGGCGTCATAAATCTGCTGTGAAGCCGGACTGGACATGCCCAGATAATGACAGCCCAGCCGCGCCGCGCGTTCCACCGCTATTTTCGCGCCAGCGCCTATCCACAATGGCGGCGGGGTTTGCGCCGGTTTCGGGACCATGGTGAGATTCTTGAAATTATAGTGCCTGCCCTGATAGGAAAACCCGTCCTGTGACCACAGGCCACGAATGACCTCCACCCCTTCCTCAATGAGTGATCCGCGATGCTTGCGCTCAATGCCATAGGCCTCAAACTCGCCCACTGCATAGCCTTGCCCGACACCCAGATCAAAGCGCCCGTTGGAAATAAGATCCACCGTCGCCGCGTCTTCGGCGACGCGCAGCGCGTTGTGCAGCGGCAGCAGCAACAGATAGGTGCCGATGCGCACCCGGCTGGTCATGCTGGCGATGGCGCTGGCGATTGGCAGCAGCGATGGCGAATAGCCATCCTCGGCAAAATGATGCTCGGTCAGCCAGATCGTGTCATAGCCAAGCTGTTCGGCAACCTGGGTCTGGCGCAGCTGTTCAGCATAAAATTGCGCAAATGGCTTGCGCCACTCAGGCGGATTGCGAAACGGAAACAGCAGACCGATGTCCATGGTATTCTCCTATTGTGAGGCGCGCTGCACATTGATTGGCGTGGTCCACATCGTGCTCATCTGGCGCATGACGCGGCGTTCCGACGGGTCAAAGGCGTTGCGGCGGTGCTGGGTGCCGAGCGTGTCGAACACAACAAAATCGCCCGCCTGCCATTCATGGTGATACACAAATTCAGCCTGTGTCTGATGGGCGTAAAGCTGGTTCAGCAGATCATCGCTTTCATCCGCTGGCATGTCGGCAATGTGCCGCGTGTTGGAGCGGTTCACATAGAGGATTTCGCGGCCAATATCCGGATGGCGCAGGATCACGGGATGCTCCGCGTCCGGCGTGTCCACATAATTGAGCTCGCTGGTCTTGTAGGCCTTGATATTGTGAATGGCGGTGCGGGGGCGCAGCATATCGGCCATGGCGCGGGGCAGGCGTTGCAGTGCCGCATACTGGCTGCAAAAACTGGTAGCCGGTGAATCGCGGCGCGGCAATTCCACCGCTTCCAGAAAGCTTTCCTTGCCGACCACCGGCATAAAGGAATAATCCGCATGCCAGTCCAGATCGGATGACGCCAGCAGGCCCTCCGTCTTGCCGCTCGCATCCACCACATTATTGATGCGCAGAATTTCCGGCACGGAGTTCAGCCCAAACAGTTCCGATCCCTTGACCAGTTCGCCAAACCGGCTGCCAAAGCGCACCAGTTCCGCGTCCGTTGGTTGCGCATGGCCGCGCAAGACCAGCACCAGATGCTCGCGCATCGCCTGGCGAAACCGCCCCAGATCATCGGACGAAAGCTCCGCCTTCGGGTCCCAGCCCCGCACCATCGCGCCCAATGGCGCATCCAGCGGCGTGATTTCCAATGCCATCGGCCCCTCCTCCCTTATGGAAGGCTCGTCTGGAAGACTGGTCCTCCAGCCACAGGCGCGCCCGTGCGGGAACCAGCCATGTTGTTATTATAAGGATTAGCCTAGCGCTATGGCGGGGCGCTGTAAACCGCCTCTATTCCAGCCCCGCCTCGATGGCGTCTTCCACCGTGCGCAGGCCGGGGCGTTTGGCGCTGACCATTACCGCCATGTTGCCGGGGGCATGTTTGTTCTGCCACATTTTGGTGTGGGCCCTGGGAATGTCATGGAACGGGAAGACTTCTGACATGCAGGGATCGATGCGGCGGTCGATCACCATCCGGTTGGCCTGGCTGGCCTGTTTCAGATTGGCGAAATGGCTGCCCTGAATGCGTTTCTGGCGCATCCACACAAAGCGCGCGTCGAAGGTCAGATTGAAGCCGGTGGTGCCCGCACAGAATACCACCATGCCGCCGCGTTGGCCTTGTCGGCATTCTGGTTGGCCAGGTAGCCCACCGCCATCGAGGCGATGGCGTCCACGTCGTTGGGCGCGGCCGCCGCCGCCTTC